>Ga0265334_10000089_pt1 | contig 65336 bp, 52 predicted proteins | sample 42023metaG_FD_192442 | JGI IMG/M metagenome (GOLD analysis project Ga0265334, IMG submission 192442) | Rhizosphere microbial communities from Carex aquatilis grown in University of Washington, Seatle, WA, United States - 4-20-23 metaG | ecosystem: Host-associated > Plants > Roots > Rhizosphere...
GCAGCGGGCCGGGGCGTCGTCGGAGTCGCCAGTGCGCCGGACCAGACATCAGGGTTCCAGCCGGTGCCTGAACTGACACCGATCCCGTTGAAAGCCATCGCGGCTGGCGCGCCGGCAATCATTTTGGCCGCGGGGCAGGCATTCGAAGCCGAGACCGTTGCGTGGACCGCGCCGATGGCGGGCCGTTACTTCGCCAAGGCCAGCTGGATCGATTATACGGGCCCGAGATTTGAGCCCGGCACGGTCATGCCCGTGATTCCCGATCCGGGCGCTGAGGCCGGCGACAAGCGGCCCTATCCCATCCGGGGCGCGGCATTTTCCGGATACCTGAAGTTCAACGCCAATTAGCAGCCGCGTGGCGCTAGCTGCTGGTGACCTTGCGATTCGGGAACAGCTGCGGGCGCATCGAGGGGTGGCAGACGCGGTACTTGGGCGGGTAGGCAGTCTCGGCGCCGAGCGCCTCCGCTGCGTGCCAGGCCCAGCGCGGATCGTAGAGCGCGCCGCGTCCGATCACGATCAGATCGGCATCGCCATTGGCGATGATCTGTTCGGCCTGCTCTGGCTTGTCAATCAGTCCTACGGCCATGGTCGCGAGACCGGATTCGCGGCGCACCTGTGCGCTGAAGGGCACCTGGTAACCGGGTGCCAGCGGAATCTTCGCGCCGGGGTCCACGCCACCGGAAGTGGTATCCATGTAATCGCAGCCTAGCGCCTTGAGCGCGCGCGCAAGGACCACTGTCTCATCCGGTGTCCAGCCTCCCTGGATCCAGTCGGTCGCCGAGATGCGTATTCCCATCGGTCTGGCGGCGGGCCAGACCTCGCGCATGGCCTTGAACACCTGCAGCGGCAGGCGCATCCGGTTCTCGAGCGAGCCGCCATAGTCATCGGTACGGCGGTTCGACAACGGCGAGAGGAACTGGTGGATCAGGTAGCCGTGGCCACCGTGCATTTCCAGGCAATCAAATCCAATACGCTCGGCACGCCGCACCGTTGCGACATGATCGTTGATCAGCTGGTCGATATCGGCTTGCGTCATCGCGCGCGGCTGCGGCCAGCCCTCGCCGAACGCCAGCGCCGACGGACCGATCGTCTCCCACGCGCCTTCCTCTGGCTTCAGGGGCTTGCCGCCCGCGGCCGGAGGCTGCTGCGAGCCCTTGCGTCCGGCATGTGCGACCTGCAGGCCGAGTTTCGCGACTCCATAGCTGCGGCAGAAATCGATGACCCGCTTGAGCGCGGTCTCGTTGTCATCGGTGCACAGCGTCGCGCAGCGCGGGGAGATGCGGCCCTGCATCGATACGTTGGTCATCTCTACCATCAGCAGCCCGGCCGCCCCCATCGACAGCGAGCCCAGGTGCATCAGGTGCCAGTCGGTCGCGGACCCTGCAACCGAGTTGTACTGGCACATCGGCGAGACCACGATGCGGTTCGGCAGCGTGAGGTCCCGGAACGTGATCGGGGAGAACAGGGCGCTGCTCATGGCCGGCTCAGGCAAGACCGCTCAAGCGAGCCTGCTCGAGCGCCATCGCCGACCAGTCGCGCTGCCCATCACCGTGGGCGATCGCACCGTGCAGGCGCTCGCGGCACACACCAGCGCTCGGCATCGGCACGCCTGACGCATCCCCGGCCCCGAGCACCAGATCGATATCCTTCAGCGCAAGCGTCGTCGTGAAGCCGACCTGGTCCCAGGCCTGCTCGGCGATGATCCTGCCGTAGGTGCCATAGGCGGGGCACGCGAACAGCCCATCGGTCAGCACGTCCTGGAATACGCTGGCTTCGACGCCCCCCTTGCGCACCAGCGCGAAGGCCTCGCCCATCGCTTCGATCGCGCAGGCGAGCAGAAAATTGTTGGCCAGTTTGATAATCGAAGCCGAACCCGGATCCTCTCCGGCTCGGAATACGCGCCGCCCGAGCGCTTCGAGCAATGGCAGGCAGCGCTCGACCGCGGCCGGGTTGCCGCCGACGATCACTCCCAGGCGCCCGGCGGTGACGGCCTCGGGCCGGCCAAGCACCGGGGCGGCGAGCAGAATCTGACCGGCGGCGGCGTGCGCCGCGGCCAGCGCCCGGATGGCTTCCACGCCATGGGTGCCCATGGCGATGTGAATGCCGCCCCTTGGCAGCGTCGCAAGCAGCCCGCCAGGGCCCTCGGTCACGCTGCGCAGCGCCGTATCGTCGGCCAGCATGCTCAGCACGATGCCGCCAGAGCGGGCCGCCTGCGCGACGCTGACCGCTTCGCGCGCTCCCGCGCTGAGCAGGGGGGCGAGTCGCCCGGGGGTGCGGTTGTACAGCAAGACTTCATGCCCGGCGGCCAGCAGCCGCGCGGCCATTGCCTGGCCCATCCGCCCGAGGCCGATGAAAGCGACTTGCACGAATCAGGTCGAGGCCGCGACGACGCCGCAGCAGATCGCCCAGAAGATCGGGAATTCGCAGCCTCCGATGTGCCAGAGCCACTTCTTCGCCACCTTCAGGACCGCGGCGCCGGCGATCAGCAGATACACGCAGGCCGCCCAGGCAGCCAGATGCACGAAGAATCCAAACAGCAGGCACGCCGCCAGCGCGATCTCGATGCCCATCGCGGTGAACGCCCAGAGCGGGGCGGGTTTGAATCCTGCCGCCCGAAAGAATCCGAACGACGCCTCCTGCGCGGTGAATTTCCCGATCACGTGTGGCAGGAAGAAGAAGCCGCAGATCAGGCGCAGTACGACGAGCGGATGAATATCGGACATTTCCTCAACTCCTGGACTTTGCACACGAAAGTCCGATTACGGAGTATAAAACCATAAGGCGACCAACTCTAGCCGTACTGTCGAAATTATGCCGTGATCGCGGCGCGTCGCTGCGCACGCCGCTCGGCCCTCGCGCGCAGGCGATCCACGTACAGATACACGACCGGAGTCGTATAGAGCGTCAGCACCTGGCTCACCAGCAGCCCCCCGATCATCGAGATGCCGAGCGGCCGCCGCAGCTCGGTGCCGTTGCCCGAGGCAATCGCCAGGGGCAGCGCGCCGGCAATGGCCGCACAGGTGGTCATCATGATCGGGCGGAAGCGCAGTACGCACGCCCGCGCAATGGCGGTGCGCGGATCGAGTCCCTGGTTGCGTTGCCCGTCGATGGCGACGTCGACCATCATGATCGCGTTCTTCTTGACGATGCCGATCAGCAGCAGGATTGCCAGGAACGCGATCAGGCTGAACTCGTTGCCGGTCGCCATCAGAGCGAGCAGCGCGCCGACTCCCGCCGAGGGCAACGTCGAGAGAATCGTCAGCGGCTGGCTGAAGCTCTCGTAGAGCATCCCCAGCACCACGTAGATTGCCGCGAATGAGGCCAACAGCATCAGCGGTTCACTGCTCGCGGACTGCTGGAATACCCGTGCGGTGCCGTAGGTGCCGCCGTGAATGCTCGAGGGCATGTGGATACGCTGCATCGTACGGTCGATGGCCGCCAGAGCGACGCTCAGCGGCTCCCCGGCCGGCAGGTTGAACGCGATCGATGTCGAGGCTGAAGTGCCGGTGTGATTGACCGCTGCCGGCGTGCTCGTGGTCGACAGCCGGCTGAATGCCGTCAGCGGCACGACGGTTTCGCTGCGGAAGCTGACCGCGGCCCCCGTCGAGGTGTTGCCCCGGCCGGCGTTGGCGAGTGCATTGGCGGCGAGGTTGCGTGCGGCGTCGCTGGTGACGCGGCTGGCCGCGGCACCCCGCGCATTGCGCAGCACCGTGGTTCCCGGTACCGCTGAGGTCGACTGCACACCGCTGACCGCGCCCCCGTAGGTGCTGACGTAGACATTCTTTAACGCGTCGGGGTTCTGCCAGTACGGCGGTGCGACTTCCATGACGACGTGATACTGCTGGGGGCTGAACGGGTCGTAGATCGTCGAAACCTGGGCCTGCGTGAACGCATCTCCGAGCGTCGCGTCGATCTGACTGGTGCTCAGTCCCATGCGGCTCGCGCTGTCGCGATCCACGACCAGATCGGACTCCAGCCCTCCGGGCTGCTGGTCGGTGTCGACGTCGGTGATTTCCGCGACCCCCTGCAGGGCATGGCGCAGCCGGTCGGACCACACGCGCAGCTCGGCGAGGTCATCCCCGAGCAGCGTGTACTGGTATTGCGCGTTCGCCGACCGACCGCCTGGACCTCCGAGGTCCTGCACCGACTGCAGGAAGGTCGCCACCCCGGTCACGCGTGCGAGCTTCGGGCGCAGCCGCTCGAGCACGCGGTCGGCAGGCGGGCGGCCGCTGGACAGCGGGGTGAGGGTGATGTTCATCATCGCGCTCGAGCTGCCGCCGCCCCCGAACGGTCCGCCGCCGCCGCCCACGGTACCGACTACGCTGGCGATGGCCGGATCGGCCTGCAGCACCTGCGTGACCTCCTTGAGCTTGTCCCGCATCAGCTGGAACGACGAGGCCGAGTCGCCGCGCACGAAGCCCCAGACCTGGCCGGTGTCCTGCTGCGGCATGAATCCTTTTGGGATCACCACATACAGGTAGACGTTGAACACGATCGTCGCGACCAGCAGCGCGATCATCGTCCGCCGGTGATCGAGCGCCCAGCCAAGCGATTGCGCGTAGCCGTCGCGTAGCCGCCCGAACCAGCGCTCGAACGCATCACCCCAGCGGCTGTTCCGGGCTCCCGGCTCGCGGCCGAGCAGCCGGGCGCACATCATTGGGGTGGTCGTCAGTGACACCACCAGGGAGATCAGGATCGCGACCGACAGCGTCACGGTGAATTCGCGGAACAGCCGGCCGACCAGGCCGCCGATCAGCTGGAACGGCAGGAACACCGCGATCAGCGACAGGCTCATCGACAGTACCGTGAATCCGACCTCCTGCGCCCCGACGATCGCCGCGCGCCAGCGCGGCATGCCGGCCTCGATGTGGCGCATCGAGTTCTCCATCACGACGATCGCGTCATCGACCACGAAACCGGTGGCGATCGTCAGTGCCATCAGCGACAGGTTGTCCAGGCTGTAGTCCAGCAGATACATTGCGCCGAAGGTGCCGATCAGCGACACCGGCACCACCACGGCCGGTATCAGCGCGGCGCGCGGTGAGCGCAGGAACACGTAGACCACCAGGATCACCATCGCGACCGCGATCATCAGCGTGCGCTCGACCTGGCGCAGCGAGGCGCGGATGGTCACCGAACGGTCGAACGTGACCGCCAGGTCGATCTTGGGATCGATCTCGCGCCGCAGCTCCGGCAGCTCGGCCTTGACCGCGTCGACGACCTCGATGATGTTGGCGCCCGGCTGCTGCAGTACCTGCACCGAGACCGCGTTCTTGCCGTTGTAGATGCCGAAGTTGCGAAGATTCTCCGTGGCTCCTTGCTGCATGTCGCTGACGTCGGCCACGTCCCCTAAGCGCACGGTCGAGCCGTTGCGATTGGCGATGATCAGCGAGCGGTACAGCGCCGCGTCGCGCAGATTGTCATTGGTGTAGATCTGGTAGTGCAGGGCGCCTATTTCGAGCGCGCCCTTGGGCGCATTCGCATTGGCGTTGGAGATCGCGGCGCTGATGTCCGGCAGGCCGATGCCATATTTCGCGAGGCTGAGCGGATTGAGCTCGACGCGCACGGCCGGCAACGCGCTGCCGCCGACGTTGATCGCACCTACGCCCTTGATCTGCGACAGGCGCTGCGAGATCACGGCGTCGGCGGCATCGAAGATCTGACCCTGGGTCAGCACGTCCGAGGTCATCACGATCGCCATGATCGGGAAGCTCGAGGTGTTGAGCTTGCGATAGAACGGATTGCGCGTGAGCGCCGAGGGCAGGTCGGCGTGCGCGGCCACGATGGCGGCCTGCACGTCCCGGGCCGCCCCATTGATGTCGCGATCCAGACCGAAGGTCAGCTGGATGTTGGTCGATCCCACGGTGCTGGTCGAGGTCATGTCATCGACGTCGGCAATGGCCCCGAGGTGCCGCTCCAGGGGCGTCGCGATGCTGCTGGCCATGACTTCCGGGCTGGCACCGGGCAGCTGCGCGGACACGAAGATTGCCGGCACGTCGAGCTTAGGCAACGGCGCGACCGGCAGCAGGATGAACGCGACGCCGCCAGCCAGCGCCACCCCGAGAGTCAGCAGGATCGTCGCCACCGGTCGGCGGATGAACGGCTCGGAGAGGTTCATGGGGTGATTTCGGCGGCCTCGAGTGCCCCGGACGGGTCCGCGCGCCGGGCTCCCAGGCGTTGCGCGAGCCGGTCGAAGCCGAGGTAGATCACCGGGGTCGTGAACAGCGTCAGCACCTGGCTGACCAGCAGTCCGCCCACGATGCTCACGCCGAGTGGATGACGCAGCTCCGAACCGGTGCCGGTCCCGAACATCAGCGGCAGCGCGCCGAAGATCGCGGCGACCGTGGTCATCAGGATCGGCCGGAAGCGCAGGATGCAGGCCTGGAAGATGGCCTCGCGCGGCGATTTGCCTTCGAGCCGCTCGGCATCGATCGCGAAATCGATCATCAGGATCGCGTTCTTCTTGACGATGCCGATCAGCAGGATGATCCCGATCAGCGCGATGATGGTCAGCTCATCACCTGCGAGCATCAGCGCCACGAGTGCCCCGATGCCCGCCGAGGGAAGCGTCGAGAGTATCGTGATCGGGTGGATGAAGCTCTCGTACAGCACGCCGAGCACGATATACATGACTGCGACCGCGGCGAGCAGCAGCAACAGCTCGTTGGTAAGGTTGTTCTGGAATGCCAGCGCCGCGCCCTGGAAGGTGGTGCGGATCGACGCCGGCAGGTCGATGTCCCGTTCAGCCTGCGCGATGGCCTTGACGGCGCTGCCGAGGGAGGCCCCTTCGCCCAGGTTGAAGGACACGGTCGTGGCGGGAAACTGCGCCAGGTGATTGATCAGCAGCGGGCGACTCTCCTCGGTGACACTGGCGATCGCCGATAGCGGCACCTGCCCGCCGCTGGCAGAAGGTACGTACAGATTGGACAGCGACTGCAGCGAGCGCTCGAGGGCAGGATCGACTTCCAGGATCACGCGATACTGATTCGCCTGGGTGAAGATCGTCGACACGATGCGCTGCCCGAAGGCATCGTAGAGTGCGCTGTCGACGGTGCCGACACTGACGCCGAGGCGCGCGGCGCTATCGCGGTCGATGGACACGAACGCGGCCAGGCCGTTGTCCTGCTGGTTGCTGGTCACGTCCGCCAGCTCGGGCAGCGCGCGCAGCTTCGCCACCAGCTTTGGCGCCCATTGCCCCAGTACGCTCGCGTCCGAATGCTCGAGGATGAACTGGTACTGCGCGCGGCTCACGGTATCGTCCAGTGTCAGGTCCTGCACCGATTGCATGTACAGGCCGATTCCGGCGACGCCCGCGATCTCGCCCTGGATGCGGCGGATGATCTCGGCGGCGCTCGCACTGCGCGCATTGCGCGGCTTCAGATTGATGAGCACCCGGCCGCTATTGAGCGTGACGTTGCTGCCATCGACACCGATGAACGAGGACAGGCTCGTGACGTCCGGATCCTTCAGGATCGCGGCACACAGTGCCTGCTGTCGCTCCGCCATCGCGGCATAGGAGACGGCCTCGGTGGCCTCGGAAACGCCTTGGATCAGGCCGGTGTCCTGGGCCGGGAAAAAGCCCTTCGGAATGGCCACGTAGAGCAGGGCGGTCAGCGCCAGAGTGCCGAACCACACGTACAAGGTGAGGCGCTGGTGATCGAGGATCCAGTTCAGGCGGCGACCGTACCAGTCCACTACCGGGGCGAGCCAGCCCTGCGTCTCGTGTTCGGCAGCGCCGGGCTCCCGCACCGTGACGTGGGGTTTGAGCAGCTTCGCGCACAGCATCGGCACCAGCGTGAGCGACACGACGGCGGAGATCAGGATCGTGATCGCGAGCGTCACCGCGAACTCGCGGAACAGGCGTCCCACCACGTCCTGCATGAATAGCAGCGGAATCAGCACCGCCACCAGCGAGACGGTGAGGGAAATGATCGTGAAGCCGATCTGCCCGGCCCCCTGCAGCGCCGCCTCGCGCGGCGTGGCGCCGCGCTCCAGATAGCGCGAGATGTTCTCGATCATCACGATCGCGTCATCGACGACGAAGCCGGTCGCGATCGTGAGAGCCATCAGCGACAGGTTGTTGAGACTGAAGCCCGCCAGCCACATGACTCCAAAGGTACCGATCAGCGACAGGGGCACGGACAGACTGGGGATCACGGTCGCCGGGATGTTGCGCAGAAACAGGAAGATCACCAGCACGACCAGCGCCACGGCGAGCGCGAGCTCGAATTCGACATCGCGGATGGAGGCGCGGATCGTCGTCGTGCGGTCGGTCAGCACCGCGAGATCGACGCCGGCTGGCAATGAGGTGCGCAGTTCCGGCAGCAGGCGCTCGATGCTGTCGACGACCTCGATCACGTTGGCGCCGGGCTGGCGCTGAACGTTCAGCAGCAGCGCCGGCGTGGTATTCATCCAGCCGCCGAGCTTGGTGTTCTCGGCACCCGGCACCAGCCGGGCAATGTCGTGCAGCCGGACCGGCGCGTTGTTGCGGTAGGCGACCACGATGTTGCCGTACTCGTCGGCGCTGCGCAGCTGATCGTTGGCATTGATCGAATACGCGCGCAGCGGTCCGTCGAATGTGCCCTTCGGGCCGTTCTGGTTCGCGACATTGATCGTCGTGCGCAGGTCGTCCAGGTTCAACCCGTAGGCCGCCAGCGCCTGCGCATTCACGAGCACCCGCACTGCCGGGCGCTGGCCGCCGCTAATGCTGACCACGCCAACGCCCTTGAGCTGCGAAATCCGTTGCGCGATGCGCGTGTCCGCGAGGTCCTCGACGTCGGTCAGCGGCATGACCGTCGAGGTGATCCCAAGCGTGAGCACCGGCGCGTCCGCGGGATTGATCTTCGCGTAGACCGGTGGTGCGGGCAGGTCCTGCGGCACCAGGTTCTGGGCAGCGCTGATCGCCGCCTGCACCTCCTGCTCGGCGACATCGATGTCCAGGCTCAGGTCGAACTGCAGGGTGATGACCGAGGCGCCCGCCGAGCTCGCCGAGGACATCTGGGTCAATCCCGGCATCTGTCCGAACTGCTTCTCGAGCGGCGCAGTGATGGCCGAGGTCATGACCTCGGGGCTCGCCCCGGGATAGAAGGTCTGCACCTGGATAGTGGGGTAGGCCACTTCCGGCAGCGCCGAGAGCGGCAGTCGAAGGTAGGCGAGCAGGCCCACGATCAGGATCGCGATCATGAACAGCGCGGTCGCGACCGGCCGCAGGATGAAGAGTCGGGACGGATTCATGGACGCGTGGCGCCGCTAATGGTGTGGTACCCGATTGCCGGGCGCTCCCGCTGGCGCGTCTGGCAGCACGATCGCCGCGCCGTCGCGCAGCCGATCGCCGCCTTCGGTCACGACGACGTCCCCCGCAGCAAGCCCGCTGGTCGCGGCGACGCGTTCGCCGTCCGATATGCCGAGCGTGACCGGACGTACCGCCACCGTGCTGCCGGGCCGGACGAGGTACACGAACGAAGCGGAGGCGCCATTCGGTGCACCGCGGTGCACGGCTGCACTCGGGACGATGATCTGGTCGTGCTGTACGTCGAGCAGCAGCTCGATATTGACGAACTGGTTGGCGAACAGCAGGCCATCCTTGTTCTCGAACTCGGCCCGCAGCTTGATGGTGCCGGTGGTCGGGTCGATCTCATTGTCGGCGGTCAGCAGCCTGCCGACGGCGAGCTTCGTGGTGCTGGTGCGGTCGTAGGCCGTGACCGTCAACGCGGCTCCCTCGTGCAGGCGCCGCAGGATCATCGAGGCGTTGTCCTCCGGCACCGGAAAGATCGCGGTAATCGGCTGCAGCTGTGTCACGACGACCAGTCCGCTCGAGTCCCCCGGCGTCACGTAGTTGCCGGCGTCGACCTGGCGCAGGCCGACACGGCCCGTGACGGGTGAGACAATATGGGTGTACTGCAGATTCACTTGCGCCGCGGCGACCTGCGCCTGATCGGCGGCCACAGTTCCCGTGTACTGCTCGACCAGTGCCACCTGAGTGTCCAGCTGCTGCTTGGCGATCGAGTCCTCGGCCAGCAGACCCTGGTAGCGGGCCGCGTCGACGCGCGCGTTGGCGAGCAGCGCCTCGTCGCGCCGCTGGTTGCCTCGCGCCAGATCCAGCGCCGCCTGGTAGGGCCGCGGGTCGATCTGCGCGAGGAAATCCCCGGCATGGACCATCTGGCCTTCCTTGAAGGCGACCTGAACCAGCTGGCCTGCGATCTGGGTCTTCACCGTGACGGTCGCCAGCGGGGTGATCGTCCCCAGGGCAGGGATGATGACTGGCATGTCGCCCTTCACCGCCTTCGCCACGGCGACCGCGATCGGGGCGTCCATGCCTCCGGGGCCGCCGCGTCCACCGGGGCCCGGACCACCGGGACCCCCTGGGCCGCCGGCAAAGGCACCCTTGGACTGGGTACCGTGATGCACGATCCACACGATCGCGAGCACGAGCACGAGCAGCACCAGCGCCACGCGCACACGCCTGCGGGCATACCACGGCGGCGAATCGAGATCTGTCATCGGGCTCATCGGGTCACGCGCGCTGGATCAGCCATGAAGTCCGGGCTCCCTGGAAACACTCTTGAATGTTGTGAGCGCGCAATATGCCCGACTGGGCGGGCCGCCGGGGTGACAATTGATCGCCCCGGATGGCCTTTTTCGTGGCCGTCACCGCAGCTGGCTGTCCTTGCTGCCGCGGCGGTTATAGCCCGCGAACGTGGTGAGCGCCCGCTCCTGATCCGCCTGGCAGGTGACGCAGAGCCGCACTCCTGGAAATGCCGCCCGGCGTCCTTCAGGGATTTCGTTGCCGCACCCGCCGCAATGGGGCAGGGAAACTCCGTGCGGCAGGCGCTGCTGCGCGCGGCTGATCCCGTCCTTGACCGTTGCGTCGATCTGGTCTTGTACCGCGCCGTCGCCCGCCCAGCCTGTAGCCATTGGTGACTCCCCGAACCGCTGCCATGCCCCGTAAGACGCATCCTCGGGGATCTTCCGCTATTCGAACGGGGGCGGCGGCGTTGGTTCCGCGCTACCCACTGGACGAACCGCAAAGAAACCGCCATAATCTATTCATTATCTATTCACAAGTGCATCTCCACACCAGATCGAATGAATATCGCACTCGAAAACAAGGTATTGAACCTGCTGCTGCTCCACGCCCACGGCTTGAGCGCGCAGGAGCTGCTCCTGCAGCTGCGCCCGCGCATCAGTCAGCCGACCCTGTGGCGTACGCTCGATTCGCTGCGCATGCGGGGGGCTATCCTGCGCGAAGGTAACGCCCGGGCCACGCGTTACCATGCCCGCGGGCGCACCGATCTGGCGGTGCTGCGCTCGCGGCGCATGCATGAGAGCGTTGCCAGGCGACTTTTGCGTGAGCCCGACTTGCGGCTGCAGGCGCTCGAGCGGCTGGCCAAGCTGCGTGCGGCCAATCCGCACGGCCGCCGCTACCACGAGCGCTGGCAAGAACTCCTGCAAGGCCCCCTGGTCGAGGTGGTACGCGTCATGACAGAGTCCTCGGAGATGGCGGACGCGTTGCGCAAGGAATCCCCGTTGAGCGCGTTCGTCTCACCCGTCGCGCGGCGCAGCATCTTCAACTCGACGCGTGCGGGTTCGGACCGTGCGCCGCCGTGAGCTGGAACACATCATCCTTGAAGTCGGCGAGCGCTTTGCGCTGACCGAGGTATTCGTCATCGGCTCATCGGCGATTCTGGCGGTGCTGCCAGATCCGCCGGAAGGCGTGCTCACGGCCACTCGGGATGTCGATATCATCCCGTCCAACGACGAGGACGAGCGCATCGCTGATCAGATCTCGTATGTCATCGGCGAAGCCAGCTCCTTCGATATCGATTATGGCTATCACGCACAAGGCGTCTCGTTGAAGACACCGACCTATGCGCCGCAGGGCTGGCAGGAACGCGCGATACCTGTGTCCGTCGGCAAGATCGTCGCACGCTGCATGGAACCCCATGACCTGGTGCTGAGTAAGCTCGCCGTCGGGCGCGATAAGGACCTGGAGTTCGCGCGCGCGGCCGCGACACTCGGACTCGTTGAGCGATCGGTTTTGCTCGCGCGCTCAGCGCTCGTGTCTGCCACGGTGGAGCATTCGCGCCTGATCGGTGAGCGCATTACCGCACTCTATCTGTAATTTAACATAATATACATTATGCGAAGTAGACGCGAATAGGACGCTCCGAGGTCTCATGCGCGATGCCATCCAGCAGCCGCGGGCGCGGTGACAGCGCCTCGGCGAGCTCATCGACTTCCCGGACGGTCGAATCACCGCGAGCTCGACAAGCTCACTCACGCGACCCAGGCGACGCAGTCAGTCACCAACGGCTGGGTTCGATGCTTGAGTTCATGACATGCAAGTCAGGGCCGCTCGGTAATCTCGCCCGTTGCGTTGTAATGCAGGAACAGCGGTGGCGGGTCGGAGTCCAATATGCTGGAACTTGATGTGAAGTCGAGCGCCGTGATGTGCCCATCGGACGCACGTACGATCGTGTACGGGATCTCATTGAAGCCCGTCGTCTCGGGTTCCGTATCGCTTCCGCCGCAAATCGGATTGCCATTTGCATCCAATTGGCCCGTCCAGATATTGGTTCCAGTAACCGTACCGGTGGCCCCGAACCCGAAGTCATGCGTGCTCCCAACCACTCGAAATTGGCCAGAGACGATCTGTGCATCCGTGACCGTAAGGGTCGGGCATCCGTCAGCAGTTTGCGGGTAGGTTTCCGAGAACGTGCCGCTGATTTGCGTGACTGTCAGCCCATCTGTTCCCACGGTGGTATTGGTTCCCACGGTGACAGTCATGGTGAATGACATCAACTGGTCGAACGAGGTGTCGAGGTTTCGGTGGATGCTCACCGATCCCGATAAAGTGATCGGACCGCTCGAAACGGTCGCGGTGACGACCTGCTGGGCGAGCGCGGTCGTGCCGGTATCACCGCGGGCGATGACCGTGACCGAGACCTGCGTGCACCCGCTTGTAGGGGTCACAGTGGCCGTGATCACCCCGGCGGCATCGGTGCGCCCACTGATTGGTGAGGCGGTTGCACAGCTGGGTATCAGGTCTACCAGCATGTTCGCGGCGGGTACCAACTGGCCACTCGCGCCGGGTATCTGCACCGTCACCGTCAACAGAGTAGATGATGAGGTGATGTGCGCGGGCAGTTGCACGTTCATGCGCGCGCCCACGCAGCGATCGGGGCCGAGCAGGCTGGTCCTCAATTGCGCGTTCTGCCCAGCACCGTCAAGGACATACAGAGGCGAATAGGCGTAGTAGCACAGGATCTGCAGGTCCGAGAGCGCGGCTTCATTAAAGGTGAGGTGATAACCCTCGATGACTTCATCCACGCTGCCAAAAACCGGAGCGCCGTTGGCATCCACATCTCCTGCATCCAGGTCAAAGCGCTCGGTAGCGATCCCGCCAGTCAATCCATCTCCATTCAGATCGTAGCGGCTGTAGTCGCGGTCGGTCGGAACCGCTGGAGTGCTTGAATTGCCGAGCCCATAGGCCTGCGCATACTGCTGCAGATCCTGTGCATCGAAGACGCCATCGCCGTTCACATCCAGCAGCGCCTTGCGTATGAGCTGGTTGTGATTGCGCGCATCAAGCGCCAGGACGGCCCCGTAGGCATCGATTACGTTGCTGACACTGGTGGTGCTGCGGGAGGTGGCGCGGATCAGCTTCAAGGTTTCCGCCACCGGGGCCGCCGCCAATGTGGGATCCAGCAGCCACAGGTAGGCGGCGAGACCGGTGACCTGCGGAGCGGTGAAGCTGGTGCCCTTGAGGATGGAGGCAACGCCGGTGACATTCTCCCCCACCGCCATGAGGTCCGCGCCGTCGTTGGAGAAGGTCGAGAGTGCCAGATTGCCGAGCAGGGGCGCATTGGTGGTGCTGCCGACGGCGGTGAAATTGCGGTCGGACACAGCATCGGTGACCTGAGAGATGAACTCGCCCTGAAGATCCGCAATCATTGCAGGGTCGAGTGAAAAACTGGGCAAACCCGGCTGCGGACTGCTCCACAGATCCGCCTCCCCCAGGATCGATTGCAGGGAAGGTAGTTGGGTGGCAATTGCCAGAGGGGATGCGAGGCGCGCACGCCGCAGACCGGCATACAGGACTCCCAGAACGCCATTGTCAGTGGTCTCATCGGCCTCATTGCCGGCCGCCTGGGACAAGAGTGCGTCGTCCAGGACGTCGGGCTGCATGGCCGACTGCGCCCAATCGATGCCGGCGGCGAAGCGTGTGGCGATCTCATCCTGCATGAAAGGCACCAGCGCCGTATTCACATCGGCGATGACACAGGCTTGATCGTGAGCCGGCCCGCAGCGGGCAATGCTGAATCCGACGGATGCATTGAGGATCACCTTGCCGCCCGAACCCTGCACGGCCTCGCGGATGGCTTCGATACTCTGGAAGACATCCAATGCGGCCAGATTCACCGGCACGAACTTCAAGCATTCCGGGAATGGATTGGCTCCGGTTGGGCGGATGGTGTCGAACTGCGCCCCGACGATGGAGGCAACATCAAAGCCGTGCAGGTCCTCGGCGGTGGGAGAGGTGACAGAGATGCTGGAGGCGTCGGCAAATTCACCGGCATGACCGGGAAGCTGGCTGGTGAGCAATTCCTGGTCGGGAGGACCGATGAAAGTGTCCGGGATCACTATGGTCACGGGTCGCGAGGCGCAGTTCTGGCGCGCCAACTTCGACGCGTTCCAGGCTGCCGGAAACCCCGTGGCCAGGAGATGATCGAGCTCGTCCACCGGTTCGCTGGAACCATTCTTGGATGGGAGAACCTTCGAAGCGAGCCGCCGTCCGGCCACAGCCAGCAGGATCCCCGGCTGACCGCGCAGGCTTTGCGCCAGCGTATCCAGCACCGCCGCGCTGGATTGGTGCGGAATGATCACGGTCAGGTATGGCGAGTTGGCCTTGGCATACGCAAAGCCTGTCGCCCCAATCTTGAGCGCAGCCGCATTCAGCTGCCCAATTGTGGCGGTTCGGCTTAGCACAATGCTGATGCGACTGAGCAGCGCTTCGCCGCTAATGTCTGCCGCTGGCGCCGGCACCGGAGCAACCGTAGGCAGTGCCGCACTCGCTGATGACAGGCTATTGCCGCTCAGCAATCCTGGACTCGAGCTGCCCGCGCTCGGGGCACTCCCACCCCCGCTCCCGGCGCAGCCACCGGCCAGAATCAATATCCCGGCCAGCAGCGCGGTACGTGTGTACAGCCGGCTAGCGGCCATCGTTGTTGCCCATTGTCGGGCAAGTCTATGGTTCGGTCTGCCCCAGCGCAGTTCCCTAAATGTGTACTGCTCGTTCGCTATTCGGCGTCGACTTTCTCCATCAGCGCAAAGTTCGGCCCGGCCGTAATTCTTCCAAATGCGTCCGGAAGAACTCCAACGCGAGGCGCCGTTGCTCGCGTCCTCGTTGGCTCCTCTTCAATTCGTGCCGCTCGCGAACGGCAAGCCCCGCATGGGTCTGCAACGCGTCGTACACCCTCGACCATAGCTTGCGAATGTAGTCACGCGAACAGCCCATGCATTCGGCAATGTCGGCGTCGGTCAGTTGGCGCAGTGCCAGTGTAAGCATGCATTGCTCCGACGGGTTCAGACCCAATCGGCCCGGTGGCTTCAGAAACAAGAAAGACATCAGGCTCCCAGGGTCGGTCCGGGCGTCCCCGCGGGTCAACGTGGCCAGCGCCATCGGTTGACCCGAAGTCGCCGGTCGCGCGATCCGCATGCCCACAGCTGCCATCAAAGGAATATGTTCAGTCGGTATTTCCTGAAGCACTCTGCCAACGCCAAAACCATCGTGCAGGTCCCGAAACGACGCATGGGCTTGCACGAAGAAGGCCGCAAAGTCGGGATTCCTCGGATCCGGGCCCGGCCAGAAATGCACGATCCACAGATTGAGATTGCATTGCATGTGTCCCGCGGCAATTTGCTGTTTGTCCGATACCCAAGCCGCGTCGCTCTTGAGTGCATACAACTGCACGGAGCAGGGATCGCGATGACTCTGATGCAGAAATTCCACGGCTCTGTCCGTTATCCACAGAGTGATTCCCGCTCCGACAATGGCCGGCGGATCATCACCCTCAATGCCTTCAATAATGCCGACCGTGAGCGCACCCCGTTGATGCCAGCGCAGCCAGCAAGAAAGCGCCGTATCGCGAGTACATCCGAATTGAGTTGGCGGGAGGAATGCAATAACCGAAGGAAACTCTGCCGACGAGGCCTGGCGGTGCCGGAATATTGGCATATGTGTTTGACACTATCCCGAGGCGTGAATTCACGCAATTGCCGAGGTACACTCCCGCGAGCCAATGGTGAAGCCGGCCCGGAATCCCCTGTACTTGCTGGCTGGTGATGCACATGACCCTACCGCTCGACCTGGCCCTCCAGGATCTCATCGCCGTTGGACGGCGTCTTGACGCCCGTGGCCTGGCGCCCGCCACCTCGGGCAACTATTCGGCCCGGGTGGATAATGAGCGCATAGCCATCACCGTGTCGGGCAGCCATAAGGGGCGCCTGAGTCCCGCGGACCTGATGCTGATCGATCTCCAGGGCCGCGCGCTGGAGGATCGAACCCCGTCCGCCGAAGCGCCGTTGCATACCGCCATCTACCAGCGGTATCCCGACATCGACGCGGTGCTTCATGTGCATTCGGTCGCCGCCGTGACGCTGACGCGCCATTTGCCGGACACACAGCAACTGGCACTCGACGGTTACGAGATGCTCAAGGCGCTGCCTGGAATCCGCACACATGAGGCGCGGGTCGTGGTTCCGATACTGGAGAACTCGCAGGATACTTCAACCCTGGCACAGCTCATGCTGACCAGGCTCCGGGAATCGCCGCCCGCACACTCCGTTCTCATCCGAGGTCACGGCATCTATACCTGGGGTGGCACCGTCGGGGAGGCCGAGCGCATAGTGGAGGCCATGGAACATCTGTTGGCCTGTGAACTGCAGCTGCTGCAGCTGCCACGCCGAGGTGCAGGATGAGCCGATTGACGATCTATGCCGACGACGACCCGTCAACGGTGCGATTCGACAGCCAGGACGGCGCGCAGATAGCGGCTTCATTACGCCAAGTTGGCGTGCGCTTCGAGCGATGGAATGCCACCAGCGTGCTGCCGCCAACCACGGACGAGAAAGCCGTACTGGAAGCCTATGACGCGGACATAGCGCGCCTGATCCAGGACGGCGGCTACCGCTCGGTCGATGTCATGCGCTGTCTGCCCGACAATGCCGACAGGGCCGAGCTGCGCAGCCGATTCCTGAGCGAGCACATTCACGATGACGACGAGGTGCGCTTCTTCGTCGAGGGTGCCGGCGTGTTCTACCTGCACCTGGATGCCCAGGTGTTCATGTTGCTCTGCGAGCGCAACGACCTGATCGCCGTGCCTGCCGGCACGCGTCACTGGTTCGACATGGGTGCATCGCCCTGCTTCACCGTGATCCGGCTCTTTACACGACCGGACGGTTGGATCGCTCGATACACTGGCGCCGCCATCGCCGGCCTGTTCCCCGCATTCGATCGTCAGGCGGCGTGACCAGCACGGTCCAGCCGCGCGCCGTCGTTCTCGATATCGAAGGGACGATCAGCAGCCTCGCGTTCGTCAAGGAGCAGCTGTTCTCGTTCGCACGGTGGCATCTCGCAGACTACGTTCGGACCCACGAAGCTGCCCTCGCCGGCATTTTGGATCAGGTGCGCCGGACGGAAGGCCATCCCGAGTTGGACACGCCGCAGGTGATCGCGGTGCTGCTGCGCTGGATGGACGAGGACCGGAAGCACCCTCCCCTCAAGACGCTGCAGGGAAAGATCTGGCGGCAGGGTTTCGAAAGCGGCGAGCTGCGCGGCCATCTCTACGCCGACGCGGTGCGCGCGATCCGTCGCTGGCATCGGAGCGGAGTGCCAGTCCATATCTACTCCTCCGGCTCCGTGGAGGCGCAACAACTGCTGTTCAGGCACAGCACCCATGGAGACCTGAGACCGCTGATCGCGGGATACTTCGATACTACGACGGGTTCGAAGCTCGATAGCCGATCCTATCGGGCGATCGCGAGCCGCATCGGCGAGCCGGCAAGCTGCATTCTGTTCCTCTCCGACCATCCGGGGGAGATCGAAGCCGCCCGCGACGCGGGGCTGCAGGCGACGCTAGTGATGCGGGAGACGACTTCGGATGCCGCACCAGACGCTGGCGCGATCGGGGGCTTCGACGAACTGCCCTAAGACCCTAGGTAGGGCGCCCTGGAGCCGGGAGCACCGCTGCGCGAGGCCGGCGCAGCAACGCGCAGCTGAGTCCAAGTCCAGCGAGCAGCATCGGCAGGCTGCCCGGCAGCGGCACGGGCACCGGATCTATGAACGCATCGTTGACCAGCCAATTGCCGGCATTGACGGTGACTCCGGGCTGCAGCGTGAACGCATTGCTCGCGAGCTTGAAGCTGCCACCGAAGTCGGACTAGGCTGCCCCCACGCGCCCCGCTGCATCGTGCACACCTTGATCGATGTGGCGATGGTACCGGATACTGCCGCCAGCATCCGGCGGCCCGCGTTCACATCGGGGGTGAAGCACCATGACGCTATTGGCCGCTTTCGACTGGAGCGATCCGCTGCTGCTCGAAGAGCAGCTCAGCGACGAGGAACGCCTGATTCGTGATTCCACGCGTGCCTTCGCCCAGGGGCAGCTGCAGCCGCACATCGCGGAAGCCTACCTGCACGAGCGCACGGATCCCGGCCTGTTCCGCAGCTTCGGGCAGCTGGGGCTGCTGGGCATGACGTTGCCCACCGAGTTCGGCGGCTCCGGCTGCTCGTACGTCGCGTACGGACTGGTTGCCAGGGAGATCGAGCGCGTCGACTCCGGACTGCGCTCGATGATGAGTGTGCAGTCCTCACTGGTGATGTACCCGATCTTCCAATACGGCAGTGAGGCCCAGCGCCGGCGCTACCTGCCGGGGCTCGCTGCCGGGACTCTGGTGGGCTGCTTTGGACTGACCGAGCCCGACGCCGGCTCCGATCCTTCCGGCATGAGCACCTACGCGGAGAAGAGCGGGAGTGGGTACCGTCTGACCGGCTCGAAGGCCTGGATCTCCAACAGTCCGATCGCGGACGTGTTCATCGTCTGGGCCAGGTCGTCCGCGCACGCCGGCGCCATTCGCGGCTTCGTGCTGGACCGGGGATTGCCGGGCCTGTCGGCCCCGGCCATTCAAGGCAAGCTCTCGCTGCGCGCATCGATCACCGGACAGATCGTGATGGATGGTGTGGAGGTCGCGGAAGACGCGCTGCTGCCGGGGGTGGAGGGCCTGAAGGGACCGTTCAGCTGCCTGAACCTGGCGCGTTACGGAGTCGCGTGGGGAGTCATGGGCGCGGCGGAGGATTGCTGGTACCGGGCGCGGCAGTATGGGCTCGATCGGGTTCAGTTCGGCCGCCCGATTGCGCAGACGCAGCTGTTTCAGGCCAAGCTCGCCGACATGCAGACGGAAATCGCGCTCGGCCTGCTAGCCTGTCTGCGGACCGGCAGGCTCATCGATGCCGGTCGTGCGGCACCGGAGATGGTGTCCCTGATCAAGCGCAACAACTGCGGCAAGGCGCTCGGCATCGCGCGCCTCGCGCGCGACATGCACGGTGCCAACGGCATCCAGAGTGAATACCACGTCATGCGGCACGCCCAGAACCTGGAGACCGTCAATACCTATGAGGGTACCCACGATGTGCACGCACTCATACTCGGGCGAGCCCAGACCGGTCTGCAGGCTTTTGGCTAGACGCGCTCGAAGCGCGCGACGGTTTCGACGTGATTGGTGAAAGGCAGCAGATTGAAGGCAGTCAGCGCACTGAGGCGGAGCCGCCCGCCCCCGACCAGCGCCGCGGTGTCTGCGACCAGCGATTCGAGATCGCAACTGACGTACAACAGGCGCTGCGGCGAATCCGTCTTCAAATGCTCGACCAGCCCGCCCTCCAGGCCCCTGCGCGGCGGGTCGGCAATCACGATCTCGGCGCCCGCAGTCATTCCCAACGCCGCCCCCGCCTGACCGGTATGCACCGACACGCGCGCCCGTACCGCCGGATCGAGACCGGCCAGTCCGAGTTCGAGACCCTGCAGCGAATGCGGATTCATTTCATTCAGGGCGAGCGCGCCCACGCGCGGTAGCAGCGACAGGCCGATCGCGCCGACGCCGGCATAGAATTCCGCGACCTGGGCGCCGGCCGGGACATCGTCGCGCAGATGGTCGATCAGGCGTTCCGCAATTTCCAGGTTGCTCTGCCCAAAGGATCCCGGCGTGTAGTGCACTGGCGCGCCGCCGAAACTTTCGACGACACTGGCCGGACCGCACCAACGATGGAAAATTGGACCGAGAATGGTGTTCGTCGGCTCGCACTGGGCGTTGAACCAGAGGCTATGCAGTTCCGGTCCGAGCCGCTCGCGAATGAGATCGAGGCACGCGGCGAGCGGCTCCGGCGTCGGGCTGTTCGCGACCAGAACCACCTGAACGGTCTGCGAACTACGCTCGACGACGACCTGCAGGTAGCGCGCAAGGCCCTGATGGACCCGCTCCGAGTAACTCGTTACACGCGCATCGACGAGCGCACGGCGCACGACGCCGGCGACCCGGTTGATCAGCGGATGCTGGACGCTGCAGTTCGGAATGTGCGCGACCCTGTGCGTGCCCAGCTCGAACAGCCCGAGCTTCGGTGATCCCAGGCGCCCGCGAATCGCGAGGCGCGCCCGCAGCCGGAAACCGTTGCTGGAGCCGGAAACTACCCCGGCCACCGGCAGACCGTGGGCGCGGGCGAGTGCGTCAAGAAGAGCCTGCGTCGCAGGGGCGATCCCGGGTTCACCAAAGCGCGGACAGCCGGGGCACGGAGGACGGTGGGGACAGGCGTTCATGGCCACCCTCGAATCCATGCGGCCTTTCCCAGCGACCGATGCGGGTGTAGCGTAGCGGCCGGATTTTCAGCGGAGCACGCCATGGTCAGCCTGGGGGCAGTCTGGGTACCGATTCTCCTGTCGGCAGTCATCGTATTCTTCGCCAGCTCCGTCATCCACATGGCGCTGCCCTGGCACCACGGTGACTACCCGAAGCTCGCCGCAGAGGACAAGATCGTGGACGCCCTGCGTCCACTGGCCCTGCCACCCGGCGATTACATGATTCCCCGTGCCAGTGGCATGCAGGAGATGAAGACGCCGGCGTTTCAGGAGCGCATGCGGCAGGGTCCCGTCATCGTCATGACGGTCCGCCCGAACGGCCCCTGGAGCATGGGCGGGAGCCTGCTGCAGTGGTTCATCTACTCGATCGTGGTGTCGATATTCGCCGGCTACGTGGCCGGACGCGCGCTGCCGCCGGGCGCCCACTACCTGCACGTGTTCCAGTTCGTAGGCACCACGGCGGTGGCCGGGTACTCGCTGGCGCTGGCTCAGCTATCGATCTGGTATGGGCGCGGCTGGGGCCTCACTATCCGTTCCGCGGTCGACGGCGTCATTTACGGCGCGCTGACCGCCGGCACCTTCGGCTGGCTGTGGCCGGTGAGCTGACGCCTAGTTCTGCACCACGATCCGGTTGTGGACGCTGCGGACGCCGCTAGTGTCCTTGGTGATCAATTCGGCCAGATCGCTGGCGTCCTTGGTCGGCGCCTTGCCGCTCAGCCACACCACGCCCGCGTTGTCGGTGTCGACCTGAATGTCGGTCAAGGTCGCCATGTGTTTTGCCGCCAGCTGTGCCTTGACCTTGGTCGTGATGACCGAATCCTTCACGAAGGTCCCGGGGTGGGAGGTATCGGAGTCAGTCGGCGAATCCGCCATGACCATGGACCCGCAGGTCCCGCCGGCGACCAGCATCGCGCCAAGAATGAGAGCCTTCATGATTGCTATCCTCGCCTGCGTTTATGACTGGCTGCGATCATTGCAGCCGGCCATGCTCGGGTCTGTACGCGGCCACACATTGGAGTCGACCCCCAGCCGGCGGACGGCGCTCAGGATCGCCAGGATCGAGGCCGTTACGATATTGCGGTGCCGGCCGACACCAAAACAGCTCCCCGGGCGCCCTTCCCGCGCCATCTCGATCAGCGCAATCGCGGCGGCGTCGGCGCCGTGTCCGAGCGCGCGCTCCTCGTAACTGTCCACGCGCACAGGCAGCCCGAGCGCCGCGATCGTGGCGTCGATCGGACCGCTGCCGCTTCCCCGCAGCCGGTGCGCTGTGCCGAAGCTCAAGACCTCGATCTCGATACCCTGCTCCGCCCCGTCCTCGAATAGATGATGGCCCTGGTATTGCAGCGCCGCGTCGGCGCGCAGGTACGTCGCTTCGAACAACTCCCAGAGTCTGGCCGTCGACATCTCCTTCTCTGCCGCATCGGTCTGCGCCTGCACGATCGCGCTGAACTCCACCTGCATGCGTCGCGGCATCACGACGCCGTGATCGCGCTCGAGCAGGTAGGCGATGCCGCCCTTTCCGGACTGACTGTTGATGCGGATGATTCCCTCGTAGTTACGGCCCACGTCGTGGGGATCGATCGGCAGGTACGGCACCTCCCACAGTCCATCCGGCTCGGTGCTGAGTCCAAATACGACCCGGCGCCACAGCGGCGAAGTCGCGTTGTAGACGTGCACGATGGCGCGGGTTGCGCCCCGCAGGCTCTCGACCGAGCGACCAATCAGGTCTTCGCGCGCCTGGGTCAGCACCATCGGTGTCACATGCTCCGGAATCGCCCGCGTCTCGATCAGCGCGCGCACTACGTCGAAGTCGATCTGCGAGGCCGCTGGGAAGCCAACCTCGATGTGCCGGAATCCGATCGCGACCAGCAATTCGAACAGCCGCAGCTTGCACTCGCGGTTCATCGGCTCGAACAGCGCCTGGTTGCCGTCGCGCAGATCCGTGGAACACCAGATTGGCGGGGAGATGATGCGACCGCAAGGCCAGCGCCGGTCCGGCAGTTCGACGGGAGGAAACGGATGGTACTTGGACGCAGGATTCTGCAGCATGACACCCTCGTTCACGCGGTGTGAAACTCGAGACGGATGAATCCCCGGTCAGGGGTTGGCAGCGGCCGTCTTGTGAGCGCCGACGGTTGGCGCGTGGGGTTACTGCGCCGGGCGGCGCAGTAGCAGCAGCGCACGGAAGATTGTCGTCAGCGGGCGGCTGGAAGTCATGGCGGTCAACGTACCATGCGCAATTAATGCGTGGCAAGATCGGCGCATGAATATCCGCTATGCGATTCTGATCGTCGTGATGCTATTCGGCATCATCGCCGCGGTAGGGATCATGGCCAACCGGCTGAAGATTCCGCCGGCCATCCTGCTGGTGCTCACCGGCGTGGTGCTCGCGCTGCTGCCAGGGCTGCCCACAGTGCAGCTCGCGCCGGAGCTGGTGCTACTGCTGGTGCTGCCGCCGGTCATCTACATCTCCGCCGTGCAGATGAGCTGGCGGGAGTTCCGCTTCAACCTGCGTCCGATCTCGCTGCTCGCGGTCGGTTGCGTGGCATTCACGACCGTCGCGGCCGCCGCCGCGACCCACTGGCTGCTCGGACTGCCATGGGCGGTGGGCTTCGTACTCGGAGCGATAGTCTCCCCTCCGGATGCAGTAGCCCCATTGTCCATCGCGCGCCGCATGCAGATCCCACGGCGCATCCGGGTCATACTCGAGGGTGAAGGTCTCGCCAATGACGCAACCGCGCTGATCCTGTACCGCTTCGCGGTGGCCGCCGTCGTGGCCGGGAGCTTCTCGGTCGAAAAGGCCGCCGGAACCTTTGCTGCGATCGTCGTCGGAGAGCTGATTTGGGGACTGAGTGTGGGCTGGGTGCTGCTGCGGCTGCGCCGCTGGATCAGAGATCCACAGATCGAAATTCTGCTCTCGATGCTGACGCCGTTCATCGCCTATTGGCCGCCCTACTTCCTGGGCGGTTCCGGAGTGCTGGCCGCAGTGGTGTGCGGACTGTACGTGAGCTGGAACGGCCCGCGGCTGATCAGTGCCGCGACCCGATTGCAGGGGATCTTCTTCTGGGACATCACCACCTATCTGATCGAGGGCATTCTATTCCTGCTGACCGGACTGCAGGCGCGGGCTCTGCTCCTCGGCACGCATGCCTTTCCGCCCCACTTGCTGCTCAGCTCGGCCGCGGTGGTCTGCCTGGCCATCATAGCGACCCGCTTCCTGTGGGTGTTTCCGGCTACCTATCTGCCGCGCAAGCTGTCCGCGGCAATCGCGCGCGCCGATCCGGCACCGCCGTGGACCTGGGTATTCCTGCTCGCCTTCACCGGTGTGCGCGGCATCGACTCGCTGGCCGCGGCGCTCGCGATACCGTTCGCGACCCGGACTGGCGCTCCCTTTCCGGATCGTGAACTGATCATCCTTCTGACCTTCGCCGTGATTCTGGTAACCCTGGTCGGCCAGGGCCTGCTGCTCCCGAGCCTGGTGCGCGCACTCAAGTTGTCCCATGCGGGCAAGCACGAGCGGCAGACCGATCTGATCGAGGAAACGGCGGTGCGGCGTCGTGCCATTGAAGGTGCGCTCGCGCGACTGGATCAACTGGTCGTGGAGCGCTCGCTGCCCGAGCCCGTGGTGGCACCATTGCGCGCGCAGTATCAGGCGCGGCTGAAGCACTTTCAACGGCGCCACGAGGATCACCACGCACCCTCGCAGCGCGCCGACGAAATCGACTACCTGCTGATCTGCGCCGAGCGGGACCTGATCAACGCCCTGCACCGCGACGGCGAGCTCAAGGATGAAGCGCGACGTCATATCGAACTGGAGCTGGATCTGCTGTCCGCGACGCTGGCGAACCACCGCCACGTCGACTAGCGCGCGTCCGTTCGCGGCACCAGCACGCATTGCATGCCTGCCGCCTCGGCGGCCTGTATACCGAGTGGACTGTCCTCGAACACCAGGCACTGCTCAGGCGGCACCTGCATCCTTCGAGCGGCTTCGAGGAACGCGTCCGGAAACGGCTTGCCCCGCCCGTAGTCCTCGACACACACGAGCGTGTCGAACCAGGTGCGGATCCCGATCGCCTCCAGCGTGAGTTCGACATTACTGCGGTATCCGCCCGAAGCCACCGCGAGCGGCCGGCGGCCACGCCATTCGCGCGCGTACCGCAGCACGGGCTCGATCGGTCGCACTTCGTGCAGCAGTTCGACGAAATAGGCTTCCTTGCGTGCCGCGCACCCGGACACATCGGGCACGCTCGCGCCGTGCTGATCGCGCAGCAGCTCGAGTATTGTTTCACTCGGCTTGCCGCCCAGGCTGTAGAACAGTTCCTCCGGGAACGGCGTGCCCAGATCGTCGAGCAATCGGGTCCACGCGCGGTAGTGCAACGGCATCGTGTCGGCGAGCGTACCGTCGCAATCGAAGATCAGGCCGGCGAATTCACGGTCGGGAATCTCGAGCTTCATGCTTCAGACATGGTGGTAGCTGCCCATCTATATCCCTATGATAACGGTGCCACGACACCAAATGAGAAGCGACTGCATGAAGATCTGTTGCCTCCTGGCATGGACGATACTGGCTGCGACGCGAGCCGGCGCCGCAACCGAACATTGGGTCACGACCTGGACCGATCCACAGCCGATGGTTCCAAGGGCGCTGCCCGCAATCCCTCCGCCGCAACCAGCCCCCGGCGCGCCGCGCGGCATGGATCCGGTCGCCTTCGAGATCATGCGTCATGGCTTCCATGACCAGACCGTGCGGATGATCGCGCACACTAGCATTGCGGGCAGTCGGCTCCGAATCCGACTCAACGCCCCATTCCAGAGCGGCCAGGTGCTCATTGGCGGCGTGCATGTCGCGCTGCGCCAGTCAGGATCCGCGATCGTTCCGGGCTCGGATCGTCCCGTACTCTTCAATGGCAAGCCCCAGGTGAGCATCGGTCCCGGCATGGTGCTGGTCAGCGATCCGGTGGCGTTGTCGATTCCGGCCCAGACGGATGTCGCAGTCAGCCTGTACCTGCCGCAGGACACCGGCGCGCCGTCGGCGCACAACGGCGTGCACACCAGCTATGTGTCGAAGTCAGGCGATGAGACCAGTGCTGCGGAAATCGCCGATCCAATCATGACTCCGAACTATTACTGGCTCGCCGGCATCGATGTCTTGGCGCCTCCGACGGCATCCGTGCTCGTCGCGTTTGGGGATTCGATCACGGAAGGCTGGCGCTCGACGCCGGACGCCGATCGCTCCTGGCCAGCGGTGCTGAGCCGCAGACTCGCCGCCGATGTGCGCACCTCCAATATCGCCGTGGCCAATATGGGAATCGGTGGCAACCGGCTGCTGCACCAGGAAACCGGGGCGAGCGCGCTGGCGCGGTTCGATCACGATGTGCTCGGTCAGGCCGGGGCCCGCTGGGTCGTCGTGCTGCTCGGCATCAACGATATCGGACGCGCCGATATCGATCCGGTGACGCCCGATGAACTGATCGGAGGCTACCGGCAATTAATTGAGCGCGCCCATACGCACGGATTGAAAGTCGCTGGCGGCACGGTGCCGCCGTATGAGGGGGCGCCCTATGCCAGGCCCGAGGGCGAGAGCATCCGCAATGCCGTGAATGACTGGATCCGTCATGCCGGAGCCTTCGACGCCGTAGTCGACTTCGATCTGGCAACCCGCGATCCGGCTCATCCGCAGCGCCTGCGGCCCGACTACGATTCCGGAGATCACCTTCATCCGGCCAATGCCGGCTATGCGGCGATGGCGCAGGCCTTCGACCTGTCCGTGTTCGCTCATTGAGCGCAGTCGTACGCCGCGCACACATCACCGCTGTGATGGAAGTCCAGACTGGATGTGACAAAGCGTGGCCAAGCGCAGCGAATTCCTTTCGCCGGCGGCGCACAATGGCTCATTACCGAGGAAACGCATGGAAAGCCGCGCTGAATCGTCGCTGAAAGTCGGCGACACTGTCCGCTACAACGCCTATGGCGCCGATACCGCCGCGCCGGCAAGCGGCGTCATCCTGCAACGCGTCAGTGAACACAACTGGCGAGTGCAGTGGAACAATAGCAACCTATCGACCACACACCGCGGTCACAGCCTAGAGCGCGTTGCAGGCACAGGTCGCCTGCGCAACTCCTCCTGAGGGCAGCGGCTCGATCCGCGCACGGCCGCTTTCGCCTGCCGTACGCGGCCCTGCCAGCAACGACGGCAGTACTTTGGTGCGCCGCAACGCCAGCGGTGGCCGCTACTGGTCCATTTATCTTTGACTATCAATTCGTAACGTGCCCAGTCCCGCACGGACCGCGGCCTACGATTGATGGTTGAATCACCTCCGCAGGTTCCCGCGGCTCGATATGCATCAGGCAGGCGTCGAGCAGGAACCTTAAGGTCAATATCCATCAATACAATACCGCTTTCACTCCGATACACGCGACGCCCTGTCGCCGCGTCGCCGCCACGATGCCAACCGCTGCGCAGCCGTGGACACCCTTGATTCTCGGCAGCATCTCGGCACTACTGCTTCTCGCCGCGGCCTGGTGGTCGCAGCGCTGCCACCGAAAGCAGCGACAAGCCCAGAGGCAGCTATACGACACGGCAGAGCACCTGCGCATCGTCATAGACGGTCTCCAGAGCTACGCGATCTTCGTGCTCGACACCCATGGGAACGTCGCCTCCTGGAATTCCGGCGCCGAACGCCTCAAGGGCTACACGGCCGCGGAGATTCTGGGTCAGCATTTCTCGCGCTTCTATGCGCAGGAGGATATAGACCAGGGCAAGCCGGAACTTCAGCTACGGCTTGCGGCGCAGAACGGCCGCTTCGAGGCGGAACAGTGGCGGGTACGTAAAGACGGCACTCCATTCCTTGCGACTCTGGTGATCGCGGCGACACGCGGCCCCGGTGGAGAATTGAGCGGCTACTACGAGATGAGCCGCGATATCACAGAACGCCAGGACAACGAAGCGCGCTATCGGGGTCTGCTGGAGGCGGCGCCTGACGCGATGGTCGTCGTGAACCAGGCCGGGGAGATCGTGCTCTTGAACCTACAGGCCGAAAAGCAGTTCGGATATCACCGCGACGAACTGCTCGGGCAGCCCATCACGAACCTGATCCCGCAAGGCTTCGCGGAGCGACTCATTGCCGATGGCACCCGCTCCGCTGCCGACGCCTTGGCACAGCAGATCGGTACCGGAATCGAGCTCATCGGTCGGCGCAAGGATGGCAGCAGCTTTCCGATCGAGATGATGTTGAGTCCGCTCGAAGGCGCCGACGGCATCCTGGTGACTGCGGCCGTTCGTGACATTACCAACCGCAAGAGAGACGAAGCACATTTGATCAGGACGGTCGGGGAACTGAAGCGATCCAACGCCGAACTCGAGCATTTTGCGTATGTGGCGTCGCACGATCTGCAGGAGCCGCTGCGGATGGTGGCGAGCTTCACTGAGCTGCTGGCCAAACGCTACAAGGGAAGATTGGATGCGGACGCCGACGATTTCATCGGCTTTGTGGTTGACGGAGTCAACCGAATGCATCATCTGATTCGGGATCTTTTGGCCTATTCGCAGGCCGGAGGGGGCGGGCAGGAGCTGCGCAATGTTTCGAGCCAGGGCGCGCTGGACGCATCACTGAGCAATCTGCGCGTGGCCATTGAGGAAAGTGGCGCTTCGGTGACCCACGACCCCCTGCCGACGCTGCGCACCAACCATACCCAGCTGGCGCAGATCTTTCAGAACCTGATCGGCAACGCCATCAAGTACCGGAGCGCCGAGGATCCCCGAGTGCACATTTCCGCCGTGCAGAGCAATGCCAGCGGCTGGACGTTCTCGGTACAGGACAATGGCATCGGAATCGAACCGCTCTATTTCGACAGGATCTTCGTGCTGTTCCAGCGGCTGCACAAATCCGATGCCTTCGACGGCACGGGAATAGGCCTGGCTATCTGCAAGAAGACGGTAGAACGGCTCGGTGGCCGCATTTGGGTCGATTCGCAGCTCGGTAGCGGCGCGACCTTCCACTTCTCGCTTCCGGAGGGATTCGTTGCATGACGACCTTGAACAAAGCGCCCCCGGCCACCATCGACGTTCTGCTGGTCGAGGACAGCCCCGGCGACGTCAGACTGACACGGGAGGCCCTCAAGGACGCCAAGGTGCATATCAGCCTGCACGTGGTATCTGATGGCGTCCAGGCCATGGCGTTTCTGCGTCACGAATCGCCGTTTGCCGACTCCCCTCGCCCGGACCTGATCCTGCTCGATCTGAATCTTCCCAAAAAAGACGGACGCGAGGTGCTCAAGGAGATCAAGGAGAGTGCGTCGCTCGGAAGCATCCCGGTGGTGATACTGACGACCTCGGCCTCAGACCTCGACATCCTCAAGAGCTACAGCCTGCATGCGAACTGCTATATCACCAAGCCGGTGGATCTTGAAGGCTTCCTCAAGGTCGTTCAAAGCATCGATCATTTCTGGCTGTCAGTCGTGAAGCTGCCGCGCGCCTCCCGGCAATCATGAAACACCCGATGCAAGTCCTGGTGGTGGAGGACAACGCCGGAGACGCACGTCTGCTGCACGAAATGTTCAGCAACGAGCGTCCCGGCAGCTTCAAGGTGACCCACCTGCTGCGCATAAGTGATGCACTGGCGTACTTGGCCAAAAACGTTGTCGACGTCGTGCTGCTGGACTTAGGGTTACCGGATGGTCACGGTCTGGACACGATCCGTCGGGCACGAGCCGTAGCGCCCGGCGTGCCCGTCATCGTGCTGACGGGACTGGATGACGAGGCGCTGGCCGCTGAGGCCATGAAGGAAGGAGCGCAGGATTACCTGATCAAAGGGCAGATCGAGAATCGCGCGCTTCCCCGCGCGTTGCGCCATGCCATTGAGCGAAATCGCATGCAGTCCGAAACCGACCTGATCCGGGTCCATCAGCTACAATTCAAGGACGAGTTCCTGTCGCACGTGTCGCACGAGCTGAGATCCCCGCTGAACGCAATTTATCAGTTCGTGAGCATTCTGATGGACAAGCTGGCCGGCGACGTCAACGAAGAACAACAGCAATACCTGGCCATTGCCATGAGAAACGTAAAGCAGCTGCAGGCGATGATCGGCGACCTGCTCGAGGTCACGCGGGTTCAGGCAGGCCAATTGACCATCGAGCCGGAGCGTACTTCGATGGCCGCGGCCGTCGCCTATGCGGTCAACACTCTTGAGGGTGCTGCCACCGCGAAGGGAATCACACTGGCGGTGGATATTGAGAGCGAACTGGCGTTGGCATGCGCCGACCCGACGCGAATCAGGCAGATCCTCATCATACTGATCGACAATGCGATCAAATTCACTCCGGCCGGCGGATCCGTGACGGTTCAGTGCCGAGTATTCGAAACCGATTCGAACATGCTGGTGTTACGCGTCTTGGACACGGGATGCGGGATCAAACTGGAAATGATGGATCGGGTCTTTGAGCGACTTTTTCAGGTACCCGACGATTCGCTGGCAGGCCGCAAAGGCCTCGGGCTGGGGTTGTATATCTGCAAGGAGCTGGTAACGCGCCAGGGAGGACAGATCTGGGCTGGGGCGGCGCCAGGACAGGGTGCGGTACTGTCTGTGACCCTGCCCATCTTCTCCCTGCCGAACCTCATTGCCCCGATCATCAAGAGGATGTCCGGTTCACAACGGACCGTCACCCTCATCATCGTCGAACTCGGCTCCGAGACCGGCTGGCTGTCGGACGAGGCGCGCTCGGAGCACACGCAGGGGGTGCGGGACCTGATGCAGCAATGTCTGCATTCGGATCGGGACGTGCTGCTGCCGAAAGTGAGTTCCGCGGGTGCAGCGGAGCTGATGTTCATCGTGGCGGTGAGCGATGCCGACGGCGCCGAGTCGTTGTCCAGCCGGATTCGCACGCAATTCAAGGCTAGTGAGCCTGCCAGAGCGGCGGGCCTGACACTATCGAGCTCGCACCGGCCACTCGCGATGGCCAGGCGAAGCGCCGTCGATATGATGGACGACTCACTGAACAGCATTGCTGGCGCGCTTGAGCAGCAGATAAACCACGAACTCTCCCTAAGGATGGTTGCAAATGGCTAATAAGCGAATTCTTATCGTCGATGACGATCCGGACGTGCGTCAGGCCATGAATGTGCGCCTGAAGGCCAACGGCTATGACACCTTTTTTGCCAGCGACGCGCTCGCCGCGCTCGCCGAGGCCCGCAAGCAGGTGCCGGATCTGATCATTCTGGACCTGGGCCTTCCGGGCGGCGATGGCTACGTGGTGATGGAACGGATCAAGCGATACCCCGCTCTGTCCGTCATTCCAATAATCGTGGTTTCCGCTCGCGACGTGCAGGCCAATCGGGTGCGCTCGATCGCGGCGGGTGCCAATGTGTATCTGCGAAAGCCCGTGGATAACGCCGAGTTGCTCGCAATCATCCGGCAGTCGCTGGGAGAGCCGGCGGAGCCGGACGACGCGGCGATGACCGGAAACTGGCGACTGCTCGCGTAACGGGGGAAAGCTGCGGGCATGAGCGCCGCCCGCGCGCTCCTCAGATCTCCAGCCGCAACACCGTGAGTGGCCGGATCCGCCGCGGTAGAATCATCGTCATGAAAACGTTCATGCGATCCGCTCAGGTCACAGCGGCTCCCGTAATTGAAACCGAGCGATTGCGCCTCCGGGGCCATGGAGTCGATGATTTTGCGGACTGCGCTGCGATCTGGTCCGAGCCGGAAGTAGTTCGCTATACGATTCGAGAGCCGTCCTCACCGCAGCGTACCTGGCTCAGGATGCTCGGCTATCGAGGGCACTGGGCCTTGTTGGGATATGGCTACTGGGCCGTGGAAGAGAAAGTCTCCGGCCGATGCATCGGCGAAATTGGATTCGCCAATTTCATGCGACCCTTGACACTGGCACTGGAGGGGATGCCGGAACTCGGCTGGGTGCTGGCGCCTTGGGCGCAAGGCAACGGGTACGCGACGGAGGCACTGAAGGCTGTCGTGGCGTGGGGTGATGCGCAGTTTCAGTCGCGTCGTACGGTGTGCATCATTCACCGCGACAACCATCGCTCCTTCCGCGTCGCGGAAAAGCTGGGCTATGACGTCGTGCTTCAGTCGCCTGGAGGCACGCAGACAGATGCGGTATTGGCGCGCGATGCGCCTGCCGAAACCTGATGCACGGGGCAGCCGGGATGCATGGCTACGCGGCATTGGCCAGGTCCGAAGGGGTCTCAGTGCGGTAGCGCACCGATACCGGATCGGGTCTTCGTCACCATGGCAGCCTCAGTTTCGGCGCGTCGTCGCCCGGTCGGGAATCAGATGGGATCGATGTTTGCTCCACACAGCCCGCAGCAGAACCACCTTCTGCGGGCGCTGTCGCCGAGCGTGCTCGGCAGCTTTTCCGCGAGCCTCGAATTGGTGCCATTCAGACTGGGCGAGGTTGTCTACGAGGCCGGGGATTCGATGCGCTACGTCTACTTCCCGACTGATTCGATCGTTTCGCTCCTCTACGTCATGGAGAATGGTGCTTCCGCCGAAATCTCCGTCGTTGGAAATGAAGGCTTGGTAGGCGTCTCCTTGTACCTTGGAGGCGAGAGCACTCCGAGCCGCGCAGTCGTACAGAGTGCCGGCAGCGCGTACCGGATGCCACGTCCGCGACTCAAGGCCGAATTCGATCGTCACGGCGAGTTTCTGGTCGTCATCCTGCGCTATACGCAGTGCCTGATCACCCAGATGGCGCAGACCGCCGTCTGCAACCGTCACCATTCGATCGATCAGCAGCTTTGCCGCTGGCTGCTCCTATCCCTCGATCGGCTGCCCGGCAATACGCTGACGATGACCCAGGAGTTGATCGCCAACATGCTCGGCGTGCGTCGCGAAGGGGTCACGGAATCGGCCGGTCACCTGCAAGATCTCGGCGTCATCCAGTACAAGCGCGGCCGGATCACGGTCCTGGACAGGCCTAAGCTCGAGGCGCTGTGCTGCGAATGCTACGCGGTCGTGAAAGCGGAGACGGATCGCCTGCTGCCCTACGGCGTGTCCCCTCTCCCCGCCTTGCCCGCGCGCAACACCCATCCCGCCCATGCCCCTGCGCCTGCGCCCGCGCCCGCGCCTGCGCCTGCAGCGACGCAAGCGGAGGCGCGCGGACCCAAGCCAAACTTTGCGGATTGAGTTCTCGGCTGCTATCTCCAGTCAGACCTGCAAGCGGTCGTCCGCGCGCGCGACCAGCATATAGAGCGCCGGCATCAGAAACACGCTGATCAGCAGCCGGGTAAACAGGCCGCTGACGATTACCAGCGCAAACGGCCGCTGCGTGTCGGTACCGACGCCGGTAGCGAGCGCGACCGGCAGCAGTCCGAGAGCCGCCACCAGCGCGGTCATCATGATCGGCCGCAGGCGCAGGATCGCCGCCTGGCGCGTTGCCTCGACGAGCGGCGTGCCCAGGTGCCGCAGCTCGTTGACATAGGAAATGTAGACCACCGCCGTCTGCACCGACACCCCGAACAGCGCCAGGAACCCGATGCCGGAGGACACCGACAGTGGCGTCCCAGTGCTCCATAGCGCGAGGATACCCCCGACTGGAGCCGACAGCGCCACGCCCAGCACCGTGATGAAAGGGAACTTGAAATTGCCGTACAGCGCAAACAGCAGCAGGAAGATCAGCACCAGCGTCAGCGGCAAGATCACGCCGAGCTGCCCGCGAGAGGCGGTGTACTCCGTGTACTCCCCGCCCCAGTCCAGCCGGTAGCCTTGTGGCAACGAGACCCCGGCCTTGACCTGACGTATGGCTTCCCCCACTGCGCTGGCCAGATCGCGCCCCTCGACCGAGAACTGCACCCCGATATAGCGCGAGTTGTCCTGGCGGTAGATGAACGAGGCGCCGCTGGTCACATCGATCGCCGCGAATTCCTTGAGCGGAATCTGCTGTCCGGTTGGAGTCGCGACCAGGATGTTGCCGATCTCTTCCGGGTTGTCCCGGTATTGCTGATCCAGGCGCACGACCAGGTCGAACTGCTTCTCCTGCTGCTCCACCTGCGTCGCCACGTCGCCTCCGATCGCGCTCTGGATCAGGCTGTTGATATCGGCGACGTTCAGGCCGTATCGGGCAATTCTGGCGCGATCGATCCTGATGGTCAGGCTCGGCTGCCCGAGTTCCCGCACCAGCGTCACATCGCGGATCCCGCGCACTGCGCTCAAGATCTGCTTGATGGCCTTGCCCTTCTGCTCGAGGGTCTCCAGATTGGCGCCGAAGACCTTTACGGCCAGGGCACTCTTCAATCCGGTCTCGGCTTCGTCCACCGCGTCCTCCGCCGGCTGCGTGTAGTTGAAAGCAATACCGGGAAAGCTCTCCAGCTTGCGGTTGATCGCCTCGATCAAGCCGGATTTGTGGCGATACGGGCCGGTCCACTTCGCATACGGGGTCAGGCCAACGTAGAATTCGACGTTGAAGAATCCGGTGGGATCCGTGCCGTCGTCGGGTCGGCCCAGCTCCGAGGCCACCGTAGTGACTTCGGGAAAGGAGTGCAGAATCTCGCGCACCCGCGGCGCGATCCGGGCCGCTTCGTCGAACGATATCGTGTAGGGCATCGTCGCGCGCACCCACAGCGCCCCTTCGTCCAGGTGCGGCATGAATTCCGCGCCAATCCTTAGGACCAGCAGCAGCGAGGCGGCGAGTAGTGCGGCGGCGGCCAGGGTCGTCTGCCATGGACGCGCCAGGCAGAAATCCAGACCCCTGGTGTAGCCGGACCTGATGGCTTCGAAGGCCGCATTGCGCCGCTCGCGCACGCCCGCGCGCATGAACCACGCACACAGCACCGGCAGCAGCGTCAGCGTCACCATCAGGGACCCCACTAACGCGAACACCATCGTGTCAGCCATCGGCTTGAACAGCGTCCCGGACGGCCCGGCCAGCACGTAGATCGGCAGGAAACCGGCGACGATTACTGCTACCGAATAGAACAGCGGCCGGTCCACCTCGGCGGCGGCGTCGCGGATGATCTCGACCACCGTGAACGACGTGCCCTTGCGCGTCGCGATCTGCCGGAAGATGTTCTCCACCATGACTACGGCGCCATCCACCAGGATCCCGAAATCCACGGCTCCAATGGACAGCAGATTGGCCGATGCGCCCTGCAGGTCCAGGCAGATGAACGCGAACAGCAGCGCGAGCGGAATGGTGATCGCCACGATCAGACCGGCACGCACGTCGTAGAGGAAGAAGATCAGTACCGCCACCACCAGCAGCATGCCGCGCAGCAGGTTGCGCTCGACGGTCTGGGTCGTCAGCGCGATCAGATCGCTGCGATCGTAGAATGGCTGGACCTTGACGTCTTTGGGCAGGATCTCCTCGTTCAGCTGCCGGGTCTTCTCCTCGACCCGCTTGAGCACGTCCTGGGACTTCTCGCCTTTCAGCAGCAGGATCACACCCTCGACGGCATCGTCCTGGTGCTCGAAGCCGAACTCGCCCAGGCGCGGCGCGATGCCGATCACGGCCCGACCGACATCCTTCACCAGCACCGGCGTGCCGTCGTGCACCGCGAGCACGACGTTTTCGATGTCCTCGAGCGTCGTGAGCCGGCCAATGCCGCGCACGTAGTAGAACTGACCGCCCTGCGAATAGAAGCCGCCGCCGGCATTGCTGTTGTTGGCGGTCAGCGCGTTTTCCACCTGCTGGACCGAGAGGCCCACAGCCGCAATCCGCACCGGGTCGAGCAGCACCTGGTACTGCATGGTTCCGCCGCCGAAGCCGGAATCGTCCGCCACCCCGGGGACGGAACGGTATTGGGGCTCAACGATCCAGTCCTCGAAGGTCTTGAGCTCCATCGGCGATCGATCCGAGCTCTGCAGCACGTAGCGGTAGATCAATCCGGAAGGCGCGGACAGTGGCGAGAGCGCAGGCGCCACGCCATCCGGCAGGGCAAGTCCGGTAATGCGGTTGTAGGCCTGCTGGCGCGCGAAATAGCTGTCCGTGCGGTTCTCGAAGGTGAGAATGACGTCCGACAGTCCATACAGTGAGATCGAACGTACCGTGGTCACCCGCGGAATGCCGTTCATCCCGAGTTCGACCGGCACCGTGATCAGCCGCTCCACTTCCTCAGCGGCGTGCCCCGGCCATTGGGTGATCAGCTCGACGAGCGGCGGTGACAGGTCAGGATAGGCATCGACCGGCAGGCGATCCAGCGAGCGCGCGCCGCCGCCGATCAGCATCAGGGTCAGCAGCACCACCAGCACACCCTGCCGCAGTGACGCGCCGACGATCCGGTTCATCAGCGATGGGTGTCGCGGTGCCGGAGCGGTTGCAGACACGGGATCGCTCATTGATTCTGCATGAACTGAACAAAGATGCCCCCATCCACGACCAGCTGATCGCCCGGATGGATGCCGGCCGGTATGTCCACCTGATCGCCGGCCCGATACCCCAAGGTCACTCGCGCTCGCGCGAAGCTGCCGTCCCGTTGGGCGACATAGACGAACGGCAGATTCTCGTCATCGCGCAGGATCGAGGACACCGGGACCAGCAGTCCGCCACTCTCCTGGCCGGCGCGGATGAGCACGCGCACGTACATCTGCTTCTTGAGCAGGCCGTGCGGATTGTCCACCACGACGCGCACGATCACCGAGCGGGTGTCGGGATCGATCAACGCGGAGATGTTGTCGACGTGACCGCTGAGATTCCCCGACCCGATGCCAGTCACGATGTCGGCCGCATCGCCCGTATGGATCGAAGCGACATCGGCGCCAAAGACGCGCGCCATGACCCAGACGCGCGACAGATCCGCGACCGTGAAGCACGGCGTGCTGCCTGCCTCGAGCAATTGCCCGGCAGTGATCTGCCGCTCGACCACGGTGCCGTCGATCGGCGAGCGGATCACCCCCGCGGCGCGCGGAACGGGCCGTCCTTCCTGGATATTCCTGATCGTCTCCGACGCCACGTTGAGCGCCACCAGTCCCTGCAGCGCGGCGTCGCGATCGGCCTCGGCATTGACGGCATCGGTTTCCGCCTGCTCCGCTTCGCGCTGCGAGACACCCTCGTGCTGCAGCAGGTCCTTGTCCAGATCGGCCAGACGGCGATCGGTGCGCGCGGTCGCGAGCGATTTGCGGTAGGTATCGACAGCGGCCGCGAAGTCCGGCGAATCCACCTCGGCCAGCGGATCGCCCTTGTGGACCGTGGCGCCGAGACTCACCAGCAGCCGCGAGACCGGGCCGGAGAACGGCGCCAGCACGCTGGTCGCCTGATCGTTGTCGAAATCCACCGCTCCGGAGGTTTCCAGGGTCTTGCGGAATCGCGACGGCACAACGGTGTACAGCCGGATGTTCTGACGCTGCGCCGTCGTCAGCATCACATTGGCAGCCGCGGCCGAAGTCACCGCCGGCGTGCTGCCGCGGTCCGGCGCACAGGCGACCACGCACACGGTTGCCGCCAGAATCAGCGCGCCGCTACCCAAGGCGCGTACGCGCGCCAGTTGATTGTCAGTACTTTTCATTGCCCTGACTGATTGCCCAGATCCGTGCGATGCCACCAACCGCCACCGAGCGCCTGAAACAACGCCGCCGTATCGGCATAACGGCTGGCCTGCGCCTGCGCCAGGTTGATCTGGCTCGACTGCCAGGCCTGCTCGGCATTCAGCAGCGAGAGCGTAGCGGCGTAACCGGCCTGGACCTGTCGTTGCGCCAGATCCAGCGTGACTCTGGCGGCATCCGCAGCGGCGGCGGCGGCCCGCAAGCCTTCGGCGTCCTGCTCCAGCGCGCTCAGTGTATCGGCAACGTTCTGGAAGGCACCGAGCACCGTGCTGCGATACTGGGCCGCGGCCTGCAGATAGGCGGCTTTCGCGGCGCGCTCCGCATGCAAGAGTGCCCCGCCCTGGAACAGCGGCGCGCTCGCCGCAAGTCCAATACCCCAGAAGCCCGTCCCGGACGTGAACAGCTGGTCGATGGCCAGTGCCGTGCTGCCGGAATCCGCCGTCAGCACTATATTCGGAAGCCGATTCGCCTCCGCGATGCCGATCCGGGCGCTGGCGTCGTGCATGTTCTCCTCCGCCTGCAGCACGTCCGGTCGCTGCGCAACGAGTGCGGAAGGAAGGCTGACCGGCAGTTGCTCGGGCAGTTGCAGGCTCGAGAGTGCAAATGCTTCTCTGGGCGCCTGGCCTGGAAACTGCCCCACCAGTACCGCCAGCAGGTCGTGCGTCTGCGCCAGCTGCTTGCGCAAGGGCGGGAGCGTCGCGCGCACCTGCGCGAGCTGCGATTCCTGCGCCGCAAGATCGAGTCTGCTCGCATAACCCTTCGAAAGCTGGTACCGGAGGATCCCAACCATGCGCGAATTGAGTTCGATGAGCTGGAGGGTGGCGTCGATCTGCACCTGCAGCGCACGCTCCTGAATCGCGGCGACCACGACATTGGAGATCAATGTCGTGTAAGTCGCGATCATCTGGTAGCGCACTCCCTGCGCTTGCGCCCGTATCGATTCGGCGCTGCGGCGATTCAGACCGAACACGTCCGGCACATAGGAGACACTGACTTCCGGCGTGAACAGGTTGAACAGGAAGGTGTTGGAGTTGGGTGTCGGCGCGATTTCTCCGGACTGCCGCTGCCGGCTGGCCGAGAAGCTTGCTGCGACGGCCGGATAGAACACCCCCCGCTGCGCCAGCACATTCTCCCGAGCGACGGACAGTGCCGCCTGCGCGGCCTTGAGATCGGAATTGCGCTCCAGCGCACGCGCGATCAGCGCGTTGAGTGCTTCGGAATGAAACAGGGTCCACCAATCCGCAGCAATGTCGCTGCCGCTGTTGAAGTGCTGCGCCTGGCCGCCCGCCACATCGGGCGTGGCGGCTGTCGGCGATAGTGGCGCTGCGGTATAGCCGGCCACGTCCGGAGCTGCCGGTCGGCGAAAGTCCGGGCCCACCTTGCAACCAGCCACGAGCAGCAGCAGAACGCCCGCGAGGGCGCGCGATGGGCGTGCGCGGGCGCTGCGGCTCATCGGCAGAGTTTGCGCCGTCGGCGCAGTGCAGCAAGGCTCAAGCTGGATCCTGATGGTTATGGTTTGGGCGTCGAGCGCGCGTACTTTACTGGTGTCAGGGGCTACCGGGGTGGCTCGATCGTCGATGAGTTGCGCCAAGGGCTAGGACCCTCGCGTGGACCGGCAGGTTCACCGTTTTGTCGTCCCTTGCTTGACTAGTAAATGCGAATGAGTATTATTCGTATATGATGTTGAGAATGATTCTTGTCGCGGTCGCCCTCCCCCTCGGCTGCGCACTGGCCCTTATTCCATCGCGCCCCGCGTTGGCGGGAGAGTTACCGGAGTACGTGCTGGAGCTGCGCAATCACCAGTACGTTCCCAGTGAACTGCACGTTCCAGCGGGCACCCGATTCCGGATCACCGTGCACAACCAGGACCCGACCGCAGAAGAATTCGAGAGCACCGAGTTCGGGCGCGAGAAGGTGGTGCTGCCTCACGGCACCATCACGGTGTTCGTGGGTCCGCTCAAGTCCGGCAGCTACGCTTTCTTCGGCGACTTCCACGCCGCTACGGCGCAGGGTCGGCTGATCGTGGAGTAAAGCCATGCTCGGCGTCGCACTGCTCGTGTTCCGTGAAGTGCTGGAGGCCTCGCTGATCATCGCGATCCTGTGCGCGGCGACGCGCGGCGTAGCGCAGCGTGGACGCTACGTGTCGGGTGGCATCGTACTGGGGCTCGTGGGAGCGATGCTGGTCGCCGCCGGTGCGGGCTTCATCGCCGCACTGGCCCGCGGCGCCGGCCAGGAACTTTTCAATGCCGCAGTGCTGCTGGCCGCCGTCGTGATGATCGGCTGGCACGTGGTGTGGATGTCCCGGCACGCTCGTGAGCTGACCGCCCGGATGAACGCGCTGGGCAGCGCGGTAACCGCAGGGAGCAGCTCGCTGCGCGTGCTGCTGGTGGTGATCGCGCTGGCCGTGCTGCGTGAAGGCTCCGAGGTAGTGCTGTTCCTCAATGGCATGGCGTTGGGTGGCGCCGGGGCATCCGCACTGATTGGTGGGGTTGCGCTCGGCATCGGTGGCGGATCGCTGGTCGGGGTGGCGATGTATTTCGGCATGATGCGCATTCCGATCAGGCACTTCTTCAGCGTCACGAACTGGATGCTGGTGCTGCTCGCCGCGGGGCTCGCGTCGACGGCGGCACGCTTCCTGGTCCAGGCGGATCTGCTTCCGGCCTGGGGGGGGCAGCTCTGGAACACGAGCGGTCTGCTGTCGAACGGCTCGCTGGCCGGCAGGACGCTGGGCCTGCTGGTCGGCTATGACGCCAGCCCCTCGGGCGTTCAGCTGCTGTTCTACGCCGCGACCCTGCTGCTGCTGATCGCCGGCATGCACCGGCGCGCGCGCTGATGCCCCGCACACCGCCGCATCGTGCGCCACGTGTGCTTGCAGTGCTGCTGCTGGCGCTGCCTGGCGGGGCCAGCATGGCCGATGACTTCATCGTGTACTCGCCCCAGGTTCAGGCGACGCAATCGGAACTGGAGTTGCGCGGCTTCCAGTATCAGGACTCCCGCGCGGCGTACTCCGGAGGCCGCGCCGCCGAGTTCTCGATCGCCCACGCCTTCACCGATTGGTGGAAGCCAGAGCTCTACCTCGCCCGCTACGAACAGGATGCCGGCAACCGTGGACGATTGGTCGGCTACGAATTCGAGAACACGCTGCAGATCACGCCGGCCGGGGAATTCTGGGCCGATGTCGGGTTCCTGGCCTCCTACGAGCACCAGACCGTCGCCGGCCAGCCGGACGCGGTCGAATTCGGGCCGCTGATCGAGAAGCACAACGGGCGACTCACCTATCGCATCAACCTGATCTGGGAGAAGGAGCTGGGTGCCGGCGCCGAACGCCAGTACCAGCTGCGCTCGAGTTACTCCGTGACCTACGCGTTCTCAGGCGCGTTGCGTCCCGGGTTTGAAGCCTACGTGCGTCCCAATGATTCGGCCTACCAGGCCGGCCCGATCGTGGCCGGCGAATGGCACGTTCCAGGCACATCGGGCAGTCTGGAATACCGGGTGGGTGTTGTGCTTGGGCTCAACGCCGCGGCACCTCGTGGAACCTGGCTGGCACAGCTCGAGTACGAGTTTCTGTAAAGTCGCGCGGCCGTGCCAGGTGCTGGAGCGCACCGGTTGCTGGACAGCGCCGGCGCGCCAGATCGATAATTCCGTCAACTCGAGGGACCGAATCATGCCGCCGGCTGCCCGTGTGTCCGATATGGTGCTGCAGAGCACGCCGCACTGCCACGCACCGATTCACCCGCCGGCACCGACGCCGACGCCCGTGCCGCACCCGGGCTTGCCATTGCAACTCATGCCTCCAGGTGCACCCACCGTGATGATCGGCGGTCTCCCGGCGGCCAAAGTGGGTTCGATGACGATGCCATGCCTCCTGCCCGGGTGCGTGCCCGCGGGGCCGGGCGTGATCACGATGGGCTCAGCCACGGTCCTGATCGGTGGCGTGCCAGCCGCGCGGGTTGGCGATCAGACGCTGCATGCCTCGTGCGTGGCCCCAATCCCGAGCCCAATGGGCCAGATCCTGCCGCCTGGCTGTCCCACCGTCATCATCGGCGGCTGACGGGTGGAACCCGGCGCGCTCGGCGTTCTTTCACCCCAGTGTCCCACCTGTCGCGCACGCGACGGCAGCGCCGCGCCGCTGCGAATATCGGCGTGGCAGGGCGATGCGGGTGGCCAGGGCATTCTCGAATGCACGGATCAGGATTGCCGGGCGCACTTTCCGGTGATAGACGGTGTGCCGGTGCTCATCGCCGACCTGCCGCGCTTCCTGAACGAGGCCGGCGTGTACGTGCTTGCCCGAGACGACCTGTGGGCACCCGTCGCCGACCTGATCGGATCCACCGTTTCGCCTGGCAGCTGGTTCGATGCGACGCGACAGCATCTTTCCGGATACGTTCGCGACCATTGGGGCTCCTTCGACGCGACGGACCGGGCGGCCCCCGCACCCGGGCAGGCCTGGGCACTGGCGCGCAGCGCACTCGAGCTTGCCGGCAAGGTTTCGGGGCCCGTGGTCGAACTGGGCGCGGCGGCCGGAGGCGTGACGCGCCAGCTGGCCGAAACACTGGATACGGACGTGCTAGGGCTCGACCTCTCGGCGCCCCTGGCGCGTTTCGCGGCGCGCGCGCTGCGCGGGGGCACCCTGCGCTATCCGCTGCGCCTGCGCGGCACAGCCTACGAGGAGCGGACACTCACCGTGCCGCCGCTGCAGCGGGGCAGCTGTCAGTTCTGGATCGCGGACGCGCTGGTGCCACCCATTGCCGGAATGAGTGCCGGACTGGTCGTCGCGCTCAACCTGCTGGACTGCGTGTCCGACCCGAGCGCGCTGCTGCGCGCCGCCGCCGCACTGGTGCGTCCGGGCGGACATCTGCTGCTGTGCACGCCGTTCGATTGGAATGCCGCTGCGACGCCGGCCGAGGCATGGGTGGGTGGGCGATCAATGGCTGCGTCCGAGCCTGATCTCGGGCGCTGGGCAGCCAGCCTTTCCGGCCTGCAGCTGATCGGGCGCAGCGATGCGGTGGGCTGGGACGTACGGGTGCACGCACGGGCGACCATGCACTATCGTGCAGAACTGGTAGTGCTCAAGCGGGGCTGAGAATGCGGGTACTGTTCCTCGAACTGGATACCGAAAACGAATGGGCGGTGGCCTCGCTGGGGCCCGCATTCCTGGCCGCATGGCTGCGTCAGCATGGCCACGAGGCGGCGCTGCTACGCATCGCCGCGGACCGGCCGCTCGAGGCCATTGCCGCGGACATCCGGCGCTGCGCTCCCGGGCTGATCGGCGTTTCCCTGACGACGCGGCAGTGGCTTCGCGCCCGCGACGTGCTCGCGTCCCTGCGCCGTGTCTGCGACGTGCCCGTGATAGCCGGTGGTCTGCATCCGACGTTCTCGCCGGAGGATGTGCTGCGCCACGATGGCATCGATGCGGTGTGCCTGGGCGAAGGGGAAGCGGCGTTGCTCGATTTCGTCAATGCACTGGAATCGGGGCGCTCGCCGCCGGACTGCACGATCGCGAACATCTGGGTCAAGGGCGGCACCCGTCCGCCGCTGCGCAATCCGATCGAACCGCTCGATGCGCTGCCGTTCCTCGCACGTGACCTGCTCGACGAGCGCTGGGGTGTACGACACTTCACGACCCAGCGTGGCTGCCCGTTTCCGTGCACCTTCTGTGCCGCGCGCATGTACGACCAGCTGTACTCAAGCCCGGATACGTCCCGCTACGGCCGCCGTCGCAGTCACGCCAATGTGCTGGCCGAACTGGCCGCGCTGCGCTCGGCGGGTCCGCTGAACTATGTAGTGTTCCTGGATGATACCTTCACGATCCAGCACCGCTGGGTGCAGGAGTTCTGCAGGGTCTATGGGCGGGAGTTTGGCGTGCCCTTCTCGTTGAACGCGCGCGTCGAGACGGTCACGCAGAGCATGCTCGCCGAACTGGCAGCGGCCGGCTGCCGGCACATCGTGTATGGAGTCGAGAGCGGCAGCGAGCGGGTGCGGCGCGAGATCATGAAGCGCAACGCCAGCAACGAGAGGTTCCGCGACGTGTTCCGCTGGACGCGCGAGGCCGGCATCATGGCTACAGCCAACTACATCCTCGGCACTCCGGGCGAGAGCCGCGCGGAGATGGCGGAAACCATCGCGTTGCATGAGGAACTCGAACCGGTCGATTTCGGCTATTTCGTGTTCTATCCCTATCCCGGCACCGAGCTGTTCCAGCTGTGCCAGGCCAATGGCTACCTGCCGCAGGACTACCTCACGCGTCCGGCCAACCATCGTGAATCGATCCTGAATCTGCCAGGCGTGACGCGCGCGGACATTGCGGCGGTGTACGAGCAATGGACCCGAATCCGCGTGGACTCTGCGCTGCGCCGCGTGCCGGGGAGCGATCCATCGCAGGTGACGGCAGGTATTCGCAGCCGCGCGGCCACCAGCTAGAGGCTGGCGGAGGCGCTGATCTCCGGCTCGATCCTGCCGGCACCCCCGGCCGCGATATCCCGGCCGCTGTGCAGAAAGCGCTGCAATCGCGCGTGATAGCGGGAACCGTCTCCGCGCACGGAGGCGAGCGTCACTGCGGCGGCCACCGCGCTATTCGCCTGGTCCGGCAGCGGCGGCACGGCCGGTTGACCCAGGGGCGCGATCGACGCACCGCTCCAGAACGCCGCGATGCCGACCCACGCTTCAGGGCTCGTTGAGCCGCCGACTTTGCCATACGCCATCGCGGCGTAGCCCAGCGCATCGCTCGGCTCCCGGACCCAATGCTCGGCGGTTTCCCGCGCCAGGCGGTCCGAGTCGCTCAACCCGCGCGGCGCGGTGCTGGCGGCGCACATGCATGCCCACCAGACACCGGCGGGTTTGAGCAGCGCGTGTGCCAGTATCCGTATCGCCTCGGACATGAACCCCGCAGCTTCGAGCCGGTCGAGCGCGCCGCCGACCTCCACGCAGCCCCGGAGAATCGTCTGCGCCTCCGGGGGCAGTGCGACGCGCGTCAGGAGTAGCTGCGCATCGTTGACCGCCAGTCTTGTCACGGGACCCGCCATCGGCAGCGCCGCTCTAGCCGAACGAATGCCCGGTCGCGTTCACGTAAATGCCATACAGCGACGTGCTGCCGCAGATGAACAGGCGATTGCGCTTGCGGCCTCCGAAGCACAGGTTAGCGCACACCTCCGGCACGTGCAGTATCGCCAGCACAGAGCCATCCGGGTGGTGTACGCGCACGCCGTTGGTATCCGGTCCGCCCCAGCCCCAGGCACACCAGACATTGCCGTCGGTGTCGCAGCGGATGCCATCAGTGCTGCCGGGCAAGAAATCCGCGAATACCCTGGGATTGGACAGTGCCGTGCCCTTGACGTCGAACAGGATGATGGCCGGCGGATGGTTCGCTCCGCCGCCCTGCTCGCTATCGACGACGTACAGACGCGTGAAGTCCGGCGAGAAGCACAAGCCGTTGGGCCGGCGCATCGGCCCTTCGGCGGCAATGGTGACGTGGCCTGCGGGGTCGATGCGATACACCCGCGTCGGCAGTTCGAACGAAGCCTTGTGTCCTTCGTAGTTGTTGAGGATGCCGTAGCCAGGATCGGTGAAGAAGATCGACCCATCGCGATGGACTGCGACATCATTGGGCGCGTTGAGTTTCTTCCCCTCGAAGCTGTCGCACAGGATGGTCCAGCTGCCGTCGTACTCGAGGCGGCGCACGCGACGCGTGTCGTGCTCCATCGCGATCAGTCTGCCTTGAACATCGCGGGCGTGGCCATTGGCATAGCCCGAGTCGCCCTGAAACACGCTGATGTGCCCGTCATCCTCGGTCCAGCGCAGCACCCGGTGATTCGGAATATCGCTCCACAGCAGGCAGCCCCAATCGGCCATCCATACCGGGCCCTCGCACCACAGCCCGGTATCGGCTCCGACGCCGTGCCAGATGCGCTGCAGCGGTGCCTGGGTCAGTTCACCCGTGAAGCGCTGGTCCTTGACCTCCCACGCCGGGTCCGGATAGACCTCTGGGTTGGTGCCGCTCCAGTCGCGGTCCCGGCCGAAATGATCGGTACCCGCAGCCGCGGTCGCGATGGAAGCTGCCGCTGCGCAGCTTGCTGCGGCGGTCGCTGCTGCTGCGGACAGGAAGTTGCGTCGGCTCACTGTTTCTGGTGCATCCATACCGGTATCCCCCCTTTGACTGCATTGTTGTCGTGGCGCCAGGCCCTGAGCATTGAACCACAGCTGCGCCGCGGTCCAGCACTCTCGGCGCCCGATTGCCGGTAAGCCGATGATTCGCAATGACATCGGTCCCCGGAGGCTTAGGGCAGCGGCCGCGGCCGCGACCCTCCATCGTGTGATCGACTCCCCACTTTCGGCAGCACCGCCCGGCGCAACCCGACTATTGCGGAGCAACTGTGACTCACTGCCCGGTCCGCAGGACGCCGACTCCCAAGAATGCAATTCTCAGCATACGAGTCTGAAGCGAATATGGCATTGCCGGCACGAAACCCGGAGCGCGGGACCCACGCCCCTGTGCGCCCGCCGCGTCGTGTCGATGTGTTCCTGATCTCGACGGATGATGCGTTCCTGATCGAAGCCGGGCCTGCGTTCTCGGATCGCTTTCGCACCACTTCCATCGACAACCTCGCCGATCTGCCCGACCCCGCCGCGGACGGCGACTGGTTCGTCGTATTCGACGCGAGCGGACAAGCAGACGCGCACGCCGCCGTCGGTCAGCTTGCTGGTCGGATCGGGAGACGCCCGATCATCGCCGTGCTCGCGGACGGCGATACGGCTGACTGGAAGGCTGCCCTCGCGCACGGCACCGTCATCGATGCGCTTCCGCGGCAGGAACTGCCAAGGCCCCGCTTCGCCGCTGCGCTGCTCGAGGCCGCTGAACGTCTCCAGGCCGGTATGCCACCCCAAGGACGCGGTGGCGCTGGCACCTCCCGTCAAAAGTGGACCATGCGCGTCGGCAGCGCACTCGCCATTGCCGCCGCGGCGGGCTGGTGGCTGTATCATCACAGTGCCGTGACGCCGACGCCGGCGACGCCTGCGGCCGCGACTGCCAACGAGCGCACAGCGCCTCACCGGTCCGATGCGCCGCCGCCGAGCACCGCGCCATCGGTGATGGAACTGCTGTCGGCCGCCCGGATCGCCTTCGCGGACCAGAAATCCGTGCTGCCGCGGGTGGACGCCGAGCCGCGCGGCGACAGCGCCCTGGAACTGTACGGTCAGGTCCTGGCCCGGGATCCGGGCAATGACGAAGCGCTCGATGGTATCGCGCGGATCTGGGCCGTGGGACGCGCCCGCATTCAAAGCGACGTCGGAGTCGGCAAACTGGATGAGGCGACGCAACTGCTCGCGACATTCAAAGCAGCTCCGGTGGATCCGCGCGAAATCAGCGAGGCGGAGTCCGCAATCGCGCTCGCCCGACCTCACTGGCTCGCGACCCGCGCGCAGCAGAGCATCGAAGCTGGAGAATTTGCCACGGCCGAGCAGCTCCTTGGTCAGCTGACTGCTCTGGGTGGGGATTCCTCCACGGTGCTCGAACTGCGTCGCGCACTGGATGCTCGCAAAGCCGACGTTCAACTGGCGGCGCTGGCCCGGGACGTGAAGGCCGCGCTCGATTCCGGTGCGCTGCTCGAGCCCGCCACCGACAACGCCGGCACCCGGCTGCAGGCGATGCGCCAGCTCAGCCGCACCAGCACCCTGACGCTCAATGCGCAGCGCGATGTGCAGGCCGCACTGCTCAGCGCGGCCCAGCAGGCCAGCCGCAAGGAGCAATTCGAACTCGCGCAGCGCCTGATCGATGCCGCGACCGATCTCGGTGCGTCCGCCGGCACCGCCGAGGCAGCCAGGACGCTGCGTGCGGAAATCGAAGCCAGTGCGCAGCGAGCGGCCGCCGCCGCTGCCGCCAGCGCCAGCCAGGCCGAGCGCAGCACTGCAACGACGACGCCGCCGCCACATCCGGCCGAGGAGTACATCAACGCCAAGCCGGTGCGGCCGCTGGATGTCGCTTATCCGCGCGCTGCCGATGACGCCGGCATATCAGGTTATGCGGTCGTCGAATTCACACTGCAGCGCAATGGCAAGGCGTCCGACGCCCGGGTCGTGCAGGCCAGTCCGCCGTCGATTTTCGACGCCAGCGCGCTCGCAGCGGTCTCGCAGGGTCGCTTCGATACGAGTCACCTCGGGGAGCTTCCAGCGCGGCGTGCACGGATCCGGTTGACCTACGCCGCAAGCGGATCCGCGCAGAATGCATCCGCGGCCACTCCGAAACCTCCCGCTGCGGCACCGCCCACGGCGGCATCGCCGGCGGACCAAGTCATCGCCGCCAGACCGATCTCACCGCTGGAGGTGGTCTACCCGGAGCGGGCCGCCAGCCGTCATATTCAGGGCTACGTGATAGTCGAATTCATACTGCAGCACGATGGACGCGCCACCGAAGCCTACGCAGTGGAGTCCGCCCCCGCCGGGGTATTCGACGCCAATGCGCTCGCGGCCGTTGCGCGCGGCCGCTTTGACACCGGCGCACTGGTGGGTGCACAGCCGCAGCGCGCCCGCATCAAGATCAATTTCAAGGCATCCTGATGCGGAAGTTTCCGGGTACATCCCGCCTGCCCCTCCGGCTGTCGCTGGCGCGCACCCAATGGCTGCAGATTGCCGCGATCAGCGCCTTTGCCGTGTCCCTCGGCTTCCTGATGGTACTAGGCATCGGCCAAGCGACCCGCCTGCAGGCAGCGGTCGCTGCAATGAAGGTCGCATCCGAACTCAGCGGGCGACCGGACGTCGTCCGTTCAGAATTGACGCTGATGCAACGCGGACTGGAATCCCGCACCTACGTAGGCCGCTCGTTCAAGAACCTCTCGTCGCTGCGGCAAGGGATCGATCGGTCGTTCGGGACGTTGCAGACCGAGCTGCAGGCCGCCGGTCTCGACAGCGGCGCTCGCGTCACCGCGGCACTCGCCGCCGCACGTGCACCGTGGCAGGCGCTCGACGCCCGGCTCGTCGCATTGGACGAGCTCCACGACGCCCGGCTCTACGCCGATACCGCGAACGGCTCGGAGCTCACGGCATCGGGCATTCGCCTCAAGACCAAGGTCGATGAACTGCTCGGCGCACAGGCCGGCCCGAGCGGCAGCCTCACGCTGGCAGCCCGGGACTTCGGCGAGGTCGGCGAGGAGCTCCGGCTCTCCATCGTCGCGACGGGGCAGTCGTTGCGCGCGCTGCTGATCGCGGGCTGCGGCATATTTGCCCTGCTGATCGGCCTCATCGTCTACTTCGCATACCGCTCCCGCCGCCTGGGGCTGCAGGCTTCGAGCGCCCACCAGCAGGTCAGCAGCATCCTGGAAACGGTGCGCGAAGGCCTGTTCCTGATCGGGCGGGACTTGCGCGTGGGGGAGACCTGCTCGACGTCGCTGACGACGCTGCTGCGAACCGAGTCGCCGGCGGGCCAGGACTTCGAGGCCCTGCTCCGGCCATTGGTCGATGACCGGACCCTCAAGGCGGCGTGCAAGTTTATCGCCCTGCTCTGGAAGGAGAAGGTGCACGAGGATCTGATCGAGTCGATCAATCCGCTGTCGCAGGTGGAGGTGTCGTTTTCCGGGCCGGACGGGCGGGCGGAAGTGCGCTTCCTGTCGTTCTCCTTCCGCCGCGTTCGTGGACAGAACGCCGCCACGGACTACCTGCTTGGTGCGGTCTCCGACATCACGGACCGGATCCAGCTCGCGCGCGAACTCGAGCACGCCCGCGGCGGCACCGATTCCCAGACCAGCCTGCTGTTCGAGCTCATGCGCATCGATCCCGGCCAGTTGCGTGCCTGTCTTGCCAACGCGGATGTCGCGTTTCGCAAGAGCAACGCACTCCTGCAGACGCCGGGGCACGAGCATGAGGCGCTGCTGCAGAAGATCGACGGCGTGTTTCGCGAGCTGCATTCGGTCAAAGGGGAAGCCAGCGCACTCGGACTCAGTCACGTCGTGCAGCGCATTCACGCCATCGAGAACCTGCTGTCCGGCCTGCGCGCCCGACAACCGCTTTCCGGGAGCGACTTCCTGCCGATCGTGACGCAGCTCGATGAGCTGATCGGCCAGGCCTCGGAGATCCAGACCCTCAGTGAGCGACTGGCCGGCTCCCTGCTCGAGCGTTGCCCCCCGGCGCCGCAGGCCGAGGAGGACTCGCCATCCCATGGCGACACGGACGTCCTCGAACGCCGGGCCACCGCATCCGCCCCCGCGTTGCCGATGCTCGGCAACATGCTGCGTTCGCTGGCAGGCGAAGTGGCGGCCAGCCGGAGCTGTTCGGTCAAGGTCCTCACCCAGGGCCTGGAGCTGGTGCCGGCAAGCCATGCGGCCGCAGTCAGGAACATCTGCGTCCAGATGGTCCGCAATGCAGTCGTGCATGGCATCGAACGCACGCAGGACCGGTTGCAGGCCGGCAAGCACGAGGCAGGCACGATCCGGATCAGCTTCACGGCCGACAGCGCCGATCACTACCTTCTCACCATCGATGATGACGGGAGAGGATTGAGCTATGAGCAGATTCTCGACCAGGCGCTGCGCCTCGGACTGGTTCATCCGCAGCAGGCGGCAACCCTGGAAAGGCGTCAGGTCTACGGACTGATCTTCAGACCCGGCTTCACGACCGCCAGGGAGGTCACCGAGCATGCCGGGCGCGGCGTCGGCCTCGACGTGGTCAGCGCGCTGGTGCGCGAGATCGGCGGTCAGATCGGAGTCTCGACCGCCCCCGGCAAGTACACACGCTTCATGATCCAGCTGCCCAAGGCGGACGCGAATGCGCTGGCCACACCATCGGTAGCCTGAGGGATGAACGCCGCGCAGCCGCATCGGTTGATGGTCGTGGATGATTCGAACATCATTCGCCGCCGCATCGAACGCGCACAGGATCTGCCGAGAATCGAGTCGATCGCGACGGCACGCAATGGGCGCGAGGCACTCGCGCTGCAGGAGAGCTTCAGACCCACGATCGTAACGATGGACCTGACAATGCCGGAGATGGATGGCGCCGAGTGCGTGGAACGGCTGGTGGCGATCGACCCCACGGTCAGGATCCTGGTGATTTCGGCACTCGCGGACAAGCTGACCGCGATCGATGCAATCGGGAAAGGCGCCTGTGGCTTCCTGTGCAAACCCTTCACCGACCGGCAGCTGAACGAGGCACTGCGCAAGGTACTCGAGGCCTGATCGGCCCATGAACAGCGAAACCCTCAGCAGCGTGTTCGTCAGCAGCGTGCTCGACTACTTCGACACCACGGTCCAGCAACGGGCTGAGTGCGGCACCCCCTACATGGCGATCGGACGCTCCCCGGAAATCGCCGACTACACCGGAATCATCAAGGTAACCGGAGTGCGCAACGGCATCGTGGCGTTCACGGCTCCCAAGGCCATGTTGTGCGTCATGCTGATGCGGATGCAGGAAACCGACATGGGGCACGAGCATCTCTGTGACCTGGTAGGCGAGGTCGCCAATACGCTATGCGGCAATGCCCGGCGGCACCTCGGGCACCAGTTCCAGATTTCCGTGCCCGCGGTGATGCACGGTCGTGACACCGCCATCGAATACTCCGCGAACACGCGACCGATCGTGATTCCGATCGCCTGGCGCAATCATCACGCCAGGCTCATCGTATCCATGGAAGCAGGCACCGCCCATCCTGTCACCGGACCTTGACTGCGAACAGCGCATGGTGTGCCAGGATGAATAGCGTGCGACGATCCTGACCGCCGAACACGATGTCGATCGGGCGCTCCGGCACATCGATCCGCCCGATCGGCCTGCCGCTCGGGTCGTAGACGAAGATCTGCCCGTTGGCAATGTACACATTGCCGTTGCCATCGGCGGCCACGCTCTCACCGCCACGATCGGCAAACGCCTGCAGCTCTCCGAGCGTGCCATCCGGCCCGACGATCGCGCTGTAGGTGCGGTCCTGCGATGCGCTGCTGACATGCACGCGCACCCCGGGAACGGCGTTCAGGAAGCCATAGGTATCAAGGTTGTCGGAGAAGCGCCAGCCCGAAAAATCCGATGGGCCCTGCTGGATGACCCGGGCGGCAGGCAGGAACACGCTGCCATCAGGAGCAACATACTCCCGGCCCCGTGGAGTCGAGACGTCCTCGGCGAACAGCGCCGCGAGCGTCTCGTAGCGGAAGGTGTCGAAGTCGAGTCGATCCCGGAATTCGCCATTGTTCCAGTAGTTCACCGGCAGCAGCGCCGCGGCGCCGACATGCGGCGCGGCGGCCTGCGCCGTGAGCACCGTCAGCTGATCCCCCGGCGTTCCAGGTCGGAAGCAGTACACCGTACCTTCCGGACCAGCGGAGGAGAGAACCAGCAGGTCGCCGGACCGGTCGAACGCCAGATTGACCGGATCGAGCGGACTGTCGCGCTCGATCGTCAGCCCCTCTGCCTGGGACCAGCCAAAGATGCGCTGCTGATGGGTATCGGCGAAATAGATCTTGCCCGCAGCATCCACCGCCGCACCGGAGATCGAGGAGAAGCCGTCTTCCAGCTTCTCGAGCGTCGCGCCGGGCGCCAATACTGCCGCGGCGTCGGCAGGCTCGACACGCGCCGGCTCGGCGGGTACGTCGAGCACCGCGAATTCACGCTCACGCACCGCAAGATGATGCGTCACGTCCTCGATCGCATTCTCATAGGGAAACTTGCTCGCCCGCAGAAACGTGCCGCAGCCGTGACTGTCGCAGCCGGAATAACCGCTCTCGGCGTTCACGTGCACGTTGCGGAATCGGATATCCGCGGAATGGAACAGGCGCACTGCGGCCGGATACGGCGCGCGCGAGCGCGTGACGCGGTAGCCGTGGTAGTTGGCAACAGTGATGTTCCTCGACCAGCGGATTTCCAGCGCCAGCGACTCGGCGCTCTCACCCGCTTCCTCTTCGGTCTGCGGCGCATTGAGATCCCAGTTCTCGGCATGGTCGAATTGGATCTCGTTGCGGACGTGGTGCTCGCTGGAGAGCTGATAGATGTGCCCCGGCGTCGTGGTGTTGGACACCACCAAGCCTGCCTGCGCGAAGGTGTCTGGGGTCCAGATGTTCGCGAACGTGCCGCCGCCGCCGTCCGTCACCCAGAGGCTCGGATACTGCCCGTCCCAGCGCCGGCGTGGATCGGGATCGCCGGTATGGTTAGCGTTGTACGGATTGGCAATGCTCCCATGTCCTCCGAGCAGCCGCACGTCATCGACCAGCGAGCGCTCGCCCGCCTTCCACAGCAGCGCCACGGCGCGCGGATTGATGCCGCCGGTGAAGATGCCGAAGCCGCTGGCCATGGTAGTACCCCCGGCCGGTGCCATCAGCACCGGCTTGGGCGTCCCCACGCCTTGATACGCGGCAGCACCGTCCGGCAGCTCGAACCGGGTTGCCAGCGGATGCAGGCCGATCAGCACGGTGTCGCGCTTCAATGCCAGCGTATCGCTGACGATGTAGCGTCCGCTGGGAAAATACAGCACCCGCTGCGTGTCGATGGCGTTGCGGATCGCGGCGGTGTCGTCGGTCGATCCATCGCCCTGCACGCCGAGTGTGTGCACATTGACCCACTCGGTGGCAGGCGGCAGCGCGGGAATCGCGGGTGGCAATGGCATGGGCGCATTGCCGAGCGGCACGGCGTCGTAGAGCATGCCGATGCTCCCCATCGTGCCCATACCAGGGACCAGCAGCCCATAGTCGAAGCGGGTGGCCCGGTAGATTGCCCCTTTTCCGGCCACGGTCCTGCCGCTCTCGCGGAATCGGGCGAAGGTCGGTACGTCCGTAAGCACGGCATTCTCGAAGCCGATCTCGGTCAGGGGGCTTAGCTCGTTGCTGATGACGACCGCGGCGCGGGAGACGTGTTCGAAGCGGCAGTCCTTGACCCACAGTTCGTCGGAATACTGTGGGTCGATGTCGATCGCGATCGGCTCATCGCGGAACGTGTCCCGGATCAGCGTGAGTCCGGCCTCGTGCTCGCGGATGGCAGCTTCGCGCTGACCCTCGAAGCTGGAATCGATGAGCGTGAACTGCCACGCCGGCGAGGTCTTCTCGGTCAGGATGGCGTAGCGGCCCCCGTGGAAATGCAGATCCTCGGCCTCGTTGCCGATCTGCGTCAGCGCGGCCAGTCCGGAGCCGATGCGAAAATCCATGTGACTGAGATAGGAGTGCTGGGCCGCATGAAACCTGATGGCAATGGCTGCCGGGTTGCCATCGCCGATGTCGAAATCGATGTTGCTCATCGCGGAATAGAACGTGCCGGCACCGGCGTCGGCGATCGCATCGTTCGGGGGCACGCTACCGGGGGGCGCGAAAGGCACGCGGCGGGCCGGATCGCCGGGACGCGCGCCGGTGAACATCACCATCACTCCGACGCCCTTCTGGAAGCCCGGAGTGCCTGGGCCCAGGACGAACACGGGGCGCGTCGGCCCATAGCCCAGGACACGCACGCCCGGCCACACATAGATCGTGCGGGCGAGCCGGTAGCGGCCTTGCGGCACGAACACGATGCCTCCGGCGGCATCATTGGCTGCCCGGTCGATTGCCGCCTGCACCGACGCGCTGTCGTCTGCCCGGCCATCGGCATGTATTCCGAACGCGGGTGCGGCGAGATACACTGCCTTGGGATCATCCAGTCGGGTATTGAAGACCGACGCCGCGAAGGTCGGCACCGCTACGGCAAATGCCAGCCACAGCCGCAGCAGGCTCGTTATCATGCTTCAGGCCCCCCTTGTGAGATCACGGCGGGTGTACTACACGCCGCTGAGTCTGTCTATTTTGGCTAGAGCTGTCCACGCTCACTACAAATCAGGCTACCGGTTTCGACGGAGGAGAATTGCTCATGCCGACTCGACGCAGGGTATTGCATGGGGCGCTGGCGCTCGGAGCGGCATTGCGCTTCGGCACCGCACTGGCCAGGGCATCGCAGCCCACGACGCCGGTTGATTTCGAGGTGCCGGCCGATGCCTGCGATGCCCACACGCACATCTTTGCCGATCCGGCACAATTCCCGATGTTCGACGGTCGCGTCTATACGCCCGAAATGGCGCTGCCGCAGGAGATGGCCTCCCTGCACGGCTCCTTGCACGTAAGGCGGGTGGTCATCGTCACCCCCAGTGTCTATGGCACCGACAACTCGGCAACGCTCTATGGCATGAAGGCCCGCGGCGCGGACGCACGCGGCGTCGCGGTGATCGACGAGCGGACTTCACAGAGCACGCTGGATGCGCTGCATCACGCCGGCGTGCGCGGCGTCAGGATCAATCTGACCACCGAAGGAGTGAACGATCCCCTGATCGCCCGACAGCGCCTGCAGGCGACGGTTGCGCGCGCGCAGCGCCGTCACTGGCACGTGCAGATCTTCACCAACCTGGCGATGATCGCTGCGATCAGGGATCTCATCGCCGCATCGCCGGTGCCGGTCGTGTTCGACCATTTCGGCGGGGCCCAGGCCGCACTAGGCCCGGCGCAGCCTGGCTTCCCAGAGCTGGTGGAACTGGTCCGCTCCGGCCATGCTTACGTCAAGATTTCCGGTGTCTACCGCTGCTCCGCACAGGCGCCCGGATACGCCGACGCGGTGCCGCTGGCTAGGACACTGATTGCCGCCAATCCGGAGCGCATCCTGTGGGGTACGGACTGGCCGCATCCCGACAGTGCGCCGCCGCCGGGCAGGAAACTGACGGACGTGACGCCGCTGCTGTCCTTGGATGACGGCCTGCTGATGAACCTGCTGCCCGTCTGGGCGCCGGATGCCGGAACGCGCCGGAAGCTCCTGGTGAGCAACCCGGCGCGGCTGTACGACTTCCCCGCATGAGGATCTCTTGACATGAAATCAGTACGCATCGCATTGATAGTTTTGGGAGCAATCATCATGAATCTGGCTCAGGCTGCGACCGTCTTCATCACTGGCGCGGATCGGGGGCTTGGACTGGAATTCACGCGCCAGTACGCGGCCCGCGGCGACACGGTCATCGCGACCTGCCGCCGACCCGCCAACGCCACCGAACTGCAGGCTCTGTCCGCGAAAGACCGGAACATCGTGATCGCACAGCTCGACGTCAGCGATGATGCCAGCATACGGGCCGTGGCCGATCAGTTTCGGGGCAAACCGATCGATATACTGATCAACAATGCCGGCGTACTTGGCAAGCACGAGGACGAGACGCTTGGGACCTTCAGTCGAACCGGCTTTCATGGCGTCATGGACGTGAACGTGTTCGGCGCCCTGGCTGTGTCCGAGGCACTGCGCGACAACGTCGCGGCCAGCGCCAGGAAGAAGATCGTCGCCATCACCAGCGGCCTGGGGTCGATCTCGCTCATCGGGCGCTTCGAAAAAGTGCCCTACTACTACAGCATGAGCAAGGCGGCTTTGAACATGGGCATGGCGGCCCTCGGCAACGACCTGAAATCCCGTGGCGTCGTGGTCGCACTGGTTGCTCCCGGTAGCGTCGACACCGACATGCTGGCTAGTTTTATCAACCAGTATCAGGCCAAGGTGACTCCGATCAGCGCCGCGGAGAGCGTCGCCAAGATGATAGGCGTCATCGACTCGCTCGATCAGGGCAAGGCGGCGGCCGGCGTCAACAACTACGATGGAACCATCAGACCGTGGTAGCAGGGCCGCGGCAGCGCAATGCCGCCTACTGGCGTTCGATCGGCGGGAACTCGCGCAGCCGCGGCTGCCCGGACAGCAGGCGAAAGCTGTCAGCCGCTGCATCCACGTTCGTCCGGTAGGCCGTGCCGCTGAGCGTCTGGCAATCGGTGCAGTGGCACAGGCGCACTGCCTGCGGATCGACCTGCGCCTCGTACCGTATCTGTCCGCAGTGACACGCGCCTTCCACTTTCATCGCGAGCTCCAGCATCGGTAGCGTTGCATTCAAAGGTGCCCGACTTCAGCGGCGAAATCCAGACTCAGCGCGCCGCGCGCGAAGCGGCGATCGCCGAGGCCGATCACCGGCCAGATCCCGATCAGTGAGTTGGTCAGGAAGATCTCCCCGGCCCGCAGCAGCTCAGGTAACGGCAGGTCACGCTGCCGGCACGCCATGCCGCGCGATGCAGCGAGCGCCAGCACAGCCTCGCGCATCACACCGGCCACGCCGCAGCGCTCCAGGCTGGGCGTCACGAGCTGGCCGTCGATGTATGCAAAGACATTGCTCATCGTGCCGCCGATGACGCGGCCGGCCGCATCGAGCAGCAGCCCCTCCTGCGGCACGCGCTCCGACCATTCCTGCCGGGCGAGCACCTGCTCCAGGCGGTTCAGGTGCTTGAGTCCGGCCAGCCGCGGCTGTTCGGACAGCCGCAATGCACAGACACGCACGTGCACGCCCTGGAGCGCCCAGGCCTGCGGGTAGTCAGGGGCCGGAAAGGCCGCGATGATGCGGGTGGGCAGCGCCTGCGGTCCGGGGCGATAGCCGCGAGCCTGGCTGCCACGGGTAACGATCAGTTTGACCACCCCGACGTCAGGATCACCAGCCGCGCGCTGCAATTCGCGGTGCAGTTCCGCGGCGGAGACCGCGGGGATTCCGAGACGCTCGCAGCCGACGGCGAGTCGCGCCAGATGGCGCTCGAGCAGCACGATGCGACCCTGACGCACCGACATGGTCTCGAACAGACCATCACCATACTGCAGGCCGCGGTCCGCCGCGCTGACGTTCGGCTCGGCGATCCCGTTCACCCAGCAGCGCATCAGCATGCTCCAGCCAGTCCGCGCAACAGTCCCCGCGCCTTGGCACGCGTCTCGGCGAGCTCCCGCTCGGGAATCGAGTCGGCGACTATGCCGGCGCCCGCGCGCACCTCGAGCCGATCGCCAATCAGCGTCGCCGTGCGGATCAGAATGTTCAGATCCAGGCTGCCGTCGCGGTTCAGGTAGCCCATCGAACCGGTATACGCCCCCCGTGCCGTGCCTTCGATCTGCGCGATCAGCTGCATGCAGCGCACCTTCGGGCAACCGGTAATCGTGCCTCCGGGAAACAGCGCGCGAATCTGGGCGCCCACGGCAGCGTCAGGCCGCAATCGACCCCGCACATCCGACACCAGGTGGTGCACGTGCGCATAGGACTCGACCTGCAATGCCTCCTCGACCGTGACCGTACCGGGCTGGCACACGCGGCCGAGATCATTGCGTTCCAGGTCGATCAGCATCACGTGCTCGGCACGTTCCTTGGCATCCTCGGCAAAAGCGCGAACTGCCTCCGAGTCCTGAACTGCGCGTGGCAGCGTGCCGGCGATCGGGCGTGTGGCAATCCAGCCATCACGCACCTGCATCAATCGTTCCGGCGAAGTGCTGAGCACCGCCATGCCGGGCAGCGCGGCGATGCCGCTGAAAGGACCCGGGTTGCTCGCGCGCAGGGCGGCGTAGAGATCCGCCGCACTGACCCCTGGTGGCACGATGCCGCGCCAGGCACGAGCGAGATTCGCCTGGTAGATATCCCCGGCACGGATATGCTCGAGCGCGCGGCGCACCGCATCCAGGTACGGCTCCGCTGCGTCTTCCTGCATGGCGATGACCGGATGACGGGGCCGCGCGGCTAACGCCGCATCGGCCTGCAGTTCACGCTGCATCTCATCGAGCGCCGATTCGCTGCCCGACTCGGCGACCAACCATCCGAGGCCCGTGCGATGATCCAGAATGGCCGCGGCCCGGCATCGCAGCGCATACGCGATCAGCGACGTGCCGCGCGGCAGGCACAGCCGCGGCTCGACTTCGCCCGCGAGTTCGTAGCCGAGGTACAGCAACCAGCCGCCAAGGAATGGCAACTCAGAGGGCGCCATCGGTATGCGCTCGCGCCGCCACCAGGATTCGAGGCTGTCCAGGAACGAGGAGCCGTGGGCCGCGTCGCCGTGCAACCGGCCATCGGCCGACAGCTCAAGGCTCGCGTCTGGAGCAGCCAGCAGGATGTCGTAGCGCGCCGGCGTCATCCCAGGCATCCCGAGCGAGCTGCTTTGAAGCAGCGCCGGATAGCGCCCGCTCGCGCGTGCGTGCAGCCGCAGCAGATCGGGTGCCTCGTTGCACTGCAGGGCGCGGACTTCGGCCAACGTGTCGCTCCGCTCTGCCCGCCGGCAGACCACCATTTGGATGGCGACATGGTACCGGAGGTGGCCGGGTGTGCGGCGCCTGCAGCCACTGCTCCCGCGTGCCTGGAAGCTGACTTCAGTCCATGGTCGCGATGCTGCGCGATCCCGCCTGGTCGTCGGGTGCGGCTGCAGCGGCGCCACCATCCGCACGCAGGTACCGCATTTCCAGATCCCGCGCCGACAGCGGGCGTGACAGCAGGAAGCCCTGAGCCTCGTCGCAGCCTCGCGCCCGCAGCCAATCGAGCTGCCCGGCGCGCTCGATGCCTTCCGCCGTCACGACCAGGGACAGACTCTTGCCCAGAGAAAGAATCGCATTCGCGACCGCACCGTCACTGGCGGATTGATCCACCCGGTGCACGAACGCCTTGTCGATCTTGATCCGGTCGGGTGGAAAGCGCGTGATATACGCGAGTGAGGAATAGCCGGTGCCGAAGTCGTCAAGCGCTATGCGGCACCCGAGCTGCCGGAGGCGTTCGAGCGCTCCGCGCACCGTCGCGGAGTCCTTGACCAGCAGCGATTCAGTGATCTCGATTTCGAGCAGGGACGGCGGGACCCCGGCCGCAGCCGCCTCCGCCTCGAGCACCCGCGCCGGATCGCCGTGCAGCAATTCCTTGGCCGACACGTTGATCGCGACCGGCACGCGCAATCCCAAGTCCATCCATGTGCGCAGTTGCTGGCAGGCCGCCCGCATGACCCAGCTGCCCAGCTCGATGATCAGCCCACTGTCTTCCGCGATTTCGATGAACCGCGTCGGCGAGACGTCACCGAATTCGTCGTCGCACCAGCGCAGCAGCGCCTCCACACCCGCGAGGCGACCGTCGCCGAGCCGGAACTTCGGCTGGAACAGCAAGTGCAGACGATCGTGCTGCACCGCACGCCGGAGCCGGCCTTCGAGCTCGAGCCAGTCGCGCAGGCGCGTGCTCATCGCCGGACAGTACACCGCTACCGCACCCGTGGCCCCGCTCTTGGCCTGATACATCGCCGTGTCCGCGTGCTTGAGGACGGTGGCCACGTCTTTGCCATCGTCCGGGTACACGGCCAGCCCGATACTCGGCCCGGAAAAGAATTCCAGGCCACCGTGCGCGATCGGCTCCTTCAACACCTCGCAGCACGCGTGCGCCAGCTCGAGCGCGCGTTCGCGCGCCTCACGGTCCCGTAGCAGCAGCACGAATTCGTCACCGCCGAAGCGCGCCGCCGCGATGCGCGCCTCGGCCTGCTCATCGCCCTGCTGAAAGCGCTCGAGCACCTGACGGAGCTTGCCGGCTACCGTCTGCAGTACCGCATCGCCGACTGCATGGCCGAAACTGTCATTGACCCGCTTGAAGCCGTTCAGATCCAGGTACACGACGGCGACCGACTCGCGCAGTGCATCGGCTTGCGCGAACAGACGTCCGGCAGCCTCTACGCAGCGCTGCCGGTTCGGCAGCCCGGTGAGCGGATCGAAGTATGCGAGCCATTCGATATGTTCGGCGGCCGCGGTGCGCTCGCTCGTGTCCTGACGCACGACCACGACGTCACCACCCTCGCGGCGGCCGAACCTCAGTTCGAACGAGCGGGAAGCTCCACCGGCGGTGCGCTCACGATACTCGAGCTTGCGCTGCACCCCGTCGTACGCAGTACGCCGGATTGCCGTCATCACCTCGGGCAGGCGGTCCGCCGGAGCCGGTACGAGCCGCAGCTCATGGTCGGCGTGCGGCGATTCGCCCGGAAGCGTGGCGTCTGCCTCGGTTGGACTCCATTGAATCGCTCCGTCCGCGGACACGACCCACAGCGTGTCCGGAATGGCTTCGATCAGCGTCTGCACCTGCTCGACGTGCTCGGCCAGTGCGCGCGCGCCGGCGGCGTTGCGCAGGATGTACTCTATGCGGCGCGTCAGCAGCGGCCAGTTCACCGGCTTGGAGATGAAGTCCGTGGCGCCGGCCTCGAACGCGAGCCGCACCGCAACTGCATCCTCGTGCCCGGTCACCATGACGATCGGGACATTGGCGAGGCGCCGCTCCGCCCGCAGCCGACGACACACTGCGTAGCCATCCATCCCCGGCATGTCCACATCCAGCAGCACGATCGCGACATCGTGTGACAGCGCCGCATTCAGCGCGGCGACGCCGTTGTCGTACGACAGCGCCGTAAGCCCGCTCTGCTCGGCCGACTCGGCCAGCAGCAGCCGCCCCAAGTCCTCGTCGTCGGCGATGATCGCCACGGGCGCTGGGGAAGCTTCGTTCATGCCGTGGCCCGCAGCTGCAATCGCGTCAGTTCCTCGAGCAGACCCGGGTAGGCGGTTTCGAGCCCCTGATGGAGCGGCCGTGCACCAGCGCCGTCCCCCGCCAGGCAGCGCTGGCCGAGCCGCCGTACGTCACCGGCAAAAGCCAGCGCGCCGATGTTGGCGGCGCTGGAGGCGAGCTTGTGACAGATGGCGGCGGCAGCGCTGAGGTCCCCCGCGGCGAGGCTGGTACGCAAGCGTTCCATCGAGTCGGCCGACCCGGTGCGGAACAGGTCCACGAGCGACGAGTACAGATCGCTGCGCCGGCCGGTGCGCAGATTGCGCAACCTGGCGACTGCCGACGCATCCACGCTCGACAAGAGTTGGGACGCCGGGGTCCGCGTCCCGCGCCCGCTCTGGCCTGGGCCCACCCAATGCTGCAGCAGCTGTGCGCACTGCTCGAGCGTATACGGCTTGCTGAGCAAATCGTTCATTCCGGCACGGACGCACGCCTCCCTGATCCCAGGCGCGTCGTGCGCCGTCAGCGCAATGATCGGGACCTGCGAGCCGGTTTGTTCACGCGCGCGTATCTGCGCCGTGGTTGCAAAGCCATCCATCCCCGGCATACTCAGGTCCATCAGTATCACGTCGAAGCGATCCACCGCACTGCGGATGACAGCCTCGGGTCCATTCTCGACCCATACCGATGTGCACCCCAGGGCCTCGAGGTACCCTTGAGCCACCGCAGCATTGACGGGCTCGTCCTCGACCAGCAGTACATGCGCGCCGAGCGCCTCGACGGCGGGAATCAATGGCGCGGCGGCCGCAGCGCCCGGAACCGGAGCGCCGATCGCGCCCGACAGCGCCTCATATAGCGCACCGCGATAGACCGGCTTGAGCACGACGATCACGTCATCCTCGTGCTGCCGGAGCCGTTGCGTCTCCACTTCGGCGGCCGAAGCGACGACGACCGCTCGCGTCCGACCGGCTCGCCCTCGGGTCTCGACGGTTCGCAGATGCTCTTCGTAACTGCCAGCGTCCGCGATCAGGAGCTCCTCCGGCGATCCCATGCGCGCGCCATCCGTATCGGTCACCACCTCGAGTCCCAGCGTCGTCACGCAGCGGGCAAGCGATTCGGCGAGCGCGGGCCGACGTGTCAGGATGCGCACGCGACGAGCTGGCAGCTGCGGCGGCATCGAGGCGCTGCCGCTGACGGCCACCCGGAGCGGCAGCGTGACCCTGAAGATCGAGCCTGCGGAGGGACGGCTCTCGACCGCGATCGTGCCGCCGAGCAATGCCGCCAGCTCGCGGCAGATTGCGAGGCCCAGACCGCTGCCGCCATAGCGACGTGAAGTCGACTCGTCGGCCTGCGTGAACGGTTCGAAGATGCGCTCGATGGTCGCCGCGTCCATGCCGATGCCGGTGTCAGTCACGCTGAAATGAACCGCGCATCCAGCCGCATCGCGCTGGACGTCGGCCTTTACGACGATCTCCCCTTGCGCCGTGAACTTGACCGCATTGCCGATCAGATTCATCAGGATCTGGCGGATCCGCAGTGGATCACCGATCAGCGCGCCATCGTCCGACGCCGGCGGACAGACGATGAGGTCGATGCCTTTGGCTTCGGCTGCGCCCATGAACACGCTGGTGCATTCCTCCAGCAGTGGCAGCAGGTCGATCGGCAGCTCCTCCAGACCCACCTTGCCGGCCTGGATCTTCGACAGGTCGAGCAGGTCATTCACGATCTGCAGCAGGATCTGGGCGGAGCTGCGAATGGTCCTGGTGAGCCGCGCCTGAGCTGGCGACAGCGCGGTCCGCGCCAGCAGTTCAGTCATGCCGACCACGCCGTTCATCGGCGTGCGCAGTTCATGACTCATGCGGTCCAGGAAGTTGCTTTTAGCCTGGGCCGCCTCCGCCAGGCGCTGGTTGCTCTCCCGCAGCTCACTGGTACGCAGTGCCACCTCTGATTCCAGACGCCGCTGCGCTTCGACGATCCGGCGGAATCGCAGGCGCTGCAGGCGCAGCGCGTAGGCGCCCACGCCCAGCGCCGCCACTGCGTAGGCCACGAATGCCCATGGTGATTTCCAGGGCGCCGGGTCACGGTGAATGCTCAGACGTAGCGGCATGTCGCTCCAGACGGAGTCGGCATTGGCCGCTCGGACCTCGAGCACATGTTCACCCGCGTCGAGATTCGTCAGCGTGACGCGGTGCTGGCTCCCGAGATCGATCCATTGATCCGTGAGGCCGGCCATCCGGTACGCCAGGCGATTGCGCTTCGGTGAAGTGAAATCCAGTGCGCTGAAACTCAGCGAGATGACACTTGCACGTGAATCCACGTCGATCCGGTTTCGCAGCCAATACGGCGTCGCCGACGGTGCCGGGACCCCAAGCACATCCAGGCCCGTCAGGGCCAGGCGCGGGGGTCGGTGATCCTCGGGCAGGCGCGCCGGATCGAAGATGTTGAATCCTCCCGGACCGCCAAAGCACAGGCGCCCGTCGCGCAGCCGGTAGTAGGCGCCGAAATTGAACTCCTCGCCCTGCAGACCGTGTTCGCGGTGGTAGGTCTTGGTGACATGCGTTTCAGGGTCGTAGCGCATCAGGCCGGCGTTGCCGCTGAGCCATAGTCGACCCTGAGCATCGGACAGCACTCCATAGACCGTGTCGCTCGCCAGCCGCTGGTCGCCGCTCGCGACCTGGAAGCGTATGGACTGTGGCGCGGCCGCAGAACCGTCGATCTGCGCGACTCCGCCGCCGTCAGTTGCCACCCATATGCGGCCTTGGGCGTCGATTGCGAGCGCGAACACTGTGTTCGCCGGCAATGTGCTCGAATCGTTGGGGTCATGCCGAAATACCGCGATCACGGTACCGTCCGGACGCGCGAGATCGAGTCCGCCGCCATCGGTTCCGATCCAGAAGTAGCCGCTGGGGTCCTCGGCGAACGCCGTTACGCCGGCTGCGCTGGTCGCCCCCGACGTCGCAGCGTCGAACGGAACCTGACGGACCAGTCCGGTGACCGGGTCGAGGATATTGGCGCCGCCGCCGTGCGTGCCAATCCAGAGCTTGCCGTCGTGCGCCTCGAAGATCGTCATGATGCCGCCGTCGCTGAGGCTGCGCGCAGCGCCACGCCGCACCGGAATCGAGGCGAGGTGGCCGTGGCGATCCAGGCGCTTCAGCCCCTGTGTCATCGTGCCGATCCACAGTGTGTCATTGCGGTCCTGGCGCAGCGCCATCACTCGCCGGTCGCCGATCGCATTGTGCCGGCCGAGCATCGTGTCCACGTCGATGGCCTCGCCGGAGTCGGGATCGAACTGCATCAGGCCGGCGCCGAGCGAACCGACCCAGACCTTGCCATCCACGTCGTCGGCAAACGCGGTCACCATCGAGCCGCCCGCCAGCCAGGCCGGGCGACGTCCACCCAGGGCCCAGCTCTGCGGATTCCAGCGACTCACGCCGCCAGACTGGGTTCCGATCCACACCAGGCCGGTCGCATCCTCGTACAGCGACACCACGTAGGAGTCACGCAGCGATCCCGCGTCACTGTCATCGTGGTGATAGTGGCTGAACTGGCCGGTGGCGGGATTCAGCAGGTTGAGCCCATCGGCGGTCCCGATCCACAGCCGTCCCGCCTGGTCTTCGAGGATCGCCTGGACGGAATCGTTGCTGAGCGAGCCGGGCTGCCGTGCATCATGGCGGAAGACCTGGTTCACGCGTCCGCTGCGGTCCATCTGGTCGAGACCTCCATCGTAGGTCCCGACCCAAAGCGTCCCGCTTCGATCCTCGAGCACGCGATAGACCTGATTTCCACTCAACGAGTGCGGATCCTGTGGCTGATGGCGGAAATGAGTGAATCGACCATCGTCCTGCAGGCGATCGAGTCCGCTATAGCTGCCAACCCACATCGTCCCGGACCGGTCCCGCGCCAGCGTGAATATCCGATCGTCGGCCAGGGAGCCCGGATCAGCCGGATCGTGGCGCAGATGCGCAATATGGCCGCTCGAAGGATCGAGGACATTGATTCCGGCGTCGCGAGTTCCTATCCAGACACGGCCGCGCGCATCGACCAGTACCGTGCAGGCCGCGTCACTGGATAGCGATGCCGGATTGGTCGGATCATGCCGGTAGACCGTGAACTTATCCGTGGCGCGATTCCAGCGTGCCAGCCCGCCGTCCTTGATCGCGATCCAGAGGTCATGGTTCCGGTCCTCGGCGATCTGCCGCACGTAGTTGCCCGGCAGCCCGTCATGTGCGGTCCGTGAGTACGCGTAACGGTAGATCTCATTCCCGTCATAGCGCACCAGCCCGTCCTGCGTACCGAGCCAGACGAATCCCTGGGAGTCCTGCAGGGTTGCGAATACCGTGCCCTGTGGCAGCCCCTCCCCCGTACCGAGGTGTTCGAGGACCAGCGGCGGCGGGTCCGTCGCTGCCATGGCGAGCGCCGTGCCTGCCGCGTGAACCATCACGGCAAGAAACACCCCGCGCAGGCAGAGCCCAATCAGGTTGGTGGGCATGCGATGTCGCTTCCGATCATTGGAGCGCGGTCGTGCCGCGACTACTGATTGGGAACCCAGTTCTCGATCGATGCCGGCGTCGCGGCGCTGGCGCCGGCGCCGGCGCCGCTGCCACTCCACCACGGAACCGACTGATTCCAGGTGTAGCCCTTGTTCCACGCAAATCCCTGCGTCCAGGTATAGCCTTGGGTCCAGGTATAGCCCTGGGTCCAGGT
>Ga0265334_10000090_pt1 | contig 65140 bp, 55 predicted proteins | sample 42023metaG_FD_192442 | JGI IMG/M metagenome (GOLD analysis project Ga0265334, IMG submission 192442) | Rhizosphere microbial communities from Carex aquatilis grown in University of Washington, Seatle, WA, United States - 4-20-23 metaG | ecosystem: Host-associated > Plants > Roots > Rhizosphere...
TGGCGATGGAGCTACGCGGGGGTATCCTGCATCTGGAATGGGCCGGCGACGACCAGCCGCTATGGATGACCGGCCCGGCGGAAACCGTGTTTGAAGGGAGCCTGGAGTGGGCGGACTAAGCGAAGAGTTGGCAGTGGCACCGATGCTGGACGAAGCGCAGGTGATTGCGTGGCTGCGCACGAATCCCGATCTGGTCGAGCGGCATCCCGATCTGCTGGAGACGCTGGAGCTGTCGCACAAATCCGGCGCGGCGATCTCGCTGATCGAACGTCAGGTGGAGTTGCTGCGCGCCAAGAACCGGCGGTTTGAAGATCGTATCGCCAGCCTTATCGATTTCGCACGCGACAACGAGCGCCGCGCGACCAATATGCACAAGCTTGCGCGCGCGCTGATCCGCGCGCCGTCGCTCGCATCCGTCGCTGCCGCCCTGCGTGCGTGTATGCGCGAGGATTTCGATATCGACGATGTCTTCATCGGCATCAACGGCACGGCTTTTCTGCGACATGACATCGAAGGCATCGTACCGATCGAGCCGGAAAGTGTTATCGCGCGCGCCTACGACAATTTTTTCCGCACGCGTCTCGTCGAATGCGGGCCGATCGACGAAGCGCGCGCGCGGCTGCTGTTCCCGCGCTGCGACGCGATCATCCACTCCGCCGCGATCGTGCCGCTGGAAAAAGAAAAGAACCTCGGCATGATCGCGCTCGGCTCGCGTGAAGCGGATCGCTTTCAGCCGCGCCAGGGCAAGCTGTTCCTGGAAATGACCGCCGAGCTGATCGCGGCGGCTGTGCGTGCACGTCTGACGTAATACCAAGTGGCCGGCTCCGCGCAGCGAATATCCAAAGCGTCTGCTGTCGCGTCCGCTGACAGTGATACCAAAGCGTCACTTCCCGCCGCCGTTTCCGAGTATGTGCGCCACTTGCGCGACATCCGCCGCGCATCGCCGCACACGCTCGTGGCTGCCGATCGCGATTTGCGCGCCTTCATCGCTTTCTGCGCCACACAGGCCATCGCACCCGAGCGCGCGGACGTGCACGCGATGCGTACCTTTGTCGCCACACGCGCCCGCGCCGGCTTGCAGGCCGCGAGCATCCAGCGCGAGCTATCCAGCGTCCGCGGATTTTTCCGTCATCTGGTCCGGCAAGGACAGCTTGATACCAATCCCGCCGCCGACGTACGCGGTCCCAAATTACGCCGCCGCCTGCCGGAGCCCGCCACCGCCGAGGATTTGCAGCGCGCGCTCGAAATGCCTTCCGGTGATGGTGCGCTCGCGGTGCGTGATCGCGCGCTGGTGGAGCTGTTCTATTCATCCGGACTGCGCCTGTCCGAGCTATGCGGTCTCGACCTCGCGCAATTCAGCGATGACTTCAGCGAAGTGCGCGTGCTCGGCAAGGGTCGCAAGGAACGCATCGTGCCGGTCGGGCGCAAGGCACGCGCAATTTTGCGCGACTGGGTGCGCGCGCGTACCGGCATGGCCGAGCCGGACGAAACCGCTGTCTTCATCGGTCGCGACGGGACCCGCCTGACGCCGCGCACCGTTCAGCGCCGGCTCGCCGCGTGGGCAGTCGCCACCGGTCTGCCCGGGCATCTGCATCCGCACAAGCTGCGCCATTCGTTCGCAACACACCTGCTCGAATCCAGCGGCGATCTGCGCGCGGTGCAGGAACTGCTCGGCCATGCCAGCCTGTCGACCACGCAGATCTACACACATCTAGATTGGAAGCGGCTCGCACAGGTGTACGACGCCGCGCATCCGCGCGCACGCAAGGAGCGGTCGGGATCATCGTAAGCGTGTTTTAGCTTTAATCTTCCCGGCGTGAAGTTTGCGTGAGACAGGAGGTCCGAATGGTGCAAACGTCCGTCACGGAATTCCCCATGGATACGCATATTCCCGCCACATTGATTCCGGGCGACGGCATTGGGCCGGAAATCGTCGACGCTACGCTGGCGGCGCTCGACGCTCTTGACGTGCATTTCGACTGGGACCGGCAGGTCGCCGGACTCGCCGGCGTCAAGGCGGCTGGAGATCCGCTGCCGGCGGCGGCGCTCGACAGCATCCGCCGCACGCGGCTGGCACTGAAGGGCCCTCTGGAAACACCGTCGGCCGGCGGCTATCGCTCGTCGAACGTGCGCCTACGCGAGGAGTTCAAGCTCTACGCGAACCTGCGCCCGGCGCGTACGCTGATTCCCGGCGGCCGCTACGAAAACATCGATCTGGTGATCGTGCGCGAGAACGTCGAAGGCCTATACATGGGCTACGAGCACTTCATCCCGATCGATGGCGACCCACACGCCGTGGGCATGTCCACCGGCATCAACACGCGGCAGGGCTGCCGCCACATCATCGAATTCGCGTTCGATTACGCCATCGCCAACGGTCGCAAGAAAGTCACCGTTGTCCACAAGGCCAACATCATGAAGGCGCTGACCGGTATTTTTCTGGAGACGGCGCGCGATCTCTACATCGAGAAATACCACGGCAAAGTCAAGATGAGCGAAGTCATCATCGACGCCTGTGCGATGAAATTGGTGCTCGATCCCTGGCAGTTTGACGTGCTGGTGACGACCAACCTGTTCGGCGACATTCTGTCCGACGAAGTCGCCGGCCTCGTCGGCGGACTCGGCATGGCGCCGGGCGCCAATATCGGCCTCGACGCGGCGATCTTCGAGGCCGTACACGGTTCGGCGCCGGACATCGCCGGCAAGGGCATCGCTAATCCCATCGCCTTGCTGCTGGCCGCCGCGATGATGCTCGACCACTGCCAGCTCCCTGCGAAAGCCAAGCGGCTGCGCAAAGCAATTGACGACACGCTCAACATCGATCAGGTGCGTACCGGCGACCTCGGCGGGGCCGCAAACACCGAGACGTTCACGAAGGCGCTGGTTGCCCGCATCCGCGCCAGCGATTAGAAAGTCGAGCTGTGACTCCTGGCTCCGCTGTGATGGCGCCGGTTCGCGGCATACCGATCGGTACGATAGGCATGAGGTATTTTGCCCCGCTGTCGGCGCGATTCATCTTGCTGCAAGCTATTGCTCAATATTGGCGTTGCTGGCGTTACCGCCAATCATGACCTCCATTGCGTAGAGAAACCACGATGAGAATCCCCTATATGCCGTTGGTGGCGGCATCACTACTTTGCAGCTCCAGTCTTGCTTCGGCCCAGATCTACAAGTGCGTCGGACCAGGTGGAAACGTTCAGTTCAGTGAGGCGCCCGCCGCATCCGGCAAATGCGAGATCGTTGGTGAGTCCGCGCCAACTCCTTCGAGCGACAGCGGTTCCGATGAGTCACTTCGCAGCTATGTGCACAAGCTCGACGAGGAGCACGCGCAGGAAGATCGCGATAAAGCCAAAGCCACGGAACTGGCTGCGCAGAAAAAGGCGCGCTGTAGCCAGGCCACGCGTCACTCCGCCTTTCTCGAATCAGGCGGCCGCATGTTCGCCACAGATGAGAAGGGTGAGCGTACCTACCTCAGCGATCAGGAACTCGAGCAGCGGCGTGAAGCGGCAAAGCAGCAGATGGAAAGTGCATGTCAGTGAAGCATTCGAACTATACCTTCGGTGCACTGCTGATAAAATAACCAGCCAATCTGGCCCGGATCTTCCCGCGCGGTTCGCCATGGTTACTCCCCAGCAGCAATTCGACGTCATCGTGATCGGCGGCGGTCATGCCGGTACCGAGGCGGCACTCGCATCCGCGCGTATGGGCCGCAACACGCTGTTGTTGACCCAGAATATCGAGACGCTGGGGCAGATGTCCTGCAACCCGGCGATCGGTGGTATCGGCAAGGGACATCTGGTCCGCGAAATCGACGCGCTTGGCGGGCTCATGGCGCGCGCGGCGGACCGCGCCGGCATTCAGTTCCGCATTCTCAACGCGTCGAAAGGTCCGGCGGTGCGCGCCACGCGCGCGCAGGCGGACCGTATGCTCTACAAGTGGGTGGTGCGCGAAGCGCTGGAGAATCAGCCGAACCTGTCGCTGTTTCAGCAGGAAGCCGAGGATTTGATCGTCGAAGGCGATCGTGTTGTCGGTGTCATCACCAAGATGGGGCTGCGCTTCAGCGCACGCGCCGTCGTGCTTACGGTCGGCACCTTCCTCGCCGGCAAGATTCACATTGGTCTGGCGAATTATCAGGGCGGGCGTGCCGGCGATCAGCCGTCGAATGCGCTCGCCGCGCGGCTGCGCGAACTGCCGCTGCGCGTCGGACGTCTGAAAACCGGAACACCGCCGCGCATCGACGGCCGTACGATCGATTTCACCGGCCTGCAAGTACAGCCCGGCGACGAGCCGACACCCGTGTTTTCGTTCCTCGGTTCGCGCGACGAGCATCCACGGCAGGTGCCATGCTGGATTACGCACACTAACGCGCGCACCCACGAAATTATCCGCTCTGGCTTCGATCGTTCGCCGATGTTCACCGGCGTTATCGAAGGCACCGGGCCACGCTATTGCCCGAGCGTCGAGGACAAGGTCAACCGTTTCGCCGACAAGGCGTCGCACCAGATTTTCATCGAACCGGAAGGACTCAACACGCGCGAGATTTATCCGAACGGGATTTCGACCAGCCTGCCGTACGACATCCAGGAAGCCTTCGTGCACACGATCAAGGGCTTCGAGAACGCGCGCATCACGCGGCCAGGCTACGCGATCGAGTACGACTATTTCGATCCGCGCGATCTCAAGTGCTCGCTGGAGACAAAAGTCATCCGCAATCTGTTTTTCGCCGGCCAGATCAACGGCACCACCGGCTATGAGGAAGCGGCCGCGCAGGGCATCCTCGCCGGCATCAATGCGGCGCGCCTCGTGCGCGACGAAGCGCCGTGGACGCCGCAGCGCCACGAGGCTTACATCGGCGTGCTCGTCGATGACCTCATCACGCGCGGCACCAGCGAGCCGTACCGCATGTTCACCTCGCGCGCCGAGCATCGCTTACTGCTGCGCGAGGACAATGCGGATCTGCGCCTGACGCCGGTGGGTCGCGAACTCGGACTCGTCGACGATTTTCGGTGGGATGCCTTCAGCCGCAAGCGCGATGCGATCGATGGCGAGCGTGCACGTCTTGACGCGCTGTGGCTGAAGCCCGCGCAGCTAGCCACCGCTGAAGTCGTCGAAACGTTTGGTCCCGCGCCGGCGAGCAGTGGCGCTTCCGCACTCGATCTGCTGCGTCGTCCCGAAGGCAGCTATGCCGCGCTGATGCGGCTCGGCTGGGCGAACAATGGACTCGATCCGCTGGTGGCCGAACAAGTGGAAATCCAGGTCAAGTACGCCGGCTATATTGAGCGTCAGCAAGCCGACATCGAACGCACGCGGCGCTACGAGGACGCACCGCTGCCGGACGACATCGATTACTCGAAAGTTCTTGGATTATCGAACGAAGTGCGTCAGAAGCTCGGCGCACACCGGCCTGAGACCGTTGCTCAGGCCGGCCGCATCTCCGGCATCACGCCAGCGGCGGTATCGTTGCTGCTGATCCATCTGAAGAAAACAGGAGTCTTGCGACGGTCGGCGTAAATTAAATTCGCTCTGTCCGATGCGCGGAACCCGGCTCAGTGGGTCCAGGTGATCCTGACGTAGGCGGAGCGCTCTACGGTCAGGGGTTGCGAGCTGACGACGTCGGCAACGAATTCGGGATGCCGCTCGTCCAGCAGATCCTTGCCGATCAGCGAAACATCGAAGTTGTACGGCAGTTTCCACGACAGTACCGAATCAAGCGTGGTGTATTCCGGAACATAGCTGCTGAATGCAGGCGACAGTCGCTGACTCACGTGGCGCAGCCACAAGTCGAAGTGGGTGTCGGCGATTTCCATCGACGAGCGCAGCGAGAGCAGGCCGCGTGGAGAGGCGTCGAGTGACGGATCGGTATTTTCCGTGGTTGGTGTGCTCTGCTTGATCCTGGTGCGCGCATAACTGGTTTGCAGTCGCCACCAGCTGCTGACGCGCCAATCCGCGGCCGCTTCGACACCGATTTCTTGTCCGCAGAGGCCGTTATAAATATCGAACGGCAGGACCGCGTAGGGAACGTTGTTGGCAGAGGTCACGTACGCTTTGTCGGTGAGAAATTCGTAGTCACGCAGTCCCTTGTAGTGGTGCATGAAGCCGGTCAGATCGAGCGATAAGTTGCTGGCGATCTCGGACCGATAGCCGAGTTGCAGGGCGTTCAACTGCTCCGAACCGAAAGCATCCGGAATGGTCATCGGCCGAATCGGCACTGGAGCCGGATTTTGCGGCGTATTGGGCGGGATAATCGCGGTGAGACCTAGGCCAGCGTCGCGCTCGCCGACCGAAGGGGTGCGAACGGCTTTCGAAGCCGATGCCCAGATCTGGCTCGTTCTATCGACATTCCACAGCAGCCGCGCGTCGGGCATGAACTGGGTGCCCGAATAGCTGTCGCGCTCGACCTTGGCTCCGAGCGTCATGCGCAGAGATTCCGGGGTCAGGCGGATTTGATCCTGAATGAAACCACTGGCGACCCGTAGATCGCGGCTGTCGGGTGTGAAGCTGCTCAGCTCCTGACTCTCAGTACGATAACTCATGACCCGATAGCTAAGTCCGGAGGTCACGTCGTTGCTGCTGCCGACGCCGATGCGGTGTTCAAATTGGAAATCGAGCGTTTTCAGGCGCGACGCCGTGACCTCATCGATCACGAACGAGGAGAAATCCACATATGCTTGCAGGCTCAGATCCTGCGTTGGAGTCAGCGTCTTGTCCCAGCGGCCGAGTAGATCGCCGCCGGAATCGTGTTGCTGAATGTTGCGGGTCTGCGAGTAAACAGGCGGAGTCTGCGAGGTATCGGGCGTCACTTGCGGGAACTCGATGCGATCGCCTGCTGCAAAGTTGTAGGTTTCTCCCTGCACGGAGAGTTGTCCGTCATTCTGTTGGCTATCGACCCGAAAGCCCGCGCGCGAAGAATGTGAGCGGTCGTTACCTGGGTTGCCGGCCGCGTCATCGGATTCGCCGTGCGCCTCAGTTTTGCCGTAAACACGATAGCTCGTATCGGCAGCAATGCGACCTCCATATCGAAGCGTTGCGAATCCGCGATCTTCGGTACCCGTGCCGGCAGAGGCGAGAATGCCCTGTGTATCTGTCGGATGTTTGGAAATAATGTTGATGACGCCGTTGACCGCATTGGCGCCCCAGATTGCCGCTCCCGGACCACGGATGATTTCGATACGTTCGATGTCTTCCAGCACCGGTCCCTGGGCTTCCCAGATCACACCGGAAAATATCGGGGTATAAATGCTGCGACCGTCGATCAAGACCAGGAGCTTGTTGCCGAAGCGCCCGGTGAATCCACGGATGGAGACGGCGTAGCGTCCACCGCCGATCGCCGCGACATCGACCCCTGGGGCCAGCCGCAGCACTTCCGGGACGTTTCTGGCGCCGGAACGGCGGATGTCCTCGTTGGTGATGACGAAGATGGCGGCCGGCGCCTCCGAAAGTTTCTGGGCTTTCTTGGAGACGCTGGTTATCTCGATATTCATCAAGTCCTGGATGCTGAGGTCGGCGAAGCCTTGCTCCTGCGTTTCCACCGCCATCACCCGCGGTACTGGCAGACCGATCAGCGCCGCGACCATCAGGATCAAAGGTACCTTCCCCACCACCTCGCGGGTCCCGGACGGCGGCCGCACGGACACTCCCGCACCGCATAGAGCCATGAGGCGCGCTACATCCTGTCGGAGTCCCAAGCCATTTGCCATGGGTCTGCTATCGGCACATCCGCCGGACCATTTAGGGCTGACGCCTACCGGGTCCAAAAAGTCACTGCTGACAGCCCTTTTCCCGAACCCAAGGGCTGTTATACACCTCTTGGATCACTGCAGCGACACGGATTGCCACAGCGCCCGACAAGGGCAATCCGCGAAACCTACCAGTGCTCGCCTTTGAACACGTTCGCGAAAACGACCTGCTCCAGCGTCGGCCGCTGCTTGTCCGAGTCCGGTGGCGGCAGCTCCATGTCTTTGTCTCTGTCGCGCGAGTCCTTGTCGCGTGCGCTGCGCGCCGACGTGGACGAGGGGAACAGTTCGAAACCTTTCGACAGAATGTAGTCGTTGACCTTCGGCCACAACGCGTAGCTGATCGAAGCGGCGGTGCCGAGCGGTGTGGCGATGCTCTTTGGCCGCTCGATAATCGCTTTGACCACGGTGTCCGCCGCGTTATCGGGCGACCAGGTCGGCACGTAGCGGTACAACTTGGTCGGCGCAATCATTGGCGTGCGCACCAGCGGCATGTAGATCGCCGTGGTGTAGACGCGTTTGGCTTTCACTTCCGCGGACAGGCAGCGTGTGAAGGCATCGAGCGCGGCCTTGCTGGCGACATAGGCGGAGAAACGCGCCGCATTGGCGAGCACCCCGATCGAACTGATGTTGATGATATGACCGCGCCGGCGCTCGACCATCGACGGTAGCAAGCCCTGAATCAGCCGCACCGCGCCGAAGTAGTTGAGCTGCATGGTGCGTTCGTAGTCGTGGAAACGATCGAGTGATTCGATGACCGCGCGGCGGATCGAGCGGCCGGCGTTGTTGATGAGGAAATCGACTTGGCCGAATTCCTTGAGCACACCGGTGACCATCGAATCGATTGCCTTCAAATCGTTCAGGTCGCAAGGCCAGATGAAAGCCTGTCCACCGGCGGCCTGAATGATTTTCTGCGTCAGCTCCAGCTTGGATTTGGTGCGTGCGACGAGAATAACCTTGGCGCCGGCCATGGCCAGCCGCTTCGAGGTCGCGAAACCGATGCCGCTCGACGCGCCAGTGATCAGCACTACCTTGTCCCGGACGCGGCGTTCGAGCTTCGGCGATCTGCGGTAATTGATGTCGAGATACTGCTCCCAGTAGCTCCATAGTTTTCCGGCATAGCGGCCGATGTCCGGACACTTGATGCCACTACCGCGCAGGGCGGCGCGGGTGTCGCGCGCATCGAACTCGGTGCGATTCCAGGCGTAACTGAGCACCGAAATCGGCACGCCGATGGCGTCCGCGAACTGGCGCTTGGCGCTTTCCGGCGTCGCGCGGCCAAGTTGACGCGATAGTTTGCTGATGACGCCGGCAACCGGCGAAACATTGAGCTTGCTGGTGATTTCCGGGCCGTGCGCGGTCGCGAGGAAAATCTCGATCAGACGGCCGACCGTCGGTGAATGCGCCTGGAACAAGTGGAAGCAGCGGCGATCGAAATGTTCCTCGTGCGCGAGCCAGTCCACCGCGGAAGCGATGTAGTCGACTGGCGCAATCGGTACGCTGCCGCCTTCGACGCCGAGCAGTGGCATCCACTGCGGCACGCGCAGGCTGACGCGCTGCACCGACTTGAAGAAGTAGTAGGGGCCATCGATCTTGTCGATCTCGCCGGTCGCGGAATAGCCGACGACGACACCGGGACGGTAAATCCGGTATGGCACCGTGCACTCGCTGCGCACGAGCTTTTCCGCGAGAAACTTGGTGCGGTAATACGGATGCAGCAGCGGCTGGCCCTCATTGAACATGGTTTCAGTGAACGGGCCAACGAAATCGTCACCGGCTACCGCGACCGAACTCATGTGGTGCAAGCGCACGCCGCGGCTGAGGCCGTTGACCCACTCGACGACATGACGGGTGCCGCCGACGTTGACGCGATCGGCGACCACGTCGGTCATGGTCATGTCATAAACCGCCGCCAGATGGAAGACGTGATCGATCTTGCCCTTGATCTTTTTTCCTTCCGGCGTCGAGAACAGCCCGGGCGTAGTGATATCGCCGTGGATCGCCACCAGCTTCTTGCCGTTGTCGCCAAGGCGCCGGCACAGTGCGTCGAATTTATCCTGCGATCCTTCGCGGACAAGCACGTAAATCGTCGCGTTGCTGCGCTCGGCGAGACGCTCGACCAGAAAACGTCCGATAAAGCCGGTCGCACCAGTGACGAAATAGTTCATCTAACTACCTCCAAAAAATCCGTTCCTTGCGTTGGCCATAATCGCAACGGCTGTTCCCGTTGCTCTTTGGAGAATACAGTCGATCGCTGTCCGCCAGCGTGTATCGCTATAGCAAAATCCGCCGCAGGTCCGACAACAGCTTCACCAGCAGCACGATGAAGCGCGCGGCATACGCGCCGTCGATGACGCGATGATCGTACGATAGTGATAACGGTACCATCAGCCGCGGCACGAATTGGGTCCCGTCCCACGTTGGTTTCATCTGGCTGCGCGAGACACCGAGAATCGCGACTTCGGGCGCATTGATGATCGGTGTGAAGTGACTGCCGCCGATGCCGCCGAGCGACGAAATCGTGAAACAGCCGCCCTTCATTTCGTCTGGCTTGAGCTTGCCGTCGCGTGCCTTTTTCGCTAGATCCGCACATTCAGCGGCCAGTTGCACGACACCCTTGTGATCGACATCGCGGATCACCGGCACCACCAAGCCGTTCGGCGTATCGGCCGCGAAACCGATGTGGCAGTATTTTTTCAGAATCAGGTTTTCGCCGTCGGGTGCCAGCGAACCGTTGAATTCCGGGTACTGTTGCATCGCGACCTGACAGGCTTTCAGCAGAAACGGCAGCAGCGTCAATTTGGTCTTGCCGGCCGCCGCCAGTTCCTCGCCCTGTGCCTTGCGGAAGGCTTCCAGCTCGGTGATGTCCGCCTCGTCGCTCTGCGTGACATGCGGGATGTTCAGCCAAGAGCGATGCAGATGTGCCGCCGACAGTTTGCGGATACGCGCCAGTGGCTTGATTTCAATCGTGCCGAACTGCGCGAAATCGACCGCCGGAATTGGCGGGATGCCCGTGCCCGCCGCCGGCGTAGCCGCCGCTGGTCCGGTACGCAGCGCGGTTTTCACGAACCCTTGCACGTCCTCGCGCGTGACGCGCCCACGCGGGCCGGAGCCGTTGACGCGGCTCAGCTCGACGCCGAGTTCGCGCGCGAACTTGCGGATCGAGGGCGAAGCGTGTGGTAACGATCCGGCGGCGGCCGGGGTTGCGACTTCCAGCGGCGGCGGCACCGCGGCAGCGATCGTTTCGCGTGCTGGCGGCGCTGCCGATGCCGGCGCGGCTGCCTTTGGCGTTGCGGCCGCCGGTGCGGCGTCCGTAGTTTCAAGATCGCAGACGGCCGAACCAACCGAGACACGATCGCCGACCTTGAGTTTGAGCGTACGGACAATGCCGGCGGCCGGCGCCGGCACATCCATCGTCGCCTTTTCGGATTCCAGCGTGACTAGCGGTGCATCTTTCTCGACGCGGTCGCCATCCTTCACAAATACCTCGATGACCGGTATGTCGTGATAGTCGCCGACGTCGGGAACGGTGACGGCCGCCATCCGCGCCGGCGCGGCAGCGGCAGGTGTCGTCACCGCTGCTGCTTTTGTCTCTTCTTTGACGGCAGGCTTCGGCGCCGCCGCCGCCGGTTTGGCCGGCTTCGCATCGCCCACCGCTGTGCTCGCCTTCAGCATCGCCACCAGTGAGCCTTGCGAGACGCGATCGCCGAGCTTCACCTTGAGCGCGCCGACCACGCCCGCCTCCGGGGCTGGCACGTCCATCGTTGCCTTGTCGGATTCGAGCGTCAGCAGCGGTGCATCCTTATCGACGGTGTCGCCTGGCTTGACCAGGATGTCGATGACCGGAATGTCGTGATAGTCGCCGATATCGGGGACGGTAACTTCGATGTCCTTCGCCATGATCGTGCGTGCCCTTCAGATTTTCAGCGGATTCGGCTTTTCGGAATCCAGCCCATATTTTTTGATCGCCTCGGCGACTTTGCCAGCCGGCAACTGGCCGGCGTCGACCAATGCCTTAAGCGCTTTGACGGTAACCCAGTGGCGATCCACTTCGAAGAAGTGCCGCAGATTCTCGCGCGTATCGGAGCGTCCGAAGCCGTCGGTGCCGAGCACGTGATACGGCATTGGGATCCAGGCACGGACCTGATCGGCATAGCTCTTGATGTAGTCGGTCGCCGCGATCGCCGGGCCCGTCATGCCGCCGAGGCATTGCGTGACGTAAGGCTTGCGCGGCTTGTCCTGCGGATGCAGCAGATTCCAGCGTTCGCAGTCCTGTGCGTCGCGCGCGAGCTCGGTAAAGCTCGGCGCGCTCCACAGGTCGCTGGTCACGCCCCAGTCATTCTTCAGTAGCTCCGCGGCGGCAATCACTTCGCGCAGGATCGAGCCGGAGCCAAGCAACTGCACATGCGTTTCATTTGGCTTTTCGCAGGACTGGAACAGATAGAGTCCCTTGATGATGCCCTGCTCCACGCCCTCCGGCATTTTCGGATGCGTGTGGTTTTCGTTGTAAACCGTCAGGTAGTAATAGCCATCCTCGTGATCGACGAGCATGCGCCGCAGACCGTCGCGGATGATCGTCACCAACTCGTAGGAGAACGCCGGGTCGTAGGAGCGGCAATTCGGCACCACGCTGGCGAACACCGGGCTGTGGCCGTCTTCGTGCTGCAAGCCCTCGCCGTTCAGCGTCGTACGGCCGGCGGTACCGCCGAGCAGGAAGCCGCGGGCGCGCATGTCGCCAGCAGCCCAGCACAGATCGCCGATGCGCTGGAAGCCGAACATGGAATAGAAGATGAAGAACGGCAGCAACGCGATACCATGATTGGCATAGCTGGTCGCGGCCGCGATCCAGCTCGACATCGCGCCGGCTTCGGTGATGCCCTCTTCGAGAATCTGCCCTTTGATGTCTTCCTTGTAGAACGCCAGCTGGTCCGCGTCTTCCGGCTTGTACTTCTGGCCGACGCAGGAATAAATGCCGAGCTGGCGGAACATGCCTTCCATACCGAAAGTGCGCGCTTCGTCCGGCACGATCGGTACCACGCGCGGACCGATCTGTTTGTCGCGGATCAGGATCTGCAGGAACTGCACGAACGCCATCGTCGTGCTGATCTCGCGGTCGCCGGTGGATTCGAGCAGGCGCTGGAACGCGGCCAGCGGTGGCACTTCCAGCGTCTCGTTTTTCACGCGCCGCTGCGGCAGGAAACCGCCGAGCTTCTGGCGACGCTCATGCAGATATTTCATTTCCGGCGAATCCGCCGCCGGTTTGTAGAAGGGCGTGTCCGCGATCTGCGCATCGGAGATCGGCAGATGGAAGCGGTCGCGGAACGCCTTCAGCGCGGTTTCGCCCATTTTCTTTTGCTGATGGGTAACGTTCTGGCCTTCGCCGGATTCGCCCATGCCGTAGCCTTTGACCGTCTTCGCCAGGATCACGGTCGGCGTGCCGCTGTGTCGGGTTGCCGCGGCATAAGCGGCGTAAATCTTCTGCGGATCATGCCCACCGCGGTTTAACTTCCAGATGTCTTCATCACTGAGCTTGGCGACCAGTTCGAGCAGCTCCGGATACTTGCCGAAGAAGTTTTCGCGCGTGAACTTGCCGCCCTTGGCCTTGTAGGCCTGATATTCGCCGTCGACCGTCTCGTTGAAAGTTTTCATCAGCAGGCCGGTCTTGTCGCGCGCGATCAAAGGATCCCAGCGGCCGCCCCAGATTACTTTGATGACGTTCCAGCCAGCGCCCCGGAACGCGCCCTCGAGTTCCTGGATGATCTTGCCGTTGCCGCGCACCGGTCCGTCGAGACGCTGCAGGTTGCAGTTGATGACGAAAATGAGGTTGTCGAGTTTTTCACGTGCGGCGATGTCGATCGCGCCCAGCGATTCCGGTTCGTCCATTTCGCCGTCGCCGCAGAAGCACCAGACCTTGCGGCCCCCCATCTTCGCCATGCCGCGATTTTCCAGGTACTTCATCAGCCGCGCCTGATAGATCGCGGTGATCGGTCCCAGCCCCATGCTGACTGTGGCGAACTGCCAGAAGTCAGGCAACAGCCACGGATGCGGGTAGCTCGGCAGTCCCATACCCTGCTCGGCCTCCATCCGGAAGCGTCGCAGTTTCTCCTCGCTGAGCCGGCCTTCGAGGAAAGCGCGCGCATAAATGCCCGGTGTGCTATGCCCCTGGATGTAAACCAGATCCGCGCCGTCCGCGTGATCGGGACCTTTCCAGAAATGGTTAAGGCCGACGTCGTAAAGTGTTGCCGCCGAAGCGAAGCTGGCAATGTGGCCGCCGAGACCGGAATTCTGGCGGTTGGCGTTGATGACCATTGCCATCGCGTTCCAGCGGATGATTGAGCGAATCTTCCACTCCAGCTGCGGGTCGCCCGGCAGCCGGTCTTCGAGATGTGGCGGAATGGTGTTGACGTAAGCGGTGTTCGGCGAAAACGGAATGAACGCGCCGGACAGCCGCGCCTTTTCGTTCAGCGCTTCAATCAGGAAATGCGCGCGCTCCGGTCCCTCGCGTTCGAGCACCGCTTGCAGCGCTTCCACCCACTCCCGCGTTTCCTGTGGATCTGGATCAACATCTTGCTTCGGCTCGTACATGGTCATTCAAATGCTCCGACGCGCTCCCGGGACCGGTGCTGCGTCCATTGTGTAGGGACCTTAGGAGCTAAGCTTAATGCAAACGCACCACCCCGAAGTCAGGCGGCGCCTGAAGCTCTTTCCCACCGCTCGTTTTGCTGCACCTATCCATCGATCCATGCCGGCTCAGGAACGCCGGAACGGCAGCTCCACTTCCTGCGGCTCATGGCCGCGTGTGCGCAGCCAATCGCGCAGCGCCAGCCCGGTCGCCGCCGGCCAGTAGCGCGCTTCTGCCGGCGGGATGCTGCGGAATTCCACCAGCTCCTCGCCGAGCACGATCTCGCCGTCCGCCGGTACGTGATAAGCGATGATGAGCTGATTCATGCGCTCGAAGGTGTAGTGACCGACGAAGGTGGGATCGCGGCCTTTCAGCCCCAGTTCCTCTTCGACTTCGCGCAGCACCGCTTCCTCAGGCTTCTCATTTTTCTCCAGAAAACCGGTGATCAGCGCGAAAAATGGTGCAGTCCACGCGCGATTGCGCGCCAGCACGATATTGCCATGATGTTCGACAATGGCGGCGACCACGGGCGTCGGATTCTGCCAGTGCACGAAGCCGCAGGCTGGGTCGGAACAACCCAGCCGTGGACGTTCGCCATCGTGGCGTTCCACGAGCTCGCGCGTGCAGCGCGGACAAAACCTGAAATCGGTGGACATGGCGGTCAGACCTCGCTGGTGGCGGCGAAGGTTCCGCGCTGCGTCACCACTTTGCGCTCACCTGCGTAAAGATTGGTTTCAACGGTAATGCGCGCGCGCCGGAATTTGCGCAGCATTGCGACGAAACGCGTCCATTCGTCAGCTGGCGGCAGGCGCGTCTCAGCCGCCAAGTCGGCTAATGCCGGTTCCAGGAAATCGCATTCCGTATGCTGAACTACCAGCCGCGTATCGATCCCCTCCGCGGTCAGCGCGTGATGCAGCAGCGACCAGCCGCCGATGATCGCCAGCGTCGCCAGACTGCCGCCGAACGCGGTGCCGTGATGGTTCCGGTTCAGCGCCAGCGGCGCCGCCACGCGCAGGCGGTCCGGCGTACAGGACTCAACCGTAACGCCGAGCGCGGCGGTCAAAGGGATATTCCGGTGCAGGTATTCGGTGAATTGTTCGGGATTCATGGATTGGGTAAGGGTCAAATTTCACGAAACGCTTAATGGTGAATCCTAGCAGCCGGTCAGACTTGGGATGATCTGCTGCGGCTTCGGGCGCGCGGACGAAAACTACGCGCGCCTTCGTCAAATATGACCCGATATTCTCCTCAGGCGCGCATATTTTTCGCCTCACGCGCCCAAACCCTCGCGACGATCACCCAAGTCCGACAGGCTGCTAGCGGATAAAATCGCCGAATGAGCGAGCCTTCTTCATCCCACCCCGTTTTCCAGCGTCGCTTCCTCGGACCGCGCTTCTGGCCGCTGTGGATCGGCGTGGGTCTGATCCAGTTGCTGTGCCTGCTCCCGCTACCGTGGCTGGTCGCGACGGGTGCGCCGCTCGGGCGCCTGTTCGGGCATATCGCGAAAAACCGGCGTCGCGTAGCTGCGATAAATCTGAAGCTGTGCTTTCCAGAAATGCCGGAAGCTGATCGCGAGCGCTTGGTCAATGCGCACTTTGCCGCGCTCGGCGCTGGGCTGTTCGAGACAGCGGCCGCCTGGTTCACTTCGGATCGCCAGCTGCACACCGTTGGCGACGTGGTCGGACTCGAAAATCTGTATGCGGCGACGGCTGACGGCAGCGGTGCGCTGCTGCTCACCGGTCACTTCACGACGATGGAGATCGGGTCGCGCTACCTGTGCCTATCCGGAGTGAAGCTATCTGGAATGTACCGGCCGATCGACAATCCGCTGCTGGATTACTGGATGCGCCACTGGCGCGAGGATCGCTCCAAAGCGCCGGCGTTGCCGAAGGACGATCTGCGCGGAATCGTGCGCGCACTACGGCAGGGCGCTTCGATGTGGTATGCGCCGGACCAGACGCTGGAGGCGCCGAGCGCGTTGTTCGTGCCGTTTTTCGGCGTGCCCGCGCTGACATTGACCGCGACCTCCAAGCTCGCGCAAATGGGCCGTGCGCGCGTGGTGCCGTTTTTCCCGGCGCGCGTGAACGGCCGCTATCGCGTCACCGTCCTGCCGGCGCTGGAAAACTTCCCGAGCGGCGACGATGCCGCCGACGCGCGCCGCATCAACGCAGTGCTCGAAGATGCAATCCGCGAATGCCCGGAGCAGTACTTCTGGGTGCACAAGCGGTTCAAGTATCAGCCGGGGGATCGGCGGGATATTTATGATTGATGCTGGGGCGGCGGGCGCGGGGACTCAAGTTGCGCTCGCCATCAGCCACTCTCATGCGCGTGTTTGACGGACTCTTCCGGAACACCCTGCTATACCTCACTGCGATTCCAGGGCCCTCACTCTGGTGTATTTGCAACTACATATGGTGCAATGCACTTCGGCTATCGTGTATTACGAGCGGCGAGCTTGTAAGCCCCCGTAATTCCGCAAATCGGTTTTGTATATGAGAAAGCAGGACTATTACGAGGTGCTCGGCGCCGCCAGGCATGCCAGCAACGACGAATTGAAGAAAAGCTATCGCAAGCTCGCGATGAGGCTTCATCCGGACCGCAATCCTGATAACAAGGAAGCCGAGGAGAAATTTAAGGAGGCAAGCGAGGCTTACCAAATCCTTTCGGATCCGCAGAAACGCAAGACTTACGATCGTCACGGCCACGAAGGCTTGCAGCGTGCCAGCGGCACCGACATCTTCGGTGATATTTTCGGCGGCGCCGATGGCCGCCGCCGGGGTGGGGAGCGGCGTCGTTCCGACTGGTTCCATACGGTGGAGCCAACGCTGGAGCAGCCGGTATTCGTGGCGACGGAAACGGAGAAACGGAATTTGCCAAGAACCGGTTTCTTGAATGAATCACTGTTATCGCCAGACGAACTTCAGCGCGTCGTGGCGTACGCCCTCATTCAGGGGATCAGTGCGCTTGCCGACAATCAAGGTGCCGTTGTTTTCGTTCCAGTTCGACGCCGAGTGATCGGCGGAATGTCCCACATCTATTTCCATCCACAACGCGTCCGTACGCTGACTGACGCCGTATCGATCCTGTTTCCAAAAGCTTACGCGCAAGCAGCGCGTAGCCTGGGCTAGGGCTCGTTAACGTTAATAATATGAGCTCCTGATCAGGGAAACGTCTCCACGAAGAAACGTTTGACGCGGTATTGCCAGAGCGCGAACCAGTGCGGCGCGCCCCGGCCTTCGCCAGCGGCTTCAACGGTGGGATACTTGTTGATGACCGCTTCGAGAATGCGTTCTTGCTTCGGCTCCAGATCGACGAAGAGCAGGTGCTTGCCTTCATCCAGGACTCGCCTGAAGCGCTGGAAGCGCCCATTGGGTACTTGAATGCCGTGAAGACCACCTTCCCAGGTGAAGAATCCCAGCACAACAATGGCGAGAAGGACGAAGGGCGTCCATCCCGCTGGCGTTTCCGACCAGCCTGCCATGTACACTCCGGCGACAATCAGAATCGCCGCACACAGGCCAACGATGGCTCCCAGAATCGTCGAGTGGATGACGTCTTTCTTCATGAATGACATCACCGCGTGCAGATGGCGGTGCATGGCCATGCCGGTATCGTCCAGGGATAGCACATGGATCTGAGGGGTTACGATGCTTGCGCGTTCCAGATCCTGTTCCAACCGTTCCAGCTCATCGAGATCGGCGCTGATGAAAAAGTGGCACGTCATGCTCATGGCACTTCCTCCTCACTGAGGAAGCGACAGCCTACGCCCAGTCACCGCCTCAGGCAATAAAACGGGCTCGGATTTTGGCGGTTTATGGAAATTTGGGCTCCCAGCAGCAAATACGGATGGCACGCTTTTTCTCTTAGCGCCCGAGCCCCGTGTTTCTTCGGTGCGATTTGCGGCACCGGACCGATTACTTCACCAACCGGACTCTTGCATACTCCGGATTCAATCACCGTTTTGCCGGAGCGCCTTTGGACCCCACTGCGTTCGACATCAACGCGATGATCGCCTGCGGCATGGGAGCTGCTTTCTGGCTCACCGATCGTGCGAGCCCGACCAGTCGCGCACTGGTGGTTTATCTGATCGCGCTGGGGGTCGCGATTCTCGTCAATTCGCGGCTGGAACCGTTGATCAATATAGCAATGCCGCAATCGTGGTCGCGACTCATGGGTCTGCCGGAGACGGTAGCCTGTATCGCTGGTGGCGAATGGGGTTTGCGCGTCGGCCGCATGCTCGAAAGGCCCGAAGTCAGGCGTCGCGGTACCTTGATGATGCGCTGCGCGCAGGCACTAGTGCTGCTGTACGGTGTACTGACGACACTGCGCCCCGATCTGCGTGCGACGGTATTCGTCGAGGCGATCAGCCTGCGCAAAGCGCCGGCTGCGGCTTTTTATCTGTTCGCTACGCCCATGCTGTTCGCCGGATTACTCGCCGGGACGGCGGGCCTGCTCCTGCTCAAGCGGCGTCCCGATCCTGCAGAAGCTGCGCGCATTTCCGCGATGATGGCCGCAATGCCGATTCTGGCGTCGGCCTTGATCCTACCCAAGGTGGCCGCGCCGTATCTGGTCGCCGGGGGACAGCTGGTATTTCTGGTCGGCGCGCTCCGCTACTACATCCTGCAGGGCGCGCGCGCGCAGTTTCTCGGCCGCTTTCTCGCCCCGCAGGTCGCCGAGCTGGTGCAGCAGCGCGGGCTGCCGCAAGCGATGCGACCGCGGCGGCTGACGGCGTCGGTGGTGTGCTGCGACATCCGCGGCTTCACCGCGCATGCGCACGATCGTCCGCCGGAAGAAGTACTGCGTCTGCTGCGCGACTACTATGAGGACGTCGGCGCAATCGTTGCCGCGCACGACGGTACCATCAAGGACCTTGCCGGCGACGGCGTACTGATCATCATCGGCGCACCGCTGCCCTGCGAAAATTCGGCGCGTCAGGCACTCGAACTCGCACGCGATCTCATGTCCAGACTCTCGTCGCGTCTGGCGACTGAAAAGCTGGCCTGTGGAATTGGTGTCGCCACGGGCGAAATCGCGGTCGGGGTGATCGGCGAGGGCGCGCGCCTCGAATACGCGGCCGTCGGCCCGGCCGTGAATCTGGCGGCCCGATTGTGCGCCGCCGCCCGCGCCGGCGAAATCCGTGCCGATGACGCCACCCTGCATCTCGCCGGCGAAACAGCCGCGACGCGTGTTTTTGAACCAGTCAAAGGCTGGCCCGATCCGGTGGCGGTGAACATTCTTTCCCTGGTGAATCCGCAACAGGCGCAGGCCCAACCCGCTTCCGCCGCCTGAAACGATCTGCGACCAGGATTACGACTCAGGGTATCGATGCCGTCGGCGATAACAGCTGCTCGATCTGCGGCGCGACCAGCGCATATTCCTGCATCAATCCGTTGCAGGCTTCGCGTTGCCCTTCGCAGCGCGAAGTGAAGTGCGTGACGGTGCGTTCCGCGAGCTTTTCGAGCTGCTTCTTGACCACGGCTGGCGCCATCGGGCTGTTATCCGGGACGAAAGCCCAGACAATCTGCTCGGATGGCACTTCGATCACGGTCCAGCCGCTCGGCAGCGTGAAGCGGCGCACATCGCTACGCCCGGCCAGCATGGTGTGGACTGAAGCGACGTCCGGGTAGCCGATCATGCTAATCGGCGGTTCCGGCGGCGACGGCGCGCTGGCACAGCCCGCGCAGAGCAGAGCCACGAATGCGGCGGTCCGGAAAAATTTGTTCATCAGTCAGAGTCGAATGCGGCCAGTGCAGATGTCTTTATACATCACGAAATCGCCGAGCAGACTGTAGAACGGATATTTGAACGTCGCCGGCCGATTCTTCTCAAAGAAGAAATGACCGACCCAGGCAAAACCGTAGCCGACTACCGGGAGCAGCCACAGGCTTGCGTAATGCGCCGTCGCCAGCGCGAAGATCAGTGTCGCGATGACCAGTGAGGTGCCAGCAAAGTGCAAGCGCCGACAACTGCGATTGCCATGCTCACTGAGGTAGAACGGGTAAAACTCAGCAAATGAGGAAAATCCCGTCACGGCGGTATTCATGCGGGGCTCCGGCAGCCAGCGACCTTAGCAGTATATCCCGCCATTGCACGGGCAACTGCGCTAGGCTGACCCGTGTTGCCAACTGTATAAAAACAACCTCTTAACGAATGGACAAACCGATCATCGCAGGCTGGCGCGAATGGGTGGCGCTTCCGCAGCTTGGAATTCCAGCCATCAAGGCCAAGATCGACACCGGCGCCCGCACTTCCGCGATCCACACCTTTCATATCGAACGGGTGGCGCCCGACCGCGTGTACTTTGGTGTGCGCCCATCGCGCAAGCGCCAGCGTGCGGTCTGGTGCGAAGCGCAGTTGCACGATGAGCGCTGGGTCTCGGACTCCGGCGGCCATCGCGAATATCGTCCAGTCATCGTCACGCACGTCATGCTCGGCGGGCTGATTTGGCCGATAGAAGTTACGCTGACGGCGCGCGACACCATGCTGTTCCGCATGCTGATCGGGCGCAGTGCTCTCGCCGGTCGGTTCGTCGTCGATCCCGCCGCGTCGTATCACTTGGGCAGGAGAAAGAAATCATGAAGATCGCGATTCTGTCGCGCAACCGGCATCTGTACTCGACGCGCCGGCTCGTCGAAGCGGCAGAAGCGCGAGGCCACCAAGTCAGTGTCATCGATGTGTTGCGCTGCTACATGAATATCACGCCGCGCAAGCCGGAAATCCACTACCGCGGCGCACCGCTGGAACGCTTCGACGCAGTAATTCCACGCATCGGCGCGTCGGTCACGTTCTATGGCACCGCAGTCGTGCGCCAGTTCGAGATGATGGGCGTTTACACACTCAACGAATCGGTGGCGATTACGCGCTCGCGTGACAAGCTGCGTGCGTTACAGCTGCTCGCGCGCAGGGGCGTCGGCATGCCGCGCACCGGTTTCGCTTACGCGCCCGACGACACGCTTGACCTCATCAATCTCGTCGGGGGTGCGCCGATGGTGGTCAAGCTCGCCGAAGGCACGCAAGGCATCGGCGTTGTCCTCTGCGAAACCGCGGAAGCGGCTGAAAGCGTCATCGATGCCTTTCGTGGATTGAATGCCTATTTCTTCGTGCAGGATTTCGTCGCGGAATCGAAAGGCTCCGACATCCGCTGCTTCGTCGTCGGCAATCGCGTCGTCGCGGCCATGAAGCGGCAGGCCAAGGCCGGCGAATTCCGCTCCAACCTGCATCGCGGCGGCAGCGCAAAAACAGTGACGATTACTCCGGAGGAGCGCTCCACCGCGATCCGTGCCGCCAAAATCATGGGACTCAACGTCGCCGGTGTTGACCTGTTGCGCTCCAAGCGCGGACCAATGGTGCTGGAAGTAAACTCATCGCCCGGACTCGAAGGCATTGAAAACGCGTGCAAGCTCGATATTGCCTCGCTCATCATCGAATTCATCGAGAAAACGGCGAAGCCCGGAAAGACTAAGACCAGAGGTAAAGGGTAGCGGCAGCAGCTGCCAGACTTGGTTGATCGTCGCAGAAGTCGTGGACGATCAGGCGGACGGGCTCCGTCCGCCCGTGCGCTCCCGGCGCGAGGGCTCAATTTCTCGGAGCGCGGTTTGGTAGGATTTCCAGCCGCCGCCACGTTTTTTCGCTACATACATGGCTTTGTCTGCGGCATTCTTCAGTGCGTCAGCGGTATCTCCATCATCGGGGAACGAAGCAAATCCCAGGCTGCCCTGCACGCTCACTGTGCCCGCGCGCGTTGCGATCGGCGGTGCGAGCGCACGCAGCAGGCGTCTGGCGATGAGCTCCACTTGCGTCTCATCTTTCACTGAGTCGAACAGCATCATGAACTCATCTCCGCCATGACGTCCCACCACATCCCGATCGCGTAGACAGCCGCGCAAACGCTCCGATACCGCCTGCAAGACCTCGTCGCCCACATCATGGCCATATTGATCGTTGATCGGCTTGAAGCCGTCGAGATCGACGTAGCACAGTGTGAAGCGGGCGGGCGGCACGGTCGCGTTGCAATGGACGATGCGCGCACTCAATTCCGTATCGAACTTGAAACGATTCGCCAATCCAGTTAAGGCATCCGTCTGCGCCAGTCGTTCAACGACCTTCTGCTCTTGATCGCGTTCGCGCTTCAAGTTTCTGGCGACGAATTCGTAGATGAACGCCATGCCGGACGTGAAGATGAGGCCGATGACGCCGACCATCAATTGCATTCTTCCGGCGGTGGCAGGATCGAGCGCTCCATAAAAACGAAAGCCGGTCATTTCCAGGAGCGCAAACAGCACGATGACGGCGAGCGACGCGATGACCATGCCGGCGCCCCAGCGGGCACCGCCGAAGAAATACGCGACGAGTGGAGCAATCGCCATTAGTTGCGCCGCGCAGGACACGGCGGCGCCTCCCGAAACGCAGGTACCTGCCAGCACGGCGAAAAAAACTACAAGCACCATTGATACGCTGCATAAAACGTAGTTTCCGCTGCGGCGCAAGGTCCCCAACAGGAGCGCCGCGATGGCGACGATCGGCACACAGATCGCAAGGCCAAGGATTTTCGACCGCACCGGGAGAGGCGCCAGGGCAAGCACGACGCCAGTGGAGAAAATCACAACGCCGGTCAGCAGAAGCGTCATCGCCAGAATGCGCCCACGGCTCAGAGTGCTCGATTCCGTGCGAAGCGTGGGATGCACGAAGGTATCCACTAGCGCCAGGAATCGGGCTTTGATTCCCACGAGAATGGTTGCTTCGTGCCCGCTCTGCGGCGGTAATGACGTGCGGGTATCCGTGGCAGCGACCACTATCGGTGCCGCCGGTTTAGGTAATACCTGCGCCTGGGCTACCGGTGCAGAGTTCGTTGATGGCCGGAAAAAGCGCCATGTCGATCCGCCATTGCATTTGGCGTCGTACATCGCGCTATCGGCGGCTCTTTTCAAAGCGTCCGCATCGCGTCCGTCGCGCGGGTAGAACGCGAATCCCAAGCTGGCGCCGACCTGCAAGCGGCCAACGCTCGTTTCGATGGGTTTGCCGATAATCTGCAGCATCCGCTCCGCCAGCATTTCGACGCTACTGCCCTCCGCGTTGGGCAAGCACCCGGTCGCGTCAAACATCGCCATGAATTCGTCGCCGCCGTGGCGGCCAACGATATCGTTGCCGCGGAAGGAAAGACGCAGCCGTTCCGCGACGACCCGCAAAACTTCGTCGCCGACCCTGTGGCCATACTGATCGTTGATAGGCTTGAAGCCGTCCAGATCCACGCAGCAAAGCACGAACGGGCGCGGCGGAATCGCTGTACCACAGACCTCAATGCGCCGGCGCAGGTTGGTGTCGACACTGCGCCGGTTCGCCAGTCCAGTCAGCACATCCATCTGCGCCATTGTCAGCGCCTTCTGGTGCTCGCGGTCGCGCTCGCACTTCAGCTTGATTGCCGTGAGCTCGTAGGCAAAAGCCATCGCGGAAACAGCTAGAACGTTAATGAAGCAAATCAGCAGCTGCACGGTTCTCAAGTCGCGTGCATCACCTATGGTTTGCGGAAAGTGAATGCCGGCTCTTTCCGCCGCCACGAAGGTGAATACGATGAATAGCGACAACAGCAGCGAATAGCTGCCTCCGCGTGTGCTGCCAAAAAAATAGGCGACCAGCGGGGGCACCGCCAGCAGTTGCGCAGCCGATGACTGCATGATGCCGCCGGACAGACAGATGCCGACGACGACGGCCATTTCGATCAGCAGCCCCGTCGCCACGCTGCAAAACCGATAGCTGCCGTGCCGTTGCAATCGCGTCAGCAGCAGGCAGGTCCCAACGAAGGATGGGAAGCAGATGCCGAGACCCAATACCAAATTCAGCCGCGGGACACTGGTGAGTGGCAGGATGATGCACGCCAAGGCGAAGATGGATGCAAACGCGATCAACAAGCCAATCAGGACACGCGTCCGATAAAGCGTGTCAGGCTTCCGGCGCAACGCAGGGTGCACAAAGTATTCGACAACGCCGACAGTGCTCGGATCCCGGGCCACCGTCATAGTCGCTGTACAGCTGTCTCGAGTTGTCGTCACACAGTCACCGGCAATTGGACAGGTCCCGCAAAGACCCCAGATCAAAACGCCTGGACATCCCCGCGCGCGGTTCGCTGCGGCTTGTTATCGACGAGCCGAAGTTCTCCAATGCTATTTAGCGGATCGCGGAAGCCGGAAAGCGAAGAACAGGCGTCGAGCGGACGACTTCGGTACTCCCAGCGGTTAGAGGAGTGGGCCGGTGCCGTCAGCGGCACCAAGATTTCCGTTGTGCACCGCAGCGATCAGGGCGTTTGACGACAGGCCACAACATGTGATTGTTGGTAACCCCGTATCGGATCGGTGAAACGGGCGAACATGTCTTCAGCTGGATACCGGGGGTCCCGATGCTGTCGGCGCAGTATCTGTTGGCCCACACAATTCCCTCAGCCGCCGCTGTGCGGCGCCCACGATGATGCGTCGCCGGGCCTCGCTCGCCTGCGACCACTGCGCGATTTCGCCGATGCTGCGTCCGCAACCGATGCACACGCTCGCGGAATTGAGGGTGCAGGTGCCGATGCAAGGGCTGGCAACGGGAGTGTCCGGAGAATCTGTGGAAGTCATCGCGGAATCCGGTTGCGGAGTGCTACGAGCTGCCGGACGCGGACTGATACATCTGGTTGAAGTCACGCGCGTCAAAACCGTTCATGCGCTGGCTACCGACGAGAATGATCGGCACGCCGTGTCCGTGCAGCGCGCGATAGTCGGCGCGTCCTTTGTCCGAAGTTTCCACGTCATATTCGACAAAAGGAATGTTGTTGCGCTGGAAATACGTACGCGCCTTGCGACAGATACCGCACCAGCTCGCGCTGTACATGACTACCTTCTGCGCCGGCGGTGCCGCTTGCGAGCCGTCCGACGGGGCCCAGTCACTCTTCATAACCTCAGTGTCGGAATAAGTATTCACGCTCGGAATCACCCGCTCACTTTTGCCGGTGGCTGGCGGGTGGTCGTCGAAGTGCGTTTGCCCCTGGGCGTCGGCCCATTTGTACATATCGGCGCTGGCGGCTCCCGCTTGCAGCGCCGCCACCGCGAAAATCACCCAAGCAACTCCACGCATCGCTTTTGCCCGAATCCATGTTGAAACTGAAGACACTTTATCAGGACCGGCCAGACCGCCGTGACTGAAATCCTGCTGATTGGATGCGATGAATTACCGACTCGACCGCCCATCATGCCGTCGGGCAGAATTCTCCCGCGTGGAGCCGAACCGATCGAGGGAGCGGCCCGCATACGGAGTGAAGCGTGTGATGCGTATTTCGGGATTCTTGGTCGGTGCCGCCATTCTGCTGCCGGCGCTGGCTCACGCAGATGCGCCGGTCGACGCCATTGAGAATGTGAATTGTTCGGGGACGCTGACCACGAATATCGCGGACGCGCTGACGATCGACTGCAACGGCGATCTGTCGTTGCAGGGCGGGATTCTGTCGGCTGATTCCGGAATCAGCGTAACGGCAACGGGCAAGCTTTCGATCGACAGCGTCCAGTTTTCGACGGCGGCGCTTGAGCTCACGGCGGGCGGCGATCTGTCGGTCGCTAGCGATCTCGTGGCGAGTGGTTCGATCAGCATCGTGAGCACCGGTGGCGACATCACGAACGGCGGCAATCTGACGGCAGGCGGCTCGGTCAGCATCAGTGCCACGGGCGGCTCGATTTCTACTGGGAATGTCACGATCAGTGCGGACTCGGCCGATTTGATGGCCGGGAACTCTCTCACAGCCGGCGGAATAATATCGGTCGCGTCGGAACTCGATTTCACGGCCAGTGCTGAGCTGTCGATCAGCAACGATACTTCGATTTCCGCATCGACCGTTAATTTCACTTTGGACGGTCCACTGTCGATCGGATGGAACAATTTTGGAGTTTCCGTGAATCCTTATTCATCGGGCGTCTCCATCACTACGAACAGTCTCAACGCTTCCACCATTGAAGGAAATCTGATTCCCGAAAGTGCGATCTCCATCGCTCCCGGCGTGACGTTGGCCAATTCCGGCGAATCGGTGTCAGTGCCGCTGACGCCATCGGATCTGACTGTCGCGAGCTCAGGCAACACCTCGGGCAGCAATACAGGTTCCGGCGGACCGACCTCATCGAACGCCATGGCTGGCACTTCGGACCCCACCGGCGGCGCCTTCTCGATGCCGGTACTGGCACTGATGGGCGTACTGTTTGCAGTGCGCAAACGCCGAGCTGCGCGTAACAGCTAAGTTCTGCATTTTGCAATCGCGGCACGCGGCAGCGCGCATGCGACAATGCGCCCCGCACCTTCTCGCTGTCGCCCAGATTTCATGACCCATTCCACCACGGAGCGCATGCCGCCCGGCATCCCGAACATCGTCGTCAACGAGTTCGCGGAGCGTTTCTGCTTTTACGGGATCAATTCGATCCTGTCGGTGTACATGGTGAATTTCCTGCACTTCGGCGAGGCGCAGGCAACCACGTGGCAGTCGCTGTTCAAGTCGGGTGCGTATTTCTTTCCATTGCTCGGTGCGGTGGTGTCGGATGTGTTCCTCGCCAAGTTCCGCACCATCGTTCTGTTTTCGCTCGTGTATTGCGCCGGCTGTGCGGTGCTCGCATTTGGCGCAGGCGCACAGACGCTGGCAATGGGACTGTTCCTGATCGCGTTCGGCACGGGTGGAATCAAGCCCTGCGTATCGACCAACGTCGGCGATCAGTTCACGGATAAGAATGCGCATCTGATCGAGCGCGCGTTCTCCTGGTTTTATCTGTCGATCAATGCCGGCTCGCTGATTTCGATCTGGTTGTGTCCGATCCTGCTGCCACACTATGGTCCGCGTCTCGCGTTCGGGGTGCCGGGAATAGTGATGTTCACCGCGGTGCTGGTGTTCTGGTCAGGCCGCGGACGTTTCGCGGTAGTGCCGCCGGCCGGACGTGCGTGGCTCACGGACGTTCTCAGCGCAAGCGGACTGAAAACCATCGTCAATCTGCTGGTGATTTATCTGTTCATCGCATTCTTCTGGGCGCTCTGGGACCAGAGCAACGGTACGACCTGGACCTTGCAGGCGCAGTCGTCGCTGATGAACAAGAATCTCGGTTTCGGGCTGGTGCTCCTGCCCGCACAGATTCAGGTAGTCAACGCACTGTTCATTCTGATTCTGGTGCCGCTGTTCAGCTATGTTTTCTATCCGTTCTGGGAGAAATTCTTCACGGTTACGCCGCTGCGCAAGATCGGCATCGGACTGTTTGTCACCGCTAGCTCGTTTGTCGTCGTCGCATGGATCGAAGCGCGCATCCAGAGTGGCCATGTCGTCGACGTGTGGTGGCAGATTTTCGCCTATGCGCTGCTCACAGCCGGCGAGGTGCTGGTGTCGATCACGGGACTGGAGTTTTCGTACCGGCAGGCACCGCTGCGCATGAAGAGCTTCATCATGGCGTTGTTCTATTTGTCGGTCAGTCTCGGCAATCTGTTCACTGCCGGCGTGAATCACTACATGGTGCGGCCGCTAGCGGCGACGGCGATCGAAACCGGCGCTGAGACCTGGGTGCAACTCACCGATGTATCGCCGTTCGTCGTTGGCCAGAAAATCGATTTCGCGGGCAAAACCGGTATCGAGACGATGAGCGTCGATGGCAAGGCCGGCACGCTCGAAGGCACTTATCTGATCGCGGCGATCGATGGCGCCGGTAACCGCGTCGAGCTGATGGATGCGATCGAGCGCAAGCCCGTGGCCAGCCGCGGCCACTTCGACGCGGTCGCTGCGCAGGTCTCGACGTATGCGCTGGTCGGCCCGATTTACTTCCTGTTCTTCGCCGCGATTATGGTGGTGGCGGCGATACTGTTTATTTTCGTCGCAATGATCTATCGCGAACGTAGCTATGTGCGTCACGATGGCTCGGCGTCTGCAACCGCGGCTTGATGGTCATGACTGCAACCACCGAAAAACTCAAACTGCGTACCGAGCACAACAAGCTGGCCAAGCGCTTGCGTCGCCTCGTCGGTCAGGCGATTCAGGATTACGCGATGATCGCGCCCGGTGACCGCGTGATGGTGTGCCTATCCGGCGGTAAGGATTCGTACACGATGCTTGACGTGCTGATGCAACTGCGCGCGTCGGCGCCGGTGGAGTTCGAGCTAGTCGCGGTCAATCTCGACCAGAAGCAGCCGGACTTCCCGGCGGAAGTGCTGCCGAACTGGTGCGCAGAGCGCGGGATAGAATTCCGCCAGATCGAGCAGGACACGTATTCCGTGGTCAAGCGTGTGATTCCGGAAGGCAAGACGATGTGCTCGTTGTGCTCCCGGTTGCGGCGCGGCGCACTGTACAACTACGCTGAGGCGCAGGGGTTCAACAAGATTGCGCTTGGCCATCACCGCGATGACATCCTCGCAACGTTCTTTCTCAACCTTTTCTACGGCGGCAAGCTGTCGGCAATGCCGCCGAAGCTGAAGAGCGATGACGGCAACCACGTCGTCATCCGTCCGCTCGCGTATGCGTGCGAAGCCGATATCGCCGCTTATGCGGACGTGCGCGGTTTCCCGATCATCCCGTGCAATCTTTGCGGCTCGCAGGAAAATCTCCAGCGTAAGGTGGTGAGGCGCATGCTCGACGACTGGGAACGCCAGAACCCCGGCCGTGTCGAACACATCTTCGCGGCGCTGCGCAACGTTGCGCCGAGCCAGCTCGCCGACCCCAAGCTATTCGACTTCGCCGGCCTCGACGGCGGCGCTGGTGCCAACCGCAACTGGCTGATCGGCGGCGGCGAAAATCTCGAATGAAGATCATTCGCACTACGTTCGCGTTGGTCTTGATATTGCTGTCGCCGGCCGCTGATGCCGTTGACGCACCATTCCTATGGCAAGTGCAGAAGGCCGGCGGCACTCCGCATTACCTGCTCGGCTCAGTGCATTTGTTGCCAGAAGATGCCGCCGATCTGCCGGTGGCAATCGACACTGTGTATGCGCGCGCACGGGGACTGGTTTTCGAGAGCGATCTCGACGCGCTGAAAAGCACCGACCTGCAGCAGCGTCTGCTCCTGAGCGGCCGCGCCGGCAGCGGTGGGTTATCTGCCGAAGTCGGGCCGACGCTGTACGCGCGTACGCAGGCGCGGCTCAAGTCGCGCGGCCTGCCGGCGTCGTTCTGCGATGCGTTGCACGCGTGGTCGTGCGGGCTGTTCATGGAACTGGCGGCGTTCAGCAAGGCCGGCTTCGTCGGTGCCGCCGGCATCGACGAACAGCTCTATGAGCGCGCGGGACGCGACGGCAAGCCACGCCGCGGACTGGAGCCCGCGGAATCGCAGATCGCATTGTTCACGGACATGTCCAACGCAATGGCGAAGGAGGTGCTCGCCGCGAGCATTGACGATGACGACAACGGTCCCGATTCGCCGCAGGCGATCTACAAGGCCTGGCGTCGCAACGACATCTCCGCGCTCGGCACGCTCGTCAACGATATGCGCGACCGTTATCCGATGTTTTACGAGCGCCTGCTCGCCGCGCGCAACCGCGCCTGGATGGACGAACTGCCGGGAATCTACGCCGCGTCGCAATCGCAACTGGTCGTCGTCGGCGCCGCACATTGCGTCGGACCGGATGGGTTGATCGGACGTCTGCGCGCGCTCGGGTACGCGGTGGATCGGTACGATCTGAAGTGAGGGTTTCCGGCATTGGCGCTTCGCTTATACCCATCTCGATAGAGTGCATCCAGCGGCGAGCCCGGTAATATTCCGGGTAATGAGATTCGCGCGCGCATTTTTCCTCCTGGTTCTTGCAGTCGTTGCCGGCCCCGCGCTGGCCGGTGTCGATGTGCAGATTCGGGGGCTCGGCTCCGATGAGAGCGACAACGCGTACGCGAAGGACGCACTGCTCGGCTATGCCAAGGGCGTGGACGCAGCCAAAGGGCAGTACGATTCTTACGAAGTGCAGCGGCTGTTCAACGAGGGCGAGGCGGATATCCGCGCGGCGCTGCAACCGTTCGGCTGGTACAACCCAGTGGTCCGTTCCGAGCTGCGCGGTGCCATGCCGGACTGGACGGCGATCTACGAAGTCGATGCCGGTCCACCGACGACGATCACCGATGTCGATATCCAGCTCACCGGCGACGGCCGGGATTCGGCGGTCCTGCTGCGGGCGGTGAAGAAGCCGGGTGTGCGCACCGGCGAGCGCCTCAAGCATGGAGACTACGAAGACACCAAGACGCAGCTGATGAAAGCGGCCTACGCAGATGGTTATCTCGACGCCAATTTCACGCGCCGAGAACTGCGTGTCGATGTCAGCGCCAATACCGCCTCCATCGCGCTCACGCTCGACACCGGACCGCGCTACTACTTTGGCGAGATCACCATCGAGCAGGACGGTCATCTCGATGAGGTATTTCTGCGCCGCTATATCACCATGGTGCCCGGTCAGCCCTTCGATACCGACAAGCTGCTCGGGACGCAGTTCGCACTGACCGATCTCGACTATTTCCGCACCGTCGAAGTGGAGCCACAACGGGACCGCGCCGACGCCGATCATCACGTTCCGGTCCGCATTCACACGGCTTCCAAACCGCCGCGCGCCTACAAATTCGGTTTCGGCTACGGCACCGACACTGGTGTGCGCGGTCTGGTCGGCGCCGAGTTCCGGCGGCTCAATGAGGAAGGCCACAAACTCATCCTCACGCTGCAACCGTCGCAGAACATCAGCGCGGCGACCGCCGAATATCGGATTCCGATCGGACATAGTCCCGGCGACAACCTCAGTTTCACCGCGCAGGGGCTGACGGAGGACGTCGCCGACATCAACGAGCATCTGTACACGATTGGCACCAGCGTGAGCCGCCGGCTCGGTACCTGGAGCCCGCGCTATTACCTCGAATACACGCGCGATGCGTTTGCGTTCACCGATGAGCCACTGACGGTCAGCCGGTTGCTGATTCCCGGTATTTCTTTTTCGCACAGCGATGCCGATGATCCGATCTATCCGCGCCTCGGCTGGTCGGTGTTTATCGATCTGCATGGCGCGGACAACTCGATCTTCTCCGATTCGACCTTCATCCAGGGCGATATCAAGCTGCACGGCGTGGTGCCGCTATGGCCGCGCCTGCATCTGCTGGCGCGCGTGGAGCAGGGCGCGACGATGGTGTCGCAGTTTTCGCAGCTGCCGACGTCGCAACGTTTCTTCGCCGGTGGCGACGAAAGCGTGCGGGGTTACGCATACAAGTCCATCGGCCCCACGGATGCCAAAGGGCGCATCATCGGCGGGAAATTCATGACCACGGGCAGTGTTGAGCTGGACTATGACGTGTGGCGCAAATACGCGATCGCTACATTCTTCGATGCTGGTGGCTCCGACGATGTACCACAGGTGCGTCTCCATGAGGGTGTCGGGATCGGTCTGCGCTACCGCGCGCCGTTCGGTGCCTTCATGTTCGACATCGCGCATCCACTCGATCAAGGTGCCAGTCCGGTGCACCTGCATCTCGGCGTGCGAGTCGGACTGTGAAGTGGGTACGAAGGTTCGCGCTCGGGCTCGCCGTGATCGCGACGGCGATTGCCGCGGCGTTTTACGTGCTGACGTCCACGCAGAGCGGTCTGCGTATAGTCATCGCCGGCATGGAAAGGTTCGGCGGCGGCGTATTCAGCGCCAGCACGGCGAACGGTGCGCTGCGCGACGAACTCGACCTGCGGGATGTGCTGATCGCGACACCCGACGGTATGCGTATCCATGCCGATCGCGTGCGCCTGCGCTGGTTCCCTTTGGAGCTGGCGCGGCGGCGCCTGCATATCGCATCCAGTGAAATCGACGCGCTCACGATCACCTTGCCCTCTGCCGCTACCGGTCCGAGCAAAACCGTTCTGCCGGTGCGTCTGCCAATTGATGTGGTGATCGATGCCTTGCAACTACGCGGCCTTGCCATCAGTGAGTCGAAGAGAACATTGTTCAATCTCGACAGCGCCGATCTTGTTGGACGCTGGCTCGGCGAGCGGATTGAAATCGATAGCTTGAAAACGACGCTGCCGGAGACCGGCGCGGTGGTGCTCAATGCACAGGCACGCATGGCGCAGGATCGTGTGCTGCTAGAACAGATACACCTCGCGATCGACGGCGGCAGCGTCGATATGAACGGCACACTCGGTGTCGATCGCGTGCCGAGCAATTTTCATGTGCGCTGGCGTGATATGCACTGGCCGCTGATGCAAACGCAGCCGGAACAAGCGCCGGTCACCGATTTGCGTGGTGAGGCGCAGCTCTCGGGTTTACTCAATCGCTACACTTTTGAACTGAACGCAAACGCACTGCTGCACGGCCTCGCCGCGCAAGTTGCCGCACGTGGCAGCGGTGGGCTCGACGCGGTGCACATCGACACGCTGACTCTGCACGAGTCGCAGGCAACTGCGCGCGTGAGCGGTGACATCGCTTGGTCGCCGCAAATCCGCGCCAATCTGGATGTCAGCACCAAGCACTTCGATCCCGCGCTGCTCGCCGCGGACTGGCGCGGCGATATCAACGCCCGCGCCAGCACGCAAACCACATTCGCAGATGGCCAGCCGCGCATCGTGTTCACTGCCGATATCGCGAACTCGACCTTGCGCGGCTATCCACTGTCACTGAAGGCGCGCGGGCATGGTGACCTCAACGGCGCACACATCGATGAAGCCACGCTTCAGATCGCGCAGGGAAAAGTAGTGGCGCAAGGTACGGTTGTGTGGTCACCCGTACTGACCATCGACGCCGATCTTCTGCTCAGCCAGTTGGATCCGGCCGCGTTCGCGCCGCGCTGGGGCGGAAATTTGAACGGCAGTGCGCACCTGCGTACCACGCACTCCGGCGATACATCCGTGGGCCTGCCCGACATTGCGTTCGAGGTGCAGCTCGCGCAGTCGAAGCTGCGCGATTACCCGCTGACGCTGTCGTCGCAGGGCGACGTGCGCGAAGGCACAGTGACGCTGCAAAAGCTGACTCTGACTTCAGGCACGACCAAGCTATCCGCCAGCGGTCGCGTAACCCCGCCGTTCGCCGCCGAGGCACATCTGGACAGTCCCGATCTGGCGGCGCTTTATCCCGGCCTCTCCGGCACGCTTGCGTTCGACATGACGCTCAGCGGCGAGCGCGACAATCCGCATCTGCTGACCCATGGCACGGCCGCGAATCTGCACTATCTCGACTATCGCATCGGTAAAGCGGCGTGGAACGGTGATGTGCAGCCGCGTTCCCCGTCACGTGTGGAGCTGACCGCCGATGATGCGAGCGTAGGCCTGCGTATCGGACACGCCAAGCTGGGCATTGACGGCACCGAGGTCTATCACCACGCGCAACTCGACGCGGCCACCGAACGCGGCGACGTCAACATCACCTTTCAAGGCGGCTACGACCGCAAGCGCGAGGAATGGGGCGGTCAGCTCGTCGCGCTACGCATCGCGCCGTTGCAGCTGGCAGCGTGGTTGCTTGAAAAGCCGGCCGGTCTGCTGCTCGGCGCGCAGCGGCGCAGCCTCGAACCGGCCTGTCTCGCCAATGACGGCGGCCGCGCCTGTTTCAACATGCAGCGCGCGGTGCTGAATCCCGGGTTGCTGTTCGGCTGGTCGTTGCAGGCCGTGAAGCTGGATGGATTCAAGCCGCTACTGCCGCCGCAGATCGACGTGGCAGGGCAAGTCAACGGCAGCGGCGAGTTCCATTGGGTCGACGGCAACGTCAGCGACGCGAAGGCCGATTTGCGGTTGAGTGACGCGCATTTCCGGACGGCGGACGCGCCGTCGCTCGACATCGATCCGGCGACGCTGCATGTCGATGAGGATCACGACCGGCTGCACGCTGTGCTCGATGTGCACAGTCCACGCGGTACCGTTAGCGCCGACGTGACGGCGGAGCCGGCTCCACAGATGGCCGATCGTGCGTTGACCGGCCAATTGCAAGTCGAGGTGCCGGACCTTGCGTTCGTGCGGCCCTTCATTCGCGAACTGCGCTCGATCGGCGGACATATCGAAGGCAAGCTGAACTTTGCCGGCACCATCGCACAGCCACGGCTCGCTGGCGACATGGCTCTCAAGGACGGCACGGCGCGGCTGGCGACGCCCGGCATCGAGATTACAGATATCGATGTCAGTGTTGCCGGCAATGGCGACGGTCCGCTCGCCGTCAAAGGCACGATGCATTCCGGTGGCGGTACGCTCAATCTCGCTGGCACAGTCGATCCGGCGCAGGTGCCGCCGCGTGTCGATCTGAATCTGAACGGCGATTCCTTTCAGGCGGTCGCGACGCGCGATGCCCGCATCTGGGTCAGTCCGGCTCTGCGTCTTACCAGCGATGCGGACGGCGTCAAACTCAATGGTGCACTGATCGTGCCGAAGGCGGATATCACGCCGGAAGGATTCGAAGGCGGCGTTTCGACCAGCGGCGATCAAATCATCGTCGGTGAGGACCAGAAAAAGCCGGCGTCGAAGCTGAAGATGTCGTCAATCGTTGCGTTTCAGCTCGGCGATGCGGTGCGCTTCAAGGGCTTCGGGCTGACCACGCGGCTGGAGGGCACGGTCGTGGTATTCGACGAACCACCACGGGATACGCGCGCGCAGGGCCTGGTGCGTCTGGTCGATGGCCAATACAAGGCGTACGGACAGGATTTGCGCATTGACACCGGACAGTTGATTTTCAGCGGTGGCACAGTGACCACACCGGCGGTGGATCTGTATGCAACGCGCCATCCACGCGACGACATCACCGTCGGTGTACGTGTGCGTGGCACGCTCGACAAACCGATGCTGACGCTCGATTCCGATCCGGCAATGGCGCGCGAACAGCAACTGTCATGGCTGCTGCTGGGGCGTCCGCTCGACCAGAACTCAACTGCCGATCGCAGTCTGGTTTCAGGTGCCGCACTGTCGCTGGGTCTCACCGGCGGCGACTATCTCGCACAGCAATTGGGCAAACGCGTAGGCATTGATGAAGTATCGGTCGGTGCCGCGCCGGCCGGTGGCTCCGATGTCGCCGCCGATCCCACATTGATCGCCGGCTCGCAAGCTGCACAGACTCCGGGCGGCACTCCGGTCGGTTCGCAGACCGCGCAGCTAACGCTTGGCAAATACCTTACGCCGCGCCTGTTTGTCAGCTACGGCGTCAGCCTGTTCCAGCCGGGCCAGACGTTCCGCCTGCTCTACGATCTTGGCCATGGCTTCAAAGTGCAGACCGAAGCCGGTGTTGCCAGCGGTGGTGATGTGATTTATACGATCGAGCGCGGACACTGAACTCGGCGTCGAAACGAGCCGCTCAAACGAGCCGCTGCGTAATCCACAGCCCGATCTGTTCGATCTCCTCAGCGCAGACTTGGTGTTGCATCGGATACTCATGCCAATCCACTGCATAGCCGATGCTACGCAGGAAATCGCGCGCCATGGTGCCCAGCCATAGCGGTAACACAGCGTCGTCTTCGCCGTGACACATCAGTATTGGCAGGTCGGCATTGGCTGCGTGCCGTTCCGCGGTGAGCGAGTCGGCCATCGGCAGAAATGTAGACAGCGCAAGGATGCCACCGAGGCGCAGCGGAAAACGCAATCCCGCATGCAGGGCGATCACCCCGCCCTGCGAAAAGCCGGCGAGGACGATGTGGTCGGCCGCGATGCCGGCCGTCAGTTCGCGCGTGATGAAGCTATCGATAGTCCGTAACGAAGCACGAATGCCGGCTTCGTCCTGAAGATCCATGCGTGTGGTGCTGAGGATATCGAACCAGGCGCGCATGCGCATACCGCCGTTGATCGTGACCGGCCGCACGGGCGCATGCGGAAAGATGAATCGCACGCCGGTGCCGGCCGGCAAGTCGAGTTCCGGAACGATCGGTAAAAAGTCGTGGCCATCGGCGCCCAGCCCGTGTAGCCAGATCACGCTGGCGACGGCCGGAACGGCGGGTTCGATGATAACGGCTTCCTGGGTTTCACGGATGTTCATGGTCACTGGGGTAGAAGCGGATAAAATGCACGTCAACCTTACTAGGGTCTGCCGTCAAATGCTTGATCGCTGCGACCAGGCGATTGACGACAGACCCTGGATTCACGCCGCCCTGAAACGCGGCCCGCACTGAATTTCACCATGCGTCTTCTTGCAAGCCTAATATTCAGCCTCATATTCGCGGCGCTGCTGGTCACTGCATGCGGCCAGACCGGTCCGCTGCAATTCCCTAAGCCGGCGACGTCTACCGGCAGCGGGCAACCGACGAAGCAGGATTCAAGCGCCGGCTCCGTATCACAGCCCGCCAAGCAGGTCGAATCTACTTCACCGACGATGCCACCGCCGCCAACCTCCATCTCTCCTCCCCCCACCGTACCGGCCAACTGAACTGTGGACCACTTCAACTATCGCGACGGTGAGCTCTACGCCGAGCAAGTTTCGCTGACCGACATTGCTGCGCGCTTCGGTACGCCGTGTTACGTCTATTCGCGTGCGACGCTGGAACGGCACTATCGGGCCTTCGACGATGCCCTGGCCGGCATCGACCACGGTGTGTTCTATGCGGTGAAAGCGAACTCCAATCTTGCGGTACTGCAAGTGCTAGCCAGGCTCGGCAGTGGCTTCGACATTGTCTCCGGCGGCGAACTCGCGCGCGTGCTACGCGCAGGCGGCGATCCGTCCAAGGTGGTGTTCTCCGGCGTTGGCAAGCACCCGGACGAAATCGAGGCTGCTCTGGACGCTGGCATTTTTTGCTTCAACGTCGAGTCAGAAGCGGAACTGAAGCGCATCTCCGGCATTGCCGCCGCGCGCGGTGCGCGCGCCAACATCGCGCTGCGCGTGAATCCGGATGTCGATGCAAAGACGCACCCGTACATCTCGACCGGGCTCAAGGACAACAAGTTTGGCGTGGATATCGCGGAAGCCGAGCGGTTGTACGACATGGCGAACCTGCTGCCGGGCGTGGTCGTGCACGGTGTCGATTGTCATATCGGTTCGCAGCTGTGCGAGTTGTCACCGTTTCTCGATGCGCTCGATCGCGTGCTCGCGCTCATTGAGCGGCTTGCGATGCGCGGCATCAAGCTGCAGCACATCGATGTCGGTGGCGGACTCGGCGTGCGCTACCGCGATGAGAATCCGCCGGAGCCCGCAGCATGGGCGCAGGCGCTGCGACCGAAACTCCAGGGCCGTGGACTCAGGGTGATGACGGAACCAGGGCGCGCGATCGCCGGCAACGCGGGGGTGCTGCTGACGCGCGTCGAATTGCTGAAGCCGACCGCGCACAAGAATTTCGCGATCGTCGACGCCGCGATGAACGACCTGTTGCGGCCGTCGCTGTACAAGGCTTGGCACGACATCGTCCCGGTGCGTCCGCGCGTCGGCGCGGCGACGACTCCCGTCTGGGATATCGTCGGCCCGGTCTGCGAGACCGGGGATTGGCTCGGCAAGGATCGCGAACTCGCACTCGCCGAGGGTGATCTTTTGGCGATCCGTACGGCGGGCGCCTATGGTTTCGTCATGAGCGGCAACTACAACTCGCGTCCGCGCGTGGCGGAGCTGCTCGTCGATGGCGAGAACGTGCATCTTGCAAGATCACGCGAGACTTACGAGGACTTGTGGCGCGGAGAAGCGCTGCTGTGAGCGCCGCCAAGCAGCCAATCATCCTGATCGACGCGTCAGGCTGGCTGTTTCGTGCGTTCCATGCGTTGCCACCGCTGACTAGTTCCGCCGGTCAGCCGACCGGCGCGATCTACGGCATGGTCAACATGCTGCGGCGCCTGCTGCGTGAATACCGCCCGGCACGCATCGCGGTGGTGTTCGACGCGCCGGGCAAAACCTTTCGCGACGAAATCTATGTGGATTACAAGGCGAACCGCGATGCGACGCCGGAGGATTTGTCGTCGCAATTCGCAGGCGTAGTCGACGTCGTGCGCGCACTCGGGCTGCCACTGCTCCAAGTCGATGGGGTCGAAGCTGACGATGTGATCGGTACACTGGCGAAGCGCGCCGAGGACGCTGGCCACGACGTGCTGATTGTCACCAGCGACAAAGACATGGCGCAGCTCGTCGATGCGCGTGTGCATTTGCTCGACACCATGAAGAACCGTCGGCTCGACGCAGCCGGCGTCGAGGAGAAATTCGGTGTGCCGCCGGAACGCATCGTCGATTACCTTGCGTTGGTGGGCGATACCAGCGACAACATTCCTGGCGTGCCAATGGTCGGTCCGAAGACGGCGGCGAAGTGGCTCAAGGAGCATGGCTCGCTGGCCGGAATCGTCGCGCATGCAGCCGATATCACCGGCAAGGCCGGCGAAAACCTGCGCGACTGCATCGCGCGCAATCAACTGCCGATGGCGCAAAAGCTGGCCACCATCGCTTGCGATGTGGAGCTGCCCGTCATACTGGATGCACTGGTGTCGTCGGAACCGGACGCGGACCGGTTGCGCGAGCTCTATCGGCAGTTTGGCTTCGGAAGATTGCTGGCTGAACTCGATGGCGCGGAAGCGAAAGCAGCGGAAGCGGGAACTGAGCACACGAGCCCGGCGGGTCATACGCCTGACGGTGCGAATTCGCCCGGCGAACAAACAGCAGCGATCGATTCGCCGCGCACGCGCGCGGAGGCGGTGCTCGACGAGGCTGCGTTGGCGGCGATGCTGAAACAGCTCGAGCAGGCAGAACTGATCTGCGTGGATACCGAAACCGACAGCCTCGATTCGATGCGCGCCCGGCTGGTCGGGCTGTCGTTCGCGGTGACCGCGGGTGCCGGTTGGTACGTACCCGTCGCGCATGACTATCTTGGCGCGCCGCCACAGTTGCCATGCGACGAGGTACTGAAGAAATTAAAGCCTCTGCTTGAAGATGTGCGCAAGCCAAAGGTCGGCCAACACATCAAGTACGACCTCAATGTGCTCGCGCGCCACGGCATCGAAGTGCGCGGCGTGGCGTTCGACACGATGCTCGAAAGTTACGTGCTCGACGCGGCCGGCAACCGTCACGACATGGACACGCTCGCGGAAAAATATCTGAACCACCGCACGATTCACTACGAGGATGTCGCCGGCAAGGGCAAATCACAGATCACGTTCAATCAGGTTTCGATCGACAAGGCCACCGAATATTCCGCCGAGGACGCGGACATCACGTTGCGTCTGCACCACATGCTATATCCGCGCGTTTGCGAAGTTGCCGCGCTGAAGCACGTGTTTGAGACGATCGAAATGCCGCTCGTGCCGGTGCTGGCATGCATGGAACGTGACGGCATGAAGATCGATAGTGACCTGCTCACGCGCATCGGCACCGAGCTGGCGTTGCGCATGAATGAGACGCAGGCGCAGGCGTTTCGGGAAGCGGGCGGCGAATTCAATCTGGGTTCGCCAAAGCAGCTGCAAACGATTCTCTACGAGAAGCTGCAATTGCCGGTGCTTGGCAAGACGCCGAAAGGCGATCCCTCGACCGCCGAAGAGGTGCTCGAACAGCTCGCCGCCACACATGCGCTACCGCGATTGATTCTCGATTGGCGCGGCTTGTCGAAGCTGCGCTCGACCTACGCGGATTCGCTGCCATTACAGGTCAATCCGCAGACGGGACGAATCCATACCAGTTACCACCAGGCGGTGGCCGCGACCGGCCGGCTGTCGTCGTCCGATCCGAATCTGCAAAACATCCCGATCCGCACCGCCGAGGGGCGGCGTATTCGCGAAGCATTCATTGCTGAGCCCGGCAGCGCACTTCTATCGGTTGACTATTCGCAGATCGAACTGCGATTGATGGCGCATCTATCGGCCGATCCGCGCCTGCGCGAGGCATTCGCCAAAGGTCTCGACATCCATCAGGCGACGGCCGCCGAAGTGTTCGGACTCCCGCTGGAACAAGTCCACAGTGAGCAGCGCCGCGCCGCGAAAGCGATCAATTTCGGACTGATCTACGGCATATCGGCCTTCGGTCTGGCGCGCCAGCTCGGCATCGGACGCGCCGAAGCACAGAGTTACATGGAGACGTTTTTCGCGCGCTACCCGGGTGTGAAGCGCTATATGGAAGAGACGCGCGTGCAGGCGCGCGAACGCCGCTATGTCGAAACGCTATTCGGGCGCCGTCTTTATCTGAAAGATATCGACTCGCGCAATGCCGCCGCGCGCGGCTATGCCGAACGCATCGCCATCAATGCGCCACTGCAAGGTACGGCTGCCGACCTGATCAAGTTGGCGATGATCGATCTGCACGGCTGGCTTGCCCAGTACGCGCCGCCGATCCGGATGATCCTGCAGGTGCACGACGAACTGGTGTTCGAAGGTCCCCATGCGCAAATCGGCGAGTTGGCACAGGGTATCGCCGAACGCATGTGCCGGATCGCGAAGCTGGAGGTTCCGATCGTTGCGAACTGGGGAATCGGTCCGAACTGGGACCGCAGCCACGATGGGGGCGGCGAAGCGCGTTCGTAACGCTTTTTTACGAGAACTTAAAATACTTTTACATCAATAAGTTGAACCAACATTGCAAGCTTTTTGAGGCTGCTCCCGGAAATTTTGCTGCGTTGCGTTGAACTTGTTTTCCGGTGTTGCCTCTAATCCTGCGAGCGGCGATCTCCCTGTCGCGCTCCCGCCCTCTTACTCCCTGGGCGGAATTTCCGGCACCCCCAAGCCGGAACTCGTTGCCCGGCGGCTCCTCCCTGTGCCGCCGGGCAATTTTTTTTGCTATGCCACCGGATCCGCGGAATCCGCGCCGAGCAGCGCCGTGACCGCAGCGCGCGCTTCCTCGACGCCGCTGCGCGCCAGCGCTGAAAACAGCTGCACGCCAATATCACCCGGCAGCTCGTGGCGGACTTTCAGCAGCGTCTGCTTGGCGGCGCCGAACGACAGCTTGTCGGCTTTCGTGAGCAGAATGTGAACGCGCCTGCCGTGCGCGTGCGCCCAGTCCAGCATCTGCCGATCAATGTCCGTCAGCGGACGACGCACATCCATCATGATGACGACGCCGCGCAGATTCGGCCGCTCGCTGATGTAGCCGCCGACCAGCGTGCGCCAGCGCTTGCGGATCGCTTCCGGTACGGCGGCGTAGCCGTAGCCCGGCAAGTCCACCAGCCGCGCGCCGCCGCTGAGTCCAAATAGGTTGATGAGCTGCGTGCGGCCGGGTGTTTTGCTGACGCGCGCAAGCTGGCGGTGATTGCTGAGCGTATTGAGGGCACTCGATTTGCCGGAGTTGGAGCGGCCGACGAAAGCCACTTCTGGGGCGTCATCGTGCGGCAGCTGGCGGCCGTCCGCCGCGGAAAGCAGAAACTGTGCGGACGCGAATAGGTTGGGCGTCGCATCCGCGGTTGAATCTGAAGTTGACGTCGAACGAGGCACTTTAAGTCGGGCTTGTTGTAAACTTTCACCGCAACATAGTTCTTTCCGGCGCTGATCACCAGTCGCCGGGATATCCCATCCGGAGCCGTTCATGAAGCGCCTGCTGCTAGCGTCAGTTCTGTCTGTGAGCTTGTCCAGTGTCTTTGCGGAAGGTGCAAAGCAGGATCCGTTCGTCCATGGCGATGCCGGTGCCGGCGCGGCCAAGGCGGCGACTTGCTTCGCCTGTCATGGCCCTAACGGCAACGGTGCGATCAACCCTGAATGGCCGAAACTAGCCGCACAGCATTCCGCGTACATCTATTCGCAGCTGAATGCGTTCAAATCCAGCCAGCGCAAGAATCCGGTCATGATGGGTCAGGCGTCGGCGCTATCGGATGAAGACATGCGCAACCTCGGTGCGTTTTTCGCCTCGCAGGCGGCAGTACCGGGCGTCGCCAGTGCGGACGCGGTCAAGGTCGCCGAAAAGCTTTATCGTGCCGGCGACGCGACGCGTGCTCTGCCCGCATGCTCCGGCTGCCACGGCCCGCAGGGCCTCGGCAATGCCGCGGCGGCAATGCCGCGCCTGTCCGGCCAGAATAGTGGCTACGTCGTCGCACAGCTCAAGGCCTATCGCGCCGGTGAGCGCGGCGCCGGCGACAAGGACACGAAGGGCAAGATGATGAAGGCCGTGGCCGCCCAGCTGTCGGATACTGAAATCGCCGCGCTGGGTTCATACGTATCCGGCCTGCAGTAAGGCCGCAACGGCGGTATGCACCGGCTGCACCGCCTCTGCCATTTACTCCTGGTCGTTCTCTTAGCGGCTTGTTCGTCGCGCACCGGTGCCAGCGGCGCGTTCCAGCAAGGCAAGGAATACACGCTTGCGACGCACGCCGCCGCGCCGGCCGACGGCCACAAAGTTCTCGTACAAGAGTTTTTCTGGTACGGCTGTCCACACTGCTTTGCGTTTGATCCGACGTTGCGCGAGTGGGTGCGGCAGATTCCGCGCGATGTGTCCTTTGAGCGCGTTCCGGCCACGCTTGGGCGGCCTGTTGGTGTCCTGCATGCGCGTGCGTTTTACATCGCGCAGATACTCCGAGTTTCTGACAGTATCCACATTCCGCTGTTCGAGGCGATTCACGAAGGTGGCCGACCGCTGGAAACCCTCGACGACCTGCGCAGCTTTTTCGGTGAGAAAGCGCTGGTCGCAGCAACCGCGTTTGATGTCGCGGCAAATGATCCGTTGGTCGAAAGCCGGTTGCGCCGCGCTGACGAATTGGCGCGTAATTATGGCGTGACCGGTGTACCGACGATGGTTGTCGATGGCCGTTATTTGACTGATGGTGGGATGGCCGGCGATTTTAGCCGTATGCTGCAAGTGGTCGATTTTCTTGTCGAGAAGGCGCGCAAGGAGCGCAAACTCTGAAGACACAATACGCCAGAATTCTGGCCGGGCTGTTGCTCTCGGCGGGAAATGCGGTACAGGCGGCCGGCGTTACCGAGCCGCAGCAGTTCTGCAAATCCCTTGCCCACCGCCTGGCGCACGTCAACGAGGCACGCTGCAATGCGGCGCAGCTGGAAGTCGGCGCACACAGCGTGCAGAAGCGACCGTTGCTGGTGCGCGATTTTCCGCAGACCGAAACCACCGGCGGTGAGCCGCCGCGAGTGCTGATGGTCGGCGCGATCCACGGTGACGAACTGGCGGCGGTCGAGCTGGTTTTCGACTGGATGCATCGGCTCGACACGACCAAGGAACGGTCGGTCTATTGGCGCGTCGCGCCCTTGGTGAATCCCGACGGCCTGTTCGCGCGCAATCCGACCCGCGTCAACGCCGCCGGTGTTGATCTCAACCGCAACTTCCCTGCACCCGATGCGGCAACGCAGGCGCTCAAGTATTGGATCACCAAGACAGGTCGCGACCCGCATCGTTATCCGGGTGTCGCGCCGGCCTCCGAGCCGGAGACGCGCTGGCTCGTCGAACAAATCGCCAAGTTCCAGCCCGATGCCATCATCAGCGTGCACGCGCCATACGGCGTGCTCGACTACGACGGCCCGCCCGAGGCGCCACACAAGGTCGGCTATCTGCGCCTGCAACCGATCGGCACCTACCCCGGCTCACTTGGCGATTACGCCGGACTCAGCCTTGGTCTGCCGGTGGTGACACTGGAACTTCCGCAATCGACGCGGATTCCCACAAAGGAGGAGTCGTCACGGATGTGGGCCGATCTTGGCGACTGGCTCAATCACCACCTGCCCGCCCATCGACATACCGCACCCGCGCAGACGGCGAGTGCTGCGATCAATGACGAGAAAAGGGATTTTCTAGAAGCTGCCGGCGAACCCGACGTCCCGATCGATTCAAGCTGGGCCGAATGCATTTTCACTTCGCCGGCGTCTGCTTCCCGCTGGCCGACTCAGACAACCGCTGGCTCGTCGCTGTTCGGCACCTGTCCAGTGACGTCGGGCTCGGTGCGCGCCGATACCGGCGCGGTGGCCTCAGTCCCTTGGATCCGCGCAATGTGAAACAAGGCGTCGCCCTCGTAAACCAAGGGCAGATTCAAGCGGCCGATAATCAGACCATTGGCCAATGCCGTGACCGGAGTTTCCATTTCACCGAATGGATCGCCGACTATGCCGAGCACTTGTCCCTTGCGCACCTCGTCGCCCAGGCGAGCCTGCGCGCGCAGAATTCCGCTCGCCGGCGCACGCGTCCATACGCTGGAACGGGCGATCACCGGTTCTGTCGCCGGCGACAGCGGCTCGATCGGCGGCGGTAGCATGCCGAGCAGATGCATGACGTTCTGCACGCCAAGCACGCCGATACGAATGCAGACTTCGTCAAAGCGCAGCGCTTCGCTCGACTCGTAAAGCAGCACCGGGATGCCTTTTTTTGTCGTGTATTCTCGCAATGTTCCGGCGGCTGGCGTCGAGTTGAGCAGTAACGGCGCACCGAAGGCTTTGGCCAACCGCAGATTTTCGGGTTGTGACAGATCGGTGCGGATCTGTGGCAGGTTCGGCCGGTGGATCGCGCCGGTATGCAGATCGATGCCGTAGTCGCAGCGGCCGACGACGGCATTCAAGAACAGGTATGCGAGCCGTGCCGCGAGTGAACCGGTATCGCTGCCCGGAAAGCTGCGATTGAGATCACGCCGGTCCGGCAGGTAACGGGATTGCAGCAGGAAGGCGGGCACGTTAACGATCGGGATCGCCAGCAATGTGCCCCGCAGTTCATCGAGCGCGGGTAGTTTGAGTAGCCGACGGATGATTTCGACGCCGATGATTTCATCGCCATGCAGTGCCGCACTGACAAACAGCTTTGGCCCCGGCGTAGTGCCGTGCTGTACGATCACTGGCAGATTCACTGGCGCGTTGGTATAGAGATTCGCCACCTGCAGGTTGACGGTACGACGCTCGCCCGGCGCGATTCTCACGCCGCCAAGTTCAAACGTCTCTCTTTCCGCGTCCATAACTCAATTTAACCTAGAAACGGCAGTTGGTCGCGCACGGCTTGTGCCATGGAGGGAGTGCCCGCCTTTATGCGCATACGGGTAAAGTTATAAACTTGCGGGCCGGCGTTGTACGGCTGCGGCGCGACAGCGCCGTCCGACCCGTAATTTCATGCGCATTATCCAAGTCAATTCCATTTTCAACGGCGGTGGCGTCGATACGCAGACGTTGGAACTCTGCGCGGGACTGGTTGAGCAGGGTCACGAGGTCATGCTTGCGATCCGCCAAGGTGCGCGTTGGACCGCGCGTGCGACCGCCGTGCCGGGTTTGCGTATCGAATATGTCGAAGGCTCCAAAGTCGCATGGGGGCTACGCTTGCGCCGGTTATCGGAACAATTCGGAGCGCAGATTCTCCATGCGCATCACGGGCGCGATTTCTGGGTCACCGGCGTTGCCGCGCGACTTGCCAACAACCGCCCCGAGGTCGCTCTGACGCGCCATCTGATGACGCCGCTCAGCGCCACCAGCGCGCGTTTTCTGTTGCGGCTGGGTCATGTAACGGCGGTTTCCAAAGCGGTGTTCGACGATCTCGCCGCTCAGCTTCATGGCGATCCGCGCAGACTGCATCTGATTTACGCTGGCATCGATACAGCCCGTTTCAAACCGGATAAAAAAGCGCGGTCGCAGATGCGCCAAGCATTCGGTTGGGACGAATCACATGTGGTTTTCGCGGTGATCGGCGGCGCCGGCCTTCCGGACGGCAAAGGTCAGCGTGAATTCGTTGAAGCCGGTGCGCGCTTGGTTCGTGAAAACCCGGCGGTGCGCCTTTTGATTGTGGGCGAGGGATCGCTCATTCCCGTACTGGAGCAGCGCATCGCCAAGCTCGGCCTTGGCGATGCGATTCGCATGGTCGGCTTTGTCGAGGATGTCGAGCGCATCGACGCGATGATCGATGTCCTCGTGCATCCGGCGGTCGGTACCGAAGCGCTGGGACTGGTGATCTGGGAAGCGATGGCTGCGGCCAAACCGGTCATCGCCTCGCGGCTCGGCGGTATTCCCGAGACATTCGTCGAACCCGATCATGGTCGGTTGGTGCCACCGCGCAGCGTCGAGGACCTCTATTCCGCAATGAAGCTGTTCGCCGGCGATCGTGCGCTGCGCGAGCGGGCTGGGACGGCTGCGCGTGCCTTCATTGTCGACAATCAATACACGCGACTCGGACAGGCACAGCGGTTCGCCGCGTTTTATGAAGGCTTCCAGCCCGTGCGTGCGGAACAATCGGTGCGCACGCATGCGTGATCCGGCCGAGTTGTATCAGCTGACTCGCGACGCCAAGAAGGTGCTCGCGATCGAGAATCCGGCGCTCGGCGATTCCATCCATCTGCTGCCGGCGTTGAAACTGCTGCGCGACAACTACCCACGCGCGCAATTGCAGGTCATCGCTGGCGCACCGTCGTTCTTCCAGTCCATCGCCCCCTGGGTGGACGTACCGCAGCCTGCGATGCGGCGGCGCCCATTCGACAATATCGGCCTGATCAAAGCGCTGCGCCGCGAGCATATCGACGTGGTATTCGTATTCAGCGGGCACAATCGTGCTGGACTGATCGCAAACCTGATCGGTGCCCGTTACCGCGTCGGCCGTCGTACCGATCACAACAAGCCCTGGTGGTGGCAGCCGCTGCTGTATACGCACACTGTGGATCTCCCATGGCACCAGGAGCCGATGTTTCTACAGCACTGGAAACTGTTGAAGATGTGCGGGCTGCAAGGGGACCGTGTCGAATTCGGCGCGCGGATCAAGCCGGAATGGTTCCTTGAATGCGGACTGACTGAGGCGGATCGCAAGACCTATCTGCACGTGTCGCCGTACTATTCTTTCGCCGGCAAAGAGCTGCCAGTCGAGCAATACGTCGATCTGCTCACTCGCCTGCACGAGCGGTACGGGCGTATCGCGTTGTCGTGCGGGCCGGCTGAGCGCGAACGCGCACTTCTGCGCGCACTTGTTCGTAGTCTGCCATTCCAGCCGTGGCGCGTGTTTGACGGCACTCTGAATGTAAATCAGTACATTGCACTGATCGATGGCGCGCGTCTGCATCTGTCAGGCGATTCAGGCGGCCTGCACGTGGCGCGTATGGTGCACACCCCGAGTGTGTGCTGGTACCGGCGCCGTTGGGATTATCGCAATTGGGCTCCAGGGATAAATGAACCGCTGCACCGTGTGATCTTTACCGAGGATGTTGCCGAGGACGCTTGCCACGGTATTGCCAACGATGCTCTGGCGGCAGCTGCCCGCGAATTGCTGGATGCGGTCGCAGCTGCGCAGAGCGAACGTCGCCTTACCGTTGAGTCATGACTGCTCCCGCCATCAGCATCGTGCTGCCAACGCATAACCGTGCTCATCTGTTGCCGCGTGCACTGCGCAGCGTGCTCGCGCAGACCGATCCCGATTTCGAGTTGGTGGTGGTCGATGACGGCTCCACCGACGACACGCCAGCAGTGCTGGCTGGGTTCGCGCAAGATCCGCGCATTCGCAGCTCACGCAATGACGTCGCGCGCGGAGCGCCCGCGGCCCGCAACCTTGCCGTTCGGAATGCGAGGGGCAAGTGGGTCGCGTTTGTCGACGATGACGACGAGCTGTTGCCGGACTACATCGCCGACGTGCGCAAATTGATTGCGGCTGAACCTGGATTGGGATTGATCTGGACTGGAATCGAACGGTATCGGCATGATCGCACTCCACTACATGCCGAGGTCCTGCTGTGGAACGACGCCTGGGATGGCAAACAGCCGTCGCAGCACCCGTTCCTCAAACGCTTTGCGTTGTCGTTTGGCGTCGCTATCCGGCGCGATATGCTGCTCGCTGTCGGTCTGTTCGACGAGTGCTTCACGAGTTGCGAAGACATCGATCTGGCAATGCGGCTGGTTGCGGCGGCTACGCCCTATAAGTCGCTGCCGGCACCATTGCTGCGCGTGCATATCGGCGAAGGCACGAGTCTGAGCAGGAATCGCGGCGCTAATTCCGAGCTGCGGCTGCGGCTGCTGGAAAAAAACGCAGCTTTTCTCGCAAGTCAACCGGCAATCCTCGCGCACTACCGTCTGTTCGCCATGTCGGGATGCTATAGCGACGGAGAAATGAAGTCCGCGCACAGACTGGCTATGGCGCTGCTGGGCAGCGGGCGACTGGGATGGCGGGGTCTGGAAATGCTGGTACGCCATGAACTGCGCAACCCGTGGAGACGCTTGCGGCGGAGTAAAGCGGCGGCGGCAGTGGAAGGGCAGTGAGAAATGCGCAGCACGCTCTCAGTGATTCTCATCACCTACAACGAAGCGGCGAGCATTGCGGCTTGTCTGGAATCCGTGGCTTGGGCGGACGAGATCATCGTAGTCGATTCCGGAAGCGACGATGAAACGGCGGCAATCTGCCGGCGTTACACGCCGCATGTGCATGTCACCAACTGGCTCGGTTTCGGCATGCAGAAGAATCGTGCGCTAGCCCTGGCCACGTGTGAGTGGGTGCTCTCCGTGGACGCCGACGAACGGGTTTCCACGGAACTCCGCGCCGAGATCGACGGCATTCTGTTGGCGCCCGAGGCCGACGCCTATGAGTTGCCGCGGTTATCCACCTATCTTGGCAGGCCGATGCGGCACGGTGGCTGGTGGCCTGACTACGTCACACGCCTGTTTCGGCGCGGCGCGGCGCGTTTCAGCGATGTGCCAGTCCACGAAGCATTGCTCGTTGAAGGCCGAACCGGTCGTCTGCGTGTTCCCCTGATCCACCACCCGTTCAAAAATCTGGCCCAGGTGATCGGCAAAATGGACAGCTATTCCACAGCGGCCGCGATGGCCCTCGCGGAACGCGGACGCGGTGCCGGCCTCGCCAGCGCGATTTTGCACGGTTTCTTTGCGTTCCTACGCACCTATGTTTTGCGAGCGGGCTTCCTCGATGGAAAACTCGGCTTCGTGCTCGCGGTGTCGAACGCCGAAGGCGCCTATTACAAATACTTGAAGCTGGCGGAACGTGGTGGACGGCTTTCCGGGTGAAGTCATGACCATGAGAAAGCCCGGATTCATCTCGGTAATCGTCACCACCTATGAGTGGCCGCAAGCCTTGCAACGTGTGCTCGAATGCCTCGATCGCCAGCACGATGATCGGTTTGAAATCGTTGTCGCGGATGATGGGTCGGGCCCCGCGACCGCTGCGGTCATCGGTGGCTTTCAGCAGACAGCGCGCATTCCGGTCCGACACGCTTGGCAACCGCATCAGAATTTTCGCGCCGCGGAGTCGCGAAACCGCGCGGTGGCCATGAGCAAGGGAGATTATCTGGTCTTTCTCGACGGCGATTGCCTGACGCGGCCCGATTTTCTGGCCGCGCATCGTGCCTTATCCGAACCGGGCTGGTTTGTCGCAGGTAACCGGGTTCTACTGTCGGAACGTTTCACGACACGATTGCTATCCACGCCGGAAGCGGTGGCTGACTGGTCAGCGCGGCGACCGGGCGCGTGGCTCGGCGCACGATGGCGCGGCGATATCAATCGCTTTGCACCCTTGCTGCGCCTACCCGCCAATTGGCCCCGTAAAGGCAAGCCACGCGAGTGGCACGGCGCGAAAACCTGCAATCTTGCCATCTGGCGTGACGATTTCATGCAGATCGACGGTTTCGATGAAAGTTATGTAGGTTGGGGACACGAGGATGCCGATCTGGTCGTCCGCCTCATCCATAGCGGGGTATGTCGGAAGGAAGGGCGCTTTGCCACCTCTGTAATCCATTTGTGGCACTCGGCAGCGCCCAGGCAGGGATTGAGCGATAATGAACGGCGGCTTTCCGAACTATTGAGCGGGCGACGCACCCACGCGCTGTCCGGCATAAGCCGGCATCTCGCGACAAGAACTCTGGCGATCAATTGAAGCCCCCATACCGAGAGGCAATGAAACCACTTTTCTCGCCCAGCGGTGATCTTCACCCTGTCAACATCATTAACCCGTTTCGGAATCCGTCGGGCGGCAGCGAGTGGGAGGCCTATACACTATGGGAAATGCTGTCCCAGCGGACGAAAGCCGCTTGTTGGTATAGCACATCCACCGCGAACGCTTTCTGGAAGGATGAGAAGCGGGTTCAGTACCTGACTCCAATGAAGTACTTGTCGGAAATAAGAAACTCCAATTGCGTATACGTGGGAGTCTATTGGAAGCCCAAGAGCTGGCTCAAAATCGCCAGGCCCAGACGCCAGATCATCCTTGCGAACACGCTGGATTACTATGATTTTGTAAATCTGGTGGGCTATTTAAGAAAAGTGGGACCGGAACCCGAAGTGGTGTGCGTTAGCAAGTTTCTTGCGGATGTGCTCGGTGTGGAAGCGGTCATTCATCCTTCACCAATCAATGTTGATTTGTTCAGACCCGCCATCGAGCACAGAAGCTCATCGGATGATCGGGTGGTGATCGGGCGTTTGAGCAGGGATGAGCTCTCGAAGCATCATTTTTTATACGATCCCTCCCTCTATCAGCATTTTGCGGACAAGGGCTGCAAGGTGCGGTTGATGGGCGGAACCTGTATGCGAAGGATGATCAAAGCCTCCGACAACATTGAATTGATGCCGGCGATGGCGGAGCCCGCCCCCAAGTTTCTCCATTCTCTCGATATCTTCTTTTATCGAACAGGTACCTGGCTGGAAACCTTCGGGCGCGTTATTTTTGAAGCCATGGCTTGCGGCCTGCCCGTCGTTGCACACGTTTACGGTGGACACAAGGATTTCATAGAACATGGCGTGGATGGCTTCCTGTTCGAGACACAGGACGAAGCGATATCGATACTTGAGGAGCTCCGAAAAAATCCGGAGTTACGCCGGCAAGTGGGCTTGGCGGCCCGCAGGAAAGTCGAGTCGATGTTCAGTGAATCCGAACTGTCCAAACGGCTTTCTTTCTACTGCACATAATCGCGTCATCAAAGCAGACGACGCGGTTACGGCGAATTGGCACTTTCCGCTTTGTCCAATTCATCCAGGCTCTGCGGAAGAGGAGCCAGAAGCAACCCGCTGCCACCCGCGACGAGCCAGACCGGCTCGTAGTTCAAAAACAACTGCTCCTCGATTTCTCTCGGCAATCGCGTGGTTGGATTCTTGAATAAAAGCTCAATCAGAACGAAGCGGTAATAGTGAGAGTGAAGCTTGTCCCTGAATTCGGAATCTGAAATGCGGCCTGTTTTGACTTTTTGGCTGTAGTTGAAAAAATCAACTTCCGGCGGCTTTTGAGCCCAGTAGCAGATGGACAGCATTTCGCATGCGACGGGACCATTCGTCCGCGCGAGTCGATCGGCCAGCGCGGACCATTCTCTGGCGTAGTTCAGGGTCTCGACGCTTTTGGAGAGAAAATGTTGTTGCTTGGGTTGAGCGAAGTAAAAGCCGAGAGCGGAGAGAGCCAAGGTCAACAAGGCCCCTTTCCTCAACATAGCGGAATATTCGGAATTGTGCCCCTCCTTTTTTTCGAGTGCGAAGACAAATGCCACCGATCCGATCACGATCGCGATTACAACGTCGAAGATAATGTTGAGAATCACGCCATCGCCGGACAACATTAAAAAGCTTGTTACGCTGGCCCATAAAAAATACGCGAGCAGAAACAGGGATTGCCGCGAGCTGCGCAGCCAAATACAAGCCCCAATGGTCAGCAGCATTAGCGGTACCAGTCTGGGCAATAGGCCGAGACTTATTTTCACTGCCCGCTCCATGGTTGTGACCCGCGCATGGAACAATACGCTGTCAACCAATATCCGTCCCCACATACCGTATAGGAGCGCGAGGGCAATGCTTCCTATCGCAAACAGCCACAGGAGAAAGATGTACAAGCGCTTGCGGTCGTAAAATGCAGCCCACGTGCACAATGCCAGCGGTAAGGAAACAACGTTGTGCTTGACTAACCCTCCCGCCACCACCAGCGTCGCCGCAAGCAGCATGCGGCTACCGAGCTGAGGCGATGCGTTTAGAAAGATAACGGCGGCCGAAGTGATGAAGGCATGAGCCAAAAACTGTGGGTCGTCCATCGCGATGTATGTCGCCGAAAGCGTAGCGATTTCCATCAGGAATGCACCTGCGCCCACGGCTGCCAGGGATTTACCGGCGCCGAGCCATTGGCAAAGCCGGAAAACGTTATAGGTGACGATTCCCAGCGATATCACGGAAATCAGCCGGCCAGCGACGATATAGTCGCCGACGATTTTTCCGACGATCCCTACGAGGTAGAACGACAACGGCGGATAATTGTTCGCCAGCATCGAGTCGGCGGGTGGATAGAGTCCGCCGCCGCTCATCGCCGCCGCTGCGTGGTACGCGTTCCAACCCTCGTTATAGCTACGAGGAAAATGGCTTGGAATCAAATATAGGGGCAGCGCGAGCGCGTAAATCGCGAACACTAGAAAGAACAGCAGCGCCAGCGAACTCTCCACTGCGTATTTCCCACGCACCATATCCTTCATTGTTCCAAATGAACCCGTTCTGTGAGCCAGCTCAAAATTATCCGTCAGCGGATGGCCAAAATCCGATGACCACTTGATATCGAGAAGATCAGTCTATTTTCTATTCCACGTGAAAATCGCCGTGGCCGCGTAATTCCACACAGCACTGATTCCGATTCCAGCAATGCCCGCGAGCCACCAGCGGTAGTGATGCTCGAATATGGCACTGGCGATACCGACGTTGGCAACCGCTCCCAAACCACAAGCTGCGTAGAATGTAATCAGCCCTCGTGCAGCTTTCCATCCTTTCAGACGGTGATCGCGATAGGTGAGCGCATTGTTCAGAAAGAAGTTCGCGGTCATAGCCACGCCAGTAGCTGTTCCCTGCGCCCAGTCGAACGCGACATGCAAACCGTTGAGGGCTGCAGTCAGGACCAACATGTGGATGCCCACGCCGACGAAACCGATGATCAGGAACGATACGAAACGGATGGGGATGTAGTGCCCGACCAGCTTGTCGAGAAGCAGCATGAGGTAGTCCCACATCACGGCAGAATCGAGTTTCGATTCACCCGCCGCACGGGCGCGAAAGCTGTACGGGATTTCCACGAACGCCAGCCGGCGCGGTGCGGATGCGAACAAATCCAGCAGAATCTTGAATCCGATGCCGGACAGATCCCTCACCGCTTCCATGAATATCGTGCGGCGAACCATAAAAAGTCCGCTCATTGGATCTCTCAGATCGGCGCGCACGACCACACTGCTCAACCAAGTCGCGAACCGGCTCATCTTCTCGCGATCGGCCTGCCAGTTCCCGACGCCACCGCCCTCAACGTAACGGCTGCCGACGGCGATATCGATGTTTTCATCCTTCAGTTTCGCGAGCATCGTGGGAAGGATGCGTTCATCGTGCTGGAGATCCGCGTCCATCACAGCGACATATGGGGCCGAAGAAGACAGGATGCCCTCGATGCAGGCCGAAGCCAGACCACGCCGGCCGATACGCTGGATGCAACGAATTCGTTCGTCCGCCCGCGCCAACTGACGCACCACATCTGCGGTGCCGTCGCTGGAATCATCGTCGACGAACACAACCTCCCAATCGATTTCCGGAAGCGCTAAATCCAGCAGCCGCACCAGTTCGGCGACGTTATCGCGTTCATTGAACGTTGGAACGATCACCGACAGCTCAGCTACCGTGCGCAGCCTAGGTACATCGGCTTCTTGCATGTCTTCCAGTTTCACGTGTTTCGAATTCCGCTTATTCCGATTAGCAGGTTGCTGAAGAGTTACCGCCAACAGCCAATCACTTCGATGCTCCGCGCCTACCAGCGGCACCTGCGAATCCTGCATGGCGCCATGCCTCATATGTGGCAATCGCAACTGCGTTCGCGAGATTCAGACTGCGAATTCCCGGCTGCTGCGGGAGAAAAAGCTTCCGCGAGGCGGGCAGTTCGTCGAGTAGCGCCGGCGGCAAACCGCGCGTTTCGGGTCCGAAGAGAAGCACGCTGTCGTCCTCGTACTGCCCTTGGTCGTAACGAATCATACCGTTCGTCGTGAACGCCAGCCAGCGCGTTTGCGGAACGGCGGCGCGCAGGCCGTCGAGGTTGTCATGTACGACCAGATCCGCATACTCGTGATAATCAAGGCCGGCTCGACGCAGGCGTGCGTCGTCGAGCACGAAGCCGAGCGGACGGATCAGATGCAGGCGTGCGCCGGTGTTTGCGCACAAACGGATGATATTGCCGGTGTTCTGCGGGATTTCCGGCTCGTAAAGGGCAACATGTATCACTTATCGCACAATACCTTACAATGACTTTATGATATTGACAGCAGCTTGGCGTCTGCCTAGGCTGCCATACGTGCGGCCATTAATGTCAGGCATGGGCCATCCGGGGGAAATCATGAATACGTCGTCAAAGCGTCTGGGCAAGGTTTCGGGACGCCTCGTTACCGTCGCGATGGTTGCGGCACTGTCTTGCGGTCCGACGCTCGCTGCAGCGCAGGATACCCAAGATGTCGGAGATACCAAGCCGAGCGGCGCCGCGATGGTCTTCGATCTGGCGCTGGGCCGTCCGTTGGGTCTTGGCGCCACTGTTCTCGGCACGGCGGTCTTCATCCTGGGTCTGCCCTTTGAAGCATTGTCGGGCGACGTTTCGGCGCCGGCTAGACGTCTCGTTACGGAACCTGCGAAATTCACGTTCCTGCGGCCGCTTGGCGAATTCAACTGACGAATCGGCCTCGGCCGTCCGACTGCTGGCAAGTCAGCGGATAACACGACCGTCTCCGTCCAGAACCTGCACGGCTCCTAGGTTCGCGCCTCGGATCGCGTCTTCGATGTGCGCGAGGTCGCCGACCACGATCCATGTCAGTGCCTGCGGCTTTATGAGTCGCATCGCGGCGTTTTCCATCTGGGTCGATCCCAGTTCCTCGACCTGCGGGACATAAGCGTTCCAATAGTCGTCCGGCAGCTTCAGTTCGGTTAGCGTGCTGATCGCACCGGCGAGTTCTGGTGCGGCCTCGAATTCGCCCGGCAGCGCCAGCACCAGCGTTTGCTTCGCTGATGCCGCCTCGGTCGGGGTGATCGGCTTGCCGGCAACGATGCCGTTCAATTCGCCTCGCATTTCTCGGATCGCTTCGGCCGTATGCGCGCGTTCTACATTGGCGTAAGCGCCGAAAATCTGCTGCCCTCGTGCCGCTCCGATGAACGAACTGGCGCCATAGCTCCAATGCTTGTTCTCGCGCAGGTTCATGTTCAGGCGTGAGATGAACGTGCCGCCAAGCACGGTGTTCACTGTCTGCATGGCGATGTCGTCAGGATCGCTGGCCGGCGGCGCGAGGTTCGCGGCAAGCACTAGTGATTGTTCCGCATCCGGCTTATCGATCAGGTAAACACGCGGTGACGGGTGTGACGGAACTTCGACGATGTTCTTGTTCGGCAGAGGCGTTGATGATGCCTGCCAACTGTCGAAGCGTGTTTCCAGCAGCGGTTTGATTTCGGCAAGCGTGGTATCACCGACGACGACCAGCGTTGCGTTGTCGGGCCGCAGCCAGGTGCGTTGAAAAGTGACGAGATCATCGCGCGAAATCGCCTTCACATCCTGTACCAATCCGAGTCCGGCATAGGCATACGGATGCCCTTCACCGTATAGCAATCGCGACAGCACCCGCCGCGCGACTCCAAACGGCTGCGCCTGCTCCTGAACGATCGCCGCCAGTTGCTGTTTCTTGAGGCGCGCCAGTTCGCTTTCCGGGAACTTCGGATTGCGCAGGATCGTGGCGTAGAGATCGAGCGATTCTGCCATGCGGGGCTTGATTGCTGACAGACCAGCAATAGAGGTATCGCGGTGAACTGCGAACGATAGGCCGGCTCCTAGCTCGCGCTGCCGACGCGAGATTGCCAGCGCATCGAGATTGCCAGCGCCTTCGTCGAGCATATCCATGGTCAAGGCTGCGGTGCCGCTGCGAATGCCTGCATCCGCTGCGCGCCCGGCATCGAACAACATGTCGAAACTGACGGCGGGCACCTCGTGGCGTTCGACCACGATCAGCTTCATGCCGTTGGCCAGCGTCGCGCGTTGCAACGGGGGAATTTTCAGTTTCGGTGCGACGCCAAGAGCAGGCAGGGTTTTGCGATCGACGTCCGCCGCTGCGGTCTGTAATTCCCGGCGAGGCAGCACTTCGAGGGCAAAGCGGCCGGTCTGCCCGAGCCATCGCTGCGCGGCGTCGCGCACATCTTCACCCGTCGCAGCCGTCTGCCATGCCAGTTCTTGCTTGTACTCGCCGGCGTCCCCGTGAAATGTTTCATTGGCAGCCAGCAGATCAGCTTTTCCGGAAAAGCCGCCGACCTTGTCCACTCCGCGCACGAAGCCGCTGTAGATCGCGAACTTCGTAGAGGACAGCTCCGCCGCGGTCGGACCGTCGCGTAGAAAACCCGCAAGCTCTTCCTCGATCGCTTTTTCGATGGGCGCAAGACTCCCGCCCGGCTGTGCTGTGGCAACAATGTGGAATTGCGAGCCAATTTCGTCTGTATCCACCGACGCCGAGACCGAAGACGCGATCTGGTCGGTGTAAACCAGCCGGCGGAACAGGCGGCTGTCGCGACCGCTGGTCAGCACATCCGCGGCGAGCTGCAGCAAAACGGCATCGCGGTTGCCGTCGCCCGGCACGTTCCAGGTGAGGTACAGCCGTGGCAATGGCACGCGATCCTCTACGGTCATGTGCTTGTCGCCGTTCATCGGCGCGGGCCAAGCCTCGACGTGCGGGACTGGCGGACCCGGCGGCAGCGCACTGAAATACTTTTCCGCCTTTGCCTTGGCGGTGTCGACATCGACATCGCCGGCGATCACCAGCACCGCGTTATTCGGTCCGTAATAGCTGCGGAACCAGCCCTTCACGTCATTCACGGTGGCTGCATCGAGATCCTTTTCGCTACCGATCGTCGTCCATGAATAGGGATGCCCGGACGGATAGGTTTCGCGGGCGATGATCTCGTCGACCTTTCCGTATGGTTGGTTCTCGTCCTGCCGCTTCTCGTTCTCCACCACGCCGCGCTGCTCGTCGAGCTTGGCCTGGTTGATCGCGCCGGTCAGATAGCCCATGCGGTCCGATTCGAGCCACAAGGCACGATCGAACGCGGCGGTCGGCACCGTCTCGAAATAGTTGGTGCGGTCGGTGTTGGTCGTGCCGTTCATATCGGTCGCACCGGCCGGTTCCAGCGCGCGAAAATACTCATCGTCGTAGTGCTGCGAGCCGTTGAACATCAGGTGCTCGAACAGATGCGCGAAGCCGTGGCGACCCGCCGGTTCGTCCTTACTGCCGACGTGATACCAGACATCGACCGCGACCACCGGCGCCTTGTGGTCCTCGTGCACGAGGACCGTCAGCCCGTTAGCCAGCGTGAACCGCGTATAAGGAATGTCGATCAACGGCAAATCCGACGTTACACTCGCTGTGGATCCCGCCGTGCGGGCAGGCGAGGAAGGTGTCGCGGCGCAGGCCGCGAGGCACAATGAAGCGCAGAACACGAGACTACGGTTCATGGGGGAATCCCGTTACCCAAACAGCGTGATGGACAGCGACGGTCGCGACGGAGTTTCGTTTCCGTGCCCGCCGACGCTCGATATCGATCCGGCGACTCACTGCGTCGCGGGAGCGCGCTTCCTGCCGTCCCCAAACGCGGACGACCGCCCGGATTCTAGCGATATTTCGCTGCTCGTCGTGCACGCCATCTCGCTGCCGCCCGGTGAATTCGGTGGCGGCGACGGCCAGTCGTATATCGACGACCTGTTTCTAAACCAGCTCGACACGGCGAAGCATCCGTATTTCGCGACGATCCGCGATCTGCGCGTTTCTGCGCACGCCTGTATCTTCCGCGATGGCTCGCTCACGCAGTACGTATCGTTCGACCGCCGCGCCTGGCACGCAGGGGAAAGCACGTTCGAGGAACGCACCCGCTGCAACGATTTTTCGATCGGCGTCGAACTTGAAGGCTGCGATACTCAGCCGTTCACCGACGCGCAGTACACCACGCTCTCGCGTCTCGCCGCCGGCTTGCTGCGCGCTTATCCGAAGCTGGGCCGCGAAAACATCGTTGGCCACGCCGACATCGCGCCGCTGCGCAAAACCGATCCCGGTCCGCTGTTCGACTGGCAGCGGCTGCGTTTCGAGCTGGAGTTCCCGCGATGAGCCTGCTCGCGGTGGTAACGGCGCTCGCTGCCGAACAGGCGTTCGGCAACTGGCGCGACGATGCACGCCCGGGCGTCATCGCGCCACTGTATCGATTCTGCCGCTTCCGCTCGGCGGTGGTCGCTACGACAATGGTCGTCGTCGTCGCAGTCCTCGCCGGCTATGCGGTCGCCTCGATCCACGATGCGCTGCTGGCAGCACTGGCTTCCGCGCTCATCCTGTTCATCTGTCTCGGCCCTCGCGACATTGCCTCCGAAGTCAATGCCCTGCTGGCGGCGCGCGCGAACGGCGAGACCGCCGCTGCCGAGCGCATCGTGCGCACGCTGCACCGCGGACCCGAACCGGAAGCAGATCACCGTTCGCTGCTCGGCGCGCTGTTCATCCAGTCGCACGAGCGCGTGTTCGGCGTGCTGTTCTGGTTTATCGCCTGCGGCCCCGGCGGCGCGGTGGCGTACCGGCTCGCCAGTCGCCTGCCGACGTTGCTTGACGCGGACTCACCTGCGCTGCGCGGCACTGAAACGCTACACGCCGTACTTGCCTGGCTGCCGGTGCGCGCGACCGCGCTGCTGTTCGCATTTGCCGGCAGCATGGACGACGCGCTCGCCGCCTGGTACCGGTTGCGCATCGAGCCCCATCCGGACTGGCGTCAGCACACTTGGTCGGTGCTCGCCGAAACCGCGACTGCATCGATCGACATCGACGGCGGCGAGGGCCCGGCGATGCCGGTCTCTCTGGAAACCTGCTTCCGCGAAATCGTGCGCATGCAGAATCGCGCGCTGCTGATCCTGCTGGCCGCGAATGCGCTGCTCGCGGCGGGCGCGACCTTCGCCTAGTGTCAGAGGCCCTGGCATTCGTGTCCGCGCGCCACGCGCGATGGCTCTGCTTCGCGACGGCTGCGCTGCTCGCGTCCACAGAACAGGCCGATGCGGCGCGCGTCGTGACGCTGGCGCCTCATCTAGCCGAACTGGTCTGTGCTGCCGGTGCCTGCGACCAGCTCGTGGCGGTCAGCGAGTACAGCAAATTTCCGCAGCGCGTGGCATCTCTGCCGCGCATTGGCGACGGCTTTTCGTTTAGCTATGAAGGTATTCTTGCGCAGCATCCCGACTTGGTACTGGCTTGGGACGGCGGCACGCCAATGGCCGCAATCGGGCGTTTGCGTGCGCTCGGCGTGCATGTCGAATTGGTCCGTGCGCGCCGGCTCGACAGTATTGCGGATGCCCTGGAAACCATCGGTGCGTGGCTGCACACGGACGCCGATGCCCGCCTTGCCGCCACTGACTTTCGCCTGCGCCTTGCGGGATTGCGTGCACGCTGGCGCGGCAGCGCGCCGCTGCGTGTGGTGTACCAGGTGGGCACGTCGCCGGCTTATACCGTCAACAGTGATAGCCCGATTAGTGAAGGCATGGCACTGTGTGGCGGAATCAACGTCTTTGCCGGTCTTCCGCAAATTGCCGGCGCGGTCAGTGCGGAGGCCATGCTCGCCGCACGTCCGCAAGCAGTGATCTACGGCAGCGAAGATGCACCGGCGACGATGCGCGCCTACTGGGGGCGCCTGCCAGCTGCGGATCCGTCACGCTTCGGTACGTTGTATGCCGTTGCTGCTGATTTGCTCGCGCAACCGGCGCCGCGCATGCTCGACGGCATTGAAGCCGTATGCCGCGACCTTGACGATGCGCGCGCTCGGCTGGCGGCCCGGCGGCCGGCTGGATGAGCAAGCTACGCGCCGCGCTGTGCTTGGGAACGCCGAACCGCTAAGCTTCCGTGATGAGCAAACAGCGATTATCGACAGCATCACATTTCGCGCGGCTGCTGGCCGCCTGCGCCCTCGGCGCAGGGATGGCGGTATCCGCGGCTGACGCGCAAAGTCCGGGTAACGACACCACAAAACCGGCGCCCCCTTCATCCGTCAATACACCGCCGGCGAAGGATGTCGACGTCGTGGAAACGCCAGGGGTTGTGGTCAAAGGACGCCGCAATCCGCTTAGCGAATCGGATCGCCGTCTGAAAGAAGTACAGAAATCGCTTCCGGATCTGAACAGTGACGGAAAACGGAAGAAGAGCGTGACCGAGCGCGCCGTCGATCGGGTCCACAAATACACCTCCGAACATTCGGACCCGAACAAGCTCGACGACTCCAGCAAGGCGTTCCTCCAACAGACACAGAATCCGCTGGATCGCGAACATCAGGGCGCCCCGGGTGCGCCGCCGTCGCGGGATCCGCAGGATTAGCGGACAGCGTTGCCGGTTATCAAAGCGCCGGCTTTTTCCACATGACCTCGCGGCCACCGTCGCTGCGGGCCAGCGTGCGGGCGCAGACGAACAGGTAATCCGATAGCCGGTTCAGATAGCGCAGCGCTTGCGGATTCAACGGTTCAGCGTCATTCAGTACCCACAAGGAACGTTCCGCGCGACGCGCGACGGCGCGCGCCAGATGGGCCGCTGCCGCGGGTGCGTTGCCGCCGGGCAGCACAAATTCCTTCAGCGGCGGCAAATGCTGGTTGAGCCGCTCGACATCTTCTTCGAGCATTGCGGTCGGCACCGTGTCGATAAGCGCTGTACCGGGCATCGATAGCTCGCCGCCCAGATTGAACAGCTCGTTCTGCACGCGACCCAATGTTTCACGGACGGCGTCGGGAACCGTGTGCGTGAGCAGCAGGCCCAGGCAGCAGTTCAATTCATCGACGTCGCCGAGCGCTTGCACACGCGCGCCACTCTTGGGAATGCGCGAGCCGTCGGCAAGGCCGGTCTCGCCGGCATCGCCGGTGCGGGTAACGATTTTACTGAGACGATTTCCCATTACCGATCCCGTATTCGATGAAATGGGCGACAGGATAAGCCGGCGGCCTGACCAGCGCGAACGGTTATCATGTGTGCCCGTCCGGAACGACTCTCATGTCCAACGTCGAACCCAGTGAATTCATTCGCGCTGCGCTGGAGGCAGTCGACGCCGCCGGTGCGCTGATCCGCAAGGCTTATCACGGCAATTTTGAAGTTCGCTATAAAGCGGACGCCAGCCCGGTCACCGAGGTCGATGAAGCTGCTGAACAGACCATCAAGAGCGTTCTGAAGAAGCACTTCCCCGCACACGGGTTCTACGGCGAAGAGTTCGGCCGCGAGTCCGCCGACGCCGACTATGTGTGGCTGATCGATCCGATCGATGGCACCAAGGCGTTCGTGCGCGGCTATCCGCTGTTCTCCGTGCAGCTCGGTCTCATGCATCGCGGCGAAATCATCGCCGGTGTATCAAGCGCGCCGTGCTGGAACGCGGGAGCCGGCGAAATCATCTGGGCCGAGACCGGGCGCGGCGCATGGCTGGGCACGCAGCGGCTGCAGATCGCCGATACGGTGGCCATCGAAAAAGCGACGCTTTCGCTCGGTAATATCGCCAGTCTGGCGAAAAGCGAAGCCTGGACACGGCTCGGTGGCATTATTCCGCGCCTGCACCGCATTCGCGGCTACGGCGATTTTTTGCACTACCACTGGCTGGCGAGCGGCAAGCTCGATGCGGTCATCGAATCGGATGTCAATATCCTCGACATCTCCGCCCTCAGCGTCATCGTGCGTGAAGCGGGCGGTGTATTCACCGATCTCACCGGCGCGCCGATCGCACTCACCACCACCAGCGTATTGGCCGCCACTCCGCCGTTGCATACACGATTACTGGCTGAGCTTGGCTATCGTCCGCCACATCGGCAGGATGGGTTGTAGTTGTCTGCGATACCGTGTTCTGCAAATCACGTCGATGAAGGCGGATACCTAAACGTTTCTTGATTTCAGCCCGCACAACTGAAGAAGATCACGCAATGGCGCGCAACTCTCTGCTACGTTTCTTCCAAAAGCCGGAACCTATCCCAGAACCGCTGCCGCCACCAGAGCCACCACTACCAGAACCGCCACCACCGCCGGAGTCGGAATCCGACATCCTGCGACGCTTGTTCGATCGCATTCCCGCATCGTTCCATTTCACGAAAACGATTTTTATTCATATCCCCAAGAACGGGGGAATATCGCTATGCAAAGCGCTTTACGGGCATCAAGTGGGACATTCGCCCATGTCCGAGTACGGCTTGAGCGCGCCGGAGGCGGTCAAAAGCTATTTCAAATTTGCGGTGTGCCGGGATCCGTTAGAACGCGCATTTTCGGCGTTTCGTTTTGTCAAAAACGGCGGGCTGACGCCAGAGGATCGTCGGTGGGCACGTGAAAACATTCCACCTTCGATGACTTTCGGCGAATTCGTGACGGATGTTCTCGTCAAGAAGAAATTCCCGGTGCGCCATCATTTCACCGAACAGCACAAATACGTCGAAAAGTATGCGTATGGCCCGATGGGGATCGATTTCGTGATCCGCTTCGAACAGATGCAAGCATCCATTCCGATGCTGGAATCGGTTTTTAAGCGGACGATCGATCTTCCCAATCTCAATGCCGGCAAGCCTGCAACGGCACTGGATGGCGATTGCAGCGACCGATTGGTGCGCACCACGGTTTTCGAAATATATGAGCGCGACTACTGGCTGTTCAGCTACCGCGCACCCGATATCTGATCTGAGGTGACGCCTCGCGTTAGCTTTGCCGACCCCCGAGCGCCCTCCACAGCGGTATGAAATTCCTGACTTTGTTCGCCGGCCTCATCGGCGTTGCAGTAACCATCTGGCTGGTCGCGAACCAAGGCCTAGGCTCGGTCGTGCACGTGCTTTCGCAGGCCGGCTGGCAATTGCTGTGGATCGTGCCTTTCCACGCGTTGCCGATCCTGCTCGATGCCGAGGGCTGGCGCACGTTGCTGGCGCCGCGCGATCCGGAACGTCGCGCCGGGCTCGGCTACTTGTTCTGGGTCGCCGCTGTGCGTGAGGCGGCAAATCGCTTGTTGCCGGTAGCAAATGTCGGCGGCGAGGTCATCGGTATCCGCCTCGTTCTGCTGCGCAAGCTCGATGGTGCTGCCGTCACCGCCAGCGTGATCATCGAAGTGCTGTTGACGTTGATGAACCAATACGTGTTCACCGCGCTAGGTCTAGTGCTGCTGATCGCGCTGACGCATGCGACCGCAATGACTTGGACCATCCTCGTCGGTCTCGCATTGAGCCTGCCGGTCCCGGTATTGATCGGTGCGTTGCTGCGCTACGGCTCGATCTTCGAGCGCATGGAGCGCGTCGTCGAGCATTTGCTCGGCGACCGCAGCAAGCTGGCTGCGCTGCTAGGCGGTTCCAGTCTCGACACGGAAATCCGCGCCCTCTACAACCACCACTGGCGGCTGGTTGGGGCCATGCTTTGGCAGCTCGCCGGCTACGTCGCCGGGAGCTTTGAAACCTGGTTCGCCCTGCGCCTGCTCGGTGCCCCAGTGGATTTCGGCACCGCGATCGCAATCGAGGGTCTGACGCAGGCGGTGCGCCATTTCGCGTTCTTCGTGCCTGCCGGCCTCGGCGTGCAGGAAGCCGGATTGGTGCTGTTCGGCCAGATGGTCGGCTTCGGCAACGATATCGCGCTGTCGCTATCGCTGGCCAAGCGCATGCGCGAATTGCTGTTCGGTCTGCCGCCGCTGATCTGGTGGCAGTGGCTTGAAAGCAATCGTCTGCATCGAAAATTGAGTCAGCGCAAGTCTGGCCCATCCGGCCCCGCATAAGTTCAAGGCGGCTCTCACCAAAGAACCGAGACGAGGTAAATATCCGACTATGGGCATCAACGAACACCAGTTGCTTGATGCGCCTAGCCTGCCATACCTATCGGCAACCTTGAGGAACTCCCCCGTCATGAGCGTGACGCACGTTTTTGATACATAATTCGCCCCTAAATTTTCGGGCGCGCCGCGCCGGGTTTGCGCAGGAGCAAGCAGTTGAGTATCAAGCCCACCAATAACCCTAAGCTGAAGCTACTCGGGTTCAACAACCTGACGAAGACGCTCAGCTTCAACATTTACGACATCTGCTACGCGCGCTCCAAGGAGCATCAGCAGGAGTATGTCGAATACATCGACGAAGCCTACAACGCCGAGCGGCTGACCGACATCCTCACGGAGGTTGCCGATATCATTGGTGCCAACATCCTCAACGTCGCGCGCCAGGATTACGATCCGCAGGGCGCGTCGGTGACGATGCTGATCTCCGAAGGTCATCACGATGGTTTGCACATTCCTGGAACCAAATACACGTCGTTGCCGGATCGGGAGCGGGAAAAGGAGGCGGTTGTCGCGCACCTGGACAAGAGCCACATCACCGTCCACACGTATCCGGAAACGCATCCGGATAATGGCATCAGTACCTTCCGCGCGGACATCGACGTGTCTACCTGCGGCAAGATTTCACCGCTCAAAGCATTGAACTATCTGATCAAGAGCTTCGAATCGGACATCGTGGTGATGGATTACCGTGTGCGCGGCTTCACGCGCAACGTACGCGGCATGAAGCACTTCATCGACCACAACATCGATTCGATCCAGAATTTCATCTCACGCGAAATCCGCGAGCGCTACGACATGGTGGACGTGAATGTCTACCAGGAATACATCTTCCACACCAAGATGCGGCTGAAAGAGCTGGACGTCGGTACCTACTTGTTCGGCGAAGGCGTCTCCGAACTGCCGCCACGCGAAGCCAAACGCATCCGCGAGCGCGTCAACCACGAGATCATGGAAATCTTCTACGGAAGAAACATTCAGCGCTGATCGCGCCGACCGGTTCCGAAAACCGGTGATGGTGAATTCTTCCACTAAACTTTATCCGCGTCCTGCGGAAACTGCGGCGACTTCCGCTATTCGGCACCCGCCCCGCAACTATCGGGCACGTTCGATTCCGGTTATAGCGCCGAAACACTGATGGTGGGATTGTGTTATCAGTTTGGACCGCAGCTTCTACGCTAGCCCGGATACGTCACCAGCGGACGCTGAAATAGAAACGGCGGATTCGTTGTTCTCCAGTAAAATTTGATTGTCGAAGTCAATTTCATGGAGCGAATCCGCCGTGACGGAATGTTACCAAGCTG
>Ga0265334_10000093_pt1 | contig 63970 bp, 62 predicted proteins | sample 42023metaG_FD_192442 | JGI IMG/M metagenome (GOLD analysis project Ga0265334, IMG submission 192442) | Rhizosphere microbial communities from Carex aquatilis grown in University of Washington, Seatle, WA, United States - 4-20-23 metaG | ecosystem: Host-associated > Plants > Roots > Rhizosphere...
CGCTGCGGCGATCGAAGCAGCGGCGGCGATACCGATGGTTCGCGGCTGAACCCAGCTGCGCCGGCGCGGCAACAGTGGCACGACCTTCTCGGACATTCCGGATGCGCGCACCGCCGCCATGACGCCATCACAGATATCGACGTGCGTGGAGACGTCAATTCCCTCGATCGCAGCACGCGATCGGCAAAGCCGATCCCAATCAGCACGCAATCGCGGCTTTTCGTCAAACTCGCGCAAGATCTGATCCAGATCGGAATCGGCCACTTCGCCGTCAAGCAGCGCGGACAAACGTTCGCGGGACTCAATTTCAGAAGACATTATCCAGTAACCTCGCACCAACCCGACCTAATTACGCCCTGCCCCGTACTAATTACCGCGGATTCGGGAAAAAGTTCCCACTTTCGGCAAGCCCATTCACAGGCCCATTCTAATGTCGGCATCGACAATCATTCCATTAGTGGCTTGACCACCGCGTCAATCGCCTCGCGCGCACGAAAAATCCGCGACCGCACGGTTCCGATCGGACAATCCATCATTTGCGCAATTTCCTCGTAACTGAGCCCTTCCAGCTCGCGCAGTGTGATCGCCTGCCGCAGATCGGCGGGCAGTTTCTGAATCACTTCAGCGATCTTTTGGCGGATTTCCTCTGACAGCACGACCGACTCGGGCGTGTCCACGTCGCTCAGATGCTCCGTGTGCCCGTACTGTTCCGCATCCGCGACATCAATGTCCTGCCCCGATGGGCGCCGACGGCGCGCGACCAGGTGATTTTTCGCGGTGTTGATGCCGATCCGATAAAGCCAGGTGTAGAACGCGCTTTGGCCGCGAAAACCGTGCAGCGCGCGATAAGCTTTGATGAAGGTTTCTTGCGCTACATCAGGCGCATCGCCGTCGCCCACCAGCCGTCCGACCAGCTGGAGAATCTTGTATTGATACTTGCGCACGAGCAATTCGAAGGCGCGCTGATCGCCTTTCTGCGCACGAACGACCAGCTGTTCATCGACTTGTTCTTCGCTCATGCGGCGGGAGGATGGTTTGGAATGGGAGACTGGTGGATACGAATCCGGCTAGACTTCCATTTTGAAAATCTTTCAAGAATCAATGCCACAGTAATAGTGGCATCATTTTATACGACCTGCGCGTCATGCCATCGCAACCTGTCACCGATGTACTGATTCTCGGCAGCGGCGCCGCCGGACTTTCCGCTGCGCTGAGGCTTGCCCACGCCGGCCGCAAAGTCACGGTCGTGTCGAAGGGAACACTGACCGGCGGCGCAACCCTGTGGGCGCAAGGTGGCATCTCGGCAGTGTTCGACGAGAATGATTCACTCGAATCCCATGTGCGCGACACGCTGATCGCCGGCGCCGGCCTGTGCGACGAAAAGGCCGTGCGCTTCACCGTCGAGCATGGACCGGCCAGCATCCGCTGGCTGATCGATCAGGGGGTGGCCTTCACCACCGACGATGGCGATCCACGCGGGGAGCGACTGCATCTGACACGCGAAGGCGGTCACAGCCATCGCCGCATCGTGCACGTCGCCGACGCCACCGGCCGTGCGGTGGAAACCACACTGGCTGGACTTGTCGCCACGCATCCGAATATCACGGCCATCGAACGTAGTGTCGCGATCGATCTCATCGTCGATCGCGACGCACAACGCGTGCACGGCGCTTATTTGTACGACCGCTCGCAGGGACGCGTGCACGCGGTGCCCGCGCGCGCGGTGATCCTGGCCACCGGCGGCGCGAATCAGGTTTATCTGTATTCGAGCAATCCGCTCGGCGCCTCCGGCGACGGCATTGCGATGGCCTGGCGCGTCGGCTGCCGGGTCGCGAACATGGAATTCATGCAATTTCATCCGACCTGCCTGTACCATCCGGAATCGCGTTCGTTCCTCATCAGCGAAGCACTGCGCGGCGAAGGCGCGCTGCTGAAACTGCCCGATGTCGACGGCAAGCCCGGTGAACGCTTCATGCCGCGCTTCGACGAGCGCGCAGAACTGGCGCCACGCGACATTGTCGCGCGCGCGATCGACCACGAGATAAAGCGGCTGGGCGTCAAGCATGTCTGGCTCGATATCTCGCACAAGCCGGCGGAATTCGTGAAATCGCATTTTCCGTCGATCCACGAACATTGCCTGAAGCTCGGCATCGACATCACGCGTCAGGCCATACCGGTGGTACCGGCGGCGCACTACACCTGCGGCGGCGTACTCACCGACCTGCGCGCACGCACCGACGTTACCGGACTGTATGCGGCGGGCGAAGCCGCTTGCACGGGGTTGCACGGCGCCAACCGCATGGCCAGTAACTCGCTGTTGGAGTGCCTGGTGTTCGCGCAAGCCGCCGCCGAGGATCTGATTCGCGAGCTGGCAAACCTGCCCGAACCGCCGCTGCTGAAACCCTGGGACGAAAGCCGCGTCTCCAACTCGGACGAAGACATCGTCGTCTCGCACAACTGGCTTGAGCTGCGCACGTTCATGTGGGACTACGTCGGCATCGTGCGCACGACCAAGCGGCTGCTGCGCGCACAGAACCGCGTCGGCCTGCTGAAGCGGGAAATCCAGGAGTTCTATAGTAATTATCGCGTCACCCATCACTTGATCGAGCTGCGCAACCTCGTCACTGTCGCCGACATCATCGTGCGCTCGGCGCTATCGCGCCACGAAAGCCGCGGACTGCACTACACGCTGGACTATCCACGCACAGACCCTGACGCTGGCCCGACGGTGCTCGCCGCTGCAGAGAATCAGTTGCTCGCCTTACCCTGACAGCAAATCACGTGCCGCGCGGTACTGCTACCACCGAAATGAAGAGCCCCAGCTTGCGGATGGTCTCGACAAAGTCCTCGTACTGCACTGGTTTGGTCAAATAGAAGTTGCAACCCAACGCATAGCATTTCTCCATCTCAGGCTCCGCGTCTGTGGTCGTCAGCACGATCACGGGAATATGCTGCGTGCGTTCGTCACCCTTGATGCGCGCCAGCACCTGCTGGCCACTCATGCCCGGCATATTGAGATCGAGCAACAGCAGCAGCGGCGGGCGTTGCACACCCTCTTCGCCCAGCAGATAGTCGAGCACTTCGACACCGCTGTGAAAAACCCGGATCTCGTTGCAGATGCAACTGCGTCGCAGGTTGCGCTCAATCAACCGCGCGTGACCCTTATCGTCATCAATAACGAGGATATCCACCATTGCCGGAACCATGTGACTCCTCCTCTGAGTTCATGACCTGCTCGATCTGTCTGCCGTGACTTTGAGCACCCGGACTGCGCCAATCAAGCAGACAGCGGACGAACGCCGGGCAAAAAGACGCTGAACGTCGTGCCTACACCAAGTGCAGATTCGCAGATGATGTGTCCGTCGTAGCGACGAACGAGAGTTTGCACGTACGCAAGCCCCATGCCTTCGCCAACGGTATCCTGGGCGCCGATGCGCCTGAACAGATCGAAGGCGCGAGGAATATCCTCAGCAGCCATGCCACGTCCGTTGTCGCGGACCTCCAGCGTCAATCCGTATGCCTGCGTTACGGAAGCAAGTACCGCGATCCGCAATGGACGTCCCGATACACGATACTTCACTGCATTGGACAGCAGATTGCCGAGAATTTGTTCCATCGCACTGCGATCCGCCAATACCACGGGCATCGGCGATAGCGATATCTCGCCCTCAGCGCGTTCGATATCGTGATGCAGCGATTTCAGGATCGTTCGTGTCAAGTCGTCCAGATCGACCGCCTCCATCTGCATCTGCTGCTGGCCCAGCCGCGACAGGCGCAGAATCGCTTCGATCAACCCGCCCATGCGTCCAACGGAGCTGTCGATGAAATCGAGCGCCTCGTTGATGTCACCGTCGATCAGACGCGAGAGACGCTCCTGAAATTGCGGACAACCTTCCGCATCGGATCCAGCGAGTGCCTTGCGGATGTCATCGAAGGAATAGCGCAGTTCGCCGGCGAAACCGCGGATGTTCACCAGCGGCGCGCGCAGATCGTGCGAAACGATATACGCGAAGTTGCGTATTTCGTGATTCGCCGCCGCGACCTCTTCGTTGCTCCGGCGCAAGCGTTCATTGGCTTGTCGCAGCGACTCCTCGGCCAGCACGGTGTCCGAAATATCCCAGTTGCAGCCGACCACACGCACCACACGACCGTCGGCACCACGGATGACATTGCCGAGCACCTTGAGATGCCGCACCGAGCCTCCCGGCAACACGATCTTGTACATCGAATCGAAGGACATCTCGCCACGGAGTGCCAGCCGGATGATCTCCTGCGTACGCTCGGCATCGTTCGGATGGATGCGGCCGGTCCAGGTCGCTGGACGCGTCGCATCCTCGTACTTGCCGATACCGTATATCTCGTACATGCGCTCATCGCACAGCATGTTGCCGCCGAGCAGGCTCCATTCGAAAACGCCGATCCGGGCGGCCTGCATTGCCAGCGTCATGCGTTCGATCAGACGACTGCGTTCGGCTACCGCTTCACGTTCGCGCGTGACGTTGGTATGCGTACCGATCATGCGGCGCGGCGAACCGTCCGCGTTCCATTCGATCGCTTTACCGCGTACAAGGATCCATTTGTAGCTGCCATCCTTGCAGCGCAAGCGTTGCTCGAAATAATAAGTGCCGGCCTTGTGCTCGAAACAACTGCGCAACGCTTCGAGCCCGCGCGGCAGATCGTCAGGATGCACAAGCGTGGCCCAGCCATCAAAACTGTCGGGAATTTCATTTTCCTCGTAGCCGAACATCGCCTTCCAACGCTTCGAGAAAAACATGGAACCTTCGACGACATTCCAGTCCCACACGCCGAATTCCGCACCTTCGAGCGCCATTTTCCAGCGCGCTTCGCTGAGCGCCAGCGCCCGGCGTTCGCGGTCACGGTCGCGCGCGCGGACGTTCTGCACGGTACCGAGCACGAAGGCCGGGATAACCGTGGATATCACTGGCAGGTAACCCAACAGAGGTTCGTCTCCGATATTGAGCAGCCTCAGCGGAAAGCAGTCGGCGCCGACCAGCCATACCAGCACCACCGTATTCAGCAAATTGATGAGGAGACTCTGAAACAGTGGCAATCTCAGCGCGGCGAGCAGCAGCGGCAGCCCGATGAAGACGAACGGCGTGGCGACATTGCGCATCAGCAGCGTCATGCTCACCGCGAACAACGTCCACAACAGAAATTCCCCGGCGCGCGCCGGCGTCTTCACCAATCGCCGCCATTCGACACCGGAACTGGAGAGCATTACCGGTAGCAGAGTCAATTGTCCGACCGCGGATCCTCCAAACCAAGTCTCGGCGACGCGCGTAAATGGTGCCTGCCGGAATACGTGCAGCACTCCTGCTCCGATGACCGCACTGATCGCCGGCGCCGCGATCCCTGCCGAAACAATCAACACCAGCGGCGTACCGATACGTTCGAAGGTACCGCCATCCTGCTGATATCGGCGCAGCAGCGCCGCCGCAATCAGCGCCTCTGCCGAATTCGGCAGCACCAATGCGCCGCTGAGTGGCAGGTCTTTGCCATACAGCATGTTGGCGCCCGCGGTACCGATAGCCGCGAGCAGGCACCACGCTACCCATTGCCGGACGGGACTACGGATCAGCGCGGCGGCCAGCAACGCGTTCGGAAACCAGATGTCGGTCGCGGACAGCTGTTCCTGGGAAACGTAGATGGACCAAGCCGCGACCACTGGGACGATGACTGTGAACAACGCCGCGGAACCCGCGTTCGGCAACCACGTCTTGATGCGCGCGGGTGTCATCGAACGGCGCTCGTCCATACCGCCATCGGCGTCCTGTTCATTCGATAGATAGAGCGCTCGCAATCCCGAGGCTTCTTCCCTGTTCCGACAATCTATGCGATGAAAGGCAGCAGCATCGCCACTTCCGCTCGATAGCGCTTGTAGGCACCACCGAACAGTTCTCCAAGCCAGCGCTCTTCCAGATGCGCCTTACGCCATAGTGCCGGAACCGCAATCGCGAAGCCGACAACGCCGCGCCATTGGCTGAACGCGATTGTCGCGCCAGCCAGCACGGCCAGCAACCCGGTATAGATCGGGTGCCGCACCCACCGGTACGGACCGCTGCGGATCAATTCATGTCCGGTTTTCAGCGTCACCGTGCCGCTCCAGTTACCCGCAAGGTGCACGCGTGCCCAGACGGCAAAGCCAAAGCCGAGCACGACGATCACCGTGCCGACGGCAAACATCGGAATCCGGTAGGGTTCGGGAGCAAAGTACCCGCTAAGAAAGCCGCCCCACAGGCGCGGCACGGCGGTCAAGTAGACCGCCAGTATCAGCGGCGCAAAATGCGCGACTTGCGAACCGATGTTCTCCCTTCGCCTGACCGTTTTGTTACCGCGCGCCGCCATCCCCCAGTACACACTGAATACAATCCACATTCCGGAGATGAGCCAGTCATGGATTATGTTATTCATATCACTCCCCTCGCCGGAGTTTTGTCGGACATCATGCACCATTTCATGCACCAGTTCCGGCGCAGACGCGAAGCTCAGGGGCGACTGTGCGCGGTGTGACGGCGGTCCTGTTATGCGGCGGTGGCGGTGAACGACTCGGCGGTATCGACAAGCCTTTGCGCACGCTCGCCGGACGGCCGCTGGTCGAACGCGTGATCGAACGTGTCGCGCCGCAGGCAGAATCTCTGATCATCAGTGCGAATCGCAATGCCGAGATCTATTCGCGGTACGGTTATCCAGTGGTCGCCGACGGCGCCTACGCCGGCAGCGGTCCGCTCGGCGGACTCGCCGCTGGGCTTGCAGCTGCGGTGTCCGACGACGTGCTCTGTGCGCCTGGCGACGCGCCGTTACTGCCGATCGATTTGACGTCGCGCCTCGACGATGCGCGCCACGCGGCGCAAAGCGCTGTTGCCGTCGTTGACGATGGCAGCGGAATACAACCGCTATGCATCCTGCTTCCACGCACGCTGGAAGCGAATCTGCGTGCCTTTCTCGCCAGCGGCGGTCGCGCAGCGCATCTTTGGCTCGAATCGCTGCGTCCGGCGCGAGCCGATTTTAGCCACTGGCCACGCTGGACCTGGAGCATCAATACACCGGCAGAGTGGGACGCCGCTGAACATCATCTCGCTGCCATCGTCGCACCATGATCTCAATCGAAGAAGCACTTGCCACCTATCCCCGTTTTCTCGATCCGTTGCCGGTCGAAGCCGTTGCCACGGTCGACGCGCTCGACCGTGTCCTGGCCAGCCCCGTGGATGCGCGCACCGATCTGCCGCGCTTTGATCAGAGCGCAATGGATGGCTATGCATTCAACGCCGCCGACATCGCCGCAGCGGGCACCGATGCGGCGGTGCATCTATCCATCACCCAGCAAATCGCCGCGGGAGCGCATCGCGTCCTGATCCCACTGCGGTCCGGCGGCGCCGCACGCATTCTGACCGGAGCACCGGTTCCGCCTGGCGCCGACACGGTGATTCCGCAGGAAAACACCGTCCGCGATGGCGATGGCCTGATCTTCACCACACCTTATCCGGCGCGCAGCAACATCCGCTGGCGCGGCGAGGAACTGAGCAGCGGAACGCGCGTCGCCGATATGGGGCACCGCATCGATCCGGGCACACTGGCTTCACTGATCAACGCTGGCATCGAATCGGTGGCAGTCCATCGGCGGCCTCGTATCCGCCTGCTGGTGACCGGCGATGAAGTGCGCCCCGCCGGAACGCCGCTGGAGGCGGGCCAGATCCCCGACAGCAATGGCCCGTTCGTGCGTGCTGTGCTGAGACGTTGGGGTTTCGAACCACCGGCGATCGAATATGTCGCCGACACCGCCGACGCCGTTCGCGATGCACTATCGCGCGCGCTCGACGAAGCCGATCTGGTGTTGTCATCTGGCGGCGCCTCGGTCGGTGACCGCGATTTCCTGCCCACGATAGCGGAACAGCTTGGTATCGAACGCGTGTTCTGGAAGGTCGCACAGAAACCGGGCAAGCCACTCTACTTCGGCATCCATAAGGGTGCGCGACGCCGTACGCTACTGGCGATGCCGGGCAATCCCGGCGCGGTCCTCGTCAGCCTCTGCCTGCATGTGCGCAGCGCAATCGACTGTCTCGAAGGTGCGCGTGCGCCGGGGCCGGTCTGGCATCGTGCGCGTGCAGCCGGCGCGATCGAACGCGACAGCAAGCGTGCGCGGCTGCTGCGCATGCGGCTGGAATCCGACGCGACGGGAATCGGACAACTGATTCCGCTGCCGCACCAGGATTCACACATGCTCAGCAATCTTTCCGCCGCCGATGTGCTGGTCTGGGCGCCTTCCGGAACTGCGCCCGTCGCAGCTGGGGACACGCTTCTTTGGACTCCACTTCCGTGAATTGCAGCGGCGGATGCCAAATTCGGCATGCTTGTTGCTTGGTGTTATTTGCAAAGGATCAACGGGGATCCTGACCAATTTAGTTGCGGACCATGCAGGTCCGCGAGGGCAACGAAGCCCTGCCGTTCATGACGAGCGGCGGGGCTTTTTGCTGATGCAGACAAACATGGTCCATTCCGACTGGGTTCGCGTGATCGATTTTCGCCGCACCAACTTGTTTCCGCGCACGATCGCAGTGCGCTCGCATGGGACCACCGCCCGCGCATGACGACCGCGATCTTGAGCTCGCGCCGGGGCATGCTTCTTGCCGGTTCAAGAGCGGACACCATGAGTGAAGTTGCCACCCAACGCCGCGGTGCTGAGGCCACGATGCGCATCATGCTGGTCGATGACGACCCGGCCCGCACTGCAATCGTCGAGGCCGCCCTGGTCAGTGCCGGCTACGAAGTGATCGTACGGCTCGATACCAGCGCTGATCTGATGACCGCTGTACAACGCCATTCGCCGGACGTGATTCTCATCGATGTCGATGCGCCAGGACGCGACACACTGGAATCACTGAATCGAATCTCCAGCGACTGCCCGCGTCCGATCGTGATGTTCGCCGATGACGGCGATGGCGACACTATTCGCCGCGCCGTCCGCGCCGGCGTCAGCGCCTACGTCGTCGATGGTCTCAGTCCACAGCGGCTGAAGCCGATCGTCGAAGTCGCAATCGCGCGCTTTCACGAGCACCAAGCGCTCAAGCGCGAGCTCGACGAGGCGAAAACGCGGCTCGCCGACCGCCGCGACATCGAGCGCGCGAAAGGATTGCTAATGGAGCGCCGCAAACTCAACGAAACGCAGGCTTATGAACTGCTACGCAAAATGGCGATGGATCGCAGCCTGAAGATCGGCGACGCCGCGCGTGCGCTGATTGCCGCCGCTGATTTGCTCTGAATCCATCCATGTCTATCACCCTCGAAAAAACATTTCTGCGTATCGGTATCGTGCCGCTTGCCGATGCCGCACCGATTGTCGTCGCGCAGGCCAAAGGCTTCTTCACGCGCTACGGGCTGGAGGTGGAGATTGCGCTGGAACGCGCGTGGGCCGCGGTCCGCGATAAGGTCGCCGCGGACCGTCTCGACGCCGCGCAGATGCTGGCACCGATGCCGATTGCGGCGACGCTCGGCCTCGATGCGGTGCAGGTACCGATGCTTACGGCGCTGACGCTGAATCTCAACGGCAACGCGATCGTCGTATCCAATTCGCTGCATTCGCGCCTGCTGACGATGCAGCGCCCGAACGAAATCGGCGCACTCGGCTGGGCACAAGCACTAAAGCGCGTAATTGAAGCCGATCGCGCCACTGGTCGGCCGTTGCCCGTATTCGCGCATGTTTATCCGTTTTCCGCGCACCACTATGAATTGCGCTACTGGCTTGCCGCCGCCGGCATCCGTCCGGATCATGATCTGAATCTGATCGTGGTCCCGCCGCCACAAGCGGTTGCGCAACTGGAGGCCGGTCGTATCGACGGCTTCTGCGTCGGCGCGCCATGGGGCGAGGTCGCGGAAAGCATTGGCGTCGGCCGTCGCATCGTCAGCAAATTCCAGATCTGGAACAACAGTCCGGAAAAGGTGCTCGGCGTGACGCGCGAGTGGGCAGAAACGCATCCGAACACGCACCTGGCGATGATTGCCGCGATCATCGATGCCGGCCGCTGGCTGGATCAACCCGAAAACCGCGCCGAGGCCGCGCGCCTGCTCAGCGATGGCCGCTACCTCGATGCGTCACCGGATTGTGTGGTCAGCGCACTGACCATCAGGCCGCAGGAAAACGATTTTGGCCCCGGCCTCGTTTTTCATACCGGTGCCGCCGGTTTCCCGTGGGTTTCGCAAGCGCAGTGGTTTATCCAGCAAATGCGCCGCTGGCAACCACTGCCGAAGGATATCGATGCCGGGCGCATCGCTGCCGAGGTTTATCGCCCCGATCTGTATCGCGCCGCCGCCGAGCGCGCGGGGGTCGCATTCCCGCTCATCGACGCGAAAACCGAAGGCACTCACGCCGCCGCATGGACGCTGGAAAGCACACGCGGAACGATCGTGATGGGACCGGACCGCTTCTTCGACGGAGCGGTTTTTCCGGGTCGTTAATCGGTTGTCGAAATGGATGCTTTTGGTCGTTACAAGCCGGAGGGAAATGCCCCTTCGGTGCAGACACCGCTCCGCATGCGCCGACGGCGTCGGCGCATGCGGGTGCTCATGTCCGAAAACGGCCTGGGGGTGGAATGCACCCCAACACGCTTTGTCTTAAGCGCCGCGAATTTTCGAAGCCTGCGGACCTTTCTTGCCCTGCGTGACCTCGTATTCAACCTTCTGGCCTTCCTTCAAGGGGGTGCCTCCTTGCACTTCATTGATGTGCGCGAAAAGATCCTTGCCGCCGTCAGAAGGCGTGATAAATCCAAAACCTTTGGCTTCGTTAAACCACTTGACCGTTCCAGTGCCGTTGTTCGCCATATCGTCGTGTCCTCGGTAAAGGGAGCATCGCAGCCATTGTAGACCTAAATGGCCATCGACTTGCCCCAGTATAGTAGCCATTCGCGGCGAACTAGGAGTGAACGGTAATTCTGCAGCTAGCGCTCTAAGGGAGACAGGCCTCAACTCCCTGTCGTTCGTACCAATATCCACGCGGGCACCGCGGGTAAGTCACGCCACCGGCGTGACTTACCCATCCGGCATATTTTTCGTGAAGCTGCGATCAATGCTCCACGCGAATCATCAGTTTCCCGAAGTTCTCGCCGGTGAACAATTTGAGCAGCGTCTCCGGGAATTTCTCGATGCCGTCAACGATGTCTTCTTTCGATTTCAGACGTCCTTCCGCGACCCACTGCGCCATCTGCTGCACGGCTTCGCCGTAGCGGGCGGCCCAGTCAAACACGACCATGCCTTCCATACGCGCGCGATTGACGAGTAGCGACATATAGTTGGCGGGGCCCTTTACCGGGGTCGTGTTGTTGTACTGCGAAATCGCGCCGCAGATGACGATGCGCGCACGCAGACGGATGCGTGTCAGCACCGTATCGAGAATTTCGCCGCCGACGTTGTCGAAGAAAACATCGACGCCTTCCGGGCAGAATTTTTCGAGGCCGGGCTGGATCGGGCCCTGCTTGTAATCAATGCAACCGTCGTAACCGAGATCCTTCACGGCGTATTCGCACTTGGTTTCGCCGCCGGCGATGCCGATCACTTTACAGCCCTTGATCTTGGCGATCTGGCCGACGACAGCACCGACCGCGCCGGTCGCCGCCGATACCAGAACCATCTCACCGGCCTTCGGATGTCCGACTTCGAGCAGGCCGAAATAGGCGGTGATTCCCGGCATGCCGAGCACCGACAGAAATTTCGGCAGCGGCGCCAGAACCGGGCTGATCTTCTGCAGATCGGTTCCTTTCGACAAGGCATATGACTGCACGCCCAGAACGCCGACGACGGAATCGCCGACCGCGAACTGTGGATTGCGCGAGGCGACGACTTCGCCGACGGTGCCGGCACGCATAACCTCGCCGATCTCCACCGGACGGATGTAGGAACGGCCGGCGTTCATCCACCCGCGCATCGCAGGATCTAACGAAATATAAAGAATTTTCACCAGCACTTCGCCTTCCTTCGGCTGCGGCACCGGCGTTTCCTCGAAAGTCCAATCGCTGCGCTTGGGCAGGCCAACGGGACGGACGGCAAGCTTGAACTGTCTGTTGATCATGGTTTTTCCAATTGAGAGGCGAAAACGGTTTGAAAATGGCTGGCGCGAATCATCGCATAGGCGAAAGAAGGATGGCTTCATCTTGCAGGTCTCTAGCGGTCGGACTCGGGATGATCTGTTGCGACTAGTCAACCCGGATTTCCCCACGTGCGTTGTATGCTGATGATCACAGGCACCCCACGCGGACCGCATTACCCGATGGCGAATCCTACACAAGCATTACTGAAACAGTGGCGACTATGGATACCCGCATTTATTGCGATTGGCTTGTCACCCACTGTTTCGCGATGCGAAACAATATCCGCTGAAAATAGCGACCCTGAATACCGCTCGGTCACCATCCAGAACAGCGCGCGCGATTATTACGTGCATGTTCCGTCTACCGCGAAACCCGTCACCGGATGGCCGCTGGTGCTGGTTTTGCACGGCGCCGGCGGCGACGGCCGTATCGCTCTGAAGCTGTATCAATGGCCACAAAAAGCGGACGAGAAACACTTCATCGTCGCCGGCCTCAATGCGCTGCCCACGCGCACCTGGATGCCATCCAGCTTTCTATTCAATCCGCGCGTCTGGAATAACGACGATCCGGCCAACGGATATGGCTCAACCTCGCAGCACGACGATGTCGGCTATGTGCGCGCAGTACTTGACGATTTGGAGAATCGCTACCCGATTGATCTTTCGCGCGTGTATGCCGCCGGCTTCTCCAGTGGTGCCGGCATGACGCACCGGCTCGGTGTGGAACTCAGCGATCGTCTGGTCGCCATCGCACCGGTTGGCGGCATTCGCCTGCAAACGCCGCCACCGCAGATCCCGCTGTCCGTGATGATGATTTTCGGGCGCGTCGATCCGCTCGTTCCATACACGGGCGGCACCCGATCAACGCCATGGGGCATTACTCGGGGTCTGCCGCCAGTGTCAGCCAGTGTTGCCGCGTGGACACGTGACCTGCACTGCGCGACCGATCCCGAAATCGAGCATCCGAACGCCGACGTTGAGCGAAGCGTCTGGAAATCCTGCGGCGGCCATGTCGAAGTGCAGTCGATCACGATCGAAGGCCTCGGTCATCACTGGGCGGGCGGAAAATCCGATCATCTGCCGGCGATGGCCACCGGTCCCGAACATGACGTATTCGATGACACCAGCGAAATCTGGAACTTCTTCGCCGCCCATCCGCGACCACCGCCAGCGACGTCCGCGGCGACCCGACAACCCGTATCCTATTAAAAGTACGAACGGATATTGGTAACGGCACCCCGAGGCACCGTGAAAACACTGACCGAAAAACAAGAGTTGGAAGCATACCTGGGCGACAGTCCGCACCAGCCGCCGATAAGCTCGCAGATCCATGCTCAGGAGGCACCGACCGCCGCAAACACCGAAAGCATGGATGTGGCACGCCCTCCCACGCCACCGTCGAGCGGGTTGAACCGCGTGCTGGCCGCGTTGATACTGGGGTTCATCGCGGGACTGGGCGTTTATGGCGTGGAAACCCACCGCCACGCGATGGGCAGAGATGCGTTTCTCGCCAGCCAGTCACAGCTGTGGGACCACCGTTATACAGAGACGCACGCGGCCATCATCTTCGGCATCATCCTGGCCATCGGCGCCGGCGTAGGACTTTACGAATTTCTCGCATTTGCTATCGATAAAGCGCTGAACAGAACAAGGCGCGGCGGCGCCAACCGATAAAATGGCACCGAGTGGTGTCAACCGATTCCGGCAACAGCCGTTGCTCTGCGGACCTTATGGGCTACTTGACCTTTACTGAGCCCGCCAGCGGCCATAATAGAGGGGAGCTTTATCGGTCCCAGGTCGGGGCGCCAAACGTCGAAAGCATGTGGTTTTCCGCTTGCTCCGGTCGCTCACAACTTCACCGCGGAATTTCAGCATGATTCAAGCTCAAGCGATCGAGGGTCAGCTTCACCTTGACGCGGAGCCGCGGACGGCCGCGATCCCGTCAACTGCGAGCCGCTTTTACCGACCCGAACTTGATGGTCTGCGCTTCCTCGCTTTTCTCGCCGTCTATATCAACCACACCCTATCGTTCGGCGACGAAACGCAACACCACCATCTGCCGGCCCTTTTCGCCAACGCGCTCGGAACCGCCGGTATCGCCGGAGCGTTCGGCGTGGATCTGTTCTTTGTGCTGAGTGCCTATCTCATCACCGAATTACTGCTCCGCGAATACACGACCTCCGGTCATCTGAACGTCAAGAATTTCTACATCCGGCGAATGCTGCGCATCTGGCCACTGTACTTTCTGTTCATCACCTTTGCCTATGCGCTGACCTTTTTCGTGCCGACCGAGCAGATGCGCTGGTACCACCTCGTCGGCTTCGTGCTATTCAGCGGAAATTGGGTTTACATCGCCAAGCCCGTAACCACCGTCGCCGCGCCGCTCTGGAGTATTTCGCTGGAGGAGCAGTTCTACCTGGTGTGGCCTTGGATAGTGCGGAAGGGAAATACCAAGCGGATCGCGGTACTCGCACTCGGTGTTGTCGCCGCGGGCATGCTGCTGCGACTTGCATTGAGCAGCGCCGACTTCCACGGCGAATGGATAACGAAAAACTCGTTCACGCGCATCGATGGAATCGCCGGTGGTGTGTTGTTGTGCCTGTTCCTGCGCAATCGATCGCATACGCTGTCACCCATCGCACGCGCATGCCTGCTCGCCGGAAGCCTGCTCGCACTGATGTGGATCGCGCACAGCTTTCATCTGTTTCATCAAGACGTGTCCACCAGCTGCGTCGTCTTCGGATGGCCGCTGGTGGCGCTGGCGTGTACCGGTATCGTCGCATCCGTTCTCGACAGTCATGACCCGCTGACGGGCCTGCTACGCAGCCGTCCTTTCGTTTACCTGGGCCGGCTCTCGTACGGGCTATACGTTTTTCACGAGCTTGCTCTGCTGATCGCGGACGACGCCTTCGCAAAATATAACTCAACGATCCTGCAATTCATCGCTCACTGGTGCCTCGGCCTGCTACTGACGTTCACCTTCGCCGCGCTCTCATATCGATGGATCGAACAACCCTTTCTGAAGCTCAAGGAACGCCGGTTCACCGTGGTGGCATCGCGTCCGGAAGCCGGTTCATCGGCGGCGCCGGTTCCATCGAGCTAATCTGCGCAATTCCATCGCGGCGCACGCGATCGTGCACGCCCTCTCAGGGCAGGTGAATCGGCGTATCGGAAACGACGATGCCATCCGCGTCGGCGTACAGCCACGCACCGGATCTGAAGCTTATACCGGCGAACGTCACCACCTTGTCGGCATGTGCGGAATGCAACCCCTTTTCGCTCTTGCGCGGATGCGTGCCCAGCGCCTTGACACCGATGTCCTGCGCGGCGATTTCCTCTGAATCGCGGATGTAGCCATAAACCACCATCCCGGCCCAGTTGTTCTTGACGCCAAGCTGACCGAGATTACCGCCCACCAGCGCGCAGCGCATGGAACCGCCGCCATCGACGACGAGCACGCGACCTTCGCCCGGCGTTTCGAGCGTACTGCGCACCAGCGCATTGTCCTCGAATACCTTGAGCGTCTTGATCGGACCATGGAATGCGAGACGGCCGCCGAAATCGCCGAAGATCGGTTCCGCAACCTGCGCTTCGGGATGGGCGTCGGAAAGGTCAGTGGTCGCAAAAGACATCAGCATCTCCTCAGAAGAAGTGCGGTTGCCGGCGCGCGAGAATCGGACTGGCCAGCGCGAACAGGAAAAAACCGGCAAATGCGATCAGCGTCCAACCCGGTATCGTGATGCCGAGCCACACACCTTCGATCTTGGCACAGCTGCCGTCACCCTTCAGAACAAGAGTAATGACCTTCGCCACCGGCAGCATGTGCAACAGATAATCCAGTGTCGGTCCGCAGGCTGGCACCTGATCGGCGGGCAGCGATTGCAACCATACCTGGCGGCCCGCGATGGCCGCGCCGACGCCGGAGGTCAGCGCGGCCAGCGCGGCATATACCCAGCGTCCGCCCGCGCTCGGAGCGTGCAGTGCCGCGAGCAGAAAGATCAGGCCGGTTCCGATCATCGCGATGCGCTGGAAGATGCACATCGGACAGGGTTCGAGTCCCCGCGAATACTGGAGGTAAAGCGCGAACGCGATGCCGGCGGCACAGGCCAGAAAGCCGAGCGCCGAGAGTGTGCGGAAACTGAGTCGGGACATGATCGGGTTTATCAGGAGATTGGAATGCATAGCGGACGAGCAGCGTAGCCGCACCTCATTGTCGCTGCAATCAGACGAACGCTTCGTTGCCAGGGGCCCGCGGACTCGGGATGATCTACTGCGGCGGCGGCAGGTGACAGATTTTCCGCAGCTTCATTAGACTTGGTACGGTCCGGAGAATTCACCAACACGGAGCGGCACATGACACTGAACGTCAGAATTGACCGGCACGGCGGCCCGGAGGTCATGCAGCTCATCGATCTTCCGGTCGGCAATCCCGGCGATGGCGAGATCCGCATCCGCCATTCCGCGATTGGTCTCAACTTCATCGACACCTATCACCGCAGCGGCAGCTATCCGCTACCGCTGCCCAGTGGGCTCGGGCTGGAAGCGGCTGGCGTGGTCACTGCCGTCGGCGCGGGAGTGCGGCATCTGCACGTCGGCGATCATGTCGCTTATGCGAACGGCCCCATCGGTGCGTATTGTGAAGAGCGCGTCATGCCGGCTACCAAAATCGTCAAGCTTCCGGACGGGATCAGTGACGAAACCGCGGCCGCACTGATGCTCAAGGGCATGACTGCGTATTACCTTCTACACCAGACCTTCGCCGTGCGCACAGGACACTGGGTGCTCGTCCATGCGGCAGCGGGCGGCGTCGGCAGCCTGCTGGTGCCATGGGCGCGGCATTTGGGTGCGACCGTTATCGGCACTGCCGGATCACCGGACAAAGCCGCCCTTGCGCAGAGCTATGGCTGCCATCACGTGATCGTTTACCGCGAGCAGAATTTCGCCGCCGAAGTGCGGCGGCTGACAAGCGGTCGTGGCGTCGACGTCGTTTACGATTCCGTCGGCAAGGACACGTTCGAGGGTTCACTCAACAGCCTCTGCAAACGCGGATTGCTGGTTTCTTTCGGCAACGCTTCCGGCAAACCGGAGCCGATCGAACCGGCCACGCTTGCCGCCAAAGGCTCGCTGTTCATGACGCGACCGGTGCTTGGCGACTACACCAGCACCTTGACTGAACTGGACCAAGCCGCGTCGGGATTATTTGACGCACTCACTCGCGGCATCATCAAAGCTGATATCCGCCAACGCTACCCATTGCGCGACGCCGCGCGTGCGCATACGGACCTGGAAATGCGACGGACGACAGGCGCTTCGTTGTTGATTCCATAAATCAGCGATCGGTTTGATGAATGCCGCTTAGAGCGTGCTGTGCGCTTATTGAATTGCAGCGATTCAATAAGTTCATAGCACGCTCTAGTAAATACTCCACTCGAAAGAAAAGTGAGTAGAGCTGGCGAAGCCAGCAATGCCACCTGTTGAATATTTTGGATACTGTGAACTAGTTCACGGAACCACAGCTTCATATACCGTAGTATCGTCAATAAGCGTCTCAGTTCGGGCAACAACCGCGCAGCAATGCACGCTGACGCGATGGGCCAGCCGACTCTTGAAGATCGGCGATTGAGACGATGATTAGACAGGGGAAGCCGGTGGACAACCGCAACAGAAGTTTGACGGACTCATTGCGTCCGATCTTCGTCGTGTCTGCTATCCGGACCTCACGCGGAACCTCGGATTCGGCGTTGATGCATCATATGAGACTGTCGATAAGGCGCCACGTTGCCAAGATACTCGCGTGCGCCTTCGCAGCGATTGCGGCCTCCATTGCCAGCGTAGCCACAGCCGATGAGACGCAGATATCCCCGGACCCGATCGCCGACTACGAATTCGATCACGAAAACAATTTGCTGACTTGGTCGGATAAAAGCAACAACCTCTGGGTCGCCAATATCGATCCGGTCACCGGTGCTTTTCAGCCCGTGAATGGACAAGGAATTCTTGCGGACACCGGCGCGGCGTTCACAACCGATTTCGGAAATGGCCCGGAGTGGGTGTATACCTCGGCAGGAAACCAGATTGTTTATACGAAGTACATGCCGGGCCAACCTCACGATGGAGCGCACGCCGGCATCGCCAGAGCGCAGCTTAAGAATGGAATCTGGTCGGGCGATTTTCTTCCCAACGGCATGGGTCTTATTGAACCAATGGGAAGTCTAGATTCAGGCGATCCCGATCCACGGATTGCTTATAGAGTCGGGACCGGAGGCTGGCAGATGTACACCCGCCAGCTCAACGCGTCGACTCAGCAAATGGTGCCGAATTCGGCAATCTCCAAAGGCTCCGAACGTTGGGTACCCGGCAACAGGAGTCTCATCTTTACCCAGAGCTTCGTTGACGGTAAGGGTGCTCAGCAGCGACAGGTTTTCCTCTACAACTTCGATTCACAGGTGACGGAACAGCTCACTTTCGATCAAGGGAATAAAGGCGCCAGCTTCATGTGGCAGGCACCGGAATTCGGTGGCGCCTATGTATTCTTCACCGTCGTCAACTCGACCACGCTCCGGATGTATCGTCAGATCTACAACGCCGCGGACCACCAGTACGAATGGACCGTGATTGGGAAGGTTTCCAATCTACCGGGAGCATCTCAATACATCTCGTCGCCGGAACCGTTCATATACAAGGGTAAGTCTTATATCTTCTATGTCAGAAGCTCGTCAGCGGCGACATCCAATGTGACGGTGCCAACTCAAATCTGGCTGGCCTCCCTAAGCGGCGCGGTCGACAAAGAAATCACGGATCCCGCGATCACGGATCGGGTACGCATCGATCCGGAATACTTTATTACGACTCAAGGTCCTTACATCTATTACAACCGCTACACACTGGCTACCCCGGAAATGCCCGCGGCATCGGAAGGCATCTATCGTTCGAGCACGGGAATTACTCCGTAGTGGAGCAGCCGGTTAGCGATGATGCGCGACTGCGGGACGTCAAAAATCAATCAACTACCTGACACCCGCTGAATCCTGCCACCGAGCGCACGCAGTTTTCCCTCGATGTGCTCGTAACCGCGATCGATGTGGTAGATGCGATCCACCGTCGTAGTCCCATCGGCAGCGAGCGCGGCAATGACCAATGACGCCGATGCGCGCAGGTCGGTAGCCATGACCGGCGCGCCGATCAGACGCTCCTTACCGGTGACGACCGCGGTATTGCCCTCGATGCGAATGTCGGCACCCAGGCGCTGCAATTCCGATGCGTGCATGAAGCGGTTTTCAAAGATCGTTTCGATGACGACGCCCGCGCCTTGCGCGATGCAATTCAGCGCCATGAATTGCGCCTGCATATCGGTCGGAAAACCAGGATGCGGGGTGGTATGAATATCGACCGCGCGCGGACGCTTGCCCTGCATATCGAGCGCGATCCAATCGGGACCTGTTTCGATCCTGGCACCGGCCTGCTGGAGCTTGTGCAGCACGGCATCGAGCTGGGCCGGATCGGCGTCGCGGATGCGCACGCGTCCACGCGTAATGGCAGCGGCACAGAGGTAAGTACCGGTTTCGATACGGTCGGGAATCACGCGGTGTTCCGCGGCATGCAGGCGCTCGACACCACGCACGCGGATGGTCGGCGTGCCGGCGCCTTCGATCTGTGCGCCCATCGCGATCAGGCAGCGCGCGAGATCGGCGACTTCCGGTTCGCGCGCTGCGTTTTCGAGCACCGTTTCCCCGTCAGCGAGCGTCGCCGCCATCAGCAGATTTTCGGTGCCGGTGACGGTGACGGTATCGAAGACGATGCGTGCGCCCTTCAGGCGGCTCGCACGCGCCTTGACGAAACCGCCTTCGAGACGAATCTCCGCACCCATCGCTTCCAGTCCCATCAGATGCAGGTTCACTGGACGCGCGCCGATCGCGCACCCACCGGGCAGCGAAACCTCCGCGTGTCCACGCTTGGCCAGTAGCGGACCGAGCACGAGAATCGACGCGCGCATGGTCTTGACCAGCTCGTACGGCGCGACGCAGGTGGTGATGCTATGGGCGTCGACTTCGACATGCCCATCGCCGGCGATGGTGACTTTCACGCCCATCTGGCCGAGCAGACGATTGGTGGTTGAGACGTCCCACAAATGCGGAACATTGCTGATTGACAGCGGCTCATCCGACAGCAGTCCCGCGCACAGAATCGGCAGCGTCGCGTTCTTGGCACCCGAGGCGCGGATTTCGCCGTCGAGCGGGCCATTGCCTTCGATAAGGAACTTGTCCAAGTGTCAGCTCGCGCGCGTCTTCAGCTTGAGCGCGTGAATCTCGCGTCCCATGCGCCCGCCAAGCGCCGCATACACCTCTTGATGCTGCGCGACCGGCGACTTGCCGGCGAAACCGTTCCATACGATTTCCGCCTCGAAATGCTGGCCGTCGTCGCCATCGACCTTGACCGCGGCGCCGGGCAGACCCGCCTCGATAAGCTGCTGAATTGCGTGCTTGTCCATTCTGATTGCTCCAACTTACTTGCGCAGTTTGTAGCCTGTGAACAGCATCCACAGGCACAACGAAGATATGAAAACGAAACAGCCCGCTGCCCAGGCAAGGCTCTGGGTGATTGCCACATCGGCCTGGCCGAAGAAGCCGTAGCGGAAGCTGTCGATCATGTAGAAAAACGGATTCAGGTGCGAGGCCGCAAACCAGAAGTGCGGCAGCGCGTGCACCGAATAGAACACGCCGGACAGGAACGACATCGGCGTAATGATGAAATTGGTGAAAGCGGCGATGTGATCGAACTTCTGTGAGACGATACCGGCAATGATGCCGAGCGCCGACAAACTTCCAGCGGCGAGCAGAAACGAGGCCAGCAACGCGAGCGGCGCGTGCACGCGCAGATGCACGAACGGCGACACCACCGCCACCATCACCGACGCCACGATCAAAGTGCGCAACAACGACGCCAGCACGTAGGCGGCGAACCATTGCAGCGGCCCGAGCGGCGCCATCTGCAGAAACACCAGGCTACCCATCACCTTCGACTGAACCAGGCTCGAAGAGCTGTTCGCGAATCCGTTCTGGATCACCGTCATCATCACCAGGCCGGGGATCAGGAATTCGGTGTAGGTGACTCCCGGATATACCGGCGCCCGCCCCTGCATCGCTTGTGCAAACACCAACAGGTACAGCAACGCCGTGATGATCGGCGCGGTCACGGTCTGGCCGAGCACTGCCCAGAAGCGCAGCACTTCCTTTTTAAGCAGCGTAAAGAACGCGCGCCGGATGTTCATGCGGCGGCTCCATGGCCGGTCAGCTCCACAAAGATGTCCTCAAGATCCGGCTCGCGCGTGTGCACATCCTCGATATCGATGCCGGCGTTGCGCAGCGCGGCGAACACACTGCCGATTGGATGACGGCTGCGTTCCAGTCGCAATTCGAACGCACCATTGGTACGCCCGGTCACCAGCGGCTGCAGCGCATCCGGCAGCGACACGCCCTCCGCCAGCTTCAGCCGCAAGAAGCGGAACGGATGCCGCGCCAGCAACTGTTCGGTGGTCTCGATGAGTCGTACGCGGCCCTTATCGATGATCGCAATGCGCTCGCACAGATCCTGCGCTTCTTCGAGATAGTGCGTGGTCAACACGATGGTGGTGCCCTTGCTGTGCAGATCGCGTACAAAGCGCCACAGTGTTCGACGCAGTTCGACATCGACGCCGGCAGTCGGCTCATCGAGGATCACCACCGGCGGCTTGTGCACCAGCGCCTGCGCGATCAGCACGCGGCGCTTCATGCCACCGGAGAGCGCACGCATCATCGATGTGCGCTTGTCGGCAAGATCGAGCCGCTCCAGCATTTCATCGATCCACGGCCACGATTCGGGTCCACAGCCGTAGTAGCCGGCCTGGATGCGCAGCATGTCCACCACCTTGAAGAATGGATCGAACACCAGTTCCTGCGGCACCACGCCGATGCTGCAGCGCGCGGCGCGCCAGTCGTGCACCGTGTCGTGGCCAAGCACCGCGATGCGGCCTTCGTCCGCGCGCACCAGTCCGGCGATGGTGCTGATCAGCGTGGATTTGCCCGCCCCGTTCGGCCCGAGCAGCCCGAAAAACTCACCGCGGCGAATGGTGAAATCGATGCCGTCGAGCGCCTGCACGTCGCCATAGCGCTTGCGGATGCCCGCGATCTCGATGGCGGCGGCGGAGTCGTTCGATGTGGAATTCATAGGGTGCGCGATTATACCGTCACGCCCTGGCGTTAATGTTCAAACTAGCGGCCTGTCAGGTTTGGGTGATCGATTCTCAGTGAGCCCGCAGCAGCATCGGACGTCGAGTTGGAGCGAAACCCATAATTGGGTGGCGACCGAAGGCCTGCTGGCTGTCTCAGGTGTGCCAATAGCGATCAATCAATTGCCGGATCGGGATGCCGGAGAACGGACATTCAATGTTTCTGAGGGCGTGATGAGGCTTAGCCGAGTCGCACCATTCGAGAGAATCGCTGCATCCTACTCGCGCTGGCCGACATTCAGGAATTTTATTTCAAATCACGTACAAGTTCCGGCTCTACAAGAGCGGCAAGAACCAGCTTCTTCGTCAAATTCCTCACCCAGTCATGCACCCAAAGATGGTCTTTTTTAGAAGCGCCAGCGGTAATTTTGGCGATGTCCGCGAGAGCCCCCTCCACTGTACCGCCATGCGCGACTGCGCTTCTGTATTCGTAAAGATTTCCGAGGACTTTTTCGATCTTCGCTTCTCCGAACGCGGTAAAATCAATCGCGCGGCCAATCTTCTTCAGCCTGTTGTTCAAAAGCTTTATGTTTCTAATTAGCTGCCGCTGTATCGAGTCAACTCGGTCTTGCGGTTGAGGGGAGTGTGACAAGAGTCCCTCAATAACAGAAAAGTACCCGAGGATTTTTAGGGGAGCCGAATCGAGGAGGTTATCCAAAGACAAAAATATCTGAATAAAACCTGCAACCTCGGAAGAAATGCCCGCCGATACATGCCCAAGCACCAGAGACAGATTTTCGCGGACTTCAGTCAAATCATCGATGCTTGGAAGTTTGTAATCTACAAACATTCCCCCAAGAGGGTTGCGCACATTTAGCATGGGGAATTCGACAAAGGAGGTGCTGACACTGCCATCGGCCGAGGACACTAGCCCCATCCGTAAATCGGCTGTTGATATTGCGAAAGCAACGTTTACCCACCAGAACAAGACATTTCCTTCTGGACACTCGATAACAGCATGGCGCCACTCCACAGGATTCGGCAAAAGGCTGCCGAAAACTCCCCCTCCATCTTCGAATGGCATTCTTTGGTTCAGAAAGATCGAGCTTCCGCGACGCTCCGACCACATTCGGAACGCATGTTCTACGTGATTTTGGTTTAGCTCTGGAACGGTCGCTTTTCTAAGAATTAGCCCATGGCCGAGATCATGCGTCTTTTCGAGGAGATTGCTATTAACGTCCGGAAAAACAAATCCCGTCCAAGGCCTGTTTATCATAAATGCTTCACTATGGAACGCTAGTCTGAATCAATTGTGACCGGCATCAACTGACTTCGTACAGCGCGCCATTCTTGTCTGCGTTTGACTTGCGCATAGCTGTCGTTTGCGGCTGGCCGGAATGGGCTGAAAGTACTGGGGGCGTCGTCTTGCTATCCTAGATCCGACACTTCCTTGGCGAGCCATGAAAATGGCATGCAAAAGCTAAGGGGGTTTCATCGCCTACTTATCTACAGCTGCGGCACTTGAAGCAGCGCGCGAGGGCAGCTTAGTCGGATCCACCAAGCCCGATGGCGTCAACGGTATCGGCCTAAGCAACCACACGACCTGGAAGGTTCCCCAGCCATCGGTCGGAACGCCGTCTTTTCTCCCAGACGTCATTCGGCAAGTGCTTACGCCCCGAATTGCTTCATCGTCAAGAAGCAGATAACCGCTCGATGAGTTAACTCGTGCCTCTAGAACGTGACCATCGGCATTGATGTGAAGTAAAAGTACGACTACGCCCTCTTGCTTAGCGGCTCGTGCGGCAGACGGATAGACCGGCGGTGAGGTGCAAAGGCCAGGTTTCATTTTCTGCAGCTGATACGGAACAGGATGTGAGTCATTGACCGCAGAAGTCGGCGCGGCACTTTGCTTGTTATTGACGCTCGAGCAACCACTTGCGCAGGCTATCGCCAGCAACAAGGGGATTGCCTTAGTTATGGTGTTCACGGGATACCGCTCCGCAGATTGTTTAAACTCAAATGTATCCTCTCGAAAAGAGCATAAGCGCCGGCCCGAAACACGGGCGCATTTAACTCAATATTCTGGACCCGGCTTTACCCGTCCCTGGCGAACTTCTGTATAAAACGGCTCAACGATCTCGCATTGGTGCCGCGCAATCAGCATTCCCGAGATCTGCCGTTCGCCAACGGCCGGAATGGGGTGGCTGCATGAATCTCAGTCGACAGCAACAGTTTCAGATAGCCGGTATATAACCTTGATCTGCTCGTCGCTATCGATAACGTAGCCACTCAAAGCCTCGAAGCCGCGCTTGCGATTGCGCTCATATGCGAACTTGCCACCCGAGCGCTCGGCAACTTGGCGCAGGTTGTTCGGCCGATCGCCGTCATGCTTCGTGATTTCCCAGAGCGATTCACCAACCTGCTTCAGGATCAGGCGGTTGATTGTCTGGCGTTTCTGAAAAATTTCGCCGACTGTGGCGAGGGAGGTAATACGGATAGGTTCGCTCATTTGCAACTCCTTGCAACGTGATCGACCGCGACTCCTCGCGGTCTAGGCGCTAGATCATCCGATTCAGCAAGCAAATTTTATCTCGACCCGACAGGTCGCGCAAATTCCGACCAAGGGGGCAATGGGGATAGTAGAAAGCTCCGGCTCCGGCGTGGCCGATGCATAATTAGCTCACGTGATAGCGGTCACTCGGCAAGGACCGCTTCAGGCTGGCCACGTGAGGTTCAGAAGTTTTAAATCTTGTTCACCTACACAAACAACCTTGGCAAGGCGGTACTAGCCGGTTCCCGCGCATGCAGACCGAACCAGCCCGACGCCTCCGTTTCCTCCGGATTGATTTCGACCATGCGCGCACCCGACTCCTGTGCCAGGCGTACAAAGCCCGCCGCCGGCCATACCACTGCGGACGTGCCAACCGCGACGAACAGGTCGGCCGTGCGCACCAGTTTGCCTGCACGCGCGAACACGGCCTCATCGACGGCATCCTCGAACCAAGTGATATCCGGTCGCAGCCAGACCGTGCGCGCGGGTGTGCACTGCGGACAGGTGCGCGATGCGAACCTGTCTTCCGCCGCATCCTCGTGCACGCCATGAACCGCGCAGCGCAGGCGCCACAGCGAGCCGTGCAGCTCGGCCGCCACCGCGACGCCGGCACGCTGCAACAGGCCGTCAATGTTCTGCGTGATGACCGAAATATTCCAGTGTGCCTTCTGCAATGCGGCCAGATGGCGGTGACCCGCGTGCGGCTCGCAGGCAAGCACCTTGCCGCGCCTTACCTCGTGGAAATCCAGCACCTTCTGCGGATCGCGGTCGAACGCGCGCTGGCAGGCGTAATCCTCGTAGTTGTACTGGCTCCAGATGCCGCCGCGGCCGCGATAGGTAGGAACGCCGGATTCGGCGGACAGGCCCGCACCGGTGAAAAACACCACGTGCTTGAACGCGGATATATCCAGCGGCTGCATACGCGCCTTCCCGAAACCGATGGGGCAAAGTGGCGGCTATTATCACCGTGACCGGACCGCGCGTCGCGGGCAGCCGCCGGCATCCGTTAAACTGGGCTTCTCGATTGCCCTGCTCTTCCCTTCTTGAACGACTATTCCTCCCGTACCGACACCGCCACGCTGCAAGTGGTCGGGCGCCGCGTCATTGAAATCGAGCGCGATGCGCTCGGTGCACTGGTTCAGCGCGTCAACGCGACGTTCGCGCGCGCCTGCCGGCTGTTGCTCGACTGCAAAGGGCGGGTCGTCGTCACCGGGATGGGCAAGAGCGGACACATCGGCGGCAAAATCGCGGCGACGCTGGCCTCCACCGGCACGCCCGCGTTTTTCGTGCATCCCGGCGAAGCCAGCCATGGCGACCTCGGCATGATCACCCGCGACGATGTCGTGCTGGCGCTCAGTTACTCTGGCGAGACCAATGAGATACTGACCATTCTGCCGCTGATCAAGCGCATGTCGGTACCGCTGATCGCGATGACCGGCAAGCCGGCCTCGACGCTCGCCACCACCGCTGACGTGCACATCGACATATCGGTTGGCCAGGAAGCCTGCCCGCTGAACCTCGCACCAACTGCCAGCACCACAGCAACGCTGGCGATGGGTGACGCACTCGCAGTGGCGCTGCTCGAGGCGCGCGGTTTCACCCCGGAGGATTTTGCGATGTCGCATCCGGGCGGAACGCTCGGCCGGCGGCTGCTGCTGAAGATCGGGGATCTGATGCACACCGGCGAGCGCGTGCCCAAAGTCGCAGCGGACGTGATGCTGACTGAAGCGCTGATGGAAATGACGCGCAAGGGGCTCGGGCTGACTGCGATTGTCGATGGCGACAACCGCGTACTCGGCGTGTTCACCGACGGCGATCTGCGCCGCGTACTCGACGCCAACGTCGACGTGCGCCGCGCCAAAATCTCCGAGGTGATGACGCGCGGCGGCAAGGTCGCGCATCCCGACCAGCTCGCGGCCGAAGCGGTGGCGTTGATGGAAAAGAGCAAAATCACTGCACTGCTGGTGACCGACGATGCCGGCCACCTGCTCGGTGTGATCCACATGCACGACTTGCTGCGTGCCGGAGTCGTATGAGATGACGCTTGCATTCAGCCAGCGCGCCCGCAATGTCCGCTGCGTCGTCTTCGATATCGACGGCGTACTCACCGACTGCAAGCTCTATCTCGCACCGGACGGCACCGAACTGAAAGCGGTCAACGTCCGCGACGGGCTCGGTATCAAGTTATTGCTCAAGGCCGGCATCGAGGTGGCGATCATTTCCGGCCGTCCCTCGGCTGCGATGCAGCGCCGCTTCGAAGGACTCGGCGTGCGTCATATCTGGCTCGACGTCGATGAAAAAATTCCGGCATTCGAAACGCTGCTGAAAAAGCTCGGCATCGACGAAAGTCAGTGCGCGGTCATGGGCGACGACATTCCCGATCTGCCGCTGATGCGCCGCGCCGGACTTGCATTGACCGTCGCCGATGCCCATCCGGCTGCGCTCGCCGCCGCACACTGGGCAAGCCGTCTGACTGGCGGCAACGGCGCCGTGCGCGAAGCCTGCGATATGATCCTCGCGGCCAAAGCCGCCGCGCCCGCAGCAGGCGCCGACGCATGAACGTGCGGCCCGTGTTGCTTCCGCTGCTAGCGCTGCCGGTGCTCGGCGCGTTGTTCTATACGTTCCATCGCATCGACGACAATCAATCCTTTACGCCGCAGGAACTGGCCGCGCCGCCGCGCTATACGCTGACCGATGCCGACATCCTGCGCTACGACACCGATGGGACACCGACGATGCGTGGGCAGGCGCATACGGTCGAGTATTTCGATGACGACAGCGGGCACGCCACACAGGTTCAAGTCGATTTGCTGGCCGACGACGAAGTCACCTGGCATCTGACCTCGGCGACGGCGATGCAGCCGGCGCACGAGCGGCGGATACTTCTCGACAGTCCGGTCATCGCCACCGGCACCTGGCCCGACAACGGCGAAGCGGTGACGATAACGACCGCAGAGGTCTGGATCGATCCCAACAGCCACACGTTCCAGAGCGACCAAGCGGTGGCCGCGCGAAGCGCTTCGCGCGATGCCGACGCGATCGGCATGAACGCTGAATGGCAGGAAAAGCGACTGCGGTTGCTACGCGACGTGAAGATGACGTATGTCGCGCACCAGTAGGCTGGTTCTCGCTGCAATCCTGCTGCTCGCCCCGATGAGTCGGCTTGCGGCTCAAACGGCTGCGCCTGCGGCGCCTATCCCACCGGCACAGACGACGACCCCCGCAAAACCCGCAGCGGCGACGCAACCATCGACGTCACCACCGCCAGTGCCGGCCCCAGCCGCAAAAGGCGCCACCCCGGAAAATTCGGTCGAAAGCAGAAACGATCTCGGAGCGCTACCGAGCGCTGCCGACCTGCGCCCAACCGGACCGGTCACAGTGACGGCGAAACACGCCGAGCTGGTACAGGGTAGTTTTGCGATCTATACCGGCAACGTGGTGATGGATTCAGACACGCTGAAGCTCGACGGGGACCGTCTGGAACTGCACCAGGACGCTGACGGCCAATATCTGGCGAAGGTTACCGGCATGCCGGGCCACATGGCGCATGCGGGCGCGGGCCCCGAAAATCCGCCGGTGTCCGCACATGCGCGCACGCTCAACTACAGCTCACGCACCGGTGTCGTCGATCTGGTCGGCGAGGCGCTGTTCCGGCGCGGCACCGACGAAATTACGGGCGACGTCATCCACTACAACGTCGTCGAGCGGCATGTCGACGCCTCGGGCGGTGATGGCGGCCAAGTCCGGATCGTCATCCAGGCCCCGCCACCCGCACCCGCCGCGGGCAGCGGGGCTCCGGCAACCACGACCGCGCCCCCCGGCGGCGGTCAGAACCCCCAGAACTCTGTAACACCCCCGAAAGCGGCGCCCGCCAGTCCATCTGCGCCGGCAGGCGCTACTGGTACTTCACCGCAGGGTGCCGCGCCAAAGCCCGCGACATCAGCGCCGGAAAGCCATCCATGACGGGCTCAATGGATCTGTCAGCGCTCGACCGTGCATTCGCCGAATCGAAGCGCGAACCGGCATCGAACGACGTATCTGCCGACGGCAAGGCGAAGGCCCGTCTCGCTGCCGAAGGACTCGTCAAGCGTTACAAGAAGCGGACGGTGGTCAACGGCGTCTCGATCAATGTTGCCGCTGGAGAAATTGTCGGCCTGCTGGGCCCGAACGGCGCCGGCAAGACGACTTCCTTCTATATGACCGTGGGACTGATTAGCGCCGATGCGGGCAAGATTCTGCTCGACGGCAAGGACATCACGCGGCTGCCGATGCACGCGCGCGCACGGCTCGGCGTCGGCTATCTGCCACAGGAAGCCTCGGTGTTCCGAAAGTTATCGGTGGCAGACAACATCATGGCCATTCTCGAAGTGCGCGAAGACCTTACCCCGGCCGCGCGTGCAAGCGAATTGGAACGCCTGCTGCGGGAATTGCACATCGGCCATGTCCGCGACGGTCTTGGCATGAGCCTGTCGGGTGGCGAGCGGCGACGCACCGAAATCGCGCGCGCGCTAGCCGCAAATCCCCGTTTTATGCTGCTTGATGAACCATTTGCGGGCGTCGATCCGATCGCGCTGCTGGATATCCAGCACATCGTCAGCCATCTGGCGACACGGGGCATCGGCGTGCTCATAACCGACCATAACGTGCGTGAAACATTGGGAATTTGCAATCGGGCCTACATCCTCGCCGAAGGCGAGGTGATCGCCGAAGGCGCACCGGCCGCCCTGCTCGAAAACGAGACCGTCCGTCGGGTATACCTCGGCGAGCAGTTCCGGTTATAGCTAGCCTGTTTTCAAGAGCCGGCAATAAATTTTTTGAATAGTAGCGCAACCGGCCCGGTTTTTGTGTGATAACAATAAAACCTATGAAGAACGGGTCCGTTCGAGCATGAAGCAGTCTCTGTCACTTCGCACCGGCCTTGCGCTGACGATGACGCCGGCCCTGCAGCAAGCGATCCGTTTGCTGCAACTGTCGAGTCTCGATCTGCAGATTGAGATCCGGCAGGCGCTCGACTCCAACGTCATGCTCGAAGTCGAGGACGACGAGGTACCGGCGGCGGAAGCACTCGCCGAAGCCGCGGCTGAAGCCGTCGAAAGCGATGCGAGCGCGGCTGCCGATCGCGGGTCCGAATCCGCGCTCGAAATGCGCGACGATGACACCATCCCCGAAAACATGCCGGTGGACGCCGAATGGGGCGATATCTACGACGGCAGCGAGTCGCGCGCGGCGAGTGGCGAAGATGAAGAGGATCTGCGCGATTTTCTGCAATCGAATCTGCGCACCAGTGAAAGTCTGCGCGAACATCTGCTGTGGCAGTTGAGCGTCGCCACCTTCACGCCGCGCGAGCGTGAGATGGCCCTGCACATCATCGATGCCATCAACGATGACGGCTATCTCGAGGATTGGGACGGCATCGTCGCGCGCCTCACGGATGGAACGGGAGCGAACTCGGCGGACGTCGAACGGGTGCTGACGATCGTGCAGGACTTCGATCCGGCCGGCGTCGCCGCGCGCAATCTCGGCGAATGCCTGCGGTTGCAGCTGGAGCAGCTATCGCCAGTGCCGCCGGAAGCGGAAGCGGCGCTGAAGCTGGTGGCATCGCCAAAAGGCGTTCTCACCTCGCGCGATGTCACGCATCTGGCACGCGAAACCGGCCTCTCCGCCGACGAAGTTCGTGCTGGGCTGGCGCTGGTGCAGACACTGCAACCGCGTCCGGGGCGTCCGTTCCAGGCACATGAAGCGGATTACATCGCGCCGGACGTTCACGTCAGCAAGAAGAATGGCCGCTGGCGCGTGACGCTGAACGCGGAACACGCGCCCCGCCTGCGCGTGAATCCCTATTACCAGCGACTGATCCGCCGCGCGGACACGTCGCAAGAACAGCTCACGCTCAAACAACATCTGCAGGAAGCCCGCTATTTCATCAATAGTCTCGAAGCGCGCAATGAGACCCTGCTCAGAGTCGCCCAGTGCATCATCGAGGAACAGCGCGCATTTCTGGAATACGGCGAGGAAGCGATGCGTCCGCTAGTCCTCCGCGATGTCGCCGAGAAACTCGGCATCCACGAATCGACCGTGTCGCGCGCCACCGCGAACAAATACATGCTCACGCCGCGCGGCCTGTACGAACTCAAGTACTTCTTTTCCAGCCACGTCCAGACAACTGAAGGAGGAACCTGCTCAGCAACAGCCATTCAGGCCATGATCAAGCGTTTGATCGGAACGGAAAATCCAGCCAAGCCGCTGTCCGACAGCACGCTCGCCGACCTATTGCTCAAGGAGGGCATCCAGGTCGCACGACGCACTGTCGCGAAATATCGCGAGGCTTTGGATATTCCGCCATCCCACGAGCGCAAGACCACTGCCTGAAAATTTCCGAGGGTTCGTCAAACCCCAAACATCCGCGCAGCGGATCAATCGGCGGCCAGCATGGCCGCAAGTAGCAGAAGGAGTCTTCGCATGAATCTGAATATCTCCGGTCATCATGTCAGCGTCAGCCCCGCCATGCGGGACTACGTTATCGAAAAGCTCAAGCGGGTCGAGCGGCATTTCGACAACCTGATCAACGCCGACATCATTCTCTCGGTGGAAAAGCTGCGACATAAGGCAGAAGCGACGATTCACACGCGAGGCATGGATTTTCACGCGGAGCAGATCTGTGAAGACATGTATGCAGCAATTGACGGACTGATAGATAAATTGGATCAACAGACACGCAAATTCAAGGAAAAGGTTCGCGACCATCACGCCAGGGAAGCCGGTAAAAGGCAGATCAACTGACGAAAACAGCCGTGGGCTGCGGGATGCCAGCCTGCTATAGGCTTGTGATATAAAGCCCCCCAATTGTAATTCCGGCCCGGCCGGCAACCGGGCCGGATCTCTGTTGAATTTAGCGGGGAATACGAATCATGAAAATCGCCGAACTCCTCAACGGCGGCCGCGTTGCCGTCGATGTCGTCACGACGAGTAAGAAACGCGCGTTGGAGGAAGTCGCAAAATTTCTCGGGCTCGGCGCCACGAGCGTGGCGTCGACCGACATTCTCACTAGTCTCGTTGGTCGCGAAAAACTCGGTAGCACGGCACTCGGTCACGGTGTGGCGATTCCACATGGCCGTCTGCCAGGCATCAATACCAGCGTCGGCGCATTCCTGCGCCTCAAACATCCAGTTGAGTTCGAAGCGCACGACGGCCGCCCGGTTGATCTTGTATTCGGCCTCATCGTGCCGCAGCAGGCGACCAGCGAACATTTGCAGCACCTCGCGGCAATTGCCGAGAAGTTTTCTGATGAAGCGTTCTGCGAGCAGGTGCGCTCCGCTACCGACAGCGCGGCCATCCACGCTTTGCTGACACGCTGAACTTTCATTGCCGTGAACGGCGGGACATTCGACAAAGTCCTGCTTGCGGCTGGTCTCAAGCGAATCCTCGCCTTTCCCACCGCGATCGATGCGGCTCCGAGAGCCGGCTTCTATCATCCGCTGCTTCCCACCGCGGTGCAGGTCATCGGCGGCGCTGCGGAAGCGGCACGCGCTGCGGGCGCTCCGCTATGGCTGAACGCGCCGCCGGAGGCTATCGTCGTTCCCGTCGCTGTCGATGCGGAATGCTGGCTTGCTATCGCGGCATCTCATGCTATCGGTTGTTACACCAGCCCATGGCCGGCATCGCGTACGGTTGACACTCTGCGCGCCGCGTTCGCGATGTATTGCGAGCCGCGAGAAATCCTGCATGCGACACTGATCGAAGTATGCGGCCTCGGCGTACTGCTGCTCGGTGCCAGCGGCGCCGGCAAGAGCGAACTGGCACTGGAACTGGTGGCACGCGGCCATCGCCTTGTCGCCGATGATGCCGTCGAACTGTTTCAGTACGCTCCGGATTGCATCGCCGGTTCCTGCCCGGACACCCTCTTTGGCTTCATCGAGCTGCGCGGGCTCGGCATCATCGATCTGCGTGCAGCCTACGGCGCTGCAGCCGTGACACCGCAAACGCGCGTGGATCTGGCCGCACGGCTCGATCCCAACGCCAGCACCCTCACTCCGGACCAGCGCCTGCACGGACGGCGCCACACGCTGCGGATACTGAACGCTACGCTGCCCGAAATCGTACTGCCGGCACGGCTTGGGCATAATGCCGTCATGGTGGAAACAGCCTGCCGGGATCATTGGTTGCGACTGCGCGGCTATGTCGCGTCGGAAGCCTTCGCCAACGCGCAAACCCGTCGTGCGGCCGGAGAACAGGCGTGAGCGCCAAGATGCAGCTTGCGATCATCAGTGGTCTGTCCGGTGCCGGCAAAACCGTGGCGCTGAAACAGTACGAGGATCTTGGTTACTACTGCATCGACAACATTCCGATTGATCTCGTCGAACCGTTGATCGCACACGTGATTCAAAAGGGCGATCCACGCTACCGCAAGCTGGCGGTCGGTATTGACGCGCGCGCCAATCCGACAGATATCGAGCAATTCCCACGTTATCTCGATTCGCTGAATGATCACAGCATCGAGGCGCAAATCGTGTTTCTGTCGGCGTCCGATGAAGCATTGCTGCGCCGTTATCACGAAACGCGGCGCAAGCATCCGCTGTCCGGCCACGATCTGTCGCTGCTCGAGGCGATCCGCTGCGAGAGACAGCTGCTAGCGCCGATCGCCAATCTTGCCGATCTGCAAATCGATACCACGCACATGAACCTGCACGAGCTGCGCGTGGAGATTCACACGCGGCTGCACGCAAGCGCGGCCGGCAAGCTGGAGTTGTTGATCCTTTCGTTCGGCTACAAGAACGGCCTTCCGGATGGCGCCGATTTCGTTTTCGATGCACGCTGTCTCGCCAATCCGCACTGGGTACCGGAGCTGCGTCCACTGACTGGACTTGCGCCCGCCGTCGCGCGCTATCTCGAAGCACGTCCGGAAACCGCGGAGTGGCTGAACGACGTATGTAACTATCTCGCGCGCTGGCTGCCGCACTTCCAGGCGCAGGATCGCGCCTATGTCACCGTCGCACTTGGATGTACTGGTGGCCAGCACCGATCGGTCTATCTCGCCGAGCGCCTCGGAGCGGAATTCCGCGATCGCTTCGACGCGGTCGTCGTCAAACACCGCGAGCTGGGATAGTGGGCGCTCGGAAAATACGTTTATGAGCGTCGGCATTCTACTCGTCACGCACGGCAAGCTTGGCCACCTGCTGATCGATACGATTACCGAGATGATCGGTCCACTGCCGCTGGCAAGCGACGTGCTCGAAGTCCGGCGCGTGCAGGCCACCGACGTGCTGCTGCGTCAGGGCGAACGCATGATCGAGCGACTCAACTCCGGGGACGGCGTGCTGATGCTGACCGATGCCTACGGGTCGACGCCAAGCAATATCGCCAACCGTCTTGCCTCATCGCCACGGACCGAAGTCGTCGCCGGTGTCAATCTGCCGATGCTGGTGCGCATCTACAATTATCCGCAGCTCGATCTGGCCACAATGACGCAAACCGCCGTCGAAGGTGGTCAGCGCGGCGTTGTCATCTGTTCTCGCAAAAACTGAACCCATGTCCAAAGCCATCGAGCGCTCGGTACAAATCATCAATCGACTCGGTGTACACGCGCGCGCCGCCGCCAAGTTCGTCACGCTCGCGGCGAAATACAAGGCCGAGGTGCGCGTGCGCAAAGACGGACGCGAGGTCAGCGGCAAAAGCATCATGGGCGTCATGATGCTCGCTGCGGCTCAGGGTTCCGTCATCACCCTGATTTCCGAAGGCGAGGACGCTCTCGCGGCGGTCGATGCGCTCGCGGCGCTGATCGCGAACCGGTTTGATGAGGAAGCGTGAGAAAAGAGACGTGACCCTGAAAGCGATCAAATTAATAGAGCTGAACGACGGTCGACGGTCGCCGTCCTTCCCCTCACCTCTCACCCCCCACCCCTCACTCTCATGAGCGTCTGGCTCTCCGGCATCGGCGTTTCACGCGGCATTGGTATCGGCCGCGTGCTGCGGCTGCACGGTGATCTCGATATCCCCGAATTGACGCTCGCCGACGCCGACGTGGAGTCGGAGATCGCGCGCTTCCATGCGGCGCGCAATCGCGCGAAAGAACAGCTGCGAAACATCCGCGCACAGATTCCCGGCGGCGCATCGCCGGATGTTGCAGCGTTCATCGATACCCATCTATTGATGCTCGACGACGGCTCGCTGTCGGATTCGGTGGTGGCGATGATCCGCGCTCAGAGGATCAATGCCGAAGCCGCGCTGAAGCGGCAGCGTGACGCGCTGACTGCCGTGTTCGATCAAATGGACGATCCTTACCTGCGCACGCGCAAGGACGATGTCCAGCATGTCGCCGCACGTATCCTGCGCATCCTGCTCAAGCAGGAGCGCAACGTCGCCGCCAAGAGCGACGGCGCCACGGAACCCGCCATCATCATCGCCGACGACATTACACCGGCGGACATCATCCTGCTCTCGCAACAAGGCGTCGCCGGCTTTATCACCGAATACGGCGGACCGCTGTCACACACCGCGATTCTGGCACGCAGTCTCGGCATTCCGGCGATCGTCGGCTTACATGGCGCGCGCCGTCTGTTACGCGAAAATGAACTGCTGATCATCGATGGTGAGCTCGGCCATGTCTTCGCCGATCCCGATTCGCAAGCTCTGGATTTCTTCCAGAAAAAGCGTGAGCGCCAGCGCACCGACCGTGCCGCACTCGCCGGCCTGCGTGACCGCCCCGCAATTTCGCGCGATGGGGTCAAGATCCGCCTGCTCGCGAACATCGAGATGCAAGAAGACGCCGCGCACGCCGCCGAACTCGGTGCCGAGGGTGTCGGTCTGTATCGCACCGAATTTCTGTACATGAACCGCAAGGATTTGCCCGGCGAAGAGGAGCAGTACAACGCCTATGCGCGCGTGGTCGCCTCGGTAAAGGGGCCGATCACCATCCGCACGCTCGATCTTGGCGCCGACAAACAGGTCGACTCCGGCAACCGCCAGGGACCGACACCAAACAATCCCGCACTCGGCTTGCGCGCAATTCGCCTGTGCCTGAAGGAACAGGATTTGTTTCGCACGCAGGTACGTGCGCTGCTGCGCGCATCGGCGCACGGCGATGTACACATCATGCTGCCGATGATCTCGAACGTGCAGGAATTCCGCCAGGCTCAGCAGTTGATCGCGCTGGTACGCGATCAACTGATCGCCGAGGGTTGCAAGCTCGCAGACCATGTACCGCTCGGCGCGATGATTGAAGTTCCCGCCGCTGCGCTCTCAGCACCGCTGCTGGCGCGTCACGCGGAATTCTTCTCAATCGGCACCAACGACCTGATCCAATACACACTCGCGATCGATCGCGTCGATGATGAAGTGAACTATCTCTACGATCCTCTGCACCCCGCCGTACTGCGACTGATCCGTATGACGATCGAGGCTGGCGAACAGGCCGGACGTGCAGTGGCGATGTGCGGTGAAATGGCTGGCGACCCGAAATATACGCGGTTGCTGCTCGGCCTCGGCCTGACGGAATTCTCGATGCATCCGGCCAGCGTACTTGAGATCAAACGCATCATTATCGAATCCAACGTGGCCGATCTGCGCATACAGGCGCAGAAACTGTTAAACGCCAGTGATCCGCGCGAAATGCAGGACTTGATTGCCGAGTTCGCTCGAGTCACATAGGGCCTGTTAACACCCCATCAGCGGTTCTCGCGCAGTTCCGGCTGCCCAGTCAACTCGGTTCGAATCTCGCGCAGTTTTGCCTTGAGAACGGTGGCGTTCCCGCTACCGGCGCGGATCAGGATCTTTTGCCCCGCCGACCGCGCTTCGAGCTCGGGATCAGCGAACTGATACATCAGCTGCGGCTGCACCAGTCTCACCGGACCCGGCACGTCGGGAGCGGCGAGGAGATTATCGATCACCGCGATGAGCCTGTCGTTGAAGTAACCATGCGGGTAACCGAGGTCCTGGTAGGCCTGCTGAAACAGCGGATAAAACTGCACATAGATCGCTACCAACTTTTTCGCATCGAAGGCCGCAGCGAACGTCACGAACGGCGAGTAGCGCGAGTAGTTGTCCGCGGCGATCGTCAAATCGGTGGGCTCACCGGCCGTCACGAATCGACCGGATATTGGTCTCGCGATCATCAGACGCGGCGCCACGCTCTCGCGTGGCAAGTTGTCGATCGTGGCAACAGCACGGCGGACGAGGTCTTTCAGGTTGAAAAATACGTCGAGCTGTCCTGTCCCAAAGAGTTCGGCAAGCGCACTTTGCAATGACGAATCGCTGGCATCGAGCGCTGGCAGCGGGGCCGTCTCCTTAACGGCGGGTTGCGGCGCTGCCTTTTCGATCGGATAACGAATAGGCGGTTCCGCCGCAGTTGCTGCTGGGACAGTTTCAGGGTACCCCCCAGAGAGTGTCGGCGGTGCGGGCTGCCGTGAATGCAGGTAATAGACACCAGCCATCACAAAACCCATGACGGCGAGCGCAATCGCGATAACTCCAGTAGTGATTTTCATATTCAAAACTCTCATTTTTTACTAAAAATGGGGCAAAACTGAAAAATCGGGCTAAATCGTATCACTCGACATGGATTGGATTTGCGACGAACGCAAAATAATAAATTTTTTCAGGAACCAATATTCCGGACCGCCGCTCAATGGAGGAGTGCCGGAAGTAAATGCTGTCGCCCGGCGACAACGTTTGGCAGTTATTCAGTGAGGGTTCAGCGGTCAGACCCAAGTATGTACTCGGTTGCAGGTAGAGTCGTCCGAACTTTGCGAGCATCGGTGTCTATAGCCGAATGCGGTTGAAGCAAGGTTTGGTGAAGATTCTCATTTGTTACCAACTGACATACTGGTGTTCAGGCACCGACATTGATTTTCCGCGCCCAATGCGTCCGGGCGCATGAGGGTTGCGCGCCAAGGAGGTGCAGTTGTGGAGTCGGATCTCAACCTCGATACACCGCTCAATCCAGCCGTGCCCCCGCGCAAGCGCATACAGCGCCGCCGTCCGCGACTTAACTCCACGTGGTCTGGGGAAGCGATCGTCGTAGCACTGGCGGCGATCGATATGGCGTGTGTCGTCGCGGCGGGTCTTGTGTCGCATGCGTTGTTTGCCACGGCACGAGATACATTCCGGAATCACGGCACGATTTCCATCGTCTGCGGCCTTGTACTGATCCATTTCGGATCGCGCTTCAAGCTTTACGACCTGACGCTCCCCAAACAGCCGCTGGTGGTGGTCGAACGCGCGACGATGTCGGCTGTCGTCGCATTCGGAATGCTGGCGCTGGTCACCTATGTCATCGACGATTCGTTCGCGCGCATGTCAGCCTGGAAGGTGGGGACGTTCGCACTTTCCGTGGTGTTCATCTCAACGACGCGCGTACTAGTCGACAAAGTGATTGCCAAACTCGGCGAATACAAAATGCTGTCGCGCAATGTGGTGATCTTCGGGGCCGGGAAACAGGGTGAAATGCTCGTCGACCAGCTCGTGCGCAGCGGACGTCCGTGGACGCGAATACTGTGCATGTTCGACGATCGCGCCCGCGACCCATCGCATCGCACGCCAAAACATGTCAGCCGCTACCCCGTTTTAGGTACGACTGAAGACCTTATTGCCTTCTCGCGACGGATCCGCATCGACGAAATATTTATCGCGCTGCCATGGGCTGCGGAAGAGCGCATCCACGACATTCTGAGCGCGATCCGGGTCATTCCGGCCAATATTCATCTTTGCCCAAATCTGCTGCACCAATCGCCTACCGATAACAGCTATCTGTCCGCGCTGGACGGCCTGCCGGTGGTAACGATGACCAATAAACCGGTGTCGGGTTGGGGCTATCTGGCTAAGTCGATCTTGGACAAGACGCTCGCGCTATTCTGCCTGCTTCTGTTTTCGCCTTTGCTCATCTGCGTCGCCATCGCTATCAAGCTCGACAGCCCAGGACCCGTGCTGTTCCACCAACGGCGTCTCGGCTTCAACAGCAAACCGTTCAACGTCTACAAGTTCCGTAGCATGTATCACGATCAATGCGACAGCCTTGCGGCGAAGATGGTGACGCGCGGAGACCGGCGCGTCACCCACTTAGGGCGCATTCTTCGCCGGACCAGCATCGACGAATTGCCGCAACTGATCAACGTGCTGAGGGGCGAGATGTCGTTGGTAGGGCCGCGGCCACATGCGCTCAAAGCCAGGGCCGCCGGGCATCTTTACGAAGAAGTCGTCGCCGGTTACGCGCTCCGCCACCGGATCAAACCCGGCATCACCGGCTGGGCGCAGGTCAACGGCTGGCGTGGCGAGACCGACACCGAGGACAAAATTGTCCAACGCGTCGAACACGATCTCTACTACATCAACAACTGGTCAATCCTGCTTGACCTACACATTCTCGCACTTACCGCATTCAGCTTGCCGTTTGATAAAAACGCGTATTAACAATGAAAACGAGAGTCCGATGACCGTTCAACTCACCACCTGTGCCACCCCTTTTCTTCGCGCGCGATCACAACACGGGGGAAACTGGATGCTGCTCACACGCTCGTTCACCATCCTGATTTGTCTGCTCACCGGATGCACGGCGGTTTCAGTCGATGTGGTAAAGCCCACGCCGCTGCATACGCTGATCGAAACCACTCAGAACTATGCCGCGTCGGAGTACGTCATTGCACCCGGCGACGATCTCACCGTTCGCCTCTACTACAATCCGCAGCTTGATGAAGACGTACGCGTTCGCCCTGACGGCAGGATTTCGCTGTCACTGATCGGCGAAGTACCCGCTGCCGGCCGCACACCAACGCAGCTATCGGCCCTCATTACTGGTGGCTATGCGCAGTATTTTCTGAAATCAAGTTCCGTGGTGATCGTACGCAAACCCGCCAGTGAGCGCATCTTCACCGCCGGCGAAGTACGCAACCCGGGCCAGCTCGATCTGGCACAAGGCGCACAGACTGTGCTTCAGAGCATCTCCGCATCGGGCGGAGTCACCGATAACGCCACGCTGTCCAGCGTCATTCTGGTGCGGCGGCTGCCCGGTCAAAGTCATCCAATGGTGATCGAACTGAATCTCGCTCGTGCACTGAGCGGACGGGAACCGCAACAGGATCTCGCGTTGATGCCCAACGATCTGGTTTACGTTCCGAAATCGGGAAGCGCCGACGTCAATCTGGCGATTCACCTTTTCCTGCTTAACAACCTGAACCTTTCGACCGGCGTCAGCGCCGGCCACACCTTCTGAGCAGTCGCGAATGAAAAAGGACCTCGGACAATGATGACCCAATTAACGCCGCGCACACTCGCTCACGCGCTGTTCAAGCGCAAGGGGATTTTTCTCGGCTCGCTGTTGACGATCGTCACTAGCGGGTTGCTATATGCGTTTCTCGGCAAACCGGTTTATGAAAGCGACGCCGCCCTTCTAATGAAAGCTAGCAATCAGGACATGGCGGCGCCCGACATGCTGGCAAATCAGGAAGCAAGAAGTCCTGTTTCGTCCGCCGGCCAGTCGGAGCAGATCATCAATTCCGAACGTCTATTGCTGGTAAGCGAGGATGTACTCAAAACCTCTCTGGAAAAGCTCGATCCGGCCTATGTATATCCAGACATTCCGCGAAGTACAAGCGCGGAAGATGCACCGCTCATCAATGTCGCGGTAAAAAAGCTGGCGAAGAATTTCGACGTCAAGGTCAACCAGAACAGCAATGTACTTCTGTTGAAGCTGGAAAATCACAACCCGGCAATCGCCCGGAAGGTGCTACAGACGATCATCGCCACTTTCCTCGACAGGCAGGCCGCACTCACGCGTGATCCACGCCTGGGTTTCATCGAAGAAACGCGAGAAGCTTTGCAAAAGAAAGTGACTGAAACACAGGCGGCACTTCTGGATTTCAAAAGGGAAAAAGGGATCACATCCCTGGATGCGGAACGTGATCTGCTTCTCAAGCAACGAGACTCGGTCCAGCTCAGCCTGAACGAGTCATCTGCATCCATGAAATCGGATCAGGAGCGATTAGTGGCGTTGCGGAGAAGCTTGGCAGGCACGCCGGAAGAAATTCCTCTGACCGATGAGAACGACAGCGCAAAAACGCAGATCGATCAAGCGCGCTCGCGACTCGTCAGTGCCGAGGTACGTTACGACGAGGCGCGTCTCAATTTCGCCGAGGGCAATCCGGAACTGCTTGATGCCAAAGCACAACTGGAGGGAGCCCGCCGCAGCTTCAGTGAAGCCGCCGCCATTCCAACTACGCGTGTACGCACGGGCGTGAATCAGGTCTATCAAAACGTGACGTTCAGCATTGCCAGCACGCAGTCGGAAATGGGGGGCCTGGCAGCCACCGTCGACGAAAAAAAGCGACAGCTCGAACAAATAAATCAGCGACTCGCGTTCCTCGACTCCAACGAATCGGAGCTCATGGATTTACAACATCGTCAGGACATCGCGACCCAGGATTTCAAATCGTATCTCGATCGCACCGAAACCGCGAAAATCGTGGACGATTTGAATCATGCGGGCATTACCAGCCTGAGCATTCTTCAGTCGCCGACGTTTCCTTACGAGCCAGCCAGACCTAAAAAAGTCCTGGTCATAGTGCTGAGCATTTTCATTGGCCTGCTGGCAGGGTTGGGACTGTGCCTCTCGGCCGAAGCGCTCGACGGGACCATCAGCCTTCCGGAGCAAGTCGAAACTTCGCTCGGCCTCCCACTGCTTTTGATACTCGAATATGAAACCGGTGCAACAGGCAGGAGAAGCCTTGAACACAACCCTGCATAGGAGCACCCGATGGACGTTCGCCCCGCAATATCGTCACTGGTTGAAGCACCCGCTCGGAAGCGCCAGAGCGGCCGCCTGCCACCCGGCAGTCCCGTACATGCCGCAAACATGCTGCCTCTCCTGCACACGCTCTATAACGGCACGGCGGTGAAGGAGGGGCGTGTAATCCAAGTCGTCGGCTCGCGGCCCGGCGAGGGTGTATCGACCATCGTGCGCGGACTCGCCGGCGCCGCCGCTGAAAGCGCAGGTCTACGTGTACTGATCTGTGATATCTCGCCGGCACGGAACGCGCTGAAGGAATTGGCACTGCCAACGCTTCCAATTTCTCTCTGCGATGCAGCCGCGAAGGGCCTCAATCTATCCGAAGCGATCGTTTGGCTCCAAGGCACCGCCGCAGCCGCATGCACGCTCGCGGATGAAAGCTGGGACAAGCGGATTGCGGTGAATCTCGACACTTGCCATAACATCCTATCGCTGCTGAGATCGTCATTCGATCTGGTGCTGCTCGACGCGCCACCGATCGCCAAAAATGCTCTCGGACTTGCGATCACCCGCATTACTGACGGCGTAGTGATCGTCGTCGAATCCGAGCGCACTCGCGTTCACTCGGTATTGGCGACACGCAGGGTGATTGAAGCGGCCGGAGGGCGTGTCGTCGGCGTCGTCCTTAATAAGCGTCGGCAGCACATACCTGCCGGCGTATATCGTCGCCTCTAGAGCCCCGCCCACGGAAAATTCGAGGCACGAGGCCGCATGCAATTCCGATCCGAAAGCGCAATGGACTCCGGTCGCATGAACAGTCCGGGCGGGCGTTGGCGACGGGGCGCAATTTGGCTCCGATCCGTTTTTGAGCTGGGCGACTATGCTGCGCGGCACAACAGAGCAATGGAAGGACTCCGCGGCCTGGCCATATTATTGGTGTTCGCCGTGCACTATTTCACGCTTGCGCGCGAACATGTATCTCCAGAGTCCGTCTCGGCACGACTGGCGACGGCACTGTCATCGATCGGCAATATCGGCGTTGATCTGTTCTTCATTCTCAGCGGATTCCTGATTTACGGTTCGCTGATCCGTCGACAGATCCCGTTTCGTCACTATCTGCAGCGGCGCGTACAACGAATCTATCCAGTATTCCTGGCCGTGTTCGCGTTGTATCTTGCGCTGAGCGCGCTGGTGCCCGCGGAAAGCAAGCTTCCGGACACGGCATGGCACACTCTCGCCTACATCGGCGCAAATCTTCTACTGCTGCCGGGAGTGTTCAGTATCCGGCCGATGATCACCGTCGCCTGGTCGCTGAGCTACGAAGTCTGCTTCTATCTATTGATGCCGCTCGCCATCGGCATGCTCGGATTACGCAACTGGCGTCCCGCATCGCGTATCGCACTGCTATCGCTGACGTGCACGCTGTTGCTGGCCTGTTCGTCGGCGGGGATCTTTCCGCACGTGCGCATGTTGGGCTTCCTGGCCGGCATGATTTTGTGGGAAGCGCTCGAGCCTCTCGCTCTCGGCAACTCAGCGGCTGACCGCTGGGCCGATCGGACCGCACTTCCGCTGCTCGTCGGGCTGATGTTTACCTTTCCACACCTCGCCTTCGCGCCAATCAGAACGGTATTAACCGTCTTCTCATTTTCCGTCCTGAGCTGGGCCTGTCTCGCCGGTACGGGCTCATGCGCGCAACTGTTTCGCTGGAGTCCCCTGCGCTGGCTGGGCAACATGAGCTACTCATACTATCTGGTGCACGGACTCGCATTGAAAGCCTTGTTCTTTGCGTTGTCACACTACGAAGTGCCGCAATCCCTCGGTAGCAGCTCTGTCTGGTTGCTATGTCCGCTAGCACTCTGCTGGACACTGGCGCTTTCGTTTCCCATGTTCCTGTTCGTGGAACGGCCATTCTCGCTCGTGCGCGACTATCCCAAACCAGAATCCCCCATCGCAGCGGGCGCTTCCCTACAACAAGGAGCATGAGATGCGCAGCCGTCTCCGCATCATATCAATCCGAGCAACACGATGAAGCGCTCGTACAATCACTACGTGCACGGCTTTCGCGGATTTGCCGCGTTCGCCGTGCTCGTGTTCCACATCTTCGCGGCCAAGGTACTGCCTCATTTTGATTTCATCCTGCCATGGCAAGGTTGGGCGTTTCTGACCGCATCGCTGAAGTACGGCGTGGAGCTGTTTTTCATGATCAGCGGTTACGTGATTCTTGGCAGCCTGTATCGCCACGCCGCCGTCGGCGAATTCTTCAAGGACCGCTTGCTGCGCATTTATCCAGCGTTCGTCCCGGTGCACATTCTGGTCTTCATTGCCGGACCTTTCGTAGGATGGGGGCTGTTTCGCGGAATCAACGTCAACGATTACATCACCGATTTCTTCGCCAACCTGCTTTTTCTGCCAACGATCTTTCCGCTACCCCTCGCTCATTGGGCGGCATGGTCGCTAAGTTACGAGTGGGTGTTCTACTTCCTGTGCGCGATCACACTGGTAACGCTTCGGAAAACATCGACGAAGGCACCCGCCATCCTGGCGATCACAGCAGTCGTTGCAGTGTTACTGAATTTCTATCCGCGCGGATTGTTTTTCGTTCCCGGTGTCGTTGCCTTCGTGTGCGAAGGCTGGATTCTCGATCATCGCCGCTGGTTCGGCTTTCCGCTTGCTGCGCTCGCCGTATTCCTCTGTGCGTGGAGTCTGACCGGCGTGGATCTCAGTCAGCCGTCGTCGCAAATTGTTCACTGGCTGACGGATAGGCGCATCGTGATGCTGGTCATTGCGTTCGCCGCCGGCCTCCATCTGATTGCCGCAGTGATGTGCGGACGCGGCGCACTGGGCTATTTGTTGGCCACGGGCCCGATGCAATTTCTCGGAACGATCAGCTACAGTTTTTACCTGTGGCACCCGGTGGTAGTAGTGGTCGCCAAGCGGCTGATCACCCACTATCTTCCGGCTGCGCAATGGCCCGTGCTCGGAGCGCTCGTCTTCACGGTGGTTTGTGTCACCGGATCGATCGCCGCCGGCTGGTTAAGCTGGCGATTATTCGAAGTTGGCTTCTCACGCTGGCTGCGCGGATTGTCGTGGCCCAGAACTTACGATCGGCAGGCGCTGCTGAAGGGTGCTCTCAAACCGGAGAACGGTTGATGAATGTCACCGGAATTTCGCGACGGCCCGGCGGCCAGACGAAAGCCTCTTCGCGACCAGCTACGGACGCTGTCGGCGACGTGGATGTGATTATCCTGTCCTGGAATCGTATCGACGATACGCTCGCCGCAATCGACAGCGCAGTCGAGCAAGAAGGCGTATCGCAACGTATTCTGATCGTTGATCAAGGTAGCGATGCGGAAAACATCGAGCGCCTTGAACGATATGTGCACGATATTCCGCGCGTGCAGCTGCGCAAACTGGACCACAATGCCGGCGTCGCCGGCGGACGCAATCTCGCCACTGCAATGGGGCAAGCCCCGTATATCGTGGCACTCGACAGCGATGCCGTTTTCGCCCGCCGAGACGTGCTGGCCCGCGTAGTACGACATATGAATGCATATCCGAATCTGTGCGCGCTGGCATTCCGCATCACCAATTTCTTCACTGGCGAAAATGACGTGACGTCATGGGACTATCCGTCCAACCGGCGGCCCGACACCCGCTTTCCGGCGACGCGGTTCATCGGCGCCGGTCACGCCATCCGCCGCGAAGTGTTCGAAGCAGTGAGCGGCTATGATCCGGCCCTGTTTTTCTGCGGCGAGGAAGTCGATCTGTGCTACCGCATGCTCAATACCGGCGCCCGCATCGAGTATTTCGCCGATGCCGAAATCCGGCATAAAATCTCGCCCGAGCATCGGGTGCATTGGGGCAAGGGACGTTTTTTCCACACGGTTCGCAACGCGCTGTACACGATGTACAAATTCAACATGCCCGCGCGGCGCCTATTAACCGCTGCTACTGCATTCATGGCCAAGGGCATTGCCAACGGCATTCCGCTGGAAGCCGCGCATGGGATCCGCGAAGCACTGCGCATGTGCGCGACTTTCGACCGTGACACGCGCGACAAGAGTGCATATCAACTCAGTACAGAGACCTGGGAACACATTTACGCGCTCGAATCGAACCGGCGCGAAAGCATTCGGGCAAAGATCATCCGTCAGCTACGACCGCTGCCACATCAGCGCGAGGCGGCCACGCGCCGCGTCAGCGCGCGGTCACAACATTAGCGGCTTTTCCCGCATGCGTCGCAGCATTCGGAACACTTCGCGTAGCTGCCGTTTCGCGAAAATCATCATGAAGCCTGAATAAAGGACAATTCCGATCGGGATATTCACAAGCAGAATGCGCATTGCACTGCTTCCGTTAGGAATGCCGCGATTCAGCAGATATAGCGACCCTGCCATGCAAATGGCGGCCAGTGTCGGTGGCAATAGCCGCTGAAGCACGACGCGCGCGTCGATGCCAACATGTCTGGATGTAAGGAGCAAAGCGTAGGGCAGCACTGAGAATGCGCGCACGACTTGCGCGATCGCCACCGCCGCCGCACCGAACGGTGCCGCAACGAGAGAGAAAGCGACGCTGGTAACGAGTTGCACAACGCTGAAGCGGAAGACCTCGCCGGCCGCTCCCCGCGCAACCAGCGCCGGCCAGACGAAGACGTTCACGCACACCGGCACGCCGAGCAGACATAGAATCGAGAGGATTGGAGCACTCGCCGCCCAGTCCACACCAAAGATGACACGGATCGCAGGTGCGGCAAGGACGGCTAAGCCAAAGAACGCAGCGATCGCCACCACCGACACCATGCTGGTCATGCGCGCGTATAGCGTAGTGAAGCGCAGACGATCGGTCTGCACTGCGGAAAGGCCGGCAAGGGCAACCTGCGAAAGCGGCGATACCAGAAACTGGTTGACGACGTCATAGAGCCGATAGGCAACCCGATAATACCCGACAGCGGCACTACTCATAGCCGCGCCGATGATAAGCAGCGATACCGACGAAGTCAGTTGCAACAGCAGATTGCCGACACTCAGTTTGGCGCCGAAACCAAGCAGCGCACGCATTTCGGTACGATCAATGCTGATCCCCGGCACCCAGCGCGTCGCCATCCAAAGCGATATCGTCGACACCGCGAGGGCCACCAGTCTTTGCGCAACCAGCGCCCAGATACCATGACCTGATTCGGACAGCGCCAATGCCGCGCCGCCGCCGATCAGCGTAGCCGCCATCGAGCGCGCGGACAGCGCACGGAAGCGCAATCCACGATTCAGGCGCGCCTGATGGACAGCGCCCAGTGCAGTCAACAAAAAGCTGCCGGACAGCACGCACAGTACGGGAACCAGCACGGGTGCCGCATATATCGCTGCTATCGGCACGGATAGAAGGCATAGACCTGTCGTCATCGCCGTCGCGATGGCAATATTGACCCAGAAAGCCGTATTGAATGTCTCCGGCCGTGGCGACGGATGACGCACGATCGCTTCCGGCAACCCGCCCTGCGTGAGAATCAGCGTCAGATCGACAAATACACCGGCAAGTGTCACCACACCGACATCGGACGGCGCCAGGTGGCGAACGACGAGAACAAATACGGCAAAAGCCACCAGTCGTTCCGCGAGAACGGCGAGGAAGGCCCACGCCGCGCCGGACGCAATTTTGCGCTCAAGGCCGGCGACCACCGGCTCCGGAATCGGCGCAGGGGCGAGTTCGGGAATCGCGGTCGAACTCACATAGCCGCCGCGATCTCGGCAAGCGAGCCGGCCTTATCGACGTTGAATTGATCGCGCCACTGCTCGATTGCCTGCCATGGCAGATGAACTTCTGTGATCTCCTCGCCTTCTATCCAGCTTTCCACCGCGGTGAGTTCTGCACGTGGCAGCATCGGCAATCCGGTGTCACGATGGATTTCCACGCCGCGATTGTCCACGCCAAGCACCAGCGTGCGCCGCCCCATCTGCAGCGCGCGAATACCGCCGTGAAGACGCGTTCCAACGTAATCGATGTCACCGTCGGCGAGCAGAGAGGTATAGCCTTGCAAGGTCGGTTTGACGACATCGATTCCAGAACAATCGAATTGCCGAAAGTAATCGTAGTCCTCGCGCATTTGTGCAAAGAAATGAACGCGCCGGTAATGTTTCTTCAACACATCGATCAGTTCGCGGTCGGCGCGCGGATCGGGGCGCCACGCGGTAAGTGTAAACACCGCCGCCCCAGCCCGTCGGCTCGGAATACCCAGGCAATGCGGCCGCGTCAGATTCCACATCGTAGGGCACGCGGTGTTGATACAGCGGATGCCAATCTGCGACAGCCTGCGCTCGGTATAAGTGTCCCGCACCGAATGGACAACACTACTGTCGAGCATCGTCCGCAACAGTAGTCGGGTGGGGAGATTGGCGGCGCGCGAATAGTCGTTCCATCCCACGCCGAGACAGATCGCGCGATTCAGCGCCAACGTGTCGAGCCATCGCATACGCCACTGCGAATTCCTGCCGATCTGCGACGACAACAAATTTGAACCGCCCACGAAGCAGTAGTCGCTGCGCTTTAGAAACGCGCGAGTGCGATATGAAAGCAGTTCGTGACTGGGCACGTGGTAGTAATAAGCGTCAGGGAATAGAGAGAAGACAATATTCTTGACGGCATCCATGATGACTTCGTCACCGAGGTTGTCGGAGCTGAGGCTGGTATCTATGAGCGTGATGGTTTGCATGCGTTCAATCTCAGGAAAGAGCGGCGATCTGCCGCTGATGGCGCACATACGCGCGCATACCGAGGCTCGCCCAGCGTGGACTGACGCGCGCCGACGTTCTCAACATCAAACGCGACAGCTTTGCGGAGATATTATCGCCTTTCGCCCAGGTGTTGTCCCAATGATGAATCGCATAGGTATCCGGAGTGACGCATCGCTCCGAAAACGGCTCAGACCACGTATATGGATAGAACCAGCGTGTCGGATACAGCGTCACATCGTGGATCTTCTGTGGCGACTCGCTGTATGTAGATAATCCCTCAGCGATGAGCATCCGAGTGATCAGGCCCGGCCCGGAAAACGAACCAACATTTTTCCAACCCCTCATCTTTTCGACGAAGTATCGGTGCAAACACTCGATGAACCAATGGCCAGGCTCGGCACCCAGAACCGCGCCATTGACCCAGTCTGGATTCCGTTCGCGTACCTGGAATCCTGCGAAACAGCTGTTTTCGAGCAGGCCATCAAGGGGCTGCCGCAGCTCTACATCGGTGTCGAGATATATCCCCCCCTGCTGTAGCAGTACCCACATGCGCACGAAATCGGAAATGCGATTCCATGCCTTCATGCAGTAGGCCGATTGTACGAACTCAAAAGAGAAGTCGATATTGTCCTCGTTCCACAACACAATGTCATAACTGGGATTGAGGCGTCGCCAGCCATCCACCAGGCGCTGGACCCGATCAGGAATCGCTTTAGGCCCCACCCAAACGTAATGTAGTTTCCTCGGGATCACGACGCAGCTCCTTCTTTGGAGAGGCCGGCGGCGCGCATCGATAGCACACCCATCGCCGCGCGGTATAAAGACGGACGCAGGATTTCCCGATAAAGCGCAAATACCGAAAATGCGGAAATTGCCATCCATCGCGGCGCCAACAAGCCGATACGTGCGGCGTACTGCCGATAAAATTTTGCGAAGAAATAATTCGTGTAGTAAATCGACCAGTAGATGCGCTTAAATCGCTGCGTGCGCTGTCCCCCGGTGCGCACTTGCGACAATGGCAGATGAAAGCTGTGACAGGCATTCGTCATATAGATATCGAATCCGTTGACGAACAGATTCATTTGATAATCGGTTTCCTCACGATACCCATTACCGCGCGCATAGTGCGCGTCGAAGGGGTACCGCAAAAGCAGTTCGCGACGCGTCAGAATGATCGCGTTGGTAATTGGAATGCCAAGATCGCCTTCGAATTTCGCACCGTTGATGTACTCGCAGATGAGCGGACGAAACGGGCGCGCGGCGCGCAAACCGCTGCCAAAGCGCTGCAGCGCCTGCACCGGGGTCTCACCGGCCATTAGATAGATACGTCGGCCTGAGATGGCTCCAGCCTCAAGGTGCCGAAGCTTATCCAGCAAAATGCGGGCATACCCGGCTTCTAGGTACTCGTCGTCGTCGCAAAACAGAATGAAATCATTTGTACTTTCCGCGACACCGATGTTGCGCGACTGGGAAGCTCCCAGCCGCTTGCTATTGCGAAGGAATCGCACAATTTTCTGTGGGTAGCGGCGGGCCAATTCGTTAATAACGGCGTGAGTGTCGTCGTCTCCCGCATCGCTGACGAAAATCAGTTCATTGACGTCGTCCTGTTCGAAGTAACTCGGCGCGACCAGACGCAGTGTGTGCCCGCGATTTCTCGTTGGTACGATCAATGTGATCATGCAGCGCTCCATCCATTTTCCCTGGGCAACGCCCACAAGCCGAAGGTGCGAAACTTCACTGACCCACTCCAAGCGGAATCGGCGATTGTCGAAGGGCAATCACTTCACCATAAAGCCGGACAGTTTTATTTGCGATTTCGTGCCAGTCGGGAATCGAAGCGCGTAATGCAAGCACACGCTTTCCCATGTGCACGCGCAACGCCGGATCAGCGATAAGCTCAGACAAGGCGGCTGCCAGAGCTTGCCAATCTTCAACTGGAACCAGGCGTCCATGCTCGCCGTCCTGCAACAGTTCGGCGAACAAGCCGATGCGCGATGCCACAATCGGCAGGCCTGCGGACAAAGCCATCATCAATACACCCGACGCATCGATCTCCCGATACGGCATGACCATAATGTCTGCCCTCGCAAGAATGCCGGGAATTTCCTGATCGTCGACGAAGCGTAGATCGAATTCGACATTCCGTTCTATCCCGGTGCTCTTCGCGAAATTGATAAGAGGAGCCATATCCATGTACGGAGCACCAACGACACGCACTTTGCATCGGCGCATGATCTCTGGCGGCAGCGAAGCGATCGCCTGCAGTAATACGTCCAACCCCTTATAAGGTTTAATCTTACCGAATAGCAGAATTCGGACAATATCCTCGTCGTCGCGTTCCCGGAAAGTATCTCGATGCGGTACCGCGATATCTCCGCCAAGCAGGCCATGAGGAATGACACTTACGCACCGCGCATCGACGCCATACGACTCCACACGCTGTGCGGCGGCACGCGTGTGAACGATAAGATGATCGAAGCGAGGCAATATGCGAGTCGCCCCCCACCGCTGCACCAGCGATCGCGGATTATTGTTGAATGGCGCTGAATCGTGAACCGTCAGTATTGTTGGCGCAATGCGGCGCAGGGCCGCAACGAACCATCGATCCATCGCGGGCAGTGGCGTCCACTGAAAATGGATGACATCCGGCGGATCCGATCGCAATACCCGCAACAACGCCAGCATCGAAACAAAATGGTTCAAGCCCTTAAATATCAGGAAAATCGATCGCGGCAGACGTCCGATCCAGTCGGAATCCAGCGCCCGATAGAAGTGGCGCTGCAGCATTTCGCCGGCGACGCCACCGCCGGCTCCCTCTAAAGCTCTTCCATAAATAGTCACGTCGTTGCCCGCGCTGCGCAATGCCAGAGCTAGTTCGGCATCGTAGGGCCAGGTAAAAAGCGACGGATCAATCAACGCTATGCGCATAGCCGGGCAACTCCAGGTGACGGACGGACTTCGCTGCGCTTCGCAGACCCGTATGCGCAGTTCCAAAGGATGACGCTCAGCGCAATACCCTGGGCCGTTGGCGTGTACAGCGCGTTGAGGAAAAATGAGAGGCCTACCGCAAGCCTGAACACAGCAGGCCCTGAACCTTTCGCCATACAGAAAATGAAAAAGCCGAACAATGCACAGGCACCCACCAATCCAAATTCAAATACGATCTTGTTGAGCGGCATTTCCGACGCCGTCAACACGAATTTTCCCGATGCGTCGGCATAGGAACCTGCGCCATATCCGAAGAACGCGCGGCGCCATTCCGGCCACAACCAGTCGTCGAATGCATAGAAGCCGCCGATAAAGCGCCCAAACGCGCTCGATTTCGTCGAACCGAATTCGCCTGCGCGATTGATGAAAATATCAAGATTGAGACTTTCGGCGAACAGTCCAAGAACAACTAGTGCAACAATCGCCACGAAAAAGAGAGCCCAGCGCCGCTTTGAAATGACGATGATCGGCATACATACCGCAAGAATCATCAGACCGGTTCCGGAGTACGCGACGATCATCGCCACTGCGAATGAAATCAACCGCCACGAGCGATTGAGCGTCATCAGCTCGGCAACTATCGCGACTGCCAGAAGCTGACTGAATTGCGAGGGTTCCAACAGGAAAATACCATTTGCCTTGTAGGTGTTCACTCCATAACTAAGAGGATTCAGGTAGTTATAGTGCTGAATCAGGATGCTTTTCGGAAGAAAATGTTCGATCGGAAACGCAAGTCGTGAGCCGATGACGAATTGAAGAAAAAACTGTGCGATGCCGCAAAGCGCGAGCAACGTTGCCAGATTCAGAAAGAAAAGGAGAGCCTTATCCGCGTGCGGCGAGGTCGCCGGCACGTATACCGTCATAGTGAAGAAGAGCGTCGTCATCAATAGCATCGAATTCATTGAAAAGGATTCGCCACTGAAGATCTGCATTGCCCACAACAACGCCACGACTATTAGATACAAACTCAGGCGTCCAGGATCAAAACGCATGCGGCCCAACAGCAGCCCTGCCATAGGGATGGCAATGAGAATAGGAATCGCAACCGTGAAGGCGGAAGACAACGACGAGATGGCCACTTTTGAAAATATTGTGGTGGCGATCAGAGGCGCATAGAGAAGTACGGTCGCGAGCAGATCGCGAGCGCCTATGTCCGCCGATTGCGAGCCGTCCGGTGCCAACGGGACATCCCCGGCGTTGATTGTTTGGGTGGACAACATCATGAAGACGTCCCCGATTTGGCACACAATCCTTGGGCTTGCCCCCCAGAAATGATGATCATGAGTGATCTGCCTGCGGGCGGCGCCAAACACGGATATAGTCGATCGAATAATCCCAGTCATGATCTCCGCCGATCATTTCGTGCAGATCCACATTCGGGAACGTCATGCCGAGCTGATTGGTGACAAGAATATGTGCGGCAGGTGCTCTCCATTCGTAATGCGTTTGTTTGACTTCACGTCCATCGAGAAGCCACACCGGTTCGTTCTCTCGCCAGTCCAGCGCGAAGACATGAAAGTCTTTGGAAAAGTCGACACCAGGCGTGTATTCTGAATGTTTGAACACGGTAAACAGATCATGCGGTTGACCGTATTTTTCAGGGTGCCCACCGACCTGGACATTACCGGTCATAACGAGTGTCCGCGGACGATTCTGCCAATTCATGAATTCAAAAATGTCGATTTCCGGCGGCCACGGGGTCGCAGAAAATGTGCCGTCCGCATTCTGGACGCCGGCGCCCAACCAGAATGCTGGCCAAGTCCCTACGCCTCGCGGAAGGCGCGCGCGCATTTCGATATACATTCCGGGGGTCACCGGAAATTTCGCACGAAGCATTCCCGACTCTATTCCTCGAGGTCGCGGTCCGCCGCCCTCTGGAATACGTGCTTTGAGCGTTAACGCGTCGGCAGAAAATATGTGCAAAGAATGCGGATCGGTCTCAGGATAGTCGCGGTGATATGACCAATACACCGGCAAGCCGTCGAGCTTGCCGGCGTCATAGATATAACGGTAATAGAATTCCCGATCGAGGTCGGATTTATTGCGAATCGTGGCATCGGCTCGCGAACGACCGAATGTCCAATCCTTCAAAAGCGTCCAGTCACCGCTTGCGCCCACCGGACGGTTATGCGCGTCCTCAAAAGCTCCGCGGGCGAAGCCTGCTGCGAGCAGACCCGCTAAGACCACAGCACTGGTGACGTGTCCGTACTGTCGCATGTGACTTGCATTCCATTTTTCGGATTCCATTTGATACTGCGCAGCCTGAACCGCAGGTTAATCGTCGATCATTGTGCCGTTCATCTGCGCTTCAGGAACGCTAGCCGAATATATCGTTCATGCAAATCGCAACGGATATTCAACGCAAGGAAAGCGAACGCGCGTTTCACAACGAGCGTTATGGTGGTGATTCTGACAACAGGGAGTCATTGAATAAGTGGTATGGCGCCGTGAGCGCCGGCGCGAAGCGTCAGATTGAATTGATCAAACGTGCCGCCGAAAGCGCCAAGGTTCTCGAATATGGATGCGCCGACGGACGCCTCTCTCTGATTGAAGAGGACATCGCACGCGGAGCCGACGAGTTCTTCGGCATCGATATCTCAGATCAAGCCATCGGAAAGGCACGTGATACAGCCGACAAGCTCGCGCTGGAAAATTGCCACTTTGAAACGATGGACGCCGAAAAGATGACGTTCGGCGACAACCAATTCGACCTCGTATTTGGTCGCGGCATCATTCATCACCTCGATTTGAACAAGTGCTTCGATGAGATCAGGCGCGTTCTCCGCCCCGGCGGCAGCGCGATCTTCTTTGAGCCGATGGGACACAACCCCGCCATTAACGGTTTCAGAAGGAAAACCCCCGAGCTTCGGACGCCCGACGAACATCCGCTATTGACCAAGGATTTTGATCTGGCAGGGCGATATTTCCGAAACGTCAATTCACAGTTTTTTGGATTGATGACGCTAGGTGCTGTTCCGTTTTCGCACATGCCGTTCGGAAGTGGTCTGATGAACGCATGCGAAATTACCGATCGCGTCCTACTTCGCATCCCGGTGATCCGCCGCAATGCGTGGTTCGTTCTACTTACTTTGACCAAGTAAATTCGATTTTCGGTAGCGGATGAATAGCGTCATCCGGATACAGCGCGAAAATGCACATCGCTGAAGCAATACGCAAGCGATACTGATTTTTAGAGGTGTCGCAACTAAGGAATCTGGAGATTGGCATGGCTTGGACGCTCATCCTCATCGGCATTATGGATCTGTTGATCGCCGTCCACCCGTTCATTTTTTATCCTCTCTCCCTTCTGGGCATTCGTCGATTCAGGAGAAAACCGATCGCCTTTGGCACAATGCCCGGACATGCGAATGTCCGCTACGCAATCTGCGTCTGTGCATACAACGAAGAGCGGGTGATCCAGCGTAAGGCCGAGAATCTGCTGAGTCTGCGCCGCGCGATGCCCGATCTGGAAGTGTTCATTTATGTCGATGCGGCGACTGACCGCACAGCGGAATTATTGCGCCCGTACGCGGAGCACTTTCACATACATGTTTCTCCGAGGCGGCACGGCAAGACGTACGGCATGAATCTTCTGGTTTCGATGACGCAAGCACCCATCATCATATTCACCGATGCCAACGTTTTTCTGGATGGCGCATCGCTCCTTAATCTGTCCCGCTATTTTTCTGATCCTCATATCGGCTGCGTGTGCGGCCATCTTGTCTATACAAACTCCACTGATTCGGTTACCGCGACTACGGGCTCTCTCTACTGGCGTCTCGAAGAAGCCATAAAACGACTCGAAACGGATACAGGTTCGACGATGGGTGCGGATGGTTCGTTGTTCGCCATCCGGCGGGAGTTACATCGTCCGCCCCCGGATCACATCATCGACGACATGTACGTTTCATTTCGTGTTCTGTGCGAGGGCCATCGCGTCGTACAGGTCGACGATGTTCTTGCCTACGAAGAATCCGTGACTTCGGCGAGCGAGGAATTCCGTCGCAAAATCCGCATTGGCTGCCAAGCATTCAATGTGCATCGGATAATATGGTCATCGCTGCGCAATACCGGAATATTGACGCGATACAAATATGTGTCGCACAAGCTGCTGCGCTGGCTTTCCATTTATTTTCTTTTTACAGCCGAATTGTTCATCGTGTTAGGTCTTTTTCTGCTTGGCCACGAGAGAATTGCGCTGCTGGCACTGCTGAGTCCGGTGCCGCTATTTCTGTTGGGCGGCGTCTGGCGCCTGAAGCCGTTCTCGCAGATATGGGACGTTCTTATGTCCCTGGCCGGCGCGGGATTAGGCGTGTGGCGATCACTCCGTGGCGATCTTTTTCAAACCTGGACGCCGGCGAATTCGATACGGCAGGCAACGGAATGAGTCCCACGACTTTTGAACATACTCCGAGTTTAATCCGTACGCGCCATCGGCTTTTATTTGCCTGCTGTGCATTCTGGGCGGCGACGATTTGCCGAGGAGAAGCGGAAACTTCTACTGACAACCCGGTACCACAGCAGAATGCCGCCCGTTTCAACGGGGGCTATTGGGCGCAGATTTATCCCAACCGCGACTTCGAGCGCGGCTGCGTCATCGGCTATCTCGCATTTGAATTCAGTCCGACTGGCTACTTTATCTTCAACCGTAAAACCACGGGTTCGTGGAGGATTGATGAACTCGGGAACCTCAAACTGAGAACGCGCGACGGTGCCAGCATTACGTTGACCGTTTCCAACGATCTGCTGCGACCGGCATCAGACCTCGGTCTCATCAAGCGAGCGAATTTATATCAAAAATGCCCATCGTGAGGATGCCGTCGCTCTCCCGCGGGTAACGTTTAGGCCGCCACCTTGACCTGCGGCGCTTTCATGCCCGTCATTGCGGGAATGACCCTTCCGCCGAATGCGCATGACAAAGCGTAGCTTGACGCATGCGAGCCCGGTCTTAGAACATATCCGTGCCAAAGCCCCCCGGAGATGAGCGGGACGGCCAGCCTACCCCATTTAGACGACGACCGGCACGCCGATCTCGACCTACATTCAGCTCCTATTGCTCGTTTGCCGAAGTCCCTCATTACCTGGATATTTGTAGATAAGTTCGGCAAAACCTGTCATCAGTTCGGGAGTAATATCTAAAACATAAAACAATTCAAACATATTTATGTTGAACAGTTCCTCATATTCAGTGAATCATCCCTGCCGGCTCGATCGCGTCGATAACTGGGATTTGGAAACTGACGTGGCCGTGGTGGGTTTCGGCGCGGCGGGCGCCTGTGTGGCAATTGAGGCTGCGCGCAGTGGCGCGCAGGTGTCGTTGTTCGATGTCGCGGCTGGTAGCGGCGGTACATCGGCACTGTCGGGGGGGGAAATCTATATCGGCGGCAACGGTGGCACGCCGATTCAACGCGCTGCGGGGTTCGACGACCAGACCGAGGACCTGTTCAAATATTTGATGATGAGCGGCGGCCCGAACGCCGACGAAGCGAAAGTCCGTCTCTATGCGGACAATAGCCTCAAGCACTTTGAGTGGCTCGTTGCGCAGGGCGTGAAATACAAGAATTCGTTCATCTCCGAGCGAATCATCGAGCCGACCACCGACGATTGTCTGATCTGGAGCGGCAGTGAGGAAGCCTGGCCGTTTGTCGAGCAGGCAAAGCCCTGCCCGCGCGGACATACGCCGCAATGGATGGGATGGGGCGGCGGTCGTTATCTCATGGATGTGCTGACACTGCGCGTCAACGAATTGGCCATCGATGTGCGTTTCAATTCCCGTGTCGTCGCGCTGATCGTGGACGCGGATTCCAGTGTATGCGGCGTAGTCGCCCGCATGGATGGCGAGGACCGGTTCATTCGCGCACGCAAAGGCGTGGCGCTATGCGCGGGCGGCTTTGTCATGAACAAAGACATGCTCAAACACAACGCACCGACATTGCTGCGCTCCAATTTCCCGCTTGGCACGGTCGACGACGGATCCGGCATTTTAATGGGACTCAGTGTCGGCGGAACGGCAATCAACATGAGCGAATGCTTCGTAACGCTGCCGTGGTATCCACCCGAAATCCTGATCAAGGGCATTTTCATCAACGACCGCGGACAGCGATTCATCAATGAGGATTGCTATCACGGTCGCGTCTCGCAGCACATGATTCAGCAAGGCGGCAACCGCATCTATCTGCTGCTCGATAACGCCACTTATTCCCAGCCGGAACTGTCCGAGTTGAATCTTATCGATATCGCGGCAGCGGGAGAAACCTGGGAAGAAGTCGAGAAGGATCTTGGGTTGCCGGAAGGATCGCTGGTTGCTACCACGTCGCTTTATAACCGCCACGCGGAAAAAGGCGAAGATCCGGTATTCCATAAAGCGCGGAAATGGCTGAAGCCACTTAACGAACCACCGTTCGTTGCTCTGGACTGCCGGATCGATCACTGCTTCTACTCGTATTTCACACTGGGCGGCCTCAACACGCTGCCCACGGGTGAAGTGCTGCGAGCGGACGGCGAGATCGTTCCGGGCCTATATGCGGCCGGACGCACGGCCTGCGGCCTGCCACGCTGGGGCGCGGGCTATAGTTCCGGCATGTCACTGGCCGATGCGACGTTTTTCGGCAGGCAGGCAGGCAGACGGGTCGCACGCTCTGGCTAGGGCTCCGTCCAGAAGTTAGTGCCGTTGAACAGGGGCGGTATGGATTTCTGTCCTTTATGTATTTCCCGACTTAATCAACCGACCCGCTTCCAGCCGTGCGTTCCTGGCAGACACATTGTTGATAATTTTTCATGAAAAACGTCGTTGCAATTTCGATACGGGACTGCGAGGCTCTCGAATAACACGCTATAGTGTCATTGAATGCGGCCGCCTTGCGGGCAAGGCGATTTCGCAACGGCCATGACAGTGATTAAAATTTTCGTGACCTGGATTTATTCACGAAATAGATTGAATGATGCCGGTCGACAGTCTTTTTCCAATTCGATTAGCTCTTGCTCGCACGTACTCAATGACTCGCCTCAGCAGTGTTCTGACAAATAGTGAGCGCGAAGCCATCCTTGCGCAGTTCAATCACAATCTGCCGCGTTACTTGTCGGGCGTGGCGGGCTCGCTTAGCCAGCAGCTGGTCAGCGCCTGCGCCGCCGCGGGATATGACGGCATCAAGGCGACGCAAATTCAATTGCTATTCAAGCTCGTTCCCGAGGGCGGCCGCGTCGTCGACATCGCTCAGTACTGGGATATCACGCAGCAGGCCGCCGGGCAGATCGTTAACGTAATGGGGCAGCAGGGGTATCTCAAGCGCAAGCCGGATACGATCGACAAACGTGCGAAGAAGCTGCTCCTGACCGCCAAGGGACAAAAATTAATTACCTGCGCAGCGAGCGCCTCGCAGCGCATCGACCGTGAGCTTGCCCGCGTGATCGGCGATGCGGAACTGACGGAATTCAAGGGGAGCTGCGCACTGCTGTTTTATGGCCTTGGTATCGCCACTGAGGGCGAACGCCCCGTCGGCCAGAATCCGGCTTACTCACTGCCTCTGTATCTGGCCGGTCTGGTCACGCACAGCGAACGGCAGCTGATGGAGCTGGATAAAGCCAAGGGCCATACGCAGCTAAAAATGTCGTTCGCACAGGTGCTCATGTACACGTCGCCACATGGCACGTTGATCAACGATCTGGCACGTATCAACAACATTTCCAAACAAGCCATCAGCCAAACCGTAAAGCAGGTTGAGAAGCTCGGCTATGTGCAGCGACGGCAACATCCCGGAGATGCACGTTCATCGATGATCTTTTTGACCAATGCCGGTCTGCGCCTGATCGAAGACTCCATCGACAACATCAGCGTGCTAAAAGCTGGATTTGTGCGAATCCTGGGGAAAAACCGGGAAAAACGCTTCGCGCAGACCGCCGAATGCCTGTTCAAACACGTCGTGGTGTCGGCGGCGCCTCTTGCAGGAGAGATTTCGCATCTGAGTGCCGCTGCGATTCTGCAGCGGACACTGGAACAGCTGTATCTGGAATCCGGAGATACCGCCCGCAGCAAGCTGTTCAATCGCGCGGGCCACAAGGTGAAGTTGTCAGCCAGTGCGTTGAAAGTGCTCGGAGCGCTCGAAATCCGGATGTCGCAATAGACGAATCAAAACTGGGAAAGGAGGTCGTTCACGACACGGGTTCCAGATACGTCGCCTGCCAACAAGCCGACCGGAGTCCGATCCAGAAATATCTCTTGCTTCAGTCTCTTATTTCGGTTTGAAATGCGTCGGCACATGGGTGAAACCGCGCACGTTCGGGTTATGCGCGCGCTGCAAACCTGATTCCTCTATCTCGTAATCCGGAATCCGCTTCAGCACTTCCTCGAACACCACCCTGACTTCGAGACGCGCCAGCGCCGCACCCAGACAAGAGTGCAGACCGAAGCCGAAAGCCATGTGATCGCGGGAGCCGCGACGGATATCAAACACATCCGGATTTTCATACTTCGTCTGATCGCGGTTGGCGGAGATCACGCAGAGACCAACACAATCGCCTTTTTTGAGCTGCTTACCGCGCAGCGTCACGTCCTTACCGACACGCCGCACGATAATCTGCGAGGAACCGTCGAAGCGCAGCACTTCTTCAACCGCCTGCGGAATCAGATTTGGGTTCTCGACCAACATGCGGCGCTGCTCCGGATGCTGCCACAGACGATAGGCCGTATTACCGATGAGTTTGGTCGTGGTTTCGTTGCCGGCGACGGCCAGCAGAATCATGTTGCCGATCACTTCCAGATGGCTCATCACGCCTTCCTTTTCGGCGCGCAGCATGAGACCGAGCATATCTTTGCCATGCGGACCCGCCGCGTGCTTGTGCGTGTGCTCTTCGAAATACTTGGCAAGATTCATGTAACCGCTGACATTACGCTCAGCAAGATCGACCTGCTTGTCGTCGCGAGCGATCAAATCGTCCGCCCAACCACGCACTTTATCCTGATCTTCGAGCGGCACCCCGATCATGGTCGAGATCACACCCATCGGCAGATAACAGCCGAGATCGGCAACGAAATCGAAACGGCCGCTGGAAAGATGCGGCTCGACCATGCGGATCGATTCGTTGCGAATGTAGCTTTCAAGCGGCGCCAGCGCCTGCGGCGTCATCAGTGGCGCGAACAGTTTGCGCTGACGCGTGTGATCGGGCGGATCACTGCCGATCAGCATCGGATATGGCAACTTGTCGTTGGCATCAGCTTCCAGCGCAACCGCACCCGTGTTGATGAATGTCTTGAAGTCGCGGAAGGCGCCGTTGACATCTTCCCAGTTAGTCAGCAACCAGAAGCTGCCGGGTTCGTAAAAATAGACGGGATCATTGTCCCGCGCGGCCTTGTAATAGGGATAAGGGTCCCAGTGGAATTTGTGATCGTACGGATCGAGATTGACTTTACTCATCGATGTGCTCCGGGACTCTCTATATTCTGCGTCGGCCTCGTTCGATTTTTCTCATTTGCCCCGCAATCGCGGTTCCGCATCGTGAGCATCGGCGAGGCAACGCCCCCATTTGTCGATAATACTACGTTTACTTGTTTTATTAGTAAATATCGCTTTTATATTAAGAGGAGCCAATCGGAAATTTTTATCCCGCGCATTTGCTCATTTTCTGATTCAACCCGCTACGAGCCTGCGCTGACCGCCGCAAAGAATGCTGCGGACGCGCGCGTCTTCCTTCGTCATTGCGACGATCGCGAACCGAATGCCCTTGGAAATGAACCCAATACACCCGCTATATCTTGCACGCAGCGAGACACCGCACCGAAGAAAATCGATCTGCCGGATCAACCAGCGCTCAGTGCCTCAAGCCCTTGACCTTGATCTTGAAGCTCATTGCAGGGCCCGGAGTCGGCGCTGTCTTGGTCTTGAGGTTGTAGCCTGGCGGATCGAGCGACATATCGAGCCAGTAGAAAAGCTGTGCCATCGTGACAGCCATCAACACTTCCGCAAGACTCTTGCCCAGGCAGGTATGGGGTCCGCGGCCGAACGGCGAATAGGCACCTACCTGCATGTGCTCAGCGCGCGGCTTCTGATAGCGATCAATATCGAATTTCTTGGGGCTCGGATACAGGTCCGGCTGGAAGTGGGGCACGCTGGTACCCAGATAGACCATTTCACCTTCGCGGACCTGATGCCCATGAAACACGAAATCGCGATTGGCGATGCGGATCTGGGCAACAGCGATCGGCAGCAGACGCATCGATTCCATGATTGCGCCGTTCAGAGCCGGCAGGCTCTTCATGAACTCGCCCTCATTCATCGGTTTGGAAAAGACTTCGTCAACTTCCTTTTGCACACGTGCCAGGACTTCAGGATGTTTCAACACCAGGTAGAGGATCGCCGAAGTGGTGTTTGCCACAGTATCCAGGCCGGCCACATAAGGACCGGTCATCAGCATGATCAGGTCCCGATCAGGAATCAGCTCCGGATCACGCTTGTGGGCATCCATCACGTCATCGATCAGAGTTCTGGCTGCGGTCGTTCCACCCTTACGCTGCTTTTCGTTATAGCTCGCAATCATCTTGTGACCGAGCTCAAACATGCGCGCTTTCGCGCGCTTGTATTCGGGAAACTTCATCATGAACTTTGGCCGCTGACGGGTCACCAGCACGTTCAGGATGTAGAGAATTGTAGTGCGGATATCTTTGACATATTCCAGCGGCGCGGAGCCGGTGAGAATCGTGCCGAGCTGATCGACAACCATATACTGCATACCCTGCACGACTGGCACTTTGGTGCCGACTTTCCAATCGCGATCGATGACGCGCTTGGTGATCTTGGCAAGCTCATCGTAACGGCCTTCGATCGCATCCTTCGAAAAGCCCCACTTCATGATCGCACGCAGCTGCTTGTGGCGTTCACCGTCCTCGGCACTCAGCATTTTGGAAGCGCCGAACTCGTCCACGAGTGGCTGCCAGGCTTCCTTCGAGCGCAGCGAATCCTTACCTTCACGTGATCCGAGAAACTCGGCTGCTTCGACCCCGGCGATGACCGTATAGGCATTGCCCAGCATCTTCACTCGGTAAATCGGGCCATAGTCCTGATAAGCGCGGTAGAAGAATTTTGCAGGGTCTTTCGCCATTTCCAGCGTATTGCCGAGGAAGGGCAAGCCTCGCACGAGCGGCGGCAATGGCGCAGGGCTCTGATTCACCATGGGTTCGGAAATGTCCATTGCTTCTTCCTCCAACCGAAAATGGCCGACTATGGCCGCTACCAGAATAAAAGCCTAAACAGATCGCATTTGATGTCGAATCGGCACAGCAAGTGGGGCAACTGCCGAACGAGCGTCCATACCAGCCGCCTAAAATTATAATCAGACAACAGACTATTTCGTCCTCACACTAACAGAGTAGAAGGAAATTGACCGTTTCCAGAAACGAGCACGGCGCTGTGCCCATAGGGTCCCGTCCCTTCGCTCGGCACACCTTGCCTGCTGCTCTTTTGGGCAACAACGCTGTAATCAAAATTATTGCCAACGAATCCAACAAATGCCCGCAGAAGATTCCGATCAGGATGACCAATCGGTACCGATGCGTCGATAGATAAACGGAGGTGGCGCCTCCGCGCTTTCGCGAACCGCCTCAATCATAATGCTGTGGTCCGGCGCCAGCGCACACGCCGGATCAGTACGCGCCGGATCACCGGTCAGCGCAAACGCCTGGCAGCGGCAGCCGCCCCAATCGATTTCGCGTCGGTCGCAAGACTGGCAGGGTTCCGGCATCCAGTCGGTGCCGCGAAACCGGCGGAAAGCGGGGGCGTCGCTCCAGATGGCCGCCAGCGATTGTTCGCGCACGGATGGAAATTCGAGACCCGGCAGTGTTTCAGCGGCGTGGCAAGGTAAGACTTTCCCTGCCGGGGAGATATTCATGAAGCGCTGCGCCCATCCTCCCATGCAAGCCTTCGGGCGGATCGCGTAGTAATCCGGAACAACGTAATCGATCGACATGCGGCCTTTCACGTCCGCGCGCGCGGTCTCGACTACCGCCGTCACCGCCTCAAGCTGCGCGCGGGTCGGCAACAGCGCGGCCCGGTTCAGCAAACCCCAGCCGTAATACTGCGTATGCGCGATTTCAATGCGGCCGGCACCCAGCTCCACGCCAAGTGCCACCATCGCCGCCACGCGTCCAGCGTTGTGGCGGTGCACCACAAAATTTAGCGTCAGCGCCAACCCGGCTTTGCGGACCAGTCGTGCCGCCGCCAGCTTGCGCGTATGGCCGCCGGGATAACCGCCGATGCGATCGGCCTCCGCCGGCTCGACATCCTGAAAGCTGATCTGCACGTGATCGAGACCAGCCTTCGCGAGTTCGGTGAGCCGCGACTCGTCGAGCATCACCGCCGAGGTGATGAGATTGCTGTAAAGCTGCCGCTGCGCTGCATGGCGTACCAACTCGGCAAGATCCTTGCGCGCGGTCGGTTCGCCCCCAGAAAAATGGACCTGCAGGATGCCAAGCTCTGCGGCTTCGTCCAGCACGCGCAACCACGTTGCGGTATCGAGCTCGGCACTTGCACCTTGCAGCGCAAGCGGATTAGAGCAGTAAGGACATTGCAGCGGACAGCGGTGGGTGAGTTCCAGCAGCAATGCCAACGGCGGCGCCAGCGTCGTGCTCACAGTTTTACCGCGCCCTTGTCGGCCAGATCTCTCAGCATCGTCGCGACATCGCCGGCAATGACTTCGGGTGGTGCGTTGA
>Ga0265334_10000095_pt1 | contig 62557 bp, 101 predicted proteins | sample 42023metaG_FD_192442 | JGI IMG/M metagenome (GOLD analysis project Ga0265334, IMG submission 192442) | Rhizosphere microbial communities from Carex aquatilis grown in University of Washington, Seatle, WA, United States - 4-20-23 metaG | ecosystem: Host-associated > Plants > Roots > Rhizosphere...
GCGATGGGTGCCGAGTGCTGCACAAGGCCGTGCTCGCCGTTGTCCGTAAGATCGCCAAGACTGCCGGCGAGTTGTAGGTCGCGATACGACCGCTCGACACTCGACACGATGCCCTTGGTCACGGTCGAATAGAGCACTGCATAGGAATTGCCGACGGCGTAGACCGTGTCGCCGCGAATCGGATCGGTGCACGCCAGAACGGCAGCCTGCGTCGCGGGCAACTTCGTCTGGACCTTGAGCAACGCCAGATCGAGCGCCTTGTCGGTGTCCACGACTTTATAGACGTAGCTGTTCGTCTGGACGATGCTCGGGCCGGCGTAGTATTCCTGGCTGACGGTGCCGGGACGGACGATCTGGATCTTCTCTTTGGTGACCTTGCCGTCTTTGTCGACCTTGTCCTTTTCGACCGTCTCATATTGGCTAGTGACGCAATGCGCTGCGGTCAACACATAGTTGCGGTTCGTGTCGATCAGCGTTCCCGAACAACCCTTGTTGACCAGGAAGTTCGTCTGGTCGATCTGCCGGTTCATGTCCGCGATCTTCCAGCCATCGGCGCGGGCGTAGCCAACGACGGCAAGGAGCGCCAGCACGACGAGGACGGGGAGCAGCCACTTGTTGAATTCGCGCATTACTGTGTGTCCTTTACCAGCAGCCGAGACGATGGCCGGTTTCGTTGTGGATACGGATTTGCTCGACGGTCGCTTTAGTGTCGTGCTTCATCGAATAGGTAATCGCCCGCCACGCCGCGCACTGCGCAGCGGTGTCAGTTGTCGCGGTTGTACTGGTCGCGCATGCCGGGAGTAGCAGGAGACTTGCCAACGCTACGCACGGCAGCAGCGTGCGCATCGGTGCCGCGTTGAACCGCAGCCTGTTCGGCTTTGTCCCACTTGGCTTGCACAGATGCTTTTCCATCGTGGACTCCGATTCCATAAATGACGGTTGCCCCGCCGATGATGACCGCGGCGACGAGCGCCCAATCGCGAATGTGGTTGATGTTGCGGCCGAGCCACGGGCCGATCAGCGGAACGGTTGTGGCCGACGCAGCGAGCGCCGTTGCGAACACGAATAGCAGGACGCAGAGCGTGATCGCGCCGAGGCCGAGTGCGTAGTGGGTCAGGATGGCGAGCATGTCAGCGCCTCATCAGTTGAAACAGCGCCAAGAACCCCTGCGCGCTCAACACGACAAGGCTGATGAACGCGCCGGCGCCGAGAACGAAAAGCGTGATTGCACCGATCATCGCGAGTAGGGGACTGGCCATTTGTTCAATCCTCCCTCAAGCACCACGTCCGCTCGCCCCAAGTGCGATCGGTGCGGCGGTTAACGAGGCCCTTGAGAACCTTACCGGCGGCGCGGGTGTATTGGGTGATGGCGTTGCAGCCGGCCTCGACGCGCCCCTTGTTGAGATAATCGGCAATGGAGGGGTGGTAGACGCCGGCCTTGTCGTAATGGCCCTTGCACACCCGACCCGGCCCAATGTTGACGGCGAGGCTAATCAAAGCCGCTTGCCGGTGTGGCGGGAATTCGTTGAAGCCCGGCATGCAGGCTTGCAGCGGGGCGGCGTAACGCGGCGCCAGTTTGGCCAGTTCTTCGGTACACTTGGCGCGGCTAAATTTCATGCCGGGCTTTAGCCACGGCCAGTCGTAATTGGTGATGCCGCCGCAGACCGTGGTCACGCCCGCCGGATCGAACGGGAGATGTTCGGCAACAAGATTCATTCCCTCCCAATGGCCATAAAGCAGGGCGGCGAGGGTGGCGGCGGTCGCGCCTAGGCCGGCCTTGCGGGCGACGCTCATTCGTCCCACCCCGGCTGCGCGACGAAGCGGAGAGCGAGGGTGGCGAGCGAGAGGCCGATGGAACCCGACACGAACCAGCCGAAAGAAAGGCTATCCTGGAACGCCGGCCACACCGCGTAGAGGCCCGACAGGACGGCATTCAACGCCGCAGCCCTGACGCTCCAGAGGCGGTGTGCCTTTTGCCATTGCTGAATGGGGGCCATGCGCGTACAATACCGCACTTATGGAGTATTGTCAACGTAGGATTAAATACTGGTTGCGGAGGTCGGCCGATGCGACTAGGGTGAGGTATGTTGAGAAGCACAGCCATCGATTGCCTGCACGCCGCTCTGGCCAGGGTCGCGCGACTCAAGGCGCGGCGATATCCCGACATGATCCGCGTCATCGAGAGCATGTCTGGCGCGACTGCGACCGGGGTCGGAATCGCAGATTATCTAGCTCTTTACGAACACGTCCTTTACGCCCGTCCCCGTTACATTCTCGAACTTGGTGCCGGACTAAGCAGTGCGGTCATTGCCGCCGCGACGGTCGCTGCCGACTACCAGCCTCGGTTCGTGGCAGTCGAGGAAAACCCCGAATGGACCGCGCACCATCGCGTCATCATCGCGCCCGAACTGCTAGAACGAATCGAGTTGATTGAGCGCCGCGCGGAGGCGACAGCCAACGGCGCCCACTACATCAATTTGCCAATCTTACCTTATGATTTTGTGCATGTTGACGGTCCCGCTACGCCCGATGTCACCTGCGACATTATCGAACTATCGCCGCATCTAGCGTCACGCTGCCGCATCATTTTCGACGGGCGCGAGGCGAGCGCACGGCACGCTCGCCCCCATCTTGAAGCGGCAGGATTTAGACTCCGCCGCGGTCCGCTCACGCTCAGCCACGAATTTTGGCGCTAGTGCCACTGAATCGTAACGCCGTAGATCGGAATGATCTTGCCGTTGAGCGTCTTGACGCGCGCTTGTATCGACGACCCGCTGGTACAGGCTGTGTCAGCCGTTTCGGCAACTTTGCGGCCTGACTGGCCATTGCCCGCGCTCGACAAGGTCGCCGACGCCCAATTCGTGCCGCCGTTGCATGACACCTCGACGGTCAAATCGGTGTTGAGCGTCGGCGTTGCCGTGTTGTCATACTCGACCAGCACACGAGCATTGGCCGCGGCGCTCGTCGGAGTCTGCGCCGTCGTCACGATGGTCATGTCGTTGACCGGTGACGTGTATGCGTTCAGGTCCGACAATTGAACGGCGGACGTTCCGTAGTTGTTCTGTAACAAGACCGCCGCGACGTACCGAGCGGTAACCGAACCAGTCCGCGTAAAATCTGTTACCGATGACGGAATGGTGATGTCTGAGCCGAGTTCAGTCCAGGTCGTTCCGTCAGTCGAATAATAAAGTCCCATGCCGTTGGTGGGGCCAGCAGGACGAGCGAGTTGCTTCACCTCAATCTGCGTGACAGTGTAATTGGCACCAAGATCAAGTTTCGCCATAATGCGCGAGTTGATGCCGGCAGCACTCAAATCGCCGATGGTCGTCAGCGAGATATTCGTGCTGGTGTTATTATCGTTGATGTTCGCTGCCGTGCCACCAAGAGGCGTCGATGGCGTTGCCGTCGTAAACCGCGTCAATGTCGGGGTCGACGCAACATAACTCGTCTGCGCGTTCGTTGATGTGCGCGTGCCGTTTGTGAGCGTGGCAATGCCAGCGGCGTCCATGAAGCCATCGGCAACCAAACCGACGGAACGACGATAGGTGCCGAAAAGCTTTGCCTGATAGATATAATTGAGCAGGAAATCTTGGCGCTCGGTGGTCGTCATCCCGCCACCGCCACTGGTCGCAGGAACGGACCAGTTGCCGCCCGCGTCGAGATACTTGCCGGCGGAGAAATCGCCTGCGCCTGGCGCAGGAGCTAGGCCCTTCGTGCCGCCCGATCCGGCGTCGCCAACCATTCCCGGCAGCAACGCCGTGAGCGTCGCCGCAGTCGAATAGGTCGAACCATTGAGCTTCATCGTGCTCGTGGCGCTATCCAGGGTCTTGTTTGTCAACGATTCCGCACCCGCCAGAGTGGCGAGCGTACCCGTGGCGGGCAGCGTGACGTTCGTAGCACCTGTGGTCGTGAGCGTCAGAGCATTGGCACCCGCAGTGGTGAATGCCGCCGCGGTCGTGATGTCGCCGCCCATGTTCAGCGTGCGCGAGGCATCGTTGACCTTGACAGTGAGTGTGCGGCCGGCGGTCAGGGTCTCATTCGCAGTCACGGTCAGGTCGAACGCGCCCGTGCCGGCGTTGCGTATGGCGAGGCCCGTCAGACCTGTTGCAGTACCGCCATTGATGGTCGGAGCGGTCAGCGTCTTATTGGTGAGCGTATCGGTCGTAGCGCGGCCGACCAGCGTGTCGGTAGCCGCCGGAAGCGTGAGTACGCCCGACGCCGCTGCAGAAGCCTGCACGGTGGTCGTGCCGGAACTGGACCCTTTGTGGATAACGGTGCCGCTGTTGAACGACTTCGCGCCGGTGACCGTCTCGACGTTACCGAGCGTCATCGCCGTGCCGGACGCGGCCGGGCCGGTCAGCGTCACGCCGTCGGGAATGGTCAGCGTCGCGCCCGTCGCCGGCGCGGTGATGGCGACCTTATTGATCGAGGTGGCAGTCGCGACGCCCAAGGTGGGCGTGACCAGAGTCGCGCCGGTCACGAGCACGACCGCACCTGTGCCGCTCGATCCGTCCGAAAGATCGGCGACGGCTGGCTGCGCGCGGGTGACATTGCCATCCGTGCCGACGCCGGTCAGGAACTGATGCGACACCGCGACGCTGGAGAACACACCGCCGAGGCTGCCAACGGTCGGGGCGGGAATGGTCGTGTTGCGCTTGAAGCGCGTGCCGACCGAATCGACGATGCAGCTCAACCCGTCGTCCGCGGTGGTCGTGTCGCTCAGATCGGCGTCGAAGCCCTGACCTGCAATGTCCACGCCGAAGGCATCGGAGTAGTCGTGACTGCGCACCTCGTCAGCGTTCGCCACGCGCAGGCGCACCCGGCCTTTGAAGTAGGACCGGTCGTCTGCCTTGCTGTTGGCAGTGCCGTCGACAAAAACGCTATTGATGGGGTGATCGGTGGCCACGTATATTCTCCACTAAAGACGAGTATTATCAACCGCTAGACGCGGATATATTCCTCGATGAAGGCGCCGCCTGTCGTGCCGTTGCCGCCGACAGGGGATGTGCCGCCGATTCCAATCGTCACTGGCTCGGTGGCCGAAAGATCGGCTACGTCGACCCATCCGGCACCGGAGCCGCCGGCACCGGCGCCGTCACCGCCGCTGCCGTTGCCGCCTCTACCGAGATTGCGACCGGGGGAAGCCGCAGAGCCGAAAGGTCCGCCGGAATGACCACCGCTCGTACCGGACCCTGCGGCGGAGCCGAAATCCTCCATGCCTGTAGTCAAGCCACCGGCCGCGCCGGCGGCGGCGACATCGCCCGCATGGCCGCCTTCAGCCGTCAGATGCGTGCCGAAGGTTGTCGGTCCACCCGACCCGCCGGGACTGCTGCCACCGCCGCCGCCGCCGCCGCCGATCAGATAGACTTTGACGCCGAAGCAATTCGCGTCGTGGACGAAATTACCCGTGGATAGAAATTGTGTGAATTTGATTTTAAATTCGCCGGACGCCTTATTCCACGACGATCCGTTGAAAACGATGTCCGCGTTCTGCGCCTTGTCGTACGCTTTCCAGCCGTTCGTCGGCACGTAGTAGACCCACGCACCGCTCTCGTAGCGCGCGATCTGTGCGGCCTTGCCAGCCCACGCGCCGGTCGGCGATGAGCCGACGATGTACTCGACGTTTGCAGTCGGAGAGACCGGCGGCGCGTTTGTCGTCTGATTCTCGATTATCCAGCGCACTTTCGCACCGCCGCCGGACATGGCAGACGGAAGCACCGACCCTGTCGTCAAAGCTTGCGAACCGAACCCGGCGGTAAGCGTTCCGCCCGACGTCTTGTGGTAATAGGTGTCGGTGGACTCGTCGTAGACGAATTGTCCGATGCGAACCGCCTGGAAAACCCAACCGCGGGCGAGATAGACGCCGATCTGTCCATCCTTGCCCGCCCAATCGGCACCGGTCGCTGCGGTCGGGATGTAATAGGTATCGCCACTCACGGGGGACACGGGCTGCGTGGTCGTCGTGGTCGAGAGCACAGCGTAAGGCGTGGGGATTGCGGCAACGGCCTTGTATCGCTTCGCGTCCGCCGTAACCGCGCAAGTAGTGCCGTCGTGCGCGGTCGTGGTGTCGGTCGAGTCGTACTGGAAAAGAATGCCTTTCCACTGGATGTAGAGCGGCAGCGTGCCGTCGGCCGGATCGACGACAGTAAAGTTTTGCGTATCCTCGGTGTCCGAGAAGACCCAAATGAATCGCTTGGTGACGGCTGTGCGCTGCAGCGCCTTGTCGGCTGCGCTACCGACCGGCCATGCCGCGACTGTGTCTAATGCGCTGCTCATGGTGTATTATCAACCCACATTCACGGAAGCAAGCGTGAACGGCTTTTCGTCCACGCTCGGATTCCAGTTGGATTCAATCGAGGCGTCGTATTCGGTCAGGGCGAGGGTTACGGTCGAAAAATCGTCGGAGAAGCCGACGCCCGTCACCATGTAATTGCCGATCGCCATCGGCCATAGTTGGCTATCCCACGTCCCAACCGATCCGATGAGTTCGTCCGCCGCGACTGCGAGAATGTTCGCGTCAACGGGAACGGTGATCGTTTTACCAAGGCGCGAGCTGTCGACATACGCCTTGAGCAACCGTTCGGCGCGGCGATAGTCACGGGTGAAATCCAGCGACAGTGTGCCCGGCAAAACCTCTCCGTCCGTCGCCTGAAGATCGTAGCGGTCAAGGATCGGGCCGTTGACGGTCTGGTAATTCTGCTCCTCGGCCACAAAGACGACTTGCGCGCGATTGATGAGGTCGCGCTTGGCCTTCGCCGCCTGGTACGTGAACCCGCCGGCAATGATGCCGTCGTGAATGGTGAACGTCGGCGTCTTTGGCCGCGACGACGAAACCCACACCTTGCCGCCGCTCATCAGCACGTAACCGCGGTTCGCACTGAGCAGTCGCGGCAGCACGCTATACGGCTTTTCGTTCAGAATGATCGCGCCGTCGATGGTGTATCGCTTGATAAGCGTGCCATCTGCGCAGCCGACCAGTTCATCGTCATATGTGGCTGCGTCTGCTACGCGGTCCCAATCGATCTTGTCTTTCGGGATACGACCGCCGAATTCGCGCGTCAGATACCACGCCTGCACGAGAGAGGCGTTATTGGACCACTTCCACGTCGTTTCGTCGTCAAGCAGTTGCTGCGGATCGCGCGGGTCATAGACCTTGACCCCGTCCACCGACAGGTACGGATCGGGGCGCGCAACCTGTCCCCACAGGGCGTTGAATGCATCTTGCGTCGAGCCGCCGAAATTGTACTCGCCGACATACGTGGCAATTCCGCGCTGGCGGAAAATCGTGGTCGACGATCCGGTGTAAAGCGTGAAACTAGCCACAAAGATCGAATGCGTGCCGGCGTCCCCGTTCTGCTCCTCGATGCTGACTTCGTAATAGCGATACGCTGTGGAGTTGCTGAATGTGCCGGTAAAAGCCGCGTTCGCCGAATAGCTAGCGGCTACGCTGACGTAAAGGTCGGTCCACGTCGAGTTGTCGTTCGAAGCCCTCAAACGGACGATAACACTTGCACTGGATAAGGCGGCGTCGGTTGGCGCTGTCACACAGAAGCCGGTAGCCGTCACCGAATGCCCGGAGCCGAGGTCAGCGCCAACTACTGCGGTCAGATTTCCGGTGCCTTCGTAGGACGCGCTTTGCAGCGCGACTTTGATCGTTTCGTTGAGCGCCGCAGCACCATTGGTCATCGTACCGATGACGGAAGCGTTGGCGAACGAAACTAGCGAGAGGCTGACGTTCGGATACCGCGCCAAAATGAGCGGGTCGGCGTCTTGATCGACAGCACCGAATCGCAGCGACACCCGCATGTTGCCGGGATAGTTCGGCTGTCCGGGTGAAGACAGTGGCGTTTGAATCGAGTTCGGCGCCAGGTCCGAAAATAGAAGCGTGTCGGTGCCAATGGTGATGCTGCGAACGGCGGAAATTTCTCCGTCATTAATCAAAATGCCGTGCGTCAGATACGGCGGCGTCACCTGTTCGAAAAAGAGCGCGCCGCCAACGTAGGCATTACCAACGATGATGCGCTTATACGGAAGCGACTGGCGTTCGGTGACCTGCACCGACGCTTGCGTACTCTGACCGCCGAGGACGCCGCTGCTACCGCTGGATAGCGACGAATCGCTACCAAGAGATCCCAAGCCTGTGTGCGGCTGGAGGAATGATGCCGCGAGCGAGAAGCCGACAGAGAGAACCGAAAGCGCCACGAAACCGACTGCACCAGCGACGAATGTAGACGCGCCAGTCACGCCGACCACCGCCAAGATGGCAACACCGATGGTGACCGGATCGTAATTCGCGGCGTAAGTCGGTGCGACGCCGCCCATCTTCATGGCGGGTCCGTGAACCGGCGGTTGTTCTGCGTCATTGAGCACCGACCACGCAATCGGCACGTTCTCGGCCTGCACCGTTGTAAAGCCGCGCTCGTTGCGGGCAACGAACCAGTCGCGCGCCCGGCAAATGGCGGTGGCCTGAACCGCCGCGCCTTCGGTGATCGTCCACACCAACCCCACGTCGCCGGGCTTCGCCCATCGCGGGTCGATACGCTTCCAGCCGTGCCGACGCGCTGCGCCTTGGAGCAATCCCTGCATCCCGCCGTTGGCGGAGATGTAACGCAGCGCGCCGAAGCGGGAGTGATACCGGCCCCTATACGCAGCGACCGGGTCGTATCCCAACGCATCCTTGACGATGTCCGCAGCCCACAGCGCGCAATCGTCCACGCCCCAACGCATGACCGATCGCCCGGCGCGATCCATGCCGGCCAAAACTGCTTTCTCTAAGGCGGCTCGCGTCAAGTCGGGGTCCACTGCAAGTTTTGGTTCACCAATGCCGGAATCATGTCGAGGCCGGTATCGCCCGGAAATTTCCAGTGCTGATTCTCCGGCGTCCACGCTTCCTCGACGGCGCGGTCGAGGATGTAAAAGCCTGTGTGCGCCACGATGTTGATGGTCGCGGTGCCATCGTCGGCGAGCACGAACGATTGCGTATCGAGTTCGGAGTCGACCAACTGCACCGGATCGGCGACGATATTGCCGTTGTCATCCAAGCAGCCGAGCCACACGAGGCCAGCGCGGTTGTGAACGTCGTCTGCCAACTTGGCCAGAATGTCGGCGTCAACGCCGCTAAGCGCGAACGTGATGTCCTGCGCTTCGATCTGGCTCGACTGCTTGACCGGCGTCACGCTGCCGAGTGGCCCGACGCCTACCCAAGTGTGACCATTCCAGGTCAGCGAACCGACGTTCGAGCAGAAATAGCCGGTGCCGCTCGGGTGATCGACTTCAACGAACAGGACGCGCGGTGCGCCTTGCTTCAACGCCTGCGCCATACGCTCGGTGACGGGACGACTCACGGCACCAAATCCAGCGCCTCGACGAGCGAAAAGGAAATCGACCCCATGAATCCGGCTGCAAATTCCATTTCGCCCGAGTCGTCCGTCGTCAGCCGAAACACCGACGCCGCGGTGCGTAACGAAACCGTGTCGCCGACCGACACGCCGGCGCGCAAAGGGGGTTCAATCTGAATACCGATCTGACCGGATGCGTCCGTATTGCCACCGATCATCGCGTGGTAGCGGTGCGGAAAACCGGCCGGCACTCCGTTCGGCTTGATCTCCAGCGGATCGCCGCGGCGCAGCGCATTGACCACGGAGGCCGGAAAGCCTTTCAAGACCAGATAGCGGCTGCCCTTGGCGGCGACCTGCGCGACGTAGACCGTCGGCGGCATCAGCCCATCGACGAAGCCTGTGCTGTCCGAAAAGAGCGTGCCGTCGCTGAACCGGCTGCTTGCAGGTGCTGTGTTGCGATTGTACCAGCAGTCCAACTTGGTCGGGTCGGCAAAGCGCAACAGTCCGGCGCGACCGCGCAATCGCGAAAAGAACGCCTCGGCGTCTTGCCGATTGGGATCCTGCAGCGGCGCCGTGGTCATGTCGACCATCCACAACTGCGCGTGCGGACCCTTGATGCTTACCGCGCCTTGCCACGGGCGATTGGCAACCTGCGACATTGAGCGCAGCCGATACTTACCGGGGACGGCAAGTCCCCAATCGTACCAGGCGGCGGGAAAGTCGTAGATCGTGGTCATCGCTACCGTTTCGGCGGCAAGTAATTGCCGGGCGAGTTCTGGCTAAGCTTCTGGACAGCGGCGACGGTCTTTTGCTGCGTGTCAGCCGCGCTCTGTGCGATCTGCTGACGCAACCGCGCCTCGACGTTCGGGTCGGCGTTGTTGAACACGTACTGCGGGGCGACGTTGACCACGGTCGGTTGGCTGCCGCTTGATGTGGCGACGCCGAGCTTGCCGTTCTTGGTGCGAGTAAGCGGCATGACCGCTTCCGGGCCAGCCTCGCCCATCAAACCAGCACCGTCCGCGAACTTCATCGGGCCGTTACCGGCGGAGAACAGCGTCGGGCTGCTGACGATCTGACCGGAATAGGCGCTGATACCGCGACCGGCGAACACATTGCCGTTGGCGGAAGCCCATTGAAAATTGCCAGCGTCACCGGTTGCGCCTTGGAAGCCGGTGCCGGAACCGCTGCCACCAATTCCGAGCAACCCAAGCAAGCCGCCGCCACCGCCGAAGGCTTTGCCCCACAGATTATCGATCGCCATGTTCATCAACTTGTCGGCGATCTTGTTCAGCGCATTGGAGCCGGCCGTCTCAAACGCTTGCCACGCCGTCGCGCCCGCCTGCAGTTGGGTCCGCATGTCGGTCGCGAAGCCGTGCAGCGCGTCTTGGGCGGTGTTAGCCAGGCCGGCGAACGCATTATTCAGACGGATCGCCTGCGCTTCCGAACTGGCCAATGCGGCAGGAACATCGTTTCCGTACAGACCCTTTAACTGCTGTGCGATCTGCACGTCTTCCGGCGTTAGAAACGCGGTCTGCCTGCCAAAATTGATGCTCGAATTGACGTTCGCACGCTCCGCTGCCTGCGCCTGCTTGCCCATTGCATCGGCAGACGCCAGCAAATCGGCGGTCTGCTGTTGCGTCAGAGGATGGCCAAGGCGGATGTTCTCGTAGACCTTGGCCATCACCGCGGCATACGAGGCTGCCTTACCCGTCGCCATGTCGACCGTGGCGGCCTGGATGGTGTAGGAGTCGGCCGACTTGTCGATCGCCGTGATGCCGAGCTGCGTTTCGTAAGTGTATTTCTGGATCGCGGCGACCTGCGCGCCAGTCAGTCCGGCGCCTTGCTGTTGCGCCTTGGCGACCTGGTCCATTTTCTGCGTGACCATGTCGGAGATGGTCGCGAGCGGGCCAAGCGCACCAACGTAAAGGCCGATCTGCTGGATCGCCGCGTCGAGATTGACGGCGCTTACGGCGCGATTAAAATTATTGATCGCTTCCGTACTACCCTGCGTACCGAATGCGTTGTTCGCGTTTTCGGCATCAAGTTTCTTGAGGGACGCGGTTAGCTTGTCGGCAACCGTGGCACCGGAGCCGAGTGCGGAGACAAGCGCAGCGGCTTGAGCGGCGGTAACTTGCGCAGTAGGTCCAGGCGCAGGCGCATCCAATCCACTCGTAGCGGGCGGATACGCCGGCACCGGCCCGACCATGTCGTTGATCTTCGACGCGGCGGTCGGCGCGTGGACGTTGTTCATGCCGGGGATTGCGCTCGCCATGCGGAAGGCGTTTGCAATCGCCGTAAAGACCCCGTTACCGGACCACTCCTTCAGCGTGCGCGAAATATCGAGCAACGTATCGTAGAACTGCTTCTCATCCTCCAGCACTTCCGACGTAAATATCGACGCAAAGTTATTCTTGGCGAGAGTCGACGCTTCGTCGATTTCGATTTTCAAATCGTTCCATTGCTGGACCTGCTGCTGCGTCAGGATGTCAGCCTGATTAAGTCCATCCACCAGCCCATTCATGCCGCCAGCCGTAGCGGTCGAGTCGAGCACGCGACCGACAGCAATGCCGTTGCGACCGCCGCTCGCCGAGCGGGCAATTATGTTTTTCTGTTCCTGGTCGGCGTTATGATATGCCTGCGCAAGCAAATTCCACGCAGTCGTCGTGTCCTTGGTCGCGGACAACTGACTGACAAGCGTCGGACTGATCTTGCTCAGTTCGGTGTAGAGCGGGCCGGTGCCCTGTCGCAACTGCTCAACCGACACGGTGAACATGTCCAGGCTTTGCGTCATCATCTCCGACGAAATGCCGACGCGGTCGCCTGCGATCTGCAACCCCTGCAGTTGCGTGGTCGTGATGCCGGCAGTATCGGCGATATTCGTCAGACTTTGGGCGAGTTCGCCCATCCGGTTAGCGGACTCGATCATCTTGTCGATCGCAACGACGATGGCACCGACACCGGCTGCGGCAGCAATTCCCTCCGGTCCCATGACCGTCAGCAGCGAACCCATGATGCCGAAGTTACTGGCCATGCCCGTGGCGCGCGCTTCCAATACGCCAAGGACTTCAGACATTTTGCCAAGGTCGCGCTCGGCAACACTCGACGCACTACCGCCCATCTTGGTCGCGGCGGACTCGGCCTTGCCTGCGGACGCGGCAAACTTATCCAAGTCAACCGTCGCCTTTTGGGCGCCGGATGAGTCGATGACGATTCCGAGTGTCGCGTCGCTCATGTGCGGCTAAACATCGACCTGAAAAGCGCGGGGGTGATTGGTTCGGGCGTCGGTTCTGGCGGACTGTTCAACATATCCAGCCGCTTGCTCTCCATGAGGTCGAGCAAGTCCAGTTCCCATGTGGCAAGCCGCTCGTTTCTCAGGCGGCACCAGGCGTCGATTTCGGTGTGGCTTATAGGAAGCGCGGAGTAGCCGTTGCCGGAACGGCCGCGACGTTCAATTTGCCAGAACGCTCGCCATACCCTCTCGGCCGCTGCGGGTATCCGCGAATGCCGTTGCTCTATTGCTCGGCAGAGGGCGCGACCGAGCCTTTGGTAAAAGCCGCGCGGTTCTCGGCCTTGGCACGCACCTGTTCCAGAATGAACGGGTATGCCTTGTAGACGGCGGCGACGTTATCGACCGTGCACTCCTTTTCCTCGCCACCGAACTTGGGGTTCGGCGTCCACGAAATCGTGGCGCGCGAGAGAACGGTGACGATGTTCTTTTCAATGTCCGCGGCGCTCATGGGCGCGGCATCTTCGGCGGCGAGGCGGGCGTTGGTGATGTCGCGATATGCCGCTTTCTGCCGATCGCTGTCTGGACCGGCAACCCGGATCGTAAACCCGAGCGGGGTGCGACGATCCGGGCCTTTGATGTCGATATCGATTCCGGCTTCCTGCGTGGACGCGAGCGTATCAAACTCGGAGAGATCAACCAAACAACACCTGTGGGGTTAGAGCGTGACGCCGGTGTCCTGGATCGAGACGTGCAGGAGCGTGGTCGACTTCGCGATGCCGACCTGGATCTTCTGCATCCCGGTCACGACGTCCGCCTCGGGACAAATTGCGCCGGGCGTGCCGGACAGGAAGTAGGGGACGCCGGCGGTCAGCGTGCCGCCGATGGTCGTGTCACCGCCCTTGACCACGGCGATGGGCTGACCGGAACTGGCGGAGTTGAGCGCGAAGCCGTCGACCTGGCGCGTGCCGGTGCCGTTCGAGTCGGACAGTTTGTAGGTGCTCGTCGCGGCGTCCTTGTAGACGGCCTGACCCTGCGTGATGGTGGCGCCGGCGACACCGGAGCGATCGACGTTCGCTCCGGTGCCCGCTGCTACGTTCGCGGCAGTGATTGCGATGTCCGCCATGGTTACGCCGCCGCCAGTTCTGCGATGTTGCTGTTGATCTCGACGGTGCTGTTGATGTTGCGCACCGTGTTCGGGCCGCCGCCGTTGTGGGTGTAGTCGGTCACGAGGCCGACGAAGAAATGCGTGGTGCCGTTGGTGCCCTGCGAGTCGTCCCACACGACCTTGAACGCGTAGTTGTCCTTGGCGTCACGCGCCGCCTTGAGCGCCGCCTGACCGGCATCGCCATTGACGAACGAAAACACGTTCTTCATCTGGCCGGCGTTCTTCGTGCCCTTCTGCTTCAGGTCACGATCGCGATTGATGAGCGCCGTGGTGATGAGGTTCGCGGTATCGCCGAACGGGCCACAGGTTTCCCAACCGTCGACCTCGACCCAACTCTGTCCGTTGAAGTCGGCGACAGCGAAATCGGCAGACTGCGTGGCCTTCACGCCGCCGATGTAGATTTTCGCCCCTGCGACGGGGAAAAGATCGGACATATTCAACTCCGTCTAAGGGATCGCGCGCCATCACGGCGGGCTATGGGTTGACAATACACCATCCCGAGGCATAATGCAAGGGGGCTTGCCGCGCGCCCGGAAAATGGCCATAATGGGGGTATGAAACGGTTTATTATCCTCTTGTGTCTGCTGAGCGCGCCGGCGTGGGCCGATGACCGGTCAACCTGCCTCATGGCTGCGGCGGCGCACCTTCCGGCGGTGCCGGGGCTTCAGATCACGTCCTCGCAGGCGCAAGAGCTGACCGTTCGGCCGCAGGATAAGAAAACCATCCGGTCGCAGTTCATCGTGACGATTGATTTCACCGCCGCGGCGCAGACCATGCAGTCGCAGTCGCTATGCACCCTCGCAGCGTGGGGCGTTCAGCGCCCCTTTATCGAGCCGTGGCCGCGCAGTTAGGGATACACCTTCCACGGGATGACCACGGGGATCTCGTCATACGCACCGGACACGATGTCACCTTGAACCATCGGCTCGTCGACGATGCGGAATTCGATTCCGGAGTAGGTCCACTTGGTGCCGAAGGCAAACGCGTTGCGGATGCTGTTGGCGAGGTCGGACGCGGCGCCAATGCCTTGGCCAATGGGCCAGCAAACCGTGGCGAGCAGAATGCCCATGCGGATCGGCTCGTGGCCGCCGCTGAGTCGACCCGAGACTGGCTGGTTCTTAGCCACCACGAGGCGGACGTAAGGATGTGTGCTGTCAGGCGTGAACGTCGTGTTCGGATACGATACCTGAGTGCCGCTCGGCAACGTGACCGTGCCGAACTGCGTAATCAGGCCGTCAACGATCTTGCCCTCAATGGACGTGCTCATTGCTAAGTGACCTCGATATTTTCAACCGAATTCAAAAGTCGCTGGAGACGTTGGGCGACGAGCGAGCGTTGACCGGGTTCGGGCAGACCACCGTCGATGCGGCTCGGCTGACCTTGGTCGCGCTCCAGATCGCGCTCGTCGCTAAGATGCAGAACCGCCCGCACGCTGGAGCAATTCCTCCTCCGCCTTCTTGACGATTTCCGGCCACCGTTGCGCGGCGAGCGTCACGAAAAGGCGAGCGGGCGTTTTCGAAGTCCCCATCTCAACATAATTCGCGTAATTCGCCACATAGCCGCAGTAGACTTTGCCACCAAGCGGCGTGCCATTGATGACCAGGTTCACGGTATCTGCGCTGTATGCGAAGGAACCCGCCGCGGCGTTCGCTGGTTTCGGGTCGCGCATGGTCGGCATCGAATCGTTCGACGCCATGAGCGATGCGCGCAAAAAGCCGGTGTCGACCGGCATGTTGCCGCCCTCGGCGCGCGTCTTCTGCATCTCCTCGACGACAGTCTGCGCGGCTTGGTGGAAAACAGCCTCCGCCGCCGCCTTCGAATTGGCGACCCACGCCGATACCTGTGCGGAGAAGTTACTGTCCGCCACCGTCTACCGCCTCCGCCTTGAACTGATTCACAGCCTTGCCGATGAAGTCGATTTTCACACGCTCATAACAGCGGCAGTTTATTTGTGACGGGTACGGGGCATGCATCTGCGGCCCGAACGGCGTGGCAAATGGCTCGTTCCACTTGCGGCCGTCGGAGTTCATCCCCGGCACTGCGCGATGCGTCGGCCGCACCCGATCATCGCCGGCCGTCACCGGGAATCGGGTAATCAGTTCGACGTCGACTTTCCCGTCGTCGATCGCCTGCTGGTACGCCTCCGTCTGCGCGGCACCAAGCGCCTGCATCGTTTCGGTGCGGGCGATGTTGTCACCGCGCCATTTCAAAGCACGGTTAGCAAACGACACGCCGGCCTTGACCTGCATGTCCGCCGGAACGGCCGTGCCATCCTCGATAGCTTTCAGAACAACGCGGTCGAACCGCTTGTCGCGCAGCCCGTAATCGAGCGCCGCGCGCAGGTCAGCCGGATCAGTCGACGCCAGTTTGGCCTTGTAGTTTTCCAGCCACTGAATCTGGTTTGAGTGCAGCCCGATGATGCCGCCGATGCGCTGGCGCGTTACGGGGTCAATGCGGCCGATAAGATCGAGCGCAGTCGTCCGCGGGTTACTGCCGGCCACAAGGCCCTGTTCCAAAGCACCGCGAATGGCAACGCGCTGGTCGTCAACAATCTCGGTGATGAGGTTGCCGGATAGGTCGCGAATGATCTGCTCGGCGCGCGGGTTGCGAACGTCGAACAGGACGTGCAGCGCGTAGCCGGCGGCTTGGTCAATCGCCGGCGCCGCGGCGGCCACCGCAAGCCCGCCCGTATTGAAAATCTGTTGGTGGACGAGCGCCAACGCCGAAAAGTTTGCCGGTTCGAGGCCGACCAAGCGCAGCGCGCCGGGCACGTCGCCATTTTCCAGCAGACGCACGAGCGCGTTGATGTCGATCCGCTTTATCTTGTCCTTGATCGCGCTTAGGAACGCCGCTTTCATCTGCGGCTCCCATGTGTCGGCGAGGCGTTCGAGGTCGAGTGTGCCCGCCATAGCCTAGCCGCCGACGAGGCCAAGCAACTCGGCCAATAACGCGTCGTATGCCTCTGCGGACAGCGTGAGTTTCGTACTCGCGCCCGCTTTGACGTGACTACAATCGCGCGGAGCGTCCTGCATCGACCCTTTTTGCGGAGCCATGTTGCAATAGTTGTTGCAGTGATCGTCGCCCGGAGTACAGCGCCCCGGCTGTCCCTTGTCGCGCGCGTAGCCGCAAATATATCTGCCTGCCACAGTTTCCGGATTTCCACGCAGATAGACAGAAACGGTTCCGTCATCCTCCCGCGTGAAATTGATGTATCCGGGGTACAACGGGTCACCGTTCGTGTGGGCTGAAATCAGTGTGGACATCGGATGTTCCGATAATGTTTGAGAATGCGACGACGCCTCTCGTTGTTTGACAGGTTCAGGTCGTCAAACTCGCGCTGACGAGCGATAGCGTCGTCTGAAAGCACTAAACCTTCGACGGCGCATATCGCGGCAAACGCCTTTCTGCCTATTGCGATGGGCATTACACCGTCCTCGCCTGAATCTCGTACATGACCACGGTGCCGGCCGGTTTCAGCGGATTCACGTTGACAATGTTCAAGGTCGCGCCGTCCGGCGTCACGAGCGTATCGGTGACGCCTGGCACCACGGCAACACCCGGTGCCACGAGCACCTTTTTGTCCGTGGCGAGGATGACAGTACCGTTGACGTCCTTTTGGGCGTAGTCGGTCACCACCATCGTCGCGGGATAGTCGGTCGTGGTCGTGGTGCCCGACGAAGGATCCCACGCATTGCCGCCGGTCGTTGCCGAGCGGCGAATGGCGCCGACAGCCCCAAACCTGCCAATGAGGCGCGTGGCGGTCGCGGCGGACTTCGTGTAGTCGAAACTAGACACGGATCGCTTCGCCGGTCAGTCGGTTGGGCAGGCCCTTTGACGACAGGAACGGCCATAGCAAGTCTTGCACCACGGCGAGCACCGGTCGGTAATCCGAGGGGTCAGTGAACAACAGCGCATATTCGACACGAATGGGGCCGATGGCCTCACTATTGACGATGTCGGACTGCGTGACGACCGGACTCATGGCGAACGGCGTTGCCGCTTCCACGAGCGCAACCTCGCAGCAAGCATATTGATACTCGTAGGGGATTTCGTTGGGGAGAACAGGCCAGCCTTCGCGATCCGTCACGGCATACCGCGGAAACGGCATGGTCTGGAGCCGGCGGTTAACCTTCTGGCCGTCATAAACGAAAGCATCGACCAGAAACCGGCTGGCGCGGACAATCGCTTCACTTAGCTGATCGTCAGAATATGTGGAGATATCCTTGCCGCGGTCGCTGCAATACGTTTTCAGGAACGCCAACGACACGATGGCGTTGGCGGTGCTCATACCCGTGCCGTCTTCAACGACTAGCGTCACCATGTCGAATCCACTTGGCTAGTTCTTTCGCCTGCGCGGCGTCGGCGACCTGCGCACACCGCTCGCGCTCCTCCAGTATCGCGTCCCGAATCAATTGCTTGAGTTCCGCCAGGAGTTGTTCGCGCTCTGGCGACATGGGCACTGCAATACAAAAGCGCCCCGGCGGTTACAGACGCAACGTGACCGCCGGGGCAGAGGTGGCAGGGAGGGAAGCAACGAACAAGAGCACTATACACCCTTGCGGGGGATTGTCAACGTCTCGCGCTGCTTCGGCGGTGCCGGCGGAGGTGGAGGCGGGGGCGGCACCGGGGCCGACTCGCGCCAGCCGTGGCTGCGCCAATTCACCACCTCATCGGGGTGAACATCCGCAGTCTTGCCGGTATCCATGTGGGTCATCGGAACTGTGGGCATCGAGGCTCCTAGTTTTGTGTAAGGTATTTGTGACGCTGACGGCACCGCGCATCCGATCATGCCCCAGAGGGCGAAGTTGATGGAGAGGGCGTCAGCCATGCCGCCAGCCGTTACAGTGGGCATCCTCGTGGCGGATAACCTGTTCACGTTGCTGGCCGGAGGCGATGATCTCAAGACAGCCTCCTTGACCCCATACCTGACAGCCGTAGATCGTGCGATCCGTCTCGATGCCAAGCGATCTGCATATCTGTCCGGTTTGCCACAGTGGCCGCTCGATCCGCACCAAAGGCCCCGTGTACGGCAACATGTTCGCAGGGGGTGCGAGGATCGACACGAGCGACATAGCAAGCAGCGTCCTCACTGCGCCCCCGCAAAGTCCGGCTGCGCCACCCACTCGCTCGGAAGCGCATAGAGCGCCCCGGTATTCAGCGCGGGGCCGGCAATCCGGATGAACCAGAAGCCGGCCTGATAGCTGTGCGTCACGGTGCCGTCGCCGGCGGTCGTGTCCTGCGATGGGTCCCAGACCTGTACGTTCGGGATGCACACATCGGCCCGCCATGCGCCCGCATCGGTATCCACGATGAAGAAGGCACCAACGGCAGGGTCGGACTTGGCGCTGGCCTCGTCGGTGAACTTGTAGAGAGGCGTCATGACGTGAGCCCCGCTGTGGTGGTCGGATCGACGGAAAGGAAGGCGAACTTGCGGGCGAGGCCGTTGAGGGCGCGATCACCTGCTGCGCGGTTGCCGTGGTAGGCGGGATACGTAACCGAACCCCAACTTGTAGCCGAATATGACGGTGTGCCACCGTTTGCCACGGCACCAAACGAGGCAGCATCAAATTTGAATGCTGATTTAGTAATTCCAGACCATATTCCAGAACCGCCAATAGTGGCGTCAACCTGCGTCGTGCCATTGTATATAGATGTTTTATTAGTACCCCCGAAGAACATACCGTTTCCAGCGACATTGCTCCATCGGAGCATACTCGGCCCGGTACCCCCCGCCACCCCATTCGTCTCGACATACGCTCCCTTCGCTGCCAGTGCAGCCGCGAGCGCAGGCCCGATGAGTTGCCGAATGTCGGCCCCGACCGAGGCAGAGGCACCGGCAGTGACGACTGGGCTGGGAATGTCGAAGGAGTTCTCCACGAGGGAGTTGAGGATGAAGTAGACTACACCCCCGGCATTCGCTGTTATTTGCAATCGATCAGAAGTTGAGCCGGGTGTACCCGCAACCCCGTAGCGTTGATAATTTGTTGTGCTTGTAACTACTACTACACCAGACCAAGAGCCTGTACCCGATATGGAAACAAGAGGTGATCCCACTTTATACGCAAAAGCCGAAGAAACGTGCGTGTTTGTGTTGCCTGTCCCTCCAGAGGAATACGCATATGCTGCTATTGTCCCAAGGCTATTATCGAGCTTATAAACCTTACCGCTCGTGACAATGTTTTGTAGACCTGATGCTAGTAATGTTGCAGTATCGTCTACAACTGACAAGACAGCAGCAGCATCGCCGCCTTTAGCCATATTCGTCAGATCGGTCGGATTGGCGTTGTAGTTCGTGCACTTGTTGGTGATGCTTTGCAGAAGCGGTGCCCCGCTCCCATCCGGCATCACCAGCGTCTGGTTGCTTGGTGCTGAGACGTAGACGCCCGAAGCGTTCTGGTACCAGCGCGTCCCGGTGCGCGTGTTGGAGAAGCAGGCACTCTCAGGAAGATTGCCGTAACCCTTGGCCCAGTAGAGCCTGGCATCGTCATGCGCGGCGAAGGTGACGAAAGGTGCCAGCGAGCCGTATTTGGCCGAGACCCAACCGGGGATGGACCCCAACAATATCTGCCTCAACGCCGGCCGCATTACACGGCCACCGAATGCAGGGTGATCTTCTTCACGGACTGAGCCGAAGGCGTATAGCCGCCGTTCGTCACGAGATAGCCGAATAGCTTGCCGCCCGCAGGAACCGTGACCTGCTTGTTGATGCCGCTCGTTTCGACATAGCAGGTCGAGCCGAGATCGACGGGCGTTCCAAGATCGACATATCCTGCGAACGACGCCCGATCACCGGACAGTAAATCCCACGCCGCATTGTCCGCATATGCGCTCGGAGGCGTGACACTGTAGAGGTAGAGTCGGAAGCTAGTCTCGCCGGAGGGAACGGCCGAAACATCCTGTTCAAGCTTTGCGGTCGTGATGATGACCTGACCGCCAGCCGATGGCCCGATTCCGTCAAATTCAAGCGCACCGCCTTCGACATCGTTGGCCGTATAAGCCGTGGTGTCATTCGGGCGGGCGAAGGATGCAACTGCTGCAAAGCCTTGGGCAACAACAGCCACCCGATGCGCGAACGTCCCGTCGCCCATGTCGACGAGTTTGTCCGTCGCACCAGCAACATTGGAGTTAAACGTCTTGTCCGTCATCGACTCGGCTCCGCGTTAAGAGGAACCGGGCCGTCGCACAATACGGCGGCCCGGAGTATTATCAACCGTTAGCCGAGCAGCGTAACGATGTGCTCGTCCTTGGACGACGCGGTGCCCCACGCCATCGACACTTCGTATTTGACCTGGCGATACATCTTGTAGAGCGCCAGTTCGAACACGAGGCCGGTGATCGGGTCGGTGATCGTGGTGCGATCGACCGCCATGTCGCCACCCTGCGGAAGCGCCGGGGCGCGAGCCGCAAGAATGAGCGCAGTGCGCGCGAACGCCACGTTCGGCGAGTAGGCCGAGCCGACCGTGACCGCCGAATTGTCGGCGACCGCGGTGAGCAGGCCCGGCTTGGCGATCGTGACGTTGCCACCCGACAGCGCGCCGACGACCACATACTTGTGGGTGTCGCCCGCGATCGTGATGACGTCGCCCGCCAGGATCGTGCCCGTGCCGGTGTCGACCGGAATCACGGTGTCACCGACCGCAGCCGCCGCGTTGTTCACGAGGTAGCCGCTGCCCGTGCCGGCAGTGTGCGAAACGAAACCGCCCGAGTTGCGGAGCGCGAAGCCCTGCAGTCGGTCGGTCATGCCGTTGCGCAGCATGTCGGACGAACCCGCCTCGTTCACCTTGAACAAGACGTTCTGCTTGCCGCGGAGGTTCGCCATCGCAGCCGAACCGAGCGCGAGCTGCAGGTCCGACTTCGGGGCGCCGTTGGCTTCCAGGATCTGGAGAACGCCAGCGGTGTCCGACAGATCGCCGGCGGTGCCGAACGGCGCGGTGCCGGCGGTGCCGTAGGCGCGCGAGGCGTGAGTGACGGCGGTCAGGGCCAGGTCGGCCTCGATCGCGTTCGTCAGGTTACGCATCGCCTCGGCGAACTGGTCGACCATGACCGGGTTCAGCGAACTGCCGATGGACAACTGCTCCTCACCGGACCACAGGACCGGCGAAGCCTTGGACTTGGTGATGACGATGTCCTTGTAGCCGACCGTGGTGCCGCCCGTATTCGCGGGGAGCTGGCCGGGCACAATGTCTTCCAGCGGGCCGGCGGTGCCGACCGGCGAGCGGACGGTCTGACCAACGGCGGCGCGTTCGGCGGACGCATCGCGCTTGCAGGCCGGGATGATGCCGACCATCTCACGCGAAACGACGTTCAGAGCCTCGTAGACGACCGGGATGATGCCAGTCAAAGTGTTGCTTGAAGCCATTTATTTCCCTTTCAGGGTTGACAGTGATGAACGGAGGTGTATTGTAAGTGGATCATCCGATCCGAGCGCCCCGTTGCATCCGCAAACCTGGGCCGTAGCGACTCACAGGTTTCCCCATGAGCAAACCTTGCTTGGTATCCGACTGCTCGAACGACGCTGCTCATGCCGCGAACGGCAAACGCGGAATGTGCTCAATGCACTATCAGCGTTGGAAAAAGCACGGCGATCCGCATCGCGTCGACAAAGTCGCAAGTCCGGCTAAGGACTGGCTCCTTGCTCACGTCAAATTTCAGTCATCCGACTGTCTGACGTGGCCGTTCCACGTCGGAGACGATGGCTATGGTCGCGTCCATCGTTTCGACAATGGTCGTCTGACCACCGCATCTCACATGATGTGCGAACTGGCACACGGTCCTTGTCCACCGAAATACGAAGCCGCGCATTCCTGCGGCAAAGGACACTTGGCGTGCGTCAATCCGCAACATCTCTATTGGGCGACGGCGGTTCGTAATCACGCCGACAAAATCGAACACGGAACTACGAACCGCGGTGAACGCCAAGGGTCTCACAAACTGACAGAAGCCGACGTTCTCCGCATTCGAGAATTGGCCGGAACAAGACCGCAGACAGAAATCGGCGCTATGTTCAACGTAAGTCAAACGCACGTCAGCAGCATCGTTACCGGACGATGCTGGGGTTGGCTCGACTAGTCGACCAGCGCGACCTTATCGGCCATCGCCTTCGCCTTGCCGCCCGGATCGAGTGCTTCGAACGCCGTGCGGCTCATCGACTTGCCGCCACCCGTGCCGTTGGATTCGCGAGTGCCGCTGCCGGAATTCCCGGTCCCTTTCAGGATGGCGTCGCGATTGGCATAGGAGTCGACAAGCATTTCCAGTGACTCGTCGAAGTCGGCGATCTCGCCGGGCTTCGAACGAGAAAACAGTTTGTTGCCGGCCGCGTCGTAGCCGACGATCTTGCCGTCCTCGACCTTGAACCGCTGGCCAAACATGGCCTGCACCAGATCGCTCGGGACGGCGACTTTGTCGGCGATGAACTTGGAGCGGCTGAACGCGCCGCCGACCTTCTCGCCGTAAAGGTCGCTCTGGATCTTGTTGTAGTTGGTCTCCAGTTCCTTCACGCGCTCGTTGGCGGCCTTGACGGCGTTGGCGACCTGATCCTCGGCAGCCTTTTTCGCAGCGGCCTTGATCTCGTCGACCTTGCCTGCGGCAACGAGCTGACCGGAGTCCAGATTGGCGGTGATCTCCAGCGCCTTGCGCGCGGCCTCGGCGTCGGTAATTCCGTCGAACGCTTTCAGTTTGGCCTCGGCGGCTTCCTTCGCTTCACGGTGCGATTTCGCCTCGCCGTTCAACCGCGAAATGGTCGCAACGGTCGTGGGCGCGTCGAAGGCGATCGTCTTTCCGTCATCGGCGAGATACACCGGCTTGCCATCCTGCACTTCGGCGTAGGTCTTGCCGTCAACTTCCAGGGTCTTGAGCTTCATCTAAACTCCTTGGTCATCCGACCTATTGCGCCCCTTGCATCCGCGTTGGGGCAGGAACACCGGGAGCGGGTGCCCCCGGAATCTGTTGGGGCGTACCGACTTCCGGTGCCTCCTCGACGTCACCCGGCAATTCATCCAGGAGACGTTCGTCCTCGGTGTCGACGTCGAACTCAGGCGAGAGAATTCCGCGCCGACGCATTTCGTGCCAAAATGTGCGCTGCGACAGGTCGCCGGACGCGCGCATGGCCAGCAAAGTCGGCTGGCTCTTGTCGTCTTCCAAGCCAACGTCGAAGTCGGTGTTGATCGTGACCTTGGCGCGCTGGTCTTCCTTCAACCACATCGCCGTAAGCGCGAGCGCCTTTTCCAGCGCATCCTTGAGATTGATCGCCCAAGCCTGGATGGCAGAGTTGCCCTTTTGCGCGGCGAACGCCGTCGTGATGACGGTCAGATTGCCGGTCTGCGCGGTGAGCGGCTGGCGCCCCAACTCGCGAAGGTTCTGAATCGTCTCTTTGATATCGTCGGCCAGGAACCGCAGCGACGTGGCGGACGGTTCAATGAATCCCCAATGCGAAATGCCGTGACCGCCGCTCCCCGACGGGACGGCGTACAAGACAGCCTTCGGACCCAACTTGACCGGAAGCGGGAAACCGTCCGGGCCGGTCTCGGGTGTCACGCCGTCGCCCGACAACATCGGAAACGCGGTCGCTTCCTTGATCGATTTAAGCCCGCTTTCCTGCTGGAAAAGTTCGATCTGCAGGTCGGCCGCGTCCTGCATCGACGGCACAAGTTGCCAAGGCGAACCGCAGTGGCGACCGGTCGTAAACGGCACAAGCGGGATAACGCCGATCGTCACCGGGCCGGATTCGATCTCGACCCAAATGCGGCCGACGTTGGCGTCGCCCTGTTGCTCCTCGAACAACTGCCACGTCGCGTCAGCGTATCCGCCGCCCGCGAGTGGCGCGCGGTTGAACACGCGCACGCGCTTGAACGTGACTTCGCCGAACCCGTCGCGCTCAACCACATCCTCGCGAATGCGGACGTGCGTCAGAATCTCGACACCGCCGACGATGTCGCTATAGACCGCAATGACGCGCTTCGCCGGGATGTGAACCCAATAGGGGCGAGCGCCAATTGCCTTTTCGTCGGCAATCGTTGCCTGCGCCGGCACGTCCTTGGTGTAGTCGACCAGGATCCAAGTGATCGCGTGCGAGATACCGTTAAAGAACGTCGACTGCGCAAAGACGTGGAGGTGGTTGCCCTTGCCGTCGATGTCCTCGACCAGCTCCGTCACCCGCGGGGACGCGCTGTCCTCGGTGACGCCCATCTCCTCGGTGAACGGCTTGGCTGCCAGGTTCTCGACGATGTCGCGGAAGACGTTCGTAAACTTGGCGTTCTTTCGCCGGAATTCGTAATCCTCGGCCGTCTCGTTCTGAAATTTGGGCAGATACTTTTGCCCGGCCGCACGCATGGTCGCAGCGCCGCCGAGAATGGCGTCGACCATGTCCCAATACGGCTCCATCGCCGTATAAGCCGAACTCGGGGTATCTGGCTTCGGAGCGGCCATTAGTGTCCTTGATATACGCCGAACTGCGCTGTTGGCTTACCGTGCCGCACCGCTTCAAGCGCGTAGCGCAGCGAGTCGATGGTGTGGTTTTTCTTGTCGTCGAGAATGGACGTGATCTCGTCTGTTTTCGGGTCGATTTTGTACGTGTAACTTGCGAGTTCATCCCCGACGTGTCGGCAATCCGGATGCACAACAATGTCGTATGACTTCAAGAACTCGATGCCGTCCTCAACCGATCCGGCACCTTTCAGAGCCGATCGCATCAGCGGAAATCCGGCATCCCGCATGTACGAAATCGTTTCGGGTCTGGCGCTATCTGCTCGAATCGGGACGCGCCGGATTAGCGATTTCCAATTCGGGTCAACGGCCTTTTGCTCACTCCACGCCGGGTCGACCTTGTCGAAAAGCCGCGGCGTCTGATTTATGCCGCACCCGAGCGCCCATGCTTCACGCCAAACGTAGAGCGTGCGACCTTCGATAAAGCAGACCACAAGAACCGTCGGGTCGACCGAAAAGCCCCAATCGGCGCCGCCGTACAGAATGGTCCCCGCCTTCGGCGGCTCGAACCATTCGATCTTCCAGTTCTTGAATACTCGCGCTTCCGACTTTTGCTCGTAATCGCCGAGCCAGATGTGCGCGTAGTTTTCCTTGTCGCGGCGCTGGTCGAAATCCTTTTCCTCAACCAGTTCCGTCTCGTGAAACCAAGGATTGTCTTGCCAGTTGGCGCGCACGACCGTACTGCGTGGCGGCAACTCAGGTCCACGCAACAACGCGTCGACCGGATCCTTTGGACTCTTTGGGTTCCACGAGAACCATAATTCGGAGTTTGGCTTGCGGAGAGTCGGCCGCAGCATCCGCAGCGACGTTTTGGAAAGCGTCTGCGCTTCCTCGACCCACGCTACGTCGTAACCTTCCAGCGACTTAATCGATTCCGCAGTATGATTTTGCATACCCTGGAAAATGATAAGACCGTCGCCGGGTGTCTTGATCTCCGCCTTCTGGACGTCGAATTTATTGCCGACGCCAAGTTTCTGTATCTTCAACTCAATCGTGCGCTTGGCCGATTGCGCCAGCGACTTTTGAACTTCACGAATGCAAACCGCGCGTAGACCCGGCTGCACCAGCGCCTTTTCCACCAACATCTCGGCGAAAAAGTGCGACTTGCCTGACCCTCGACCGCCGTGTGCACCCTTATACCGACTCGGGTTCAGCAGGGGCAGGAACGCCCGTGGCGTCTGGATGTCCAGGATCAATTACAGTCCGCACAATTGCAGTAATCGGTTGACCGGGATCGGCCGGTGCCTTGGGCACAGCGCCCTTGCCAATCGCGCCCTGTTCCTCGGCGATCTGGCGCATCACGGCGCGGGCCTCGGCGGGCTGGTTATTGCCGGCGTACCATTCGGCCTGCTGGCTCAGTGCGATCAGGCGGGCCTTTTGCTCGGCGAACGGCGCGACTTCGGCCAGGTCAGCATCGGGGCCAAGCAGGCGCCGACGCTCGGTATAGAATTCGTCGGCCAATCCGGGCGGCAACAGCGCCACGCGCGGGTGGCATGCGTTGACGTCGTCCTCGGTGCAGGCGGTGTCAGGAAAGCGCATCCTGAACGCGTCACAAATCACCCGCGGCGTATCGAACGCGGCGAGGCGGAGAACTATGAACCGCTTTTGCGCCGCTGTGTGTTCCGCCACTTCATTTGCTGCAGCTAAAAGTAACCCTCTCGCCTTCGGCGTACCTGATGCTCGCTGGCAGGCTCCCCGTCGGGTCCGAGCCGGCGGATCAGCACCTTGCGAATGAGGCGATCAAACCCCGCGCTATCTACCCGAACAGTCCCCGCCACGGGACGTCACGCGAGGTGGGTAGTGCCCTTCCGTCCGACGCCCCGCCGGTACGACAAAAGCCCCTGATTTCAATGCCTTATGGCTATCGGGCTTGTCGGCTCCGCCGGGTTGGCGCCGGGCGGAAAGGTATTTGCGAGGTGGATAATACACGAAGATGGGAGGATTGTCAACCGACAACCGCATCCACCAGCCGCTCGATCTCCTCGCGCGACATTTCGGGGTGCTCGATGCCCATCTCGCCGATGACCCATGATCGGCGTTGAGCGCGACGATGTGCTGCCTGTTCCGCCGGCGATAGTGCGTTGAACCGATCGACTGCCGCTTTGACCAGGGCGTCGAGTTCGGGGTTGGGCTTGCTCATCGTCGCGGCCCCCGCCACGCCGCCACAACGTCCGGCCAGGCGTCATCGACCGCGACCATCGCGCCAAGGATCATCACCGCGGGCACGTACAGGAACGCGCCAACGACAGCGAGCGGCCGGCGAATCCAGGGGTTGCGGATGTCGGCGATCATGGCATGCGCGCCGTAGCCGCCGCGATGTAGACGATTGCCTCAACGACTATCGCCAGCGTCGACGTGATGGCGAAAGGAATCCACCACCACGCATCGGGCGTGCCGAAATCGTGCCAAACGGCAGACGCGATCCAGAGGGAAATCATGGCCGCCCCTGATTGGCCGCCATGTGCTCTGGCCAGAACGCGCTCACGAACGATGGATAGTAGTCGTCGGAGTTGTCGGTTCCGACTTCCAAAACCGTCTTGCCGGTCACCACGTCGATCATTTCGAGAGTGTCGTTCGTGTTACCGTATCGGTCGTCGGGTTTCTTACGGACCAGCACGCGGCAGGGCTGGAACACGTTGCGCAATTCGTCGGTCGGAGAGACGAACAGTTTGCCGAGATAACTTCGGTAGCCGTCGCTCGGATCCTCCGTGGCGGTATAGACGACGCCGTCGAGTCGAAAGCGGATGCAGTTCGCGTCCTCTAAATCATCACGCCATTCATACATCTTTACCTTTTCGACGAACGTATCAACCGCGTCCAGAACGTGCTCGCCAACAAGGCTCATCAGTTCGACGTCGCTCATCGCTGGCTCCTGTTGCTTGGCAGCCCATTGACCAAATTCGACCGCACGCCCCACGAGTCCTCGCCGAACTCGACCGGCTCGACGCGAACCTGGTGGCCTCGCTTCGCCCAATACGCGGCGATCGTGCGGCAGAGCGCATTGGCGCCGGCGCGGGAAAGGAGGTCGGGAATTTCACTGTACGGCACGGGCGCCCTTTCCAATCACGTCGTCCAAGTCAACGCCGACGAGTTGCGCGACCTTGCGAAGAATCTGCATCTTCTCGTCGATCTCGCATTCCGGCTCGCCGTTGCGCTCGTCGTATTCCTTGGCGCGCTTGAGCAGTTCCTTCATTTCGAGAACCTGACGTTTCAGTTCCTCGAATTCGGCGCGGGATATGACAGGCTCACCGATCGGCATGACCTTGAACGGCTGCACAGGCTTTGTGGTTGGTTCGAACCACGGCGCGGGTGTCCACATATCGCGGTAGTGGTCACCGACCATTGACACGACGCACATTATTGAACGCTCCTGTCGGCACGAGCGGCCTGTTCCTCTGCCTCTATGGATTGCTCAACCGCCTCGTCGTACTCGACGATGCAGATCGGCGGCATGTCCTTGGGGCCGACGCGGTGACCAGCCGGCGTGAAGTAACCGTGGTTCGGATCCGGTGCGACCTGGTAGCCGAGGGTCAGGAAGATGTCCTGCAGCGTCTCGGCGAGGTGGGATTTGGCGACCGTGTTGCGGCCTTCGATGTAGATGGTCAGTTCGTCGGGCTGTGGCATGGCGTGACAATAAGCCAAGAACGGAGTATTGTCAACGGAAATCGCGAGTCAACCGTTACGTCTTGAACGGATTGCTGTAGAGCGTACCGTCCGGGAAATGATAGCGACCGCACTTTTCACACGCCCACCGAGCGTAGAACGGCTGCGGGTCGGCCGGCGCGTCGACGGCAAACGCACTGGTGGCAGTTTCCCGGTAAACCGGTTGTAGATATGGTGTCGGGCCGTTGTCGTGACCACAGTGGAGACACCGCATCACTCGCTCCCACGTTGCTGCACCTTATATACCCACGCCCGACTGCACCGCGCCAGCTCCGCCACGCGCGCCGGTTCGATTCCCTCGCGCAACAGCCCAGCCACCAGGATCGCCACATCGCTGCCCCTTGGTCGCGGCGCGCGGGGCCGATCGGGTCGATGGCGCCGCAGGGTAGTGTAGACCGTGGATAGGGACGTGGCGAGGCGGGTGGCGATGGCGGCGGGGGAATGGCCGGCGTCGGAGAGGGCGAGGATGGTGTCGCGGGTGGTCATCACCAGCCGTTCGCTGTACGACTCGCAGCCTCAGAATTACAAACCTTGGCCGACGTCGGCAGAGGCCGCCACGCAGTCATGTACGGCCATTGATGCGGGATACGCTGCTTGAAGTGATAGTCGCGAAAGCATTCGCCATCCCACCAACACATATCGATCTGCGGGCCTGCTGTGGTTATGAGGAACGCGTTGCCGTTCTTTGGAGCCGTTTCCGGCGGCTGCCACCTATCGTTTGACCCATCCGTCATGTTATAATTCCCGTGGATATTCGCCACAACAATACACCGTCACAACGCACTGTCAACCGCTATTTGCAGCGGCAGGCAACGGGACAATAATCTCCGCCCCGTCCGCCGTGACCTGCCTCGCGCTGGTCCGCGAAGCACCATTCGGCAACAGAATGGCCGAGCCGTCCGCACGGATCCACCGCGCCTCTCGCACGCGCTCCGCCAGCCCCGCCGCCAAGGCAACGCCATCCGCAACAACCGCGCCGTCCTGCTCCCACACGCGCCGAATCGCCTGCCACCCGCCCGACCTATCGGTGCCACCCTTCCACGACGCAATCAGCGCCGCGCCCGACGGCACGTCGAACAACTTCGCAGTGGTCGGCTCGGAGCGTTCCGACCGCATGTCGAACGCGCAATGCGGACAGTCCAGCGTGCCCTTAGCGACGGGGACCAGGCACGCCGGACAATTCTTGGTCATCACCGCGTCGCATTTCCAGCAGCGCGCCGCGGCGGCAGCGTTGCGCGTGCCGCACTCGTCGCAGGAGACCAACCGCGCTTTGGTTTCGCGGGGACGGATGAAGTCAAGTGGGCCGTGAGTCGAAATGTTCCCGCCCCAGTCAAAAAGTAGACCATCAGACTTGCCGGCGGCGATCGACGACTCGATGTTGCCACCAACGGTGCGCAAGAGCCGACCGCACACTTGAATATATTTTCCGAGGCTCTTGGTGGCGAAGCGCATGGCGAGCAAGTCGACGCGTGGATTATCAAACCCCGTTGTCAGCACATCTTTGTTGACGATCGCCTGCAGTTCGCCGCGGCGGAATGCCTCGATATTACGTGTTCGCTCGGCGTCCGGCATGTCACCTATAACCAGGCCGGCGCGAATGCCCCACTCGTTAAGGCGCTGACACATTGCGCGTGCGGCCTTGACGGACGCCTCGAAAATGAGCCACGCGCGACGCTCGCTGCGGTATGGAATCAACTGGCAAATGTGATTATCCATTTGCGCGAGCATCTGCGTGTCTTGCGAATCACCCGTGTACTCGCCTTGTCGCGTCTTAAGCGCAGACAAGTCCATCGTATCCGTGACGCTGGCCGAGAACGCAGGGACAAGGTAGCCGTCGCGGATGCCGTCAATGATGGAATATCGGTAGACGACCTTATCGAACGGCGCTTCCTCGCCTTCCACAAGCGACCCGCCTTGCAAACGGAATACCGTGCCGGAAAAGCCGGCTTGGCGCGCATGTGGAAAACCGCGCAGGAATTGGCGGTACATGCCGGCCTGCGAATGTGGGATCAGGTGGCACTCGTCAATAAAGATATTGTCGATGTGGCCGAAGGCGGCAGCGTTGCGATATACGCTGTTAATCATCGCCACGATAACGGGAGCGCGCCATGTGCGCTCACCAAGCGAATCGCCGTTCAAGCCGCAACGCACGCCAAGCGACTGCAGAGCCGCGTAGTCCTGAAATGCCAACTCTTTCTTGTGGACGAGCACGATCGATCGTTCGCCGCGCTCGCACGCGCGCCGACACAGTTCCGCGATACTCAGAGACTTACCGGATCCAACACACGCGTCGACCAGTGGGCGCAACGTGCCGCAGCGCCACGCCATTTCGATGGCGTCGGCTATTTCGATTTGGTGGCGCCGAAGGGTAATCACTGCGAGGAGCGCATTTCCGGCGGAATTTCCGCCAAGCGAGCGTATTCCCCAAAATGCTCCACGGCCCCTCTATTGTAAGCGGCAACCGCGTCCTCAAGCCTCTCATGTAGACCAAGCCACACCCGACGCTTCTCTACGCTCAAAGACGCCTGCCACTTACCCGTAGCCCGATGTAGACTTACGCCTTTCACACCGCTCGTGTTTTGTGGAGACTTTCGTTTATTCGCGTGGTTCTGAGTCGCAGTCGCCGGACGCAAATTGGCAAAACGGTTGTCAGTTGTGTCGAGGTTCTTGTGGTCTATATTTCGCGGCATCTCACCGGTCATATAGAAATAGGCAAGCCTGTGAGCGTAGTACCGCTTGCCGTAAAGCGTAATCGCGCGATAGCCGTGGTGCGCGTTGCAACCGGCTATGTTACCCGCATTCTGAGTGTTCCATATACGGTCATAGTGCGAGCGAACCTCTCGCGGTCGCCACCTGAACTCACCGGTTTCCGGATTGTAGTCGACCAGGCGACGGACGTATTCGATAGTCAGAGTCATACCGCGTAGGATACACTACCGCAACGCACTGTCAACTTCTAAGTACGGCAGGCCCGACTGAAACGCCACGGGCTGCAACTGCCGCTGCCACAGGCACGGCGGCTTTTCCTCGTCGTGGTCCCACGACAGCCGGCACCGACGACACTGGTAATCGCCGGTTGACAGGCGGATGGCGTCACAGTGGCTAGTTGCGCTCATCGAACAGGTCGCCTTGTCGCGAGATCATCGTCGCCATCCTCCGCCTCCTCGAACCGATGCAAGAACCCGATCGCGCTCACCAACTCGCCGCGGCGCAATCGCGGCACGTTCGGCTGGCTGTCCGGAATGCGCCAGATCGGCCGCTCGACGCATTTGGTGCGGCGGATCGGACGGCCGGAAGGGTGCGGATGCTTAGGTATTGGGCGCCCCATTAGTGAGCTGCGACAGCGCATCCTCGGCAGCGGCGACGCCACTCTCGACACCAGCCAAAAAATCCTCGTGGCCCTTGAACGCCTGGTCGCCGCGCGTCTCAACCGCGTCCAAACGAGCCGCGAGCGCATCGGCACGCGCCTCCAGCGCCTTGGGGATCGCATGCGACCGCGCCGCGATGGTGCGGAATTTGTCGACCAATGCCATTGCTTTGGATCCTTCGTTGAGTGCGGTTGCGATGACGCGTGCGGAACGGATGCGGTCTGTGGCGCGGTCAAGGGACGTGGTGAGGGCGTCGTCTGTGGTCCAAGTCGGATTGCCGGCCAGTACGTCAAGCGTAAACACCACATCGCGGGCGAACGGGCCGTAATGTACCGAGGCCGGCGCAGCAGAGTTGAACGTGTGAGTCTGTGTCGGCAATGAGCGAACAAGCGGCGAGATGACGCGCACCGAGTCGCCGTTGGCCCCCGAAATGCGCAGGACGTTGCCGCTGTTTAGAAGCAGTTGGGTCATTTCACCGCTTCCGAAATGGCGGTGTAGATCGACCACGCCATGATCTGCCACACCGTAACCCACCCAATGATGGCTTGGACGACAAGCCAGCCCGGCGTTTCAGCAGGCATTGGACCGCAATGCCAGAACCAAATCAAAAGCGCGCCGCACATAACCGCCAAAACGCCTCGCCAGAATTGCATCATCCTACCCCCAATGCCCGCTCGACCACGCGCAAGATGCGCTGCGGCGGCTCGATCGGCTTCTTTAAGAACAGCCCGTCATGGAGCCAGTAACGGACGCGCCACAGGGCGTCCTCGTAGTTTTCTACCGTTCCTTCGTCTGGCATCGCCTTGGTCAACCGGTCATTCTCGTCCAGTGCATCGTCGCGCTCGTTCTGCGCGGTGTTGCGCTCGAACGCCGCGGCTAGATCGCGTTCGAGGCGGGCAACATCCGCTTCAAGTACAGCGATGTCGCTCATTTCTTCACCCGCTTCTTGACGACACGCCGCTTGACGCCCTGCTTGTGCATGGCGACCACGGCATCGAGCGCCTTCGGGATGCGATGGCAGCGCAACAGCGAGACGATCGACTGCATCTCGTCGCGGATGTCCATGAGGACGGCGAGACGTGCGTCGGACGCAGGTATCGTGCCGTTGTCGTTGGTGTGTATCGTCCACCGCGCGTTTTTGTATCGCGTATCGGTCATCACCAGGCCCCAAAGCCAACCGCCGCCAGCAACAGGCACACGGCGAAGATGGCGCTACCGGCTAGATTTGCGAGTTCGTAGAGCATCAGGACACGCGCTCCTGTTTGGTCGTCAACTATACGCCGCGTGGGTGTATTGTCAACCTAATTCCGTGGCAGCGCGCCACTTGACCTTACACGCCAGCGTCGCCGGGTCTCGATCGCCCCCATTGGCCGCGGCCCATGCCGGAAAGCGCCAGTCCGCCCGCTCGATCACATCCAGCCCCTCTTGCACCGACCCGAACCGCACCCCGCCGAGCTGCCAGCCGGTCGGCCGGTGCGTGACGTAATAGCCGCCCAACGAATGCACATGCCAGCGGCTCGTGTCGTGGTCGTAAATGTGCGCCAAGGTGACGGCGAGGGGACAGGTTGCGTCGGGCGTAGCGCCCATGACCTGCAGGGGCGGGTTCATGTCGCGAGTGCGGAGCGTTACCGTCACTGAATGCACGTTACACCCACATCCACCGGATCCAGATAATGCACCGGCTTGCCGGCCGCTGTGAACACGTCGATCTCGTGCTGCACGCCAAACGAATCGCCCCAACCAGGCAGCATGCCGACGACCATCGCGGCGCTCGCGTCCATCATGGCGCGGTCGAACGGCAACCAGATCGCGTGGTCGAGGGGATCGATGCGCCCGTGAACGGCGATCGGGTGCGTGTGCGAGATCGGACAATAGACGCGCACGCCGGCGCGCAACAACACCGCCGCCAGGCGCGATGCGTCGACGAACGCAGCCTCGATGCCGTCGGCGTATTTGGTGTACGGCGTGCCGAGGTAGACGAGGGGGTAGGTCGCCAGTAGGTCAAGCACGCATCGTCTCCGTCGCCCAATAGACAGCGAGTCCGATTAAGCCGCCGGCAAGCGCACTGTGTAGGACCGCAGACCACGTTGAGACATCGCGAATCGCAAGGGCGATACATGCCGCCGCCACTGCGCTATCGATCCATAGCCAAAACACTCGCATCACGCGCGCCTCCCTTTGTTCGGCAATTCCAACGGGCAGTATTGCCGGCCGTGGGCTGTTTGCATCCAGTCGCCGATCCTAGCGTTCATCGTGCGCTCCCGCCGGACAGTCACGATCCGGCAGCGGCAAGCCGCGCCGTTTGCACTCCGCCGCAAGATCGATGAATTCATTCGACCGCGTCGCCCATGCGGAGGTATGGTTCACGATGGCGCTGTGACCGCGATGATCTTTGCTCCACTCGGCGAACGGAGCACGATGCGCCTCGCCGCGGGCAGCCGCAGTCCGCTGCAGTAATTGTTCGTTGGTCACGCCTGCCTCCCCATGCACACAGCCGGCCTCACCGGCAACTCCAACGGACAATTGCTCCGCGGATACACTCGCACCACCCGATCAACCTGCACCGGACGCGGCGGGCCAAAGTGCCGTGTGGCCGGATCGTATCGGCGCATCGTTGCCCACCCATCCGAGCCGTCGTGAAACGGCGTCACAGTGGTCTTGGGCACGATGACGCGATAGAGGCTCGGGCGACCGTCGCTGGAATTGACGTCGACCAGGGCGCCGCGTTTCAACGGTCGCATCCTACTTGCCGCGCTTCTTACCGGCCGCGCGACGTGCCGCCCGCCTTGTTTGAGGCGTGCTCTCTCCAGCCGCGTTGCTTTGTGCCGTCGCCACAGGCGTCACGATTTCGATTCGCACCAAACCGCGCACCGTCTCGACCGGCCATTTGCCGGACCTGATATCGCCGATCGGATCGGCGCCTTGGCGCACGATGTAGCCTTCGTCCTCGTCAGCGACGAGCACATGCGGCTGCGGCACGCCGTCGAGCGTGACATTCACGGCGCAACCGGCCTGCATGATGGTATTCCAGATGCGGAAGCCGATGTCCGTCTGGTCGACTGAGATTCGTTTCATGTCCTGTCCATTTGTTGTGTTACCACCGCAGCACGCCGGCCAGCGTCGCGCCGAGCACGAGCAACAGCGCCAATTGGCCCATTGTGATCGCGGATGCCCACGCAAAGTTACGCATCCACCGCCTCCAGCACATTGACCGGCCACGTCACATAGCCGCCCCACTGAGTCCGGATCCACGCCCAACCGTCCTCGACGGCGAGCACGGTGCCGATGCCGAACAGCCAGCGGACGCGGGTGCCGGGCTTAAGCATCAGTGCAGAAACACGTTGTAGAAGCCGCCGGCGCAGAGCAGGCCGTGCGTGATGAAAAGCGCGATGAACGTACCGGCGCGATCGGTCCAATCCTTGTCGCTTTTGGCGAGTGTGAGAGTCGCACCGGCGACGCTAATGACAATGAATGTGAGTTGGGGCCACATGGGCGCTCCTATTACGTTGGCCCGCATGATACGCTAGTTTCGTGTATTGTCAACGCAAATATGGCAAGTGGCCACGGCCTCGCCGTTGACCGTCACCAAGTTCGGCTCGTCGTAGTCCACGTCATCCGGGAGACAGTTGAATTGAGCGGCAATGGTGCGGGCGATCCAGTCCCATGCCGCGGCGGCGTCCGGGGCCAGCGTGCCGGCGAGGGGGTGGCCGTTGGTGCGGGTGAGGGCGAGGTGGGTGCGAGGCATGGCGTCAGCCCTCCCGTCCAACGAGCCACGCGCGCATGCGTTCTGCAGCGGCGATCGGCGACATCGGATGCGGGCCGATACCCTTCGCGTCGGTGATGGTGACGTTCTCCACGATCATGTCGCGACCTTCCATTATGGCCGGCACGCGGTCGTATCGTACTTCGACGGTCGCGCCAGCCCGGCGCATCCTATCCACGAGAACCTGAATCTCTTTTGTGCTGACCACGGCGGCGCTCGTCTCCGTTTCCAATAGGCACATCATACACCGACGCGGCGCACTGTCAACTGCATTGTCAACGGATAATCGCACAACCGGGGAGTATACCTAGGAGCCACAGGCAACCGGCTGAGTCTGTGTATATCGAAAAATGCCCATTTCATCGGTTCTTTTTCCGATTCGGAACAGTTAGAACATATACACAGACCGTTTGAAGAGTTCTACAGAAATAGGTCAATATTACTTACCTGTCTACTCATAATAGCAGTGTATACGTATAATCGCAGCGTACTGTGCGCCCCGTAGCCTATGTAGGCGGCCGTTCCGTTCATAAATTGTAATTCGCGCCAAATTCGCTATATGGGGGTTGACTTTAAGTCTGTACACACGCTTATAGCGCGCTGTTCTACGCTATGTAGACCTTCCGGTTGTGCTCGGAAAATTGCGAATAGAACAATAATTACAGTACGTTGACTGTCAACAGTTACTAGCGCAACGGAACACGTTAGAACAATTGAATATGAACGGGCTGTTCCGGTGCGTGTACGGCTGTGTACCGGACGGCCTCAAGCGGCTTTCTTGTCGGCTACGACTTTCCAATAAGCCTCTTGCCGTAACTCCGCCAATCGCCTCGCACTCAGTCCGACTAACGAGCGTCCCGCCAGTTGTCGCATCATATTTTCTATTTTCTCGGCCATCACGGCGCGGGCAGTGTACGCCGGACCATTGGGTGCATTGCTCCATCGTTTGCGAGCGGCTATTCGCAGATTGTTGATGTGCGATTCGGAGAGCACCTTGCCTTTTTGGTTCTTACCGAAATTTGGGTTTTTGTGAGTGAACTCGCCGTTCGCCCACTTCGCTTTCATGGTCGCGCTCAGTCGCGCCTTGGCCGCCTCGGACATGGGCTTACCTTGTCGGCGCCAGCTCATCATGTCGCGCGCTTCGTCCGACCAAACGTAGCCGGGAACACCGGAGCCGCCGTCCGCTCGATTGGTGCATCCGTGCGGGTTGATGATGCGGAGCTGGCGTATCCAGCGCCGCTCGGCCTCGCGCCAGTCGCCACCCACGGGCACGACCTGGATGACGTGCATCTTGAGCGCGCCATCGGGGCAGGCTGCGATGCGCTTGGCGGTAGCCGTCTTGTCGCCGCGGCGCCCGGTGTATGCGTGGTAATGCAGCCGATCGTCCGGGTGAACGGATTTGCCGCAGTAGAACGCCTCTCCGTTGGACGTATCCACGAGCCAATAAATCGTGGTGGGTGAATCGGCGACGCGCCGCGGCAAGGCAGCCTCCATTTTGGGTGGTGTGGACGATGGTGCACAATAATACACTTGACGCGGATTGTCAACCGTAGTACGGTGCTTGAAATGGAGCCGTAGCCATGAGCGATCTACTGACAAAACGTCCGATCGGCCACGACGAAGCGAGCGAATCGCTGCGCCGTTTTGAAAACGTGTTCTGGCGTAAGGATGCCGAAGGGCCGCGCGCCAGCATCCCGGCCAACCCCGATCGCGATGATGACCTGATCTTACATGCGTACATCGAGCAGCAGCGGGCGAAGGACGCGGAAAGGCACAGAGCGGACCAAGCGGTCTTGTGGCAAGGGCCGCGGTAATCGCCATGTCGACCCTCGTCAAAAAACACTTTTCCGTCCGACTGGAGGACGAACAGATGACCCGGCTTCACGCCGCAACCGATCGCGCCGCGGATCCGTATGCGCCGACCATCACGCGCATCGTCGAGCGTGGAATCGAATTGGCGCTGGCCGAGCTGGAACGAAAGGCTGCGGACCAATGACCACGAACCCCTACGCCCCGACCATCACGCGTGTAGGGCCGGCACTGACGGAGCTGTCGCAACAGGCGGGGACGGCCCAATGAAAGGCATCACCGACGACGAACTCCGCGCCGATGGCTGGTCGGAGATCGACATAGACCGGCTCAACTTCAACCCCGCGACACAGAAGCTTGACGGCAAGAACGTGCGGGACCGGGAAGCCGTCGAGGCTGCGATTAGGAACAAGGAGTAGGCCCGTGGCCAAGAAAATACCTGATGACGTGAAATGGTTCAGGGCAGATCGCGTGGGCCACAACGATGGCAGCCCGGTCGCGAGGGCAAACCCGCGTCGGCTTACCTACCTCGCCCACGGCAAAGGACACGTCATGGTTCGCCACCCCGGCTGTTCGCCGTTTGCGATCAGCGAAAAGCTGTGGCGCTCGTTTCCGCTTGTGGAGAAGGAATAGGCCCATGACGCCATCGCAGATCGCCGCCATGGAAGCGAAGTGCCAGCGGGCTGATTGGGAGCGGCAAGTGCTCTCTAGTGAGCAAAAGGCCGACCACAAGACCGACCACGAGCCGCGTTGTGATTGTGGCTGGCTTTTCGAAATTTGCGACTACCCGACCTGCCCGTGCGCCCGGGTGACCGATGATCCTATCACCGGCACGGCGTCAACCTGAACCAAATCTGCGAACGCGAAGGAGCGGGAAATGAGCAAAGAACTTTTCATCGCCGCGCATGAGGAACTGATCGAGCGGTATCTCGAACGGCATCCGAATGCGACCGAGGCCGAGGCTTACGACCGGACTGCGGATGGCGCTTACGACCGCATGACGGACAACCTTGCGGACATGGCTGACCATCTGCGTCGGCGCGCCAAGGACGAGTGGCGCTAACTGATCGGTGGGACTGACAATGTTTTGCGGCACCCTTGGAATACTAATTCTACTTCCGATTTGGATGGCACTCATTGCGTTGCCCTGGTGGGCCATGTGGTACTGCTATGATTGAAGCGGCGATTAGGGAACGCGAACACCGATGATCCCGCGTGCGGCCTCATGAACTGCACGTACCTGGACGATAAATGCAGAGGGCGGTTGGGATTGGTCTGGGGCCGCCACCAATTCAGCAGGTTGCGAACGCGAAGGAGCGGGAAATGAGCGAGGCCAACTACGAAATCACGGTCAGGGCCGCTCCCTATAGCGACGGGAGTGGATACGCCGCTAAGGCCGTCATCACGCCAGGCGACGATGGCGAGGCTGCGGTGCAGATCGATGTCACATACCGCATCACAGCAGAACAGTGGTCGGAGCTGAAGCAGGTGATCGACGACGCGCTTGGCCTGTCGAACAAATTCGTAAACGCGCGAGCCGCGTGAGCGAACGCTTAAACCACGAACAACGCTGAGGTCTGAGATGGACATCGTGAACGAGTTTTTCCATAAGCACTACCCGGCCGACTACGACACATCATGGGAGATGGACTATTGCGTCGGCGGTCCTGAGCGCCGCTACACGGGCGAAGCGGGGTTTGGTGCCAAGATATTCCCACACATGGTCTGCGCTGATGGCTTTGAGATGAGCGTACAGGGCCATTGGGGAGCGTACAGCCGACCGCGCGGCGACTTCGAGCGCCACTATGCGTCTGTCGAAGTTGGCTACCCGAGTGAGCGCGAGGAATTGCTCATGCCCTACATCGATGGTGACTCCGATACCGACCCGACTCAAACCGTCTACGGCTACGTGCCGGTCGATGTTGTCGCGGAGGTCATCAAGAAGCACGGCGGACTGCGCGGTTAAACTTAGATTAATGCTGCACAGGAGGACGACATGGCTGAATACAAGGTCGAGATTAGCCACGACGAATATCTGAAAGCTCTCGCGCTTTTCACGATGGCACACGAGCACTACGTGAAGGCCGGAACCTTTAGTGAGGCCCTGAACAGGATCATCATGGTCGAATCCAAGAAATATCCCGGCGGCCATGTGGACGAGGCGATCTACTCCGATGATCGCGGGTCGGTCGAGGATTTCAACGAGGCGCTAAAGCGCGAAGGGATCAAGGTGAAAAATGCCGAGGAAGCGCAAGCCTAAACTCCCCTACGAGACGGCCACTAGCGGGGCCGCGGCGCGGAATGAAGAGACGGGATTGCGGACCAGGAGCACCAATTCAGAAAGGCCAGCGAGATGGGCATCAAATTTGTAGCACCGAGAAAATGGACCAAACGCGAGGACGACAACCTTCGTTGGTGGTTTCCTCGCGGGGGCTTTGAGGCCTGCGTGTCGCACAACAAGAAGCGAACTGGAACAGCGATTTACAATCGACTCCGGTTGCTTGGCCTAGTTTGTCGTCGCTGAGCTGCCATTAAGACAGGAGGCGGAGATGACCGACTGCACCACATGCAAGCACAATACCTACGGCGACAATCCCGACAAGCGGTGGGTCGATTGCTGCCACCCGAAGACGCTGGCGAAGAAGCCGCGTCCTGAGCCTGGCGAGCCGGTCTGGGTAAATCTGATGACGGCTGACATGCTCGCTCAGCAGGTGCGGGCAATGAACTTGGGCGAGTGCCCCACATACGAGGTGGCGTGAGTACTTGGTTCAGCGCGTGACAACCACGTACCGGCCTACGCTGCCACGCCGGAAGCAAGTGGCAGCATCATTCGGAGCTAGAACCCGATGAGCGCAGAAGCTGTAAAGCAGATGATCGACAAGGCGGCGAAAGCCGACAAGTCGGAGGATGCCCTGAGATTTTCTCAGGCTGCGTGTAATGCCGCCAATGCGATGTGCGCGCTGGCCAGCGAGAAGACGATCAAGCCGAACGAGTGATCTTCTGCCGCTCTCGGAAACGGGGGCGGCAGCCACACGCTTGTCGTGTCGGCAACGCGGAGGTCGAAATATGCCGACGAAGCTAGAGTGGAATTGAGAAATGTCGTGGTGGGAACTTTATAGGTACTGCGACGGCTTCTTCGGCTGGCAGTGGTACTTGGTCTTGGTTTGCAACGAACGCGGCGATCCCATCGCCTGAACACACGCTTAATGGGTAGAGAATGAACATGAAGCCCGCAGAATTTCCGAACGAACTGACCCAAGCAGCCTTTCGCGAAAACGAGTTGCTGGCCCGTATCGAGCGCCTGACGGCAGAGAACGAGAAACTTAGCGCGGCGCTGAAGCCGTTTGCAGATGCCGTCTATAATGACAACGGCGACATGACCATCACGCCGTGCGACAGGCAATTCTATGTGAAGGCGTATTTCACGCGCCGCACGCTTAAGGCCGCCCCATGACCCCCGCCGAACGCCTCCGCGCCGCGATCCACATGGAGAGCGCAGCCATCGCACCGCAGACCTCCCCGCTCCTTGAGGCGGCTAAGGAGGTGCTTGCGGAGAATGAGAAGATGCGCTTATTCCTTGGCGAGATCGCGGCGATGGGTCCGGCAGACGAAGAATGGGATGCCGACACACTTGCGGGGGCAGTCGCCGTGGCAAAGCGCGGGTTGGCGGTTCATCAGCAGTTAACACCGGAGAAGGAATAGGCCAGATGCTCGACGCGACGGAGAAAGCCGAGATTGAAATGCTGCGCGACATCAAAGCGACGCATGGCGGGTGGCGGCCGTGGAACGGATTTGCCGGTCGAGCGGAGCGCCTTGCCGCCCGTGGGCTGATCGTCAAGGCCGGCATTACGGCAATGCCACCGCACGTCTGCTATGTCATCACCGAAGCCGGTGAAAAAGCCTTGGCCGAGATAGCGGGCTAGCCCGCAAGGTTTTCATCACAACAACCTACCCCGCCACCCTGATCTCCACGCGCGTCCGGCCGTTCGCATCCCGCCCCACCATGTAGCGCACGGCGCCCTTGGTCGTGCCGAGATCCGGCCCGCGATACCAAACGCGCTTTTTCTTTCCCTCGACATACGCGGTCATCGGCCGGAATCCTAGGCGCTTCATATAGACGCCGTGGGTATTGGTGCGCAGGTTCGACCACGAGCACGCATCGACCAGGTCCGACGCGGTGACGAACGCGAGTCCCTCGCCACTGAACCATTCCGCGAACTTGATCTCGATGTCCGACTCGCCGCGCGCCGCTTCCTGGTGCTCGGCGGCAATGCCCCAAACCGACGCAGGCAGGTCGAACGACACGCCAGCGGTGTGGAGCGCGGCAGCCTCGCCGACGATCTGGCCAATGTTCGCGGACAGCCATTCAAGGTCGATCGCACTGTGAACTGCGACGGGCAGGAACCGGCGGTTGCCGGTGGGGTCCGTCAACGGCTCGTCGCCGTTCACCGTGCCGATGAAGATATTGCGCCGCGGGCGCGACGTGACGGCGCGAGCGTAAGCCGTGCGCCCTTCGTCGACTTGGCGGCTGACCATCGCCTTGACGACGTTGGCGTTGACGGAGCCGCGCATGCCCATTTCGCCAATCTCGGCGACGGTCTTGCCGGCGAGCGCCAGGACCAACTCTTTCGATTCTGCGCCGAGCAACACAGTGTCGGTGAACCAAGGGCTGGAGCGGGACAGAATGGTGGCAAGGGGCGTCACACCAAGGTCGGCGATGACCGCGGCCATTGTCGACTTGCCGGGGCCTTGCGGGCCGTGGAATACGGCCATCGTATCGTGCTTGGCGCCGGGTTCGCGCGCCCTGCGCACAAGGCCGCCCAGGATGTTGCGCGACACAGCTTGGTGATACGGGTCGCATTCGGTGTGGCAGGCGTGGGAAAGCCAAGTCGAGAGGCGCGGCTTGCGGTCCCAAGCGCGTTCGAGTTCGGTAAGGCGGTCCAGCACAGGGTCAACCGAATTCGCCACGGCCAGCGATATTAAGCTCTCCCAAAAGAACTCTTTCGCAGGCGTGAATCGCGTCTTGGTCCGGTTGGCGCGCGTGCGCAGACGGGCGATGATGAGGTCGTCGACATAGGTCCAGTCCGGAAAGCGCAGGTCATCAATGCCGCCCTGAATTTCCATTCGCTCCAGCCACGCGTTGTAGCGGATCGAGATGTTCAGGATATTGAGCAGGACGGCGACGTTGTCGCTGTTCGTGTTTTCAATCTGCCCCTTGGCATCGTAAATCCAGTCGTCTTGCTTGACGAACGCGCGCTCGACCCGATCAGCATACGCCGCCGCGGTGGTTTTGATGCGCGAGTCGGGCAGGGTGCAGCCGAGCGTGCGAATGCGCCGGCAGACACAGTCGAACGTGTCCTGGTGAACCAGCGATAGCAAGGCAAGGGCGTCGGTGTAGCGGCTGCCCTTGAACGACTTGGGGCTTTCGGCCGCGGCGAGGATGCGCGCGACAGCTTCCTTCAAGGGGCGATAGAGGCCGTGACCAGAGGCGGCGTCGGGCAGGGTGGGGGAGTCGGGATCCGCTGGCCGGGACGGCAGGTCGCGCGTGCTGGTCAGAAACTCGTCGAGGATCGGCGCGGCGATGTCGGTCAAGGCTTGCTGACCCGCTACCATCGGCATTGCTTGCGAACCGGGAGGAAGCGAGGCGCCGGCCGCCGCGGCGAGCTGTGCAACCTCGTTGAACATGGCGGCGGAGGACTTACGCACCTGGCCACGCCAGCCGGCGGCGTGGGCGCGCGACATAATCGAGTTGATGGTCATGCAGCCGGGGGACGGCTCGGCGGCGAACGACTGCCACTTGCTGTGTTCAATGTCTGGCGTCACGGTCTCGTTATGCGTCAACCGCCAGAGTTCGAGACCGTCGTCGCCGAATTCCAGTTTCGCGGCCATACCGGCGCCGACCCATGCGGTATAGTCGGCGAACTCGTCGCGCTCGGCGAGCCACGTAAAGAGGGCGGCGACGTCCGTGGCGTCGCGCGTGCCGACGTTGGCAGCGGGCGTGGTCGTTGCGCGGCGGGCACAGTGGCGGAGCAGGGCCTCGGGTGCGGGATGGGGCGGCGCGTCGGACAGGAGTAGGTAGGGACGTCCGTCATGGTGCGACCCGGCGGCGACCGCGAAGCCATTGCCGGCGCGAATATCCACGCAGCCAGCGGCCGGCGGCTGGCGCAGTTGGGTCGCGTCTGTGTCGACGGGGACCGCGAAATAGTCGTGCCATCCACCCGAGGCGGACTGGACGTGGGGTTGGTGCTTGGCGGGGTCGATGCCCCATTCGATAAAGAGGCGGCAGCGTTCCGCCCACGCGGCGTCGCGGCCGATTTTTTTAATATCCGTGTCGACGATGATGAGCCGCGAAGGGCCGGCGACCACGCCGAAATTGCAGTTATGGTCGCGAGACCAGGCGGCCCATTGCTCTGGCGATGCACTGTGGTCGTGCGCGAAGGAGGCAACGATACCGGTCGGGTTCTTTGACCCGGCGGGAATCGGAAATAGGGCGCACTTGTGCGCGCCATAGTAGGTGAGGGCGGCTTGCGTGGCTGTGGTCATGCGGCGAGCCGCGGCGGGGCTGGTACGTGCTGCACAAACGGGAGCGGCGAGACGGACGGCAATTTGACCAGTTCCCGTTTCGGAAATTCAGCGCACACAATTTCCACGGTCGGCGAAACTCCGTGCCACCCGTCCTTGTGGTAGTCGCAGTCAACACCGCATCCGTTGGTCAATTCAACGCCCGTCTGTTTGACAAAATCCAAATATTTGTCGTGTTTGCGCTCGGTAAAATGCTGCTTTCCGCTGAACTGAAACGGTGCTGACATCTGCGGAATGATGAAAACCCCGTAGTCCGCCAGGTCGGCGGCGATATCGATGACATGGTACTCGAACTCGGCGCCAGTGAATTGCGGTCCTTTGCGCCCGTTCCGCGCCGTCGAACCAAACGGCGGATTGGAAATTGCGACGTCAAACCGTCCGAGAATCAGGGCGGGGACGTCAAATACGTCGGCACAAATCCACGTTGCTTCCGGCAGAATCTTCCGCCCCACTGCGATATAGTCGGGATTCTTTTCGATGCAGACGATCGACGGCATTCGTTCGCCGAATCGGCAACGTGACCAGTGAGCAAAAGACAATGTGCCGATGCCGGCGCATAAATCGATGATGCGGTGCCCACAGACGTCGATCGCAAAGTCACCAGCCAACCCAGGCGGCGTAAAGAATGCACCGGCAGTGCTGTTGATGTGGGTCGCGGATTCTTGCCAGTTCTCGATAACGAACCAGCGTTCGTCGATGGTGAGGCTGTCTTTTGTCAGAACGTCGCACGCTTGCTGATGTGCCTTGGCGGCGGCTTTGCTTAGTTTTGCCACTACCACACATCCTCACTGAACAGCCACTTGCTTTGCATGGCCCCCACCACCAACTGCCCCGCCTGTTCCGCTACTCGCCTCCCTTCCTCCCGCGTCACAAACCGCCCCGCACTTGTCAGGAAGCCGGGCACCGCAAGCGTCGCCACGGGCAAGTGGCAGTGCCGCTTGGGCCTGGGTAGGGAAACGATGCGGCCCGAGGGGAGGCGGTGGGCGACGCACTCAATACGTTCGATAGACGCGTCCGATTCGGGATTGGTCCTGGCGGTCATTGCTTTGACGGCTCGCGTAGCAGTTCGTACTTGGTGACGGATGCGCTGCGCGGTCCCCAAACAGTCCAGATGCAATTGAAGTAGGGCGAGCCGGATCCGGTGAAGTCGGGACGAAAGCACATCGCATAGACCGCTTCCGGCACGCGGCGATTCCAGAGCGGGACGCGGCGCGCGGCGTGCCACAAGTTCGAGTTCAGCAGCATCGCGATAAACGGGACGTCCAGGTCCAGCGCGTGCTCGATGAACCGCGTCACCAGTTTGCCGAAAGGCGGGTTGGTGATGATGGCCTGCGCGCGGGATTGCGTGGTGGCGAGAAAATCCACGCCGCCTTCGCCATAACCGCGGTCAATCAAATCGGTGCCGATGACGCGATAGCCGGCGCGGGTGAGGGGCGTGGCAATTCCGCCATCGCCACACGCAGGCTCCCAAATCTGTGCCGGGAATTGGCGAATCTTCGGAATGAGCGCCAGCGTCGGCTCGGGCGGAGTCGGATAGAAGTCGTGCGCGCGCCGCTCGCCGCCGTTGTTTGCGGCTAGGAGGATGCCGTGGGTCATGCGGCGGCTCGACGTGGCTGTAGGACATCCGCCACCCGCTGCGCGGCGATCGTGAAGTAACCAAAGTCGCGCTCGATCCCGATGGCGCGGCGGCCGGTGTTGAGTGCCGCAATGGCGGTGGTGCCACTGCCGATACAGTTGTCGAGGACCAGGGCGCCGGGGTGCGTGTAAGTGCGGATCAGATATTCAAAGAGCGCAACGGGCTTTTGGGTGGGGTGGATACCAGTCTCGCGTTTAAAGAACTGAATGCTACGAGGATAACGAGTGCCGTCGTTCTGCGTCTGTATCTTGACCACATTGCCGGTTACGTCACCGCTGCTGCCTTTACCGCTGACGTAAGGTTTGCCGACGGTCATTTGCGGGTTGTAAGTCGGCGTCTCGCGATAAAATACGCAGGCGTCCTCGTGAACCTTCAGCGGCTGTTTCTTTGCGAGTAAAAAGTTGACGCCCTGTTCTTTTTCCCACACCCACGAATATCGGAATTCGCCGAGGTTCGAATGGATGAGCGCCGTGGTAAACGGCTGGCTCGCAGTGAGCACGATCGCTGCATTCGGCTTCGCAATGCGTCGGTACTGCGCCCACAGCGGCTCAAACGGGATGACCGAATCCCAAGCGCACGCAGTCGTTCCATACGGCAAGTCACAAAGAATCATATCCACGGACGCGGATGGCAGCGTGGCCATCACGTCGAGGCAGTCGCCTTGGATTAGCTTGACGGTGGGGGAGGGTGACTTTGCCAACTGCATCGTCAGCGCACAATACCGCGCTAACGGTGTATTGTCAACCTAACCGCAAAGTGAAAGGGGCGGCCCTATATCTAGTAGCCGCCCCCGTTTTAGGTCAATTCCTTGCGGATCGCTTTGATTACCTCGTCGGAAATCTTGACCCCCTGCTCGCGCAGTTTGGTTACGACTGTATCGATATAGCTGGTGGGGTGCCAACTCAGGCCATCCCGCTCCAGCTCTTTACTGAGCCTGGCATGGAGACCTTCGCGCACATCATAGCCGCGATCGGCTATGCCCTGTACGATTCGCGTAAGGTGCCGGGCCTGCTCGATCGTCGTGTCGGGATATTGGCCTACTGTGATGTTAGGGCGCGACGCTTCCAGTCTATATGTGGCGCTGAACGCCACTTCGCCGCTCGGATAGAGGATTGTCCGAAGGCCCGATTGGCGGTCATCGCCGATGTTGTAGCGTTTGCCGTTTCTCTTGGCTAATGCCGACATCTTCTCGATCAATTCTTTCGTGACCTTGCTCGGCCCGCTTGGCGGCGGAGGCGGAGGCGGCGATTTCTTACGACGTTTAACCCGGTAGATCATAGGTGCCCCATCGCTTGAGATATTCGATACGCAGTACATGACGCACTCCTGTTGAAATGCCCGCATAAGGCATACTAATCGGTTCCTCTACTTTTCGTTCCGAACGTGGTTGACAATTCTCACGACAGGTGTATTGTTTTGCACACCGAATTCTCAACCTTCAGGAGCGCGGATAATATGCCGTTCGTTTTCACTGTCAACCCAAAATCCGTAGATATTACATACGAGGTCGACACCGTTAAGGAGGGTATGGACATCCTCAACAGCGAGGAAATGGTCGAAGCCCGTCGCCAGATCGGTTCAGAAGACGCCGAATCAACCCCCGCCGCGGACAATACCACGGCGCCGCCGGCTGCGCCCGCCGCCGAGGCCCCCACGACCGCAAAGAAACGCGACCGTCCGGCCAAGAACCAGCCCGCCCCGGAAACTGCCACGGCTCCGCCGCCGGCTCCGATTCCGACTGCCGCCCCGACGCCGCCTGTGCCCCCGGTCCCGCCACTGGTCACGGCGCCCGCTGTCGACGATGGCTCGATCCCGCCGTTCCTGAAGCGTGACGGGGCGGCGGCTGTGCCTGCCCCTGTTGCCCCGCCGCCGGCGCCGTCCATCACACTCGGCCCCAAGATTCGCGCGCATATCGAGGCGCAGGCCGGTGACGATGCGACCAAGAAACAGTACCTCGACTGGCTCGCGTCGCCGGGCATCGGCCTGGTCATCCCAAACGTCAGTTGGGACGAGGCGATGGGCGTCCTGCAATACACGACCGACGCGCAGTGCGGCGGCGTGGCCAAGGCGCTCGGCGTTTCGTAGTTGACAGTGCGCGTGTAGGGTGTAGTGTAAGCGGGTCGCCTCGGTGGGGCGGCCCGTAGCACTAGAGGAGAGGCGCAATGCCAACGTACACTGCGAAGCCGCCGACCGAGCAGCAAAAGGCGCAATGTCAGTTATGCCGCGACGGATGGGCGCGCGTTACGTCATCGCAAGGCGGTCACGCTTTCCACGAACTGCCCGAGCCAGCCGGATCATTTCGGTGCGAGGTGCAGTGATGCTCTACCTCATCGAAGTCTCGCACCACGGCGGCGTCTATTTCCCCGAGCGGACCCTACACGACTGCACCAAGGCCGCGACCGTTCGCGCCGTCCGCTCCGAACCCAAGGACATCCGCCGTATCCTTTGCCTCGACCCCAACGGGCGTTGGCACGACGCCACGGTCGAGATTGCGCAGGCGATCTTGGACGATCTGGACCGCGAGCCGCATTTGGACCTGCAGAACTTTTTGGAGAATGCGTTGGGGTGCCGGGTCGTTGCGTCGGTGTTGAGGGAAATGGAGTTTGCATGACACACGCCGAACGAAGTCATGCAATTTGGGCGCCGAGCATGGGCGACCGTTGGGCCGAGGAGGGCGGATGCACCGCCGCACCCTTGGCCATTGCCCAACTACCCGAACAGGAATCCGGCGAAGCGGCACAAAAAGGCACCGCCGCGCACGAGGAAATCGAGCGTTGCTTTGGCGCATTGAACGGCGAATTCGTTGACCCCGCCACGATGCCGATTGAGCCCGTGGACCCGGATCACCCGTCCGCCTACGGCGTGGCGCTGATGATCGCGTATGTGCGCGGCTTGCCACCGGGGCGCATATGGGTTGAGAAGCGCGTTCACCTGACCAAGCACATTCACGGCACGCCAGACGTTCGCCACTGGCACGAGGAGTCCGCGACCCTCACTGTTCCCGACTACAAAGACGGGTTCATCGGCGTGGACGCTATGAGCGCGCAGTTTCGCATCTACGCGGCGGGTGCAATCTGGCCGCTCGACGAGCCGGGTTTGCCTGCGAAATGGGTCCGGTACGCCTGCGTTCAACCGAATGATTTTCGTCCAGGGCCGCGCGTAAAGCAGGATGTCGAAAGCATCGACGCGCTCTACGCTTGGATACAGCGCGTGGCGGCGATTCCAAACGGGCCTTATGAATTCCGACCCGGCGAACACTGCCGCTATTGCCCCTTGTTCGGGCGATGCGAGCCGACGCGCGACTTGCTGGCGCACCTTGGCGTCGCCATGCAGCACACACCGGACGAAGTGCCGGCCGCCACGCGGGCCACGTTCTTGACGTTGCAAAAGCCGATCGAAGATTGGTTTAAGGGCGCGTCGAAAGCTTGGACCAAGGACGCGATGGCCGGCAAGGCCGCGCCCGGTCTTAAACTGGTGCAAACGATGAAGCACCGCGCGTGGAAGAATGAAGCGGAGGCGCGGCGCCTGATCCTGGAAAAGTTCGGCCCCGATGCGCTCGACGTGCCGACGCCGGCGAGTGTGGAGAAGTTGGGCCTCGACGTGGCGGCGCTGACCGAGCGGCCGGACGGTGGCCCCGCGCTGGCATTTGCGTCGGACAAGCGCGCGGAGTGGCGGACCAAGTCGGCGTCGGAGATGTTCGCGGGAGTGACGGGGAAATGACCAAATATGCAGACGCCGATCTGGTTGCGTGTCACGCTGCCGGTATGACAGTCGATGAGGCGCACGCCCATCTAGACAGGCTTGCGCGTGTTGACCGCAACACACTAGCCCGCGCCATTTACGAGGCGATGCAGAAAAAGGCCAACGAGATCGAGCCGGGTCACATGGACGACGACGGGTGGGACCAGGAAGGCGAGGACGCGGAGAAGTGTCGCGAATGTTTCAGGGCGGGTGCGGACGCTGCTTTGGCGGCGTTGGTTGACAATACACCATAACAGGCGTATCGTGCCGCCCCATGCACGGCACCATTGTCGAACTGATTCTCCAAAACCTGATGTCGCTTTTCCCATTCGTGATGGTGAAAAGCTATCAGGAGGGGATACGCTGGACGCTCGGGCGGAACCCCAAGGCGATGCGCCCCGGCCCGCACTGGAAAATCTGGTTGCTGCATTCGTTCGACGTCTACGATATGTGCGACGACGTGATCGACCTGCCGGTGCAATCGGTCATCACCAAGGACGAAAAGCTCGTTTGTTTCTCGGTGAACATCGGGTTCCGGGTGGTCGACGTCGTGGCGCACGGCTGCAATGTGCAGGACTTCGTCGAAAGCACCGCCGGCCTTTCCATGACACACCTGGCGCAGCGGATCCGCGAAAAAGATTTGAAAGACCTGACCGAGCCGGGCGGTCTGCGCGACCTGGAAAAGTCGCTGGAAGGCACCTTGACCACGCGGATGAAGCGGTGGGGGACGGAGGTCTTTTCAGTCGGGTTCACCAATTTCGCCGAGGTGCCGCGGCAGATGCGGATATTCCTCGACAGCCACCGGAACGCCCATCCGCTCGCGGCCGTGGTCGGGCGTTGACAGTGCGCGGGAATGGTGTATAGTGGCCGGCATCGTAAACTTCGTACCCTTTGAACCCTAGGAAACCTGTCATGGCTCACAAGACCGTGCGTTCGCCTTCCTTCCATTCCCCGACCATCCGCGGCGCGTATTTCTACATCCACGAGAAGCGCACCAAGGACGGGTCCGGCGCTCCGATCCCCGCCGAAAATCAGAAATACGAATTCGTCGGCCTCATCCCCAAACTGTCCGGCGACGCGACCAAGTGCGCGAATTATCTCCTGTTCGCCAACGCGGCGATGGCGCTCGTCTCGCAGGTGCCCGAGTGGAACGGCCAGTGGCCCGCCGGCGCGAACTGGCCGGTCAAGGACGGCGACCAGAAAGCCGCGAAGTACCCGTGGATGGCGAACCATTGGGTTATCAATTTCAGCGGCAACCACGCGCCGAAGGTCGCCATGCTCCAGAACGGGCAGGTCACCGAGATTCCGGCGCGTCGGATCGGTACCACGGATGCGTACAAGTCCGGCGACTACTGCGTCGTGTCGACTTACGCATTCACCTACGACAACAAATCCAAGGGCGTGAAGTTCGACATGGAAGGCGTGCTGTTCGTCGGTGCCGGTGAAGCGATCGGCACGGCGCAGCGTTCGGCGGACCAAATCTTCGCGGGCGTCAACGCCGCCCCGGCTGGCCTGCCGATGCCCACGGCGCAGGGCTACGCGCAGCCTGGTCCGACTTCGGGCGCTCCGATGCCTCCGCGGCCCACTGCCGCCATGCCGCCTCCGGTTGCGGCGCCCCCGACCGCTCCCGCCGCGCCCACCTACGCAGCGCCTCCGATGCCACCGGCGGCTCCAGCCCTGCCGCCGTTCCCGCCGCGGTAACGCAACAACTATCTCGAACCGCGTTCTTGTTCCTCGCCACGCAGGCGTGGCCTGATCTTGCGGCAGGGATGGTGGCCCCGGCCGGTTCACGCCGGTCGGGGTTTTTCATGGGAGGCTTACGTGGCAATCGCGCTGATTATGATTTTCTGCACGCCGCTCGGCTGGATCGGTTTGCTATGTGCCGGCCTCGCTGTGGCGATGGTCGTGGCGGCGGCACGCGGGACGATGCGGTAGTGCGCGTCCTCGTCTGCGGTGGTCGGGATTTCTTTGACCGAGATCGCGTTTGGTTGGTGCTTGACCATTACCACGCGCAGCGACCGTTTTCCGTGGTCATTCACGGCGCAGCGTTCGGTGCAGATTCACTCGCTGGCGAATGGGCAGAGGCTCGCGGAATCGCGCCGATCCCGTTTCCCGCAGAGTGGGAGAACTTCGCCGTTTTTCCCTGCATCATTCGCACCCGTCGAGACGGTCGAAAATACAACGCGGCGGCGGGTGGTCAGCGCAACGCGCGCATGCTCGCTGAGGGCAAACCGGATGTGGTGATTGCCTTTCCCGGCGGGTCAGGAACGGCGGACATGAAACGGCAGGCGCGAGCCGTCGGCGTTCCGGTACTGGAGATACCGGCCGCATGACCCTCTCACTCGAACGCGCCCTCGTCGGCGATATTGAAACTCTCCCCAACGTATTCACCCTGAACGTACAGGGCCTTTACGATTCGACCGACATGCTGTTCGAGATTTCGGACCAGGGTCGTGATGATCGCCAGCAACTCATCGCGTGGTTCTACCACTGGCAAGATACCCAAACGCCGCTAATCGGCTTCAATATCGTGGCGTTTGACTACGAGGTGTTGCACTACATTTACCAGAACCCGTATGTGAGCGTTGAGGACATCTATGCTTACGCGATGGACATCATTCGCTCGAACAACCGATTCGGCGGCGTCTATCCGTCCGACCGGTTCTTGCCGATCATCGACCTGTACAAACTTTGGCACATGGACAACCGCGCCAAGAGCACATCGTTGAAGGCATTGCAGGTCAGCATGCGTTCCGAGTCGGTGATGGAAATGCCGTTACCGTTCGACCAGCCTTTGACCAGGGCGCAGATTGACCAGTACCTCGTTCCGTACAATCGCCACGACGTCGCGGAGACGAAAAAGTTCGCGCACATTTCAATGGACGCGATCAAGTTCCGCATCGGGCTTATGGACACGCTGAAAGGCGACGTGCCGAATTGGAACGACACCAAGATCGGCTCCAAGATCCTCGAACAGCGGCTCGGCATTGACAAATACGCCGGCACGACACGCCGCGACACCATCCCGCTCAACGACATCATTTTCCCATACATCCGGTTCGACCATCCCGAGTTCAACCGCATCTTGAACTGGATGCGCGGGCAGACGCTCGCCGCGGATGAACTGACTGAGTCCATTCAAACCAAGGGCGTATTTACCGGAGTCAAGGCGACGGTCGGAGGCCTCGATTTCCATTTCGGCACGGGCGGAATTCACGGATCAGTCAGCGCGCAGCGGTTCGTCGAGGACGACCGCATCATTTGCGACATTGACGTCGCGGCGCTGTACCCGTCAATCGCCATCGTGAACGGGCTTTATCCCGAGCACCTGGGGACGCGGTTCGTCGAGGAGTACGCGAAGTTGCCCATAGAGCGCGGTAAGTACGCCAAGGGCACGGTGCAAAATGCCGCGTTCAAACTCGCCGCGAACGGCACCTACGGCAACAGTAATAACCAATTCTCGGTGTTCTACGATTCGAAATTCACGATGTCTATTACGATCAATGGACAGCTCCTATTGTGCATGCTGGCGGAACGGCTGTTGAAAGTACCAAGCCTGGAAATACTGCAAGCGAATACGGACGGCATCACCTATCGCATTCACCGCGTCATGGCACCGGTTGCGGAGAGGGTGCGATCGGAGTGGGAAGCGCAAACTCGCCTAAAGTTGGAGGAGGTGCGTTATCGTCGCATGTGGCTGCGGGACGTAAATTCATACGTGGCCGAGAAGCACGACGGCTCGCTCAAACTAAAAGGGGCTTTTTGGTTTCCGAATAAGTTCCCCGACGATATCACGAACGCCAGCCCGCCGGCGTGGCACAAGGACTTTTCCAACGTCGTCGCCACGAAGGCCGCAGTCGACCACATGGTCAACGGCACCGACATCGAGCGGTTTATTTATAGCCACCGCGACCCGTTCGACTTCATGCTGCGCGCCAAGGTGGACCGCTCGTCGCGGCTGGAGTTGGGCGGGCGCGAGATGCAACGGATCATGCGCTATTACGTGGCGGTGAACGGCGCGGAGCTGAAAAAGATCAGCCCGCCGGTCAAGGGCGCGCGGGTTGGGGATTGGAAACGGCGCAACGGTATCAGTGACGGGGAGTATGCGCGGGTGCTCGCGGAGGTGGGACCGGGCGTATGGGACGCTAGGATCCACACGGCGAACAAGAGCAAGTACGTCATCCGCGAAATGGCCATCGAGTCCGGGTTCAAGGTTGCGAATTGCTCGGTGGCTCGTGATTTTGACTTTAGCAACGTCGATTATGCTTGGTACGTTGACCAGGCCAAGCGCCTCGTTATAGGTTGACAATGCGCTTATACAAGCGTACTATGCGTATATTATGCCGCGCCGAACTAACCCTCTCCCCACTACCATTTATTGGCTTTACGACGTTCGACCCGAGACGCTGGCCCAATGTCCAGAGGGGCGTCCGTTCTACTGCGGAAAGACCGTTCAGGATACGAAGCGCCGATTCGAGGCGCACAGACACAATGCCCGTAAATATCCTGACCGAGCAATATCACGAAAAATAAACGAGTGCGGAGACCTGATCCGCATCCACGTGGTTGAAGTTGTTCCGGCAGATGGCGATTGGATCGCGCGTGAAAGGTTTTGGATACGGGTACTGCGCATCTTGAGTCATAGCGAACCCGTGAACGTGTCGGATGGTGGCGCGGGACCGACGGGCTTGGTCCACACTCCAGAATCACGCGCAAAGATGAGCGCGTCCAAAATGGGAACGGTGCTGTCGGACGAGCATCGAGCCAAGATAGGAGCGGCGCACAAGGGAAAGTTCGTCTCAGATGAAACCCGTGCGCGAATTGGTCGCGCTAGTGCGAATCGATCACCGGAGACACTGGCGAAACTCAGTGCATGGCAGATAGGTAGAAAACTGTCTGCCGAGCATCGCGCCAAGGTTAGCGCAGCGATGAAAGGCCGATTCGTCTCAGCGGAAACTCGCGTAAAAATGTCGATTGCGTCCAAGAATCGTTCCCCGGAGGCGCGCGCCAGACAGAGCGAAAGGATGAAGGGGAGGGTATTCTCCCCCGAAACCATAGCCAAAATGAGTGCGGCACAAAGTCGGCGGTATCAGAGATTACGAGAGGCTAATGCCCGCGCCTAGCGAGTTCCAAATCCAGCGCGCAGTGGTCATTTGGGCCGAAGGCATCTTCCGCAAAACCGAGCAGCGATGGAGTCCTGAACCGGCGCTCTTGCCGACCGTGGTCATGTGGCACACGCCGAACAATGGGCGCCGCGGGCAAGACGGCGCGCTGGAAGGCAAGTTCCTCAAAGAAATGGGCGTCAAGCCAGGCATTCCCGATCTGTTTTTTCTCCACGGCGGATTGTTCGGCTTGGAACTGAAAAAGGCGGACGGCTCGCTCTCCAAGGACCAGCGCAATTTGCACCCCCGCCTGGTCGCCGCCGGGGCGCGGGTGGCCACGGCCTATTCGCTCGACGAGGCCAAGCAAATTGTCCGCGGTTGGGGGTTGACAATACACGGCCGGTGAGTAGTATCGGCGCATGAACCGCGACCCACTCCACGCCCGCATCGCCAGTCTGCAAGACGAACTGGCCAAGGCGCACGCCCTGATTTCCGAGATGCGGATGGATCGCACGCGGGACGTTCACGAACTCTACGGCGTGGCGGACCTGACGAAGCGCGAGGCCGAGATCGTATCGGCCATCGCCAAGCACCGCCGCATCACGCACGACCGGCTGTTCTCGATCCTCTACGCGGATTCGGACACGACCGTCGGGATGAACACGGTGCAGGTCCAGATGGTCGCCATCCGCCGCAAGCTCGCGCCGCACGGCATCGCGATTAAGACACTTTGGAAAGTCGGTTACGAAATGGCCGCGGACGACGTGGCCAAACTGAGGGATTTAGCAGCATGATCTTCCCCTATCGCGTTCGCCACGATGTTGTCTTGCGCGCCTTGGTCGCCGTCTGCGTGCTCGTGGCGACTGTCATTGCGCTGTCCATGAGTGGTGCTTATGCAAGCCCGATCGAGTGCGGGCGGTTCGGGTGTCACGAGACGCGCCTGGTAGCGCCTGCCAAGCACCACGCCCGGCACCGCGTCCACCGGCCAACAAGGGACGCCAACGGCAACATTGCGGACAGCCGCTACTGCCACCCCGAGACTGCTGCCGGTCGCATCACGATCGCCTGTGACCTTGCCGACAAGATGCAAGGTTTCATCCGTGACGTGGTGGCGCGCGGCTTCAAAGGGCCGGTGCATTGCCTGTCCTATTCGCACAGCCATGTGGCGCACAGCCTGCACTTCGTCGGCGAGGCGTGCGACTTCGCGCAGCGTGGATGGGGAAAAACGGTGCGGGTGATGTACCACGTTCGGGACTTGGTGGCGAAGTGGGGCTTGCGCGACGGCTGCACCTTTCGGGACTGCGGGCATATTGATAGTGGTCGGTCGGTCGGTCGGGTTCGGATGGTGCGGCGGTGAGGCTCTACCAAGGCGATTGCCTCGACGTGATGCGCTCGCTTCCGGCGGGGTCGGTGGACCTGACCGTGACCAGTCCGCCTTACGACAATCTGCGGACGTACAACGGGTCGTTGAACGATTGGAACGCCGCCAAGTGGCAAGCGATCATTGCAGAATTGTACCGCATCACGACGGACGGCGGAGTGGTCGTTTGGGTGGTCGGAGACGCGACGGTCAACGGTAGCGAAACGGGCACCAGTTTCCGGCAGGCGCTTCATGCGATGGAGTGCGGGTTCAATCTCCACGACACAATGATTTATCACAAAGAAGGTCCGCCGCTCTCACACAATCGGTACGAACAAAAGTTTGAGTTTATGTTCATATGGTCAAAAGGTCGCCCCAACTCTTTCAATGGTATTCGTGAGGCTAGTCTACACGCCGGGAAGAAGCGAACCGGTTCGATGCGCCAAGATGGCGACGATCTTTCAACGAGAAACATCGGCGGAATCGTCGCGGATGATAAACTGCGCGGGAATGTGTGGCTGATTTCGTGCCAGAATGGCGGGACAAATTACAAAGCCGCGCACGTCCATCCAGCCATCTACCCTGAACAACTCGCACATGACCACATCGTCTCGTGGTCGAATCCAGGCGACGTTGTGTTCGACCCTTTCCTTGGCAGCGGCACCACTGGAGTCGCCGCCAAGCGCACCGGCCGCGACTTCATCGGCATCGAGCGCGACCGCGACTACTTTGCACTCGCCCTGGACCGCATCGCCCGCGAGCCGTGGCCCGGTCAGGCCCGGTGGGAGCAATTGCGGGCGCGGTTACAGGTGGCAGCGTGACCGACACCCTTGGATATGCGCCCCGCGGTCTGTCTCGTGACGAGGCGGCGCGCTATGTCGGCGTCGGCGCCACTAAGTTTGACGAGATGGTGAAGGATGGCCGCATGCCGCGGCCGAAACGCATTGACGGGCGTGTCGTTTGGGACCGCCTGCGCATCGAGGCGGCGTTCTCTGACCTGCCCGACGAGATGAAGGTCAACCCGCTGGACCGCATGCTTGCCGCGTCGTAACATGGCGCACAATGGGCGGAGATCATCCCTACGCTGGCTCTTACGAAGATCGCCACGGTAAACGCCGCTGGCGATTTCGCCGCGCGAGTAAAACCGTTCAACTGCCGGGAGCACCTGGCCAGCCTGAGTTCGAGGCGGCATACGCCGCCGCGCTCGCCGGCAAGCCGATTCAAAAGGCACAGGTCCGCCGCCTACCGACCGCCGCCTCACCCAAGTCGTTGCGCGCCGCGTGGCGCATTCTCCGCACCGACACGCCTGAATGGAAGCAACTCGGTTCGGCCATCAAAACATCGCAGACGGCCATAGCCGAAAAATTCTTGACCATGACCTTCGCCGACGACGACCCGACCGTGTTCGGCGACGTCGCCGTGGCCGATCTGCAGCGTCGGCACATCAAGGCTATCCTGGCCCGTAAATCCGACACGCCGCACGCTGCGGCACATCTCCTGCGCGTCATCCGCAAATTAATCGGCGTGGCGCTTGACCAGGGATGGATCGAGTTCGACCCGACGCACCGGCTAAAATTCCGCCCCGAGTACAAGGGCTGGAAAGCGTGGTCGGCGGAACACCGGACCAAGTTCGAAAAGCACTGGCCGGTCGGCTCTACGCCGCGCCTTGTTTACGCGCTGGCGCTCTACTTTGGGCACCGCCGATCGGACATCGTGAAAGTGCGGTGGGCGGACATCGAGACGGCTGGCACCAACGTCGTCCAGAAGAAAACCGACAAGGCGCTTTGGATCCCGGTGCTCGCCGACCTTCAGCGGGTGTTCGACGCGACGCCCCGGCAAAGCGAGTTCGTCCTCATCACTCAATATGGCCAGCCATTCAGCGCCAAGGCGCTCGGGATGCGAATGCAGCGATGGACGCACCTTGCGGGCCTCCCGGCGGGATGCACGCTCCACGGCCTCCGTAAGACGCTTGGCAAGATGTTGGCGGAGAGCGGCGCCAGCACCCGCGAGATCATGGCTATCCTTGGTCACGACGACATCGCGCACGCGGAACTCTACACGCGCGAGGCCGAACAGAAATTGCTCGCCACTGCCGGCATGGAAAAGCTGGCTAACCGCCGTGGCTAACCCGACTGGCTAACCCGACTGGCTAACCGCTAAATAAGTTATTGATTTCTAACGACCATGCTACTCCCCTAGGGAGCGCCAGCCCATAGCAAAATCAATTGGTTAACTCGGCGGTTCGCCGCGCTCGTTTCCCGTAGGTTCTCGTAGCGTCGGGCTAACCGCCGCCGCCCCTAAAACTCCTCCCAGATAATTCCACGGCTATTTCCCGAAAATGTGAAGTGCACGCCCTCGCGTTCGTAGTATCCTTGCAGGCGTGCGCGCAGGTCGAGACTCGCCTGTCCTTCCTCGACGCGCCGGATAGAACTGTCTGAAACGCCCGATCGGTCGGCGAGCCGCCGCACCGAGAGCGACAGTACCGCACGCGCCGCACGCGCCTGGCGCGGCGACATCGCCCTAATCGTCTGCATTTGCACCGACCCCCAAGAGTCACTCTCGGCGCGCAACATGGCGAAAATTCACGGTTTTTCAATGCTTGTCGCTGTTAACACTTAATCGGGAACCTGTGAACTATAATTCAACCGACCGTGAGCAAATTTTGCTTGCGGGTGAATAAATTTTGACTAAGGTTGTAGTTGTTAGTGCACACATGTAACGAACGGGTGGAGCGTGAAACAAATAACGGGGGCAGAGCGGGCGGCCTTGGTAGGCCCGAATTCAGGGGATGAGACCGACGACGGAATCGCGATGGCGCTACTCGATGCGGCTCGCGAGCTGTCCGAGGTCAAAGAGCGGATTGAGACGCTGGTGAACACGCACGCGATGCGTCGCGGTGTGAAGGTGGCGGCATAACCGAGATGCGAGTGGGCGACTCGGCCGCGCAAATGCGGCCTTTTTCTTTACCAGTTCAGTTTTATTCCGGCGAAACCGGATGGCTGCCATCCCGCGTACCACGTGACACGCTTGCCGCTGTAGCTCACGAACGGCAGCGGGATCCCGACGTGGAGCACGCACCACTGCCAACCCGTCTCGCCCAGGTCGTTGCGCTGGATGGTGCCGACCGGTGCGCGGCCGGTGACTGCGTAGTTTCTATCAGCCACACCGACGACGAAGCATCGGAAGTTCTGGAGCGGATTGCGCAGGACGTTCCATGTGAACCAACGCCGCCACTGCGGCCACTCGGGGTGATACCAGTCGGCTTGGTCGACGGTCTGTTCAGTAGCGTTGCCGAACCACCACACGGGGTTGATCTTTTTCCACGGTGAGACGGGCGTCCGGCCGGTGACGGTCGCGCTGGTTTGGTCGGCGTTGAATGTCCATGTTTCAGGCATTGACTCGCCCTTTCGGCGCGGTTAGCTTATGTTCCTACGCAATAGGAGAATAGGTATGCGTGAACAAAACGAGTACAACGAGCGGGCATTGATGGTGCTGGTGCGCGAGTCGCGGCGGATGGAGGACACCGCCGAGCGCGTGCGCCTAGTGGTCGAGGCGATGGCCAAGCGATCAGGAATTAGGGAGGCGCGAACGGAGGACGGATTCGAGGCGACTTAGTATGGCCGAAGCGGCACCAGGCAGCGGGCGATCGTCAATTAGATTCCCCGTCTCCATTGCGTCGAGCAAGATGGCGCAACAGCCAATGACGTGCCCGAGGTGGTGGACGCCGCTATCGGGCGCGCACTCCTCTCCGTCAAGATAATCGGCGAGATGACGATACGCAGCGGCGATATAGGTCCGCGCCGGCACTTTCTTTTCGCGCCAGTTGTACGGGCCGTACTTTGTGGCACCGTCCACCATCGCATGTGCACCGTGAATGATCCCGGCCGAAGGTAACAGCGACAAATCGACCTTGCGGGCGCCGACGAGTGTTTTAGGGTTCACCTCGTCGTCGGGCGGGTTCGGCATCTTTCCCGACGTGCTGCAATGGGCGGTCAAATCGAACGCTCCAACAGGTCGGCCGCTTCCTTGGCGACTTCAATGAGTGCCGTGGTCTGCGGGGCGATCGCCGCGCTTTCCGGGTGAATGGCTGCGCGCAGGCGCGTTGTGACCTGTGACGTTGTGTCGATGCACTGATTCGTGGCGCGGCACCTGCCATTGGTGCAGGTCGCGGGGTTACACATTCCAGATTCGTCCACATCGTCGACAGAACATTATCCAGCGCATGCGAAACCGAGGCGACCGCGCTACAATCTGGTGGCGATGACGGTGGAAAATGGCGCACCAGAGGCTACGCATGTGCCCGCGCCTTCCGCGCCGCGATCTTCATCATGTTGGTCCCGTGCGCCCAATGGCCGTTCAAGGTGCGGAGGTTTGCCGTGCTTGGGTCGTCAAGGAACTTGGCAATCGCTTCGGTGATTTCGGAGTGGATCAGTTGCAACTCGAACCGGATGCCTTCCTCTTGGGCAAGAATGGCGGCGTCGTGCAGTTGACCCGGTGATTGCATACTATCCTCCCCGATGCGTTGACAATACACCAAGGGCGGGGCGTGTCAAGTCGTCGAGCGCACAGGGGGGAAGTTCTGCTTGTTCCGCCCGATCTCGCCGCCGTCCCGGTGAAGCGTGATCGACTGCATCGAACTGCCTGCGCGGTAACCGTGACTATGTGCAAACGAATCGCGTGGCACCGGCTGGCGAAACGACTCGCAGATGAGCGAGCCGACTTCCTTTTTTGTCTCGTGGTGGATGTGGCCGAAGATGCACCAGCGATAAAGCGATGCGTTCCAGTATTCGGGGTGGTCCTCCGCCATCATTATGTACATGCGCTCGGGTTTCATGGTGTGCCCGTGCGTGGCACCGATGTAATTGACGCCGAACAAGTGGAAAAAGTGGTCGTTGTTGCCGTCCTCCGGATCAATCTCCACGCGAGGCTCGTTTTCGTAGAACATGCCGAGCGATATGTTTAGCCAGCTCGCCGACTCGGGGTCGTGGTTACCCTTCAGATTCTTGACGATGACTTTCTTGTGCCGCTGCAGCGCGAAATCAATCGTGGTGCGCAGCGTGTTGACGCCGACCCAACGCACCTTCTGGCTTCGACCATCGACGTCCAGTTGGTGACCGGAGGCGGGCGTAACGTTGCGCTGATCGTCGGCGTGGAAAAAATCACCCGTGTTGATAATGACAGCGGTATCGGCGGCCGGCGAAAGTCCGATAAGGCGCTGCAGAGTGCTTTCGATTCGCGCCGTGCCGATTTTCAGGTCGTTCGACTCGCCCGTTTCCTTCCCGAAGGCCATCATGCCGGTATGCGGGTCGACGATCGGGTAGTAGTTGCACAGATCCGCGTCCGTATCTTTCGGCGGCGGGACGAGTTTGGCAAAGCCGCGGTATTGTTCGAACTCTTGCTTGATCGCGGAAACAAGGTGCGCCGTGTGGGATGCGTCCTCTCGCGTCTTGACCCACTTTGCCAGTTCCCGCCCGTTGGGATCCACCAGGGCGGAGACGCCCTTGATGCTATGCCCCGCAGGCACCGCAAACGTCTCACCCGCCTCGGGGCGCTGCTCCACCGACTTGCCGCGGGGGCCATCGGTGACGCGCGCAATGCGGAAGCCCGGCATTGCAGCGGGCGTGTCTAGCAACATCCCGCGCTCGGCGGCCGATTTAAGGTGACCTTGGAAAGTGGACCTAGCCAGTCCCGATACCTTAGCCGCGGCGCGCTCTGACCCATACTCTCGGTATAGGTCGGCGGCGGCTCGGCACTGTTCGTCGGTGTGACCGGCTTGTGCCATCCTAATTGCCGCGGTCCTTTGTCAGAAGCTCGAACAGATTGTCCAGGCGTTCCGACATATGCTTCACGTCGCTGCGCATCCCTTCGACCGCAACCACCGTGCGCCCTTCGGCGGCGACGAGCGCGTTATTCAAAGCTGCGTCACTGGCCTGTAGAACCGCGACATGTTTTTCCAGTTCGACTATTTTCTTGTCGCGCGTCGCGAACGCGCTATTGATCCACCGCACCAAGCCGACCGTGGCGCTAAGTACGACGGAAATAGCCGCCAGTGTGGTCCAGTCGAGTATCATTTCGCGCCGCAACGCGCGAACAGGTCCGCAGCGCCGTTCGTCTTGAGGAACGCCTTGATATCGGACAGCGGCACGGAGAAACTGAAGCCGCCGGCAGCCGTGCCGCGCACGTTCACGCCGACGAACTCGCCCGAGCCGTCATAGAGCGCACCGCCAGAATTGCCGGGCGCGATGGGTGCCGAGTGCTGCACAAGGCCGTGCTCGCCGTTGTCCGTAAGATCGCCAAGACTGCCGGCGAGTTGTAGGTCG
>Ga0265334_10000096_pt1 | contig 62267 bp, 54 predicted proteins | sample 42023metaG_FD_192442 | JGI IMG/M metagenome (GOLD analysis project Ga0265334, IMG submission 192442) | Rhizosphere microbial communities from Carex aquatilis grown in University of Washington, Seatle, WA, United States - 4-20-23 metaG | ecosystem: Host-associated > Plants > Roots > Rhizosphere...
GGAAATGCCGCGCCACGCGCATTTCGTTCTCGTTCCCACACTACTTCAGTTCTTCAGACCGACCAATACTCCAATCAGCACTCAAAATGCTGATTTGTTCAGCGTGTCCCTCCCTAAGGGAAATCCGGCGAGAAATTCCCGGCGCATTTCGAGTCTCGTATGGAATGAGCCTCTTCTACCCGCGTCCATTAGCCCAACCATTCCATTCATGAAACCATTTCCGCTTCAGTAATTGCTGTTCACCGGCAATGGCATTCTTCCCTTTTGTAAGCCGTATCAGATTAGCGTCGACGCCAATCCCAGTTCAAGGATATGGCACAAGTGGTGAAAACACTCCATCGACATCTGGCTTCGGATTTTCTAACGTAGACGGAATTCCAATCCGCAATACGCAGCAACCTAAAATGAGCAAGAACGTTGAACTTGGGGCGGTTGCGAATCGGTGTTCATTGGTGTCGCGCGTCCTGTCAGGCTTAGTGCTTGCGGTGGCGGGCTTCGTTTCGATTCCTGCGGTCGCCGATTCGGGTCAGTTAACGACGATCTACTCCTTTATGGGAGGCATCAGTGGGCCCGACGCCGGAAACCCGGGGTCTGGCGTTATTCTCGGCAAGGACGGGAATTACTACGGCACGACGGTTTATGGCGGCGGCGTGGGGGCTGGCACGGTCTTTAAACTGAGTCCGGTGGAAGTCGAAACCGTACTGCTTTCATTCGACGGCACCCACGGTGCCGCTCCCTCTGGCCTGATTCAGGGCAGCGACGGAAACTTGTACGGAACCACGTACTGGGGCGGGCCGAACAATGGTTACGGTACCGTATACAAAGTCACCCCCCGGGGGGTGCAAACGGTTCTCTACAATTTCACCAACGGTGGGACGGCCGGCACCAATCCGACCGGGGGATTGGTGGAAGGTAGCGACGGCAACTATTACGGAACGACCAGCGGCGGCGGACCGGGCTTGGGTGGAACCCTCTTTAAGATCACCTCGACGGGAACGCTCACCGTGATGCATGCGTTTGGCAGCGGCGATGGATCTGCACCGGGCCAGCTGATCATTGGCAAAGACGGTAATTTTTACGGCACAACCACCGGTGGATTTTTCGGTAACGGTACGGTGTTCCGGATGACCCCGGACGGTACTTTCAATGTACTGTACTCATTCAAAGGCAGTCCGGATGGTGCAAGTCCGGCCGGCCCGCTGCTGCAGGCCAGCGACGGCAACTTCTATGGCATCACCGCGGGCGGCGGTACGGGCAACTGCGCTCCGACTCTCACGACTAACTGTGGAACCGTTTTCAAGCTCACTCCTACCGGACAGGAAACGGTGCTTCATTCCTTCGCCGGATCGCCAGACGACGGCATGGCAAGCTGCATACTTTGCACGTTCTCTTCGGAAGGGCTGACCGAAGGGCCGAACGGCAACATTTATGGTGTGACGATGGCTGGCGGGTCGTATACGGGGGGTAATTGTGGCTCGGGCTGCGGTACGCTGTTCGTGATTACGCCGGACGGAACGGAAACGGTCCTGCAATCCATTGTCGGTGTCTGGGACGGCTCGGGTGATGGATGGGCGCCGACCGGCGCTCTGCTTCAGACCAGCCCCGGGGTTTTTGTGGGCACGATGTTCTACGGCGTGAGCGGGTGGGGCAGTGTCTATCAATTCACCGCTCCCCAGGCGGTCACTCCTCCCACCGTTTCGATTTCGGCGGCGCCGTCGTCGATCGCGCTCGGCCAAAGCACAACCCTGACATGGTCTTCAACCGATGCCAACGCCTGCACCGCAAGCGGTGCCTGGAGCGGCGACGAAGCCACCAGCGGCAGCGCCACAGCAACACCGCCGGCGACCGGTGGCAGCACTTATGTGCTGACTTGCTCTGGCCCAGGCGGTACCGCCAGCACTTCAACCAGCGTCACGGTCAAAATGCCCGCGCCGACTGTCACGATCGAAGCGCTGCCGAAGCACGTCGCCCCGGGCCAGACGGTGCAGCTGTACTGGCGTTCGGAAGATGCTGTGACGTGCAGGGCGGAAGGTGCTTGGTATGGTCCTGAGCCGCTTGCAGGCGTGGCAACCGTAACCCCTCCGGTCAGTGGACTTAATCGATATTCGCTCAAATGTCGCGGTACCGGCGGAGTCACCACCGCATTAACGGTCGTAAACGTCGGCTAGACACCGTACTGCTGGCAACCGAACGGCATTGCGCCGTATGTGAAAGTCGTGACCCGCGCGGGATGCGATGAGCACGCGAATCGCATCCATCGTTTAACCGCTCTCTTGAACGGCGCGATTCGGTCGGCTCTTCACACCCTACGACAAACCGGACTTCAGCTTTCGTCGCGACGGCTATCGATTCGTGAAATGTCCGCTTTCGGACATTGCGATTTGGCTCGTCAACGGCCGCTCCTGGCACATTGCGCCAACGCGTCTTGAACAGCGACTGTCTGCTTACATCGAATGGTTCGCTGATCACCGCGCTGCCGCTCGTCGATCAAAACAACAGCCTTCGACTGCCCATCAGAAATGCCATTCGGTGATCAACATAAGGAGAACGCGCAACCAACAACCGTACCTTGCGCTACCAGTGCGTCTCGCGCTCCGCCGTCGCCGTGATTTTGTGGATTGTCAGGTCGGCGCCGTTGTATTCCTCTTCGGCGTCGAGTCGTATGCCGACGGTTTTCTTCAGCACGCCATAGACGATCAATCCGCCGACGAAGGCGATAGTGATGCCCAGCAGGGTGCCGACGAGTTGAGCACCGAAGCTCACGCCGCCCAATCCGCCAAACGCCGTGGAGCCGAAGATTCCGGCGGCGATCCCGCCCCACGCTCCACATAAGCCGTGCAGGGGCCATACGCCGAGCACATCGTCGATCTTCCAGCGGTTCTGCGTCAGAGTGAACAGGGAGACGAACAGCGCTCCGGCCACGGCGCCGGTGAACAGCGCGCCGACGGGATGCATGAGATCGGAACCCGCGCAGATCGCGACGAGTCCCGCCAGCGGTCCGTTGTGAACGAAGCCCGGATCGTTCTTGCCGACGACCAGCGCAACCAATGTGCCGCCAACCATCGCCATCAGTGAATTCATCGCGACAAGACCTGAAATCTTGTCGAGGTTCTGGGCGCTCATCACGTTGAATCCGAACCAGCCTACAACCAGAATCCACGCGCCCAGCGCTAGAAACGGAATACTGGACGGCGGATGCGCCGAGATGCCTCCATCCTTGGAGTAGCGTCCGTGCCGCGCGCCGAGCATGAGCACGGCCGCGAGCCCGATCCAGCCGCCGACCGCATGCACCACGACGGAGCCGGCGAAGTCGTGAAAATTCTGCCCGAAGGTTGCTTTCAGCCACTCCTGCACACCGAAAGCATTGTTCCAGGCGATGCTTTCAAAGAACGGATAGACGAAACCCACCAGCAGGAACGTCGCTGCCAGCTGTGGTCCGAATCTGGCACGTTCGGCAATGCCGCCGGAAACAATCGCCGGGACGGCGGCGGCGAAGGTGAGCAGAAAGAAAAAACGGGTCAGTGCGAAACCGCTCTTCTGCGACAGCTGCTCCGCGCTCGCGAAAAAATGCACGCCATAGGCGATGCCGTAACCAATAAAGAAGTACGCCAGCGTGGACACCGCGAAGTCGGTAAGAATTTTGACCAGCGCGTTGACTTGGTTTTTCTTGCGCACCGTACCGAGTTCAAGAAAAGCGAAGCCGGCATGCATCGCAAGAATCAAGATGGCGCCGAGCAGGATGAAAAGGACATCGGCGGAAGTTTTCAGCTGTTCCATTTTGGGGCTCTATAGATTTTTATGGGGCACGGGCGGAGCCACTTCCGCCAGCCCCGCATTCTATATCGATCAACAGCTTAGATCCCACCCCATCTCGAATTGCCCATCGACAGTGCACTCATGGTTTTCGTCGCACCGAATTGGAGTACGCATTGCGCACTCGCTCAGGGAGCTGCGCTACGCACCGTGAACGGCTGACCTTAGATGCCCATGAAGAAAACCACCAGCTTCACCGGCTCGTTGCCGACGTTGCGGCCATCGTGTTTCAGCTTTACCGACTCGACGATCGCGTCACCGGGACCATAGCGGTGCTTGCGACCGTCCTCGGTTTCGACTTCGAGGGTCCCGCTCAATACGTAAGCGACGCCGGGCACTGTGTGCAGATGCCAGCCGGTGTCCTGACCTGGTGGGATTTCCACCCGCAGGGCGGTTACCTGCGGCGCACCGGAGGACGGATAGACGATCGGCTGACCCGCCGAAGTCCGGGTCGTAGTCAGCAGGGTGCTGACGCTGACTTCTTTTCTGTAGTCGGATCGAGGCTCATTCGCCTGTGCGACAGTACCGCCGGCCAGCAGACTTGCGCAAAACAGGCTCACAACCCACGAGGAATGGCGCATGTTTAATTAATGATCAGGGTCCGATAGACGTTCTCAAGCGCCGATGCATGCGGATACCACGACTCTCCGCGCGGGTTCCCGGCACCGTTCACCTTTCCTGCGGGTTACCGGCCGCAGATGCGAACCGGCTATTTGACGACGCGCAATTTCGGGCGGCCGCTGCCGCCTGGCTTTGGCGCATCCGACGATGGACCATCACCGCCGCCTTCCGTCGACTTCGACGCAGCGTCTTCCGCGGCCGGTATCGCCTCGGCTTCGCCAAACAGAACGCCTTCACCGTTCTCGCGCGCATAGACTGCCAGAACCGAACCGGTCGGAACCCAGATGTCCTGGGCAACGCCGCCAAACCGCGCGGTGAAGTAAATCGGATCGCGATGCAGATCCAGGCCCCGCACAGCCATCGGGCTGATGTCAAAAGCGATCCTTCCCTCGCGCACGTGCGCCGACGGCACTACCACGCCCGGATAGTCCACAGTGACGACCAGATAAGGTGTCAGATTGTTATCGATAGCCCAGTCGTAGATCGCTCGGATCAGATAGGGACGACGCGACGGAATACTCATTTGTCACCGAAACACTTGCGAAACGCCGGACGTGCAAACAGACGCTGCGCATACTGTGCCAACGCCGGCCGCGCGGAAAGCGCTGTGCGCGGCAGGCGACGCAAAAGAACGGCCCAGGCGCAATCCACAAGATTGTAATCGAAGCCGAGAAACCAGCCACGCGCGCCAAAATGCCGCGCCGCGGAGTCCAGCGTCTCGGCGAGCGCTTTCTGCAAGGCCTGTGTGGCCGCGCGTACCTCAGCCGGTGTTCCATCCGCAATCGCGAGCGGAAAGAAAACATTTTCAATCTGACGCAGTGCCATGCGCAGACGCGCGCGCTGGGCCGGAGCCGGGGGCGTCAGCTTCGGATGTGGATAGCGCTCGTCGATGTATTCCGCGATGATCCATGCGCCAACCAGCACGCCTTCGCGATCGGCCAGTGTCGGCAGCGATTGCGAGGGGTTCAGGATCGCGAGATCTTCGTCGAGCCGTCCTGGGGCCACCAACGTGACTCGCGCGGCATCGACTTCCTTTTCGGCAAGGACCAGCCGGACCCAGTCGGATTCAACGGAATTCGCTGCTACATAAAGCGTCAAGCCCGCGTTGGCGGCGGGCTTGACGGGGCGATCGCTATCGCGACTACGCCTTGCGGCCATCTGACCTCTCTTGGAATTTCATCCAGAACGACTTAATGAACGTCGCGCCAGAATTCCTTTTTCAGCATATAGGTCAAGGCCCACAGCACCAGCAGATAGACCATGACGCGGACACCGGTGGCGACACGCTTGGTGGCGATCGGTTCGGCGGCATAAACCATAAAGTTGGTGAGATCGCTGACGAAGGCTTTGTAGTCTTCGGGTGAAAGCGTTCCAGCCTGAACGACTTCGAACTTCGCCGCACCTTCTTTCCGCTCCTCACCGGCCTTTTCTTCGGCCTTCACCTGCCAGCCTTGAAGGCCGCCGAGCACATGCGGCATGGCAACATTCGGGAGCAGGGTGTTATTGACGCCCATCGGACGCTTGCCATCGAGATAGAAGCTGAGCAGGTAGGTGTAAACCCAATCCGCGCCGCGCGCTTTGGTTTCGAGCGACAGGTCGGGCGGCTGCTGGCCGAACCACTCCTTCGCCGTACCCGGCAATGACGACACGATGGTGTCGCCCGGCTTGTCCGACGTGAACATCAGGTTCTTCTTCATAACATCGTCGGGAATACCAAGGTCTTCCGCGACGCGGCTATAGCGCAGGTATTTCAGCGAGTGACAGCCCGAACAGTAGTTCATGAAGTCGCGGGCACCGCGTTGCACGGCCGGCAGGTTGCCAACGTCCGTGCGAAACTGCAGCAGTGCCGGACCTTCTTGAGCCCACAACGACGGCGCCGTGAACAACAGGCCGGTCAAAGCGAGCGCAACGCTCCTGAAGTTAGTGCGCCGCATAGGTCACCCGTTCCGGTTCCGGCTTGGTCGATTCCATCTTGCTGTAGAAGGGCATGGCCAGGAAAAAGAAGTAGTAATAGGCAGTGCCGATACGCGCGATCAAGGTGCGCGTCGGATCCGGCTTATGCATGCCGAGATAGTTCAATATGATGAAGTCGATCGCGAACAGAACAACGAGCACCTTGAAGATCGGCCCCTTGTAACGAATCGACTTGACCGGGCTGCGGTCGAGCCAGGGCAGGAAGAACATCACGAGAACGGCACCGAACATGACGATGACGCCCCAGATCTGCGTTCCAAAATACGAAGGAATCGCACGCAGCATCGCGTAGAACACGCCGAAATACCACGCCGGCGTGATCTCGTCCGGAGTCACCTGCGGATTGGCGATCTGGAAGTTGGGTCCTTCGAGGACGATGCCGCCGCCCTCTGGCGCGAAGAAGATGATGCCGCAGAAAACGATCAGGAACATCGAAACGCCGACCAGATCCTTGACCGTGTAGTACGGGTGGAACGGAATTCCGTCGAGCGGGATGCCGGTCTTCGGATCCTTCTTCTTTTTGATCTCGACGCCGTCCGGATTGTTCGAGCCGACTTCATGCAGCGCGAGCAGATGCGCGACGACGAGACCGACCAGCACCAGCGGCAGCGCGATGACGTGCAACGAGAACAGGCGGTTGATGGTCGCGTCGGCGGGCGTGTAATCGCCCTGGATCCAGACCTGCAGCGCCGGTCCGATCTTCGGGATGGTGCCGAACAGCGAAATGATGACCTGCGCACCCCAGTAGGACATCTGGCCCCACGGCAACACATAACCGCAGAAGGCTTCGGCCATCAGCACCAAAAAGATCAGCGAGCCGAACAGCCAGAGCAGTTCGCGCGGCTTGCGATGAGAGCCATAGATGATGCCGCGAAACATATGCAAATACACAACGATGAAAAACGCCGATGCACCGGTCGCGTGCATGTAGCGGATCAACCAGCCCCACGACACGTCGCGCATGATGTACTGCACCGAATCGAAGGCATCCGCCGCCGCCGGCTTGTACTGCATCGTGAGCAGAATACCGGTCAGCAGCTGGTTAACGAGTACCAGCAGCGCCAGCGAACCAAAGTAATACCAAGCGTTGAAATTCTTCGGTGCGTAATATTCGGAGAGGTGATCCTTCCACATCTTGGTGAGCGGAAAGCGATCATCGATCCAGCCGAGGAAGCCGGTCGTCTTATAGGGATTCGGGACGATGGCCATTTATGCAGCCTCCTGGTCTTCGCCGATGATGATCAGCGCGTCCGACACATAGCGGTGCGGCGGGATCGGCAGATTCAGTGGCGCCGGCTGCGACTTAAAGACGCGTCCGGCGACATCGTAGAGCGAGCCGTGGCAGGGACAGCGATAACCCCCCATCCAATCCGGTGCGACATCCGGCGCCGGGTGGTCGAAACGCTGCGTGGGGGCGCACCCCAGATGCGTGCACTTGCCGGTCATGACCATGTATTCCGGCTTGATTGAGCGCGTCGGAGTCATGCAGTACTTCGGCTGATCACTGGATTCCGACTTCGGATCAGCAAGTTCGCCCGCAACCTTGTCAAGGCTGCCCAGCATGTCCGGTGAACGACGCAGCACCCAGACGTTCTGGCCGCGCCAAACGAAAGCGACTTGCTGACCTTCTTCAAGCTTGTCGATTGGTGCCAAGGTTGGCGCACCCAGCGCCAGCGCTTTCGCGCTTGGCTTCAGCGATGCGAGAAACGGCCAGACAACGGCTACGACACCAACCCCGCCGACTGCGCTCGTGGCGGCGGTCAGGAATCGGCGACGGCCACCATCCACGACTTCAGTGCTCATCGTTAATGCGACCTCTGGAATTTTTTGACTGGGGAAACCAGGGGAAACGGCGATCTGCAGCGACAGCGTCCCCCGACAACCCGGCGATTATAACGGCCATAGCCGCCGCTCGTCACGATAGTGCAGCAAAAAAAGTACCGGGTGCGCGCAAACGAGAAGGCCTCGCAGCAGCGGCAACCGCAGCGAGGCCTTCTCGCGCCGAACCGGCGGCGCGGATCAGAACTGGTATTTCAGATAAAAGGACAGGAAATCGCGATCAGCCAGGGGATTGTACGCACCGCCGCCCCAGAACCACGTGTATCCCAGGGTGAACGCCGTCGCTGACTTGTAGCGTGTCTCCAGCGATGGACTGAATGATTTCGCCCCTGAAACGAAATTTCCCGCTGGCCCTGGCGAAGTGCCCTGCACGTCCTGGCTGTAGAACAGCGTCGGCTGCAAGCTGATGCCTGGCAGCACACTTTCGTACTTGGTAATCATGATGATTCGATAGCCCCAGGACACCGCATCCGGATAGACCACCTGATCCTGCTGATGCGGATTGAAGCGCAGGCCATCGGGGCCTGCGACGCAGTCCGGAGTGGTCGAACATGCCCGCTGGTAGCCCCCAACGAACGTGCCGTTGCTGCTGATGCCGGAACCATCCGCGCCGGCCGTTGCGCCGTAGTTCTCGCCGAAGGCTTCGAGTTGAAGCTTGTCGATTGACGGCAGATTGGGAACCCACTCCAGCCCCCACTCTCCGATGATTTGAATCTGGTCGGCACCGATCACGTTGTCGGTCTTACCGAGCACGCGTGTGGTTCCGAGATTGAATTCAAGCGACTGGAAGCGTTCCCAGCCCTGGATCCAGCAGGGACTGCCGGGGCTGTGGTACATCTGGTCGTACTGCGGCTGCGACAGACCCGAGGTCGAGAACTTTGGACAACCCATGTTCTTGCCAACTTCCCCGCCCCGATAGGGAATGATGAAGTTCGGAAAAGCACGCGCGGCGCCAGGCAGAGCACCTTCAAAAACATTAAATGTATCGGGATAAGCGGCGTTGATACCGCCAGTGGTGGTGTTGCCGCCAAAGTCACTGCTCGTATAGGGCCCAACACCGCCGCCAGGAAGATATCCCCAGTTTTGATTGAGCAAGCCCGCGCCGGGTTGAGTCGCATCCTTGGTCCCGGCACATGCAGTGCTCTTGTCGCTACAGTTCGTTAGCGTCGCACCATTGGCGGCCAATGCGAGATCAACAATCGAAACCTGCATCGGGAGATTGGGGCGATACGCGACTTCGCCCTGTAGCGCATAGTCACCGAAGGTCGTGTTGAAGCTAAGGCCGAGAAGATCGATGTCTTGCGGATAGCTAAACTGGATTGCCACAGAATCTAGGGAAGCAACGCTATCAACTCCCGGATCGGAGGTTCCCCCGTTGGTATAACCGGGAAGCAACCCTGTTACAAAGGGAACTTTTTTGCAATCACCTATGAGCGAAAAAATATCCGTCGCATCGGTGCCGTTCGCATTGCCTTTCGCGCGCGCGCAACTCGGATTAGCCGCATAAAAGCTGGCATACGGAAAGCGCGAGTGGTAGTGCTGGTAGTATGCGGCCATGTCGGTGCCGTTATTCAGCCAGTCCGCGTAATAATCCAGCTTGATGCCATATTGCCCTTCCGTTCTCGGCTCGACATCCGGCACACGAAGCACCGTTCCGGTGGTCGGCGCCAACAGGGACAGCGGATTGAATTGCAGATGTCCCAGTTGGGCGGGATCATCTACGGAGTTGGCGAAGCTCAGATTCGCGGTTCCGATCGCGTTGTTCGATCCGAGATCGTTATACGAAAAGTAAGTCCCGGGCGCCGGAATTTCCGAAGGCTTCCATTCGAGCTGGTAGTAGCCCTCCACCGTCGTATTGTCGATCGGTTGAAAACTCAGGGACACCATATTAACTGGCGTGAAATCTTCTTCAACCTGATTGCCGACACGAAAGAAATTATTCGTGTTGATGGGGTTCGCCGCGTTCAGACTGTTGAGCACCAGCGTAGTGCTTTCACCCCAGTTGACGACTTGGCGCCCCAGCTTGAACGACATCTCGCGATCTCCCCACAGCGGCAGCTTCCCGAAGAAATAACTATCGAGATACTGAATCGCATCGCCGGCTTCCCGTAGTATTTCGCCGTCGGTTCGCTTGCTATGTACAACGCCGCCAGGACCGTAAACACGTCCGTTCTGGCCAGGGTAGGAAGGATAAGCTTGCACTCCACCGTTCCCTAAATTTCCCAATAGCGGCTGCTTTACCTGATCGGCCGTATACCCCACATTCAGGTAATTTTCCGGAGTGATTTCGTTGGGGTGATAGTCGGTGAAGCTGTTGTTCACGAAATCGTGGAAATACAACACGCGCGCAAAAAAGCCGTAGTCCTTGTAGTTGACCTTCAGGTCTTCCGTCAGCTTCAGCACACCCTGGAAGACATCGCCGTTGTTGTAGTTCAGATCGCCATCGTCATGATTCATCGTTGCTGCGCCGGGCGCCGCGGCGAGCTTCTGTGCGGGATAAATCTGAGTCTTGAAAGAACCCTGGCAGGACTGAAATAAAGTGGTCCCGCTGGTCCCAGGAATATCGCCGATTCCGCACAGATTCGGATTCAAGTTCTGCTTGCCGATCAGATTCGGACTCTGCGATTCCATGCGAACACCCGCGCCGGCAGTAATGGTGCTGTTGAGCACGCCCTTCAGCTGGTCATCGAAAAACGGCAACGAATATTCAAGCGCGTGCACCGCCGTGGCGGCCAACGCGAAGAAAAATGCCGATCCAACCAGTATTGCTCGATGCACCGTCCGTTGCGCGCCGTTCCCCGAAACATCCACCATGACGGTCTCCCCTTTTGCATGGCACGCATAGCCCCCTGCGGACTGACGCGGCGGTGTGTTGCTGTGGAACGCCAAAAAGTAACCGAAGATGTTTTTGCCGCGCAAGCGTTTTTTTGCACACGCGACCTAAGTCTTGTTCACAACCGCCTTGGGTGCCGTGACGAAATAATCAAAATCATCGCGATACGGGGGCTACTCTTTTCGATGCAAAAGCTCGGCGTGAAAACACGCACTGCTTCGCGATTCCCCAAGCGGAGCAGGCGGCGGCCGCTGCGACAGACAGAAGGATTCGGCCTCTGCGCAGCGTGGCGCGAACGCGCAGCCGGCCAGCCGTGACACATCGTCCGGCAGCGTGCCCGGAATCGGGATCAGACGTTCTCTGGCGACATCGATGCGCGGCCGCGCGCGCAACAAACCCATCGTGTACGGATGCGCAGGCCGCGTGAGCACGGCGCTGGTGGAACCGCGCTCGACCATACGCCCGGCGTACGTCACGAACAGATTTTCACAGGTATCTGCCACCGCGCCGAGGTCGTGCGTAATCAACAGCAGTGCTGTGCCGAGATCACGACGCAGCTCGCCGATGAGCCGCAGAATTTGCGCCTGCACTGAAACGTCGAGCGCGGTCGTCGGCTCGTCCGCAATCAGCAATCGCGGCCGCGCCAGCAGCGCCATTGCGATCAGCACGCGCTGCCGCATGCCCCCGGAAAACTCGTGCGGATACGCGCGCAGACGCTCGCTCACCGCCGGAATGCGCATCGCGTCCAACATGCGCGCGGACTCGGCGAGCGCCGCCGCGCGCGAAGCGCCGCGATGCTGCTCCAGCACTTCGGCCATCTGCATACCGATCGTTAAATACGGATTCAGCGCAGTCATCGGATCTTGGAATACGAAGCCGATGCGTGAGCCGCGCAGACGATTCAGCTCAGACTCCGGCAAGCCCAGCAACTCGCGCTCTTCGAAGACAATCGAGCCATCGACGCGTGCGTTGTCCGCCAGCAGACCGATGATCGCCAGCGCCGTCTGACTCTTGCCGCTGCCCGATTCGCCAACGATGGCGAGCGACGCGCCGGCCGCCAGTTCGAAGCTGATGCCGTCAACCGCGGTGCGCAATCCGCGCGCCGTGTCGAACGCGATCTTCAAGTCAGTGACGCGTAGCAGGTTCGTCGTCGGACTCATCGCCGCACTCCGCGCACATCGAGCGCGTCGCGCAGGCCGTCGCCGATGAAATTCAGGCACAGCAGCGTCACCGCCAGAAAGCCGGCCGGCAGGATCAGCGCCCACGGCGTCGCCTCCATCGCCTGCGCGCCATTGCTGACCAGCGCGCCCCAGCTCGTATGCGGTTCCTGCACGCCGAGTCCCAGAAAACTCAGGAACGATTCGATCAGGATCGCCTGCGGAATCGTCAGTGTCAGGTAAACGACGATCACGCCGAGCAGATTCGGCACGATATGCGCGAACACGATGTGCAGCGGACCGCTGCCAGAGACGATCGCCGCCTCGACAAACTCGCGCCGCTTCAGCGACAGCGTCTGCCCGCGCACGATGCGCGCCATGTCGAGCCAGTTGATCGCGCCGATGGCGGCGAAGATCAGCACGATGTGACGACCGAACAACACCGTCAGCAGGATCGCGAAAAACAGGAACGGCATCGCGTACAGGATATCGACGATGCGCATCATCACGGCATCGATCAGTCCGCCGAAGTAACCCGCGATCGCACCCCAGGCGACGCCGATAAACAGCGAAACGGACGACGCGGCCAGCCCGACCAGCAGCGACAGGCGCCCCCCATCGCAGATGCGAACGAACAGGTCGCGACCAAGATCGTCGGTGCCGAACCAGTGCGCCGCCGCCAGACCCGGCGCCGCGCCCCAAACGCCGGCGAAATCGATTTCATCGACCGCATAAGGACTCAGCAGCGGACCGGCGATGACCAGCAGCACGATACTCGCAAGGACCAGCGCAGCCGCGAGCAGCGTGCGGTCCCTGCGCGGGTGGGAACGCACGTCACGCATAGCGCACGCGCGGATCGAGTGCCCCGTACAACAGATCGACGACCAGATTGAACATTAGCGTGAGCACGCCATAGAACAGCACGACACCAAGCACCAGCGTGTAATCGCGATTGAGCGCCGCCAGCACGAAGTAGCGGCCGATGCCCGGCAGTCCGAAGATCTGCTCGACGACCACGGAGCCGGTGACCACGCCCGCCGCCGCCGGCCCGAGGTAGGACAGCACCGGCATCAGCGCCGCCGGCATCGCGTGACGCAGGACGATATGTCGCATCGGCAAGCCTTTCGCGCGCGCGGTGCGAATGAAGTTGGCGTCGAGTGCTTCGCTCATCGAGGCACGCATCAGTCGCGCGATGTATGCGATCTGCGGCAGCGCCAGCGTGACGACGGGCAGAATCGCGTCGCCGAAGCCATGCGCACTCCAGCCACCGGCCGGCAGCCAGCCGAGTGCGACGGCGAAGACCAGAATCAGCAGCGGCGCGACGACGTAGCTCGGCACTGAAATCCCCGCCAGCGCGGCAACCATCAGCAGGCGATCAAGCGGACCGTTGCGGCGCAGCGCGGCGCCCACGCCGGCCGCGCCACCGAACATGATCGCCAACAGCATCGCGCTCGCGCCGAGCTTCAGCGACACCGGCGCGCCGGCAGCGATCAGCTCGGAAACGCGATAGTCCGGATACTGGAACGAAGGTCCGAGATCGCCATGCGCGACACCGCCGAGATAACGCAGATACTGGCGCCACAACGGTTCGTCGAGATGGTAAGCACGCTGCAAAGCTGTCTCGATCTCGGGCGGCAGCGCGCGCTCGCGATCGAACGGCCCGCCCGGCGCCGAGCGCATCAGAAAGAACGCAAGCGTAATCAGCACCAGCAGTGTCGCCACCGCGCCAAACAGGCGCTTGGCCGCGTAGCTCAGCATCGCGAACGCCTCATCGGCGCAGGCGCTCCTCGACCGAGGTGAGAATGCCGCGCAGGATGCTGGCCTCGTTCGCGTCCGGCGCCGCGCGGCTGAACAACCGGCGCAGACGCCGCATCAACAAGCGCGGATTGCTCGGATCGAGAAAACGTGTCGCTACCAGCACGCGCTCCAGGTGCGAGTAGAAGCGTTCCATCTCGGCGCTGTCGACCGGCAGATGCGGCTCGCCCGGCGGAATCGCGCCGCCGGCTGCGGCGCAGAGCTCATAAGTCAGAATTTGCACAGCCGCCGCCAGATTCAGCGATGAGTACTCGCCGCCAGTCGGGATAACGACGATTTCCTGCGCCAGCTCGAGTTCCTGATTGGTCAGTCCCGTGCGTTCGCGGCCGAATAGCAGCGCGACGCGTCCACCGAGCGCGCCGGCTGCCATGCGCCCGGCCCAGACGCGGGGCGTCATCACCGGCACCGAGATGCTGCGCGGCCGTGCGCTCGTCGCCACCACATGCGCGCAATCGGCGACGGCCTCGGCGAGCGTGGCGTAAACCTGCGCGCGATCGAGCAGATCGTCTGCGTTGGACGCCATGGCCGTCGCCTCGTGATGCGGAAACGCGCGCGGCGCCACCAGCGCCAGCTCGGCGAGCCCCATATTTTTCATCGCGCGCGCCGCGGCACCGATGTTGCCCGGATGCTGTGTACCGACCAGCACAATGCGCACTTGCGTCGAGGAATTTGCAGTTTCCACAGTTTCCAGTGGCGGCTTTCCGGAGAAGTGATTGCCGGATTATCGCAGGACTGGCAGGCCTCCGATCCAGCGCTGACTGGAAACTAGCGCCTGGAAGCCGGAAACTATGCAGATGCATCCCCTCGTCAACATCGCAATATCCGCCGCACGCGCGGCGGGCAACCTGATCATGCGCAATCTTGAACGCGTCGATCAGCTCCAGGTAACGCGCAAGAGCACGCGCAACGATTTCGTCAGCGAAGTCGATCGCAACGCCGAAGCCACCATCATCGATATCGTGCGCAAAGCCTATCCGCAGCACGCCGTGCTCGGCGAGGAAGGCGGACAGAGCGGCGACAACGAAGTGCTGTGGATCATCGATCCGCTCGACGGCACCACCAACTTCCTGCACCAGCTACCGCACTTTGCGGTCTCGATCGGCATCCAGGTACGCGGCAAGCTCGAGCACGGCGTGATCTACGCACCGTGCACGCAGGACCTCTACGTCGCCTCGCGCGGCTCCGGCGCGCAGATCAACAACCGTCGGATGCGCGTCAGCGGCGCGCGCGAACTCGACTCCGCGCTGATCGGCACCGGCGTACCGATCCGGGCGGAGAATCTCGACGTTTATCTGCCGATGCTGCGCGCAGTCGTCGAACACACCGCCGGCGTGCGCCGCGCCGGCTCGGCAGCACTGGACCTCGCCTACGTCGCTGCCGGCCGGCTCGATGGATTCTGGGAACTCGGACTGAAGCCTTGGGACATCGCAGCCGGGCTCGTGCTCGTGCAGGAAGCGGGCGGCATGCTCAGCGAAATCTACGGCGGCGACGATATTCTGAAGACCGGGAACGTGCTGGCGGCGACGCCGAAGTTGCATCCGCTGCTGGCGCAGATGCTGAGCGAGGCGTCAGGAACCGTGTCATAGGGAGTGGTGCGACGACGGCAGACCCAATCCGTCAGAAACTCCAGCTTAGAATTGTCACCTTCAGGGAGAAGCGTACGCCCCTTGGAAAATGTCTCCGAATGGCCTACATTAGAGGCCATATGGCCTACTTCGGAGGCAGATGATGCTCGCCATTTTTGGCAATGAAACCGCCGGGCGAGTGCTGCTGTATCTGCAAAATTACGGCGAGGGCTACGCCCGTGCTATCGGCCAGACTTATGCGTTGCCGCACAGTGTGGTGCAAAAACAGCTCTTGCGCCTTGAAAGAGAGGGCGTGCTGGTGAGCCAGCTCAAGGGGCGTACCCGGGTATTCACCTGGAATCCGCGCTATGCACTGCGTCCCGAGCTCTCCGCACTGCTGGAAAAAGCCCTAAAGCTAGTTCCCCCGGTGGACCGCGAACGCTGGTTCATGAAGCGCACTCGCCCGCGGCGCACCGGCAAGGCACTGTGAGGATTAGCGCGTGAGCATTGGTCCCGATACATCGCTAGAAGACCTGGCTGCGATGGTATCGGATGCATTGGCCACTGCCGGAATCGCGGCCGTGTTGTGCGGCGGAGCGGTGGTGTCGATCTACTCCCACAACGCCTACCAGTCCTACGACCTGGATTTCGTGACGTCCGAGGGCATGCGCGGGATCGAAATGGTAATGACGAATCTCGGCTTCACTCGCGGCAAAGGGCGTCACTTCACACATCCGGAAACTCGGTACAGCGTAGAGTTTCCCGCTGGGCCGGTGATGATCGGCGATGCGCCAGTATCGGAAGTTGCGCAACATCAAACCGAAGCCGGCATCGTGCGCCTACTGACGCCAACTGACGCGGTCAAAGATCGTCTCGCCGCGTTCCTGCACTGGAATGACCGGCAGGGGGTAGAACAGGCCATACAGATCATTCGACGCCAAACCGTGAATTTCGATAGCGTCGACCGCTGGGCACGAGCCGAACCCGGCCACGCATCCGAGCGATATGCGCAGGTGTGCAAGACGCTGCGCGAAGCCGCATCGGCTCCGGCGCGACCAAAACTCCACCGATGAGCCGCCGAACCGCGATCACCAACGCGAACGAGGTTGATTGCCGGCTTCATGCGTCATTGCTAACGACATTTCATAGGAGAACGGGATGAATGGTGCTGCTTGGATTACGCTGTCCTATCGTGGGCGGAGCGCCGACAGCCACCAGATCGACCTGTACGATACAGCGCAAGCACTCATGGGCTTCCAGCGCTCACTTGCTCTTACAACTCATCTTGTACTAAATGGCGAAATAATTACACAGGCGCCGGCCCTAAAAGGAGCGCAGATACTTACTCTTCCAACTGAAAGCAGTAGCTGGAAGATAACAGCGGTGATTTTGGCTGGCGCTTACACTATCGGGACAGCGCCTAAAGATACCCCGCTCGGGAATATCGTCCGCTCGGTCTACGACTACGTTATTTCTGAAAGCTTGGGATTTCATGTCGACTATGAAAAATCGCTCGGGCAGCTTTATGAAGAGCACGCAGCGAAAAATGTAGCCATTCCAAAAATCGAACAGCACAAGGTTGATGCGCTAATAGAGAAATGTTCAACAGCGATCACTGATATTCATCGGCCAATTGTAAAAACGAGAACTGCCACGGAAGCAACTATTACCGCATTCCGCTTAGGCGCGGAAACAAAGATCGGTGGAACCTTAAACGATGACACCTACGAGTACATCCATGAGGTGTTTACGAACCAGGAACAGGAAGTAATCTCTGGCCGAATATCAAGCTACAACAGTAATACGTTCAAGGGTCGCATATATGTGTCAACAGAAGGACGACCGGTTGCATTTGAGTTAGCCGATACTTCTCGTTCGAATAATTCAGTACAGCTCATTGTGGCCAGTCTGAGCGTCAACGCGATCAAGGACTACAAAAATGAATGGAGTGTTGTCCACTGCCGTGTTTATAGAAATACCAGCCGGAAGGGTCATCTAAAGAGCTACACGATAGTCCATGTTTCTCACGCGGCGCTCAAGCAATAGGTCAACATATCCCAGACGGAGCGTTTGACCGGCCTGCTCACCTCTACGCGGGTTTGAACCGCAAGCTATCGCCTTAAACTACCGCCCCATCCCCACGCTTGTCGATGTGCGTACCGTCATCTTTAGGCGGCAGCAGGTCTTCGCGCGAGATGCCGAGCGCGACGGCCAGACCGGTGGAGATGTAGATCGACGAATAAGTCGCAACGACGACGCCGACGATCATCGCGATTGCGAAGCTGTGCACGCTGGGGCCGCCAAGCGTCAAGAGCGCGGTACACACCAGCAGCGTCGTCAAGTGGGTGATGACCGAGCGCAACAGCGTCTGGTTCACTGACAGGTTTACGACTTCGAAGATGGTCGCCTTGCGCAGGGTGATGAGGTTCTCACGCACGCGGTCGAAGATGACGATGGTTTCGTTGTTGGAGTAGCCGATCAGCGCCAGGATGGCGGCCAGCGTGGTCAGGTCGAACTCGACTTGCGTCGCCGATAGGAAGCCGACGACCATCAGCGCGTCATGGACGAGCGCGGCGATCGCGCCGGCGGAGAACTTCCACTCGAAGCGGAACGCGATGTACATCGCGATCATCGCGAACGCGGCCAGCATCGCCAGCGTGCCGTTGACGGTCAGCTCCTCACCGACCTGCGGGCCGACGAAGTCGATGCGCGTCACGCAGGTCTTGCTGGCACGATCGGCGGGCTTGCAGCCCTGCTCGGCACCGAGCGCGGCCATGATTTTCGAGCTGCTTTCAGCGGTGCTCGACCCCTTAGCCGGCGGCAGGCGGATCAGCACGTCGGACGTCGTTCCGAAGTACTGGAGGATGGCGTTGTCGTAGCCAGCCCCTTTCAGCGCACCGCGCACGGTGTCGAGCTGCACGCTCTGCGGATACGCGACTTCGACGATGACGCCGCCGGTGAAGTCGATGCCGAAGTTGAGTCCGTGAAATACGATCAGCAGGATCGAGACGATGCTGAGCACGGACGACAGCACCAATCCCGTCCGGCGCTGGGCCATGAAATCGATTTTCGGGACATTCGAGAAAATGCGCATGATGGATGTCCTTTACCAGATCGGCAGGTCTTTCAACCGCTTGTTGCCGAACACCGCGTGCGCCAGCGAACGCGTGCCGACGATGGCGGTGAATTGTGAGGTGACAATGCCGAACCCCAGCGTGATGGCGAAGCCCTTGACCGGACCCGAGCCGAGGAAGAACAGCACGATGGCGCCGATCAATACGGTGACGTTGGCGTCGGCGATGGTCAGGAACGCGCGGTCGTAGCCGGCAAGGATCGATGCCTGCGGCGAGTTGCCGTTGCGCAGTTCCTCACGGATGCGCTCGTAGATCAAGACGTTGGCATCGACCGCGATACCCATCGTCAGCACGATACCCGCGATACCGGGCATGGTCAGCGTCGCCTGGATCAGCGACAGCTCGGCGATGACGAGCACCAGATTCAGCAACAATGCTGCGACCGCGAACAGGCCGAACACGCGATAGTAGAAAGACATGAACAGCACGACGAGACCAAGGCCCAGCACCGCCGCGGAGAATCCTTTGCGGATGTTGTCGGCGCCGAGGCTGGGGCCGACGGTGCGCTCCTCGATGATTTCGATCGGCGCTGCCAGCGCGCCGGCTTTCAGCAGCAGCGACAGATCGTGCGCCTCCTTGCTGCTCAAGCCGGTGGTCTGGAAGCGCTTGCCGAACGGTTCGCGCACCGATGCCACCGAAATGATTTCCTGGATGTCATGGCGCTCGCGCAGCGCCACGCCTTCGGCGTTGTAGTTGGTGGTGATCTGCACTTCCTTGTAGAGCACCGCCATCGGCTTGGCGACGTTCTTCGAGGTGAACTCGAACATGCGCTTGGCGCCGCCCGCATCGAGCGTAACGGAGACGGCGGGCTGGCCGTTCTCGTCGATCGTAGACGTTGCGTCGACTAGTTCCGGACCGCTGGCGATGATTTCTTTCTTCAGCAGCACCGGATGGTGGCCGTTGCGGGTGTAGAACAGTTCATCACCGAGCGGCGGCACGCCGGTGGAAATCGCCGCGGCGGCGTCGTTGGAATCGTCGACCGCGCGATATTCCAGGGTCGCCGTCGCGCCGAGCAGATCCTTAACGCGCGCGGTGTCCTGCACACCCGGCAGTTCGACCAGAATACGGTCGGCGCCGAGGCGCTGCACCACCGGCTCTGCGACGCCGAGTTGGTTGACGCGGTTGCGCAGCGTGATCAGGTTTTGCTGGACGGCATTATCGACCGAATGCTTGGCTTCGACATCGGATAGCGTGATGCGTAGCGTCGGTGTCGCTGCGCCGGAGACGTCGGTCAGCACCAGTTCGTGATAGTCCTTGGCGATCGCGTCGCGGGCCTGTTGGAGCTTGCCCGCTTCGGTGAATTCGAGCACCACGGCATCGCCGTCGATGCGGCGACCTGAATAATGGATATCGGCCTTGCGCAGTAGCACGGGGATATCGTTGAGATAACGCTGCATGGTGGACTTGCGCACGTCGTCGATATCGACTTCGAGCAGGAAGTGCACGCCGCCGCGCAAATCCAGGCCCAGCGCCATCGGCTTGGCACCCATCGCAGCAAGCCAGCGCGGTGTTTTCGACGCCAGATTCAGGGCGACGATGTAGCCGCTGCCCAGTGTCTGCTTGAGCGCATCGGCGGCCTTCAGCTGCGCCTCTTCGCTCGACAGGCGCACCATCCATTCCTTGTCCTGCGCCGCCGACGCGCGCGGTGTGATCTGCGCAGTGCTGAGGACTCTGGAAACCTGGTCACTGAAATCCGCCGGCAGCGGATCGCCGGACGCCGAGCTGATCTGCACGGCCGGATCTTCGCCAAACAGGTTGGGTAGCGCGTAGAACGCGCCGAGCAGCGTCGCCACGAGCAGCACGACCGTCTTCCAGAGCGGATAGCGATTCATCGCCTTGATCTTCTTGTGTGTTGAGAGGCCGGGTGGATGAACGGGCGCCGATCAGAGGTTCTTCAGGGAGCCCTTGGGCAGCACGCTGGAAACCGCGTTCTTCTGGACTTTGACCTCGACCTTGTCGGCGACTTCCAGTGTCAGGTACGCCTCGCCGATATGCGCGACGCGTCCGGCCAGCCCCCCGTTGATGACGACTTCATCGCCCTTGGCCAGCTTGGTCAGCATGTCGCGCTGCTCCTTGGCACGCTTCTGCTGTGGCCGGATCAGCAGGAAATAAAACACCGGGATCAGCAGCAGCGGCAGCCAGGTCATCAGCAGATTGGCCGGGGAATTGGGAACGCCCGCAGCCTGCTGCGCATAAGCGGAGGAAATGAACCAGTCGAACACGGCGCGTACCACTTGGTATTTTGGAGCGCGCGATTATGCCACACGCTGCCGCAGGGATTTTTCTGCGCCGTTTTGGGCGCCAACCGGTCCCGCCCGGCAAAAACTCCCTGATTATCCCGGCAAAATAACGGTCCCGTTATCATCGAAGGGCTTTGTGAGGTCGGAGACGCATGAACGCGATGAGGGAAGCCCGGCAATCCGGCTCCTGCCGTAGGCCTTCGCGAAACGTGCTCGACCATCAGGAAAATTTTAAAGATCCAGACGGAATTACAACAGGGGATACGATTCATGCGCGAAACCGGTGTGCTGTTCGATGAATCCGCCGTGCCCAATGGCGATCAGCTCGAAACGACCGATGCGGTTTGCAGCCGCCTGGCCGCTGATCGCTATCTGATCGCGGGCCGCGAAATCGGGTTTCCGGTGCGCGTCGGCGCGGCGTCCATGCTGCTCAATACGTTCATAGTCAATGCGGATCATGCGGCCACGATGATCCGTGGCAGCGGTTTCCGGCCGCTGACGCTGTGGCCGGGCAAAGCGCTCCTGCAACTGCTGGCCGTCGATTACCGGCAGAATGACCTCGGCGATTACAACGAAGGCGCCATTATTTTCCCGGTATTGACGCCCGGCCAAAAGATCCTGCCTCTGATTGGCCCAATGATCGGCATGGCACGAGGGAGCATTGGCAACTTTATTTACCGGATGCCGGTGAATCAGCCCTTGACCACCCACGCCGGACGCTACATCTGGGGCTTCCCGAAATGGGTCACAGGGATGGAAATTGAATTCGGCGAACGGGCTGCCTCAGGCTGCTTCAGCGACGACGGACAGCTCGTCTACCGCATCCGGGCCGCCGCTGACGGCAAGGGCGCGATCCGCGATCAGCGGCTGCCGTCGCTAGCGATCCGCAGTGGCAAGGCGTGGAAAACTTATGGCGTCAGCAATGCAGATGGGGTGACGTTTCGGCTCGGCGGTGCGGTTCCGGAGATCGGCGACAGCCATCCGCTGGCGCTGGAATTGCGCGCGCTGGGTCTGCCGAAAAAACCTCTATTCACCGTGTCGGCGCGAAAGATGCAGATGGAGTTCAGCGGGCCGGAAGCGGTGTCCGTCGGTCAGCCGTTCCGCACCTGAAACCGGGTTTTCCCTGATACTATTTTGATCGACCGCGCGCAGCGTCGACGCAGCGCATTTTTCATCGTTCCGGAGCAATTCATGGCCAGTTATGTCGCGCCGTTGCGCGAAATTCAGTTCGTCCTCAACGACGTCCTCGATGTGGGCCGCCTGGCGAGCCTGCCCGGCTATGCCGAGGCCACGCCGGACACTTTGAACGGCCTGATCGAGGAAGCGGCGAAGCTGATCGAAGAGAAAATCGCACCGCTCAACGCCACCGCTGATGCCCAGGGCTGCCGTTGGAACGCCGGCGAAGTCACCGTGCCAGCCGGCATGGCCGAGGCCTACAAGCTGTACTGGCAGTCGGGCTGGGTCAGTCTGTCGGCACCGCAGGAATTCGGCGGACAGGGGCTGCCCTACACGCTGGCCAAGGTGGTCGACGAACTACTGTGTTCCGGCAACGTCGCCTTCGCGCTGTATCCGGGTCTCACCGCCGGCTGCTTCGAAGCAATACTTGCCTGTGGCGATGCCGAGCAGAAGAACACTTATCTGCCGAAACTCGCGACCGGCGAATGGACCGGCACCATGTGCATCACCGAACCGCAGGCCGGTTCCGATCTGGCCGCGGTGAAGACCAAGGCGGTGCCGCAGGCCGACGGCAGCTTCGCCATTGAGGGTGGCAAGATTTTCATCACCTCCGGTGAGCACACGATGGCGGACAACATCATTCACTTCGTGCTCGCGCGCCTGCCGGATGCGCCGCCGGGCATCAAAGGCCTGTCGACATTCGTTGTACCGAAGTACCTAGTCAAGGCCGGCGGCGTGATTGGCGAGCGCAACAAGCTGCGCTGCGTCGGCATCGAACACAAAATGGGCATCCACGGCTCCTGCACCTGCCAGATGCAGTTCGAAGGTGCCAAGGGCTGGATGATCGGCGCACCGAACACCGGCATCCAGAACATGTTCGTGATGATGAATCTGGCCCGCATTCTGGTTGGCATGCAGGGCCTCGGCCAATGCGAACTGGCAACGCAGAATGCGATCCGCTACGCGCAAGAGCGCAAGCAGGGCAAAGCGTTCGACGGCGGCGACACCATCATCCATCACCCCGACGTGCGCCGCATGCTGCTACAGATGAAATCGATCACCGAAGGCGCGCGCGTGCTCGCCTACGAAACGGCGATGTATGTCGATATCGCGCACAGTCATCCGGATCCGGCCGTGCGCCAGGAAGCGAATGACTGGGCCGATCTGAACACACCGCTGGTCAAGGCACTGTGCACGGATTCTGCGTTCGACCTGGGTAGCCTGGCCGTACAGGTCTACGGCGGCCACGGCTTCATCCGTGATCACGGCATCGAGCAGATCGTTCGCGATTCGAAGATTCTCTGTCTCTACGAAGGCACCAATGGCATCCAGGCAATGGATCTGGTGCGCCGCAAACTGATGATGGACGACGGCCGCCTCCCGCGCCGTTTCTTCGCCAAGCTACGCGCCGAAAACTCCACCGATTCGCCGTTCGGCTACATTGCGCTGCCACTGCAACGCGCGGTCGGTGAACTTGAACAGACCACGCAGTGGCTGCAACAAACGTTCAAAACTGCACCGCAAGACGCGGCGTTCGGCTGCTGCGATTACCTGCGCGCATTCGAGCTGACCTACCTCGGCTACAACTGGCTACGCATGGTCAAGGCAGCAGCGAATCATCCCGATGCCGGATTCCGCGCCATGAAATCCGCGACCGCACAGTTCTTCGCGACGCGCATGCTGCCGCAGGTGCATTCGCTGTGTGCGAACGTGCGCGTCTCCGCCGCCGATTTGATGAAGATCAATCCCGCCAGCTTCTGATTTGCCGGCATGCGCACGGAAGAACAGAAAAAGCCACCCTCAACCTTGGAATTCCTAATGACCAGCGTCTACGATTTTGAAGCGAAGTCTATCGATAACCAGACACAGAAGCTCGACGCCTACAAAGGCAAGGTGCTACTGATCGTCAACGTCGCATCCAAGTGCGGCTTCACGCCCCAGTACAAGGGGCTGGAAGAGCTATATCGCAAATATAAGGACAAGGGCCTGGTGATCCTCGGCTTTCCCTGTGACCAATTTGGTCATCAGGAACCGGGCGACGAAAACGAGATCAAGAATTTCTGCTCGCTGAAGTACGAAGTGAGTTTCCCGATGTTCGCCAAGATCGCGGTCAACGGCGACAACGCGCACCCGCTTTACAAGTACATCAAGAAGGAAGAAAAAGGCATTCTCGGTACCGAGTCGATCAAGTGGAACTTCACTAAGTTCCTCGTCAACAAGTCCGGCGAGGTGGTCAAGCGCTACGCGCCGACCGATACTCCGGCAGGTATCGAAAAGGATTTGGCGCCGCTGCTGGGCTGAATCTTCGCTGCAACCCGTCCTGTCTCGTATTCCAGATCCTGGGCCTGTCATCAGTGACAGGCCCAGGACGGGCTTGATCTGACGCCACCGCCATTCATCCGTCCGAACGGAGCCGAATAGCGTATCCGTCTGGCCACGACGACCCGGCGTACGTTATTCATAAGTTCATACCCGAATCGCAATCGCACGGGACCTCCGCGTCACTTTCTACCCTGATAAACCGCTACGGCAACGCATTACCTAAGCATGCCTCAAGTCATCCATTCGTCGGCCGATAAATGGATTGAGAAGCGCCCAGAAATCGATAGGGCGGCTTCCGCTTATGGGGGGCTTATAATGGTAATTACTCAGAAATTCAAAGAGGTAGCGCTGCTGGAACTTCTGGCGAAGCGATCGCTGAAGGCCAACGATATCGTCTCCATGGATCAGCTCCAAATCGCCTGGAAAAGCACCAGCCTGCGCCGCAGCGATCTCGCCGAAGCAATTTTGCCGCTGCTTGAAAAAGGGCTTCTGACTCGCGTTGTCACAACACCCGGCGGTGGGGTCAGCCTGACTCCGGCAGGACACGTTCTGATTGATTCCGGAAAGCTCTTCGATGGCACTCTGGGCGACTACTTGCGCATGAAGGCGCAAGTGGACCAAGCGAAAAACCGGCGGGAAAAACAGCCCAGCACGCGCAGCCGGCGCCGGGTCGCGGATCACACACCGCCCGCCTGAATCTCTCCGTCAACTCTCGCCGCCCCTTCCGGCCCGGCGAGAAAACCGCTGGCGAAGTGCATGAATGTTCCAGCCGCCAGCGCCTCGCGCATGCGGCGCATCAAACCCAGGTAATACCAAAGATTGTGGATGGTGTTCAGCCGCGCACCGAGAATCTCTTTGCATTTGTCGAGATGATGCAGATACGCGCGTGAATAATTCCGGCAGGTGTAGCAGCTGCATGCCGGATCGAGCGGCGCGCCGTCGCTGCGATGGCGGCCGTTGCGGATTCGGATCACGCCCTCGCTGGTAAACAAGTGCCCATTGCGCGCGTTGCGGGTCGGCATCACGCAGTCGAACAAATCGATCCCACGCAAAACCGCCTGCACCAGATCGTGCGGTGTACCAACACCCATCAGATAGCGCGGCGCACGATCCGGCATGCGGCCGGCAATCGCGTCGAGCACATGTAACCGTTCGTTCTCCGGCTCGCCGACTGACAGGCCGCCGAGCGCATAGCCATCGAAGCCGATTTCCGTCAGCCGCGCCAGCGATTCCTCGCGCAAATGCGCATGCATGCCACCTTGCACGATGCCGAACAGAACACCCTTGTCGTTCTGCGACGCTTGCCCATGCGCCGCCTTGCAGCGTGCTGCCCATCGTGCGGAAAGCCGCATCGATTCGGCCGCTTCATGCTCAGTCGCCGGATACGGCGTGCACTCATCGAACTGCATGATGATGTCGCTGCCGAGCGCGAGTTGTATTTCCACCGAAATTTCCGGGGACAGAAACACGCGGTCGCCATTGATCGGCGATGCGAAGCGCACGCCGTCCTCGCTGAGTTTGCGCAGATCGGCGAGGCTCCATACCTGGAAGCCGCCGGAATCCGTGAGAATCGGCCCTTCCCAATGTGTGAAGCGGTGCAGACCGCCAAGCGCGCGTACAGTCTCGTGACCCGGCCGCAGCCACAAGTGGAAAGTGTTGCCGAGAATAACTTGCGCGCCCGCTTCGCGAAGTTCTTCCGGCGTCATTGCCTTCACCGTGCCGTAAGTTCCGACCGGCATGAATTGCGGCGTATCGATGACACCGCGCGCGAAAGTCAGGCGACCACGCCGCGCCGCGCCTTCCGCGGCAAGCACTTCGAACTGCATCGGAGAAAATCTTTCGGATATGGAGCGCCGAATTATCCAGTATCGGCGCAACCCGCGCTGTGAAATGCACACGGAGACGAAGCCGGATGTGTCGTCCAATACTTTGGTCGCAGAGACCAAAGTATTGGACGACAAACTCTGATCCGCCGTTGACTGTGCACCCGCGTATCCACATGCTGTTCATAGCAGCATACAGACAACAAATAGAGCGCTTGCGCTCCAAGTGCGGGTGGGGAGCAGAGTATGATTTACGCGCGTATCGGGGTCTTGATTGTGGGCATCGGCTTGCTCGCAAGTGGCGGAATGGCGTTATCGCAGCCGTTGCCCGTCAGCGACGTGACGCAAGCAGCGACCGCAACACTCGGTCCCGGCGCGCAGGATAGTACCGATTGCCAGACGCCCTATGGCGACACGCCACGGCCGCTCACCCCACTATCGCCGGACCAGTGGTTCGGGTACCAAAATTCGTGCTGGATTCTCGGCGGTGAAAGGCTGTGGTGGCAGGACCGCAATAAGTTCTGGCGCAACGCCTGTCTGATCACACCACCGAATGCGAGTCCGCAAAAGCCGCTGCCGCTGCTGGTTTGGCTCCACCCCTCCGGAATCCCGATCGATAGCGTGCTTGGAACGAATATCCTTCCACTGCGGAAAAAAGCGGATCTGACCGGCGATCCAGAGCGCCCGGGTTTCATCCTGCTGCTGCCAGAGGGCCGCGATACCGAACACTTTTACGGATTCCCGTTGCTGACCGGATACGGCTGGGACAACTGGTACCGCAATCTGGACCGCAATTCCGACTCACTCAATCTCGATGCCGCGGCCATCGACCAATTTATCCAGGTCGCGGAAGCCAAAGGCAACGTCGACACCCAGCGCGTCTATATGTCCGGCTGGTCGAATGGAGCGTCCTTCGCGCTCCTGTACGCGCTGAACACCCCAGGCATCGCCGCGGCTGCGGTGTATTCCGCGCCAGCGCCGTTCAGTGATTTCAACGATCCCTGCTGGCAAACACCATTCGCGACCCAGGCGACGCCGGTCTACGACCTGCACAGCTCGTGCGACATCGACGGCATCTGCCAGACCGGAACCCAGTTCTTTGCGGAACTCGGAGCCACCTTTCCACAGATTCCGCAGAAGTCGGTGATCGTCAATCGCAAGAATGGCAAGGTAGTCAGCGCCTGCGACGCCTCCTGCGGACCAGGCTCCTCCAATGCCGCTTCCACCGGCACCGCCAATCACTCCGTGTGGCCATTCCGCTATACGCAGGACATGTTCACCTTTCTGCGCGAACATCCACTCGTTCAGTAGGGCCTCAAGAAATGGACGCACCGGCCGATATCCAAAATGCAGGCCTGTCCAATTCACTTTAATGCTTGTCCTTGAGCGTACCAAAACGGTGCGCACGCGATCAGGATTGAATGTGCATCTGCACATCCGCATTCTAGTGATATAGGCAGATCACAAATTAAAAGCTGGGCGTCCACGGTGCGGATGCATACGGGGAGAGATGAGCGTGAGAATTCGTGCTCTTGGTGGTGCTTTCATCGCAGGCGCCGGACTGCTTACCGGTAGCGGTAGCGCTCTTTCGCAGCAGCTCCCGACTTCGGATGTCTTTCAGGCTGCAGAAGCCACCCTCGGGCCGGGCTCGCAGGACAGCATCAACTGCCATGTGCCTTATGGGGATGATCCGGAGCCATTGACACCGCTGTCTCCGGACGGATGGCTGGGATATCTGGATTCATGCATAGTTCTCGGCGGCAAGAAACAGACTTGGCAGGATGCAAACGGCACACCGCGCAATGCCTGCCTGATTACGCCACCGCAGGCCAGCGCACAAACACCACTGCCGCTGGTGGTATGGCTGCATCCGTCGCAGACCCCGATCGACTCAATCCTCTATACCAACATCCTTCCGCAAATGAAGAAGGCCGATCTTACCGGCGATCCCAACCGGCCCGGCTTCGTACTGCTACTGCCGACCGGCCGCAACATCGCGCACCAGTATTTCTTTCCGGACCAGCGCGGCTTTGGCTGGGATCACTGGTATCGCAACCTCGACCGCAACACCAGCGACTTGAACGTGGATGCCGCGACCATCGATCACTTCATCGGGGTCGCCAAGGCACAGGGCAACATCGATCCACAGCGCGTTTATATGTCCGGCTGGTCGAACGGCGGCGCGTTCGCTGTGCTCTACGCGCTCAACACCGCAGGCATTGCGTCAGCGGCAGTGTATTCGGCGCCGGCGCCATTCAGCGACGTCAACGACCCGTGCTGGCAGACTCCGTTCGCCACGCAAGCCACACCGGTTTACGACCTCTATAGTTCGTGCGACATCAGTGGCTTCTGCCAGACCGGAACCCAGTTCATGGCCACCTTGGGCACGACATTTCCACAAATCCCGCAAAGCACGGTCATCGTCAATCGGCTGACCGGCAAAGTAGTCAACGCCTGCAACGCAGCCTGCGGACCCGGCACTACCGGCGGCAATAGGTGGGGCGTGGCCAACCATTTGACTTGGCCCTTCAAATACACAAACGAAATGTTCACCTTCCTGCGCGAGCATCCGCTGGCGCAATAATTTCGCAAATCACGCGCACGGAAATCGCAACGGAAATCGTAGTAGCGCTTATGAAATAGACACGCCGGTCGATAAGCCGCGGTGGAGCAGTTCTTAGCTCTGACCGTTCGGAGGGATTCGGCGTGAAAAATAATCGCTCTCTCAGTGGCTTTCTCATCGCTTGCGCCTGCCTGCTTGCCTGTTGCGACATCTCCTTCGCAGAGCCCCTGGCAATCGCCGACGTTACGCAGGCTGCGCGAGCGTCCACGGGACCCGGTGCGCAAAACAGTCAGAGCTGTGCCGCGCCTTATGGCGATGCACCGGAAGCACAGACACCGCTGGCTGCCGACGCATGGCTGGGATATTTGAATTCCTGCGCGATTCTCGGCGGCGAAAGACAGTACTGGAAAGATCCCGACGGCAACTCGCGCAACGCCTGCCTTATTACACCGCCGCAAGCGAGCCCGCAAAAGCCGCTGCCATTGCTGGTCTGGCTGCATCCATCGCAGATACCTATCGATGGCGTGCTTTACACCAACATCCTCGAACAAATGCGCAAGGCCGACCTCAGCGGCGATCCGCTCCGGCCCGGCTTCGTGCTATTGCTGCCGGAGGGCAGGAACATCGAGCATGTCTATCTGCCCCCCGACAAAAAAGGATTTGGCTGGGATAACTGGTACCGCAATCTGGACCGCCGTTCCGGCGCGCTCAATGTTGATGCCGCTGCCGTCGACCACTTTATCGAGACCGCCAAATCGGAAGGCAACATCGATTCGCAGCGCGTCTATATGTCCGGTTGGTCCAATGGCGCATCGTTCGCGCTGCTCTATGCGCTAAACACACCGGGTATCGCGGCGGCAGCCGTCTATTCCGCTCCGGCGCCGTTCAGCGATATCAACGATTCGTGCTGGCAGACACCGTTCGCGACTCAGGCCACGCCAGTCTACGATCTGCATAATTCCTGCGATATCAGCGGCACATGCCAGACTGGAACCCAGTTCTTCTCGGAACTGGCGTCGACGTTTCCACAAATTACCCAGCGCTCCGTGATCGTCAACCGCAAGACCGGCAAAGTAGTCAACGCCTGCGACGCCTCCTGTGCACCCGGCGCCACCGAAGGCTATACGGCAGGCCTGGCCAACCATGCGACCTGGCCGTTCCGATACACACAGGATATGTTCGCGTTTCTGCGCGATCATCCGCTCACGCGATAACGCTTTCTGAGCAGTGGCGGGCCACAAAGGAGAATTGCAGAATCTCCTTTGGCACGAACACCGGAACGCTTTGCGCACATAGCCGGATTCCGGAATCCACTGGAGGTTGAAATGTTTGGCGCAGATTCAAATCTGGTCGCTGTACCGAAAGAGCTAGCGCCAATCATCACGCGTGACTCCGATCAGGAGTGCGACCCGCGTGATGTCGGCATGACACAGACAGGCGTCGGGAAAATCTGGTCCGCCATCGAATCCTATTACCGTACCGGCCTGCAGCCGGCGATCATGCTCGTGCTGCGAAGACACGGACGCATCGTCATGCGGCGCGCGATCGGCCACGCGCGCGGCAACGGCCCAGGCGAGCGCGGGCAGGAAAAAGTACTGGCCACGCCGGACACGCCGATCTGCCTGTTCTCGGCTTCCAAGGCCGTCACCGCCATGCTGATTCACAAGCTGGCCGAACTAAGGAAACTGCGGCTCGACGACCACGTCACTCACTACATTCCCGAGTACGGCGCGCACGGCAAGGGTGATACCACGCTGCGCCATCTGCTCACGCATCGCGCCGGCATCCCGCAGATCGCAATCCCCGACGTGGACGTTCGCATGCTTTACGACTGGGACGGCATCCTGCAGATGTTGTGCGAAGCACGGCCGGTTTACCGGCGCGACACCCTGCAGGCGTACCACGCGATCAACGGCGGCTTCATCCTCGGCGAGGTCGCGCGTCGTGTCAGCGGCGACAGCCTGCCGCAATTGTTGAAGAAGTGGATCGCGGCACCGCTCGGCGCACACCACCTCACTTACGGACTGAGCAATGCGCGTCGTGCTGCGACTGCAACCAACTACCACACCGGCCCGCTGACACCGTTTCCTTTTAATGTCATCAGCAAGCGCATTCTCGGCGTCCCATTCGAGCGGGTCGTCGAAATCTCCAACACCGATGCTTTTCTATCGTCGATCATCCCATCCGGCAACATGTACGCCACTGCCGATGAGATGTGCCGCTTCTTTCAGATGATGCTGAACAGCGGCGAACTCGACGGCCGCCGCCTCTTCAAAGCGGACACCGTCGCCGAAGCGATCCGTCCCTACGACGGCTTCACGATCGATCGATCTTTTTTTCTGCCGTTGCGTTTCAGCGCCGGCATGGTCCTCGGCGAATGGCCGTTCGGGCTTTATGGACCCGACTGCCCGGGCGCGTTCGGACACCTCGGCTTTATGACCACCCTGTGCTGGGCGGATCCACGGCGAGACATCTCGGTCGGCTTTCTTACCACCGGAAAATCGCTTACGCCGACAACGCTGCTAGCAATGGCACGCATTCTCACTGCGATCAATTTTAATTGCCCGCTATTACAAAATTACTGAATCTGTCACTTTGGATCTTGGCTTCTGTTAAAAAAGCGCCACGATTGTCAAACTGCTGCCGATATCCCCTAACCCATGCCCCGTGTATTTTTGTTTATTCTTGTTGTTGCAGTGAACAATGCTAACCTTAAAAAAAGTAAAACCGCATCAGTTGCTGCGTTATGAGTGCGAGATCACGAATAACAAGATAGTCGGCACAACAAGTTAAAAGAAGGTACGCAATGGGAAGCACGCGATACCGTTCACATCGGGTGCGTCGGGGAGCAAGGGTTGAAGATCGAAACGGTGGAACCGTGGCTATCGGAAGCGGCGGGCGTTACGGCCGGCGCATTGAGAGGCTTTGCGTCCGAATTTATCTGCAATCTGCTCACCGGTGAGCTGCTTCCTCTGTCGTCGACGGCGCCAGCCGACGCTTTGCCGTGGTGCGTAAGTCGTAGGGCCGGTGTGAACTTAATTCACGGTCATGCGTTACTGAGCTGTCGCCACCAGCGCGTGGCTTTTCTGGGTGAGACCGATCTCGATGGCAAGCGCTCAGCAGCTCACGGTGCCACGACAGGATGGCGTACAAGTTCCAGTGACCGTTTTCGATGCCGGAACGATGCCTTGTGCACCGCTCGCGATCCTTTCACCTGGCGCCGGTGGCACCGAAAAGAATCTGCGGTATCTTGCCAAGGGCCTGCACAAGAATGGTTGGACCGCCATCATCATCGGCCATCTGGAAAGCGGACCGGCAGCGCTGCATCCAAAGATCCTCGCTTCGGGATTTCGCGATGGTTATCTGGAACTGACCACTTCATCCGAAGCCTACGAAAAGCGCTTCGAGGACATCGCAGCGACGCTCCGTTGGGCCAGCCATCTTTGCAAGCCACCCTTCACGGCGCTGCTGGGACATTCGATGGGTGCAGCCACAGTGATGCTGGAAGCCGGGGCGAAAAACCGGCTCGGCCTCACTGGACAGGATCGGTTCGACGCCTACGTTGCAATGTCGCCGCAAGGCCCAGGATCCATTTTCCCGCCGAAAGCCTGGAGCGAAATCCACAAGCCGGTTTTGATTCTGACGGGAACGCGCGACAACGCGCTGGAAGGGGACTGGAAGTCACGCACCATTCCATTCTCGGACATGCCCGCCGGCAACAAAGCGCTCGGGGTCATCGACCGCGCCACGCACATCAATTTCGCAGGCCTTGGCTTCTCGTGGCGCACCCAGAGAATTTCAAAGCGGGTGATATCGGCTTTCCTGGACAATCTGCGCGGAGGCCATTGCGGCTCTCTTCCCAAGTCTGCGGGAATCAATATTCAAACGAAATAACGCCGCATCGATCGATCGGCTTCCCTTTAAAAATGCGCCGCCGGATTGCCACTAATCCGGCCGGACGCCGCGTAGCTGATGCTGGAATTCAGCCAACGCCGAAAAGCCGCTTTCTCCATTGCTCCACAAACTTTTTCAAAAAACCATTTAGGGGATTATGACCGTGGCTGAAAAGCTGACTCGACGAGAATTGCTGCAGCTGGGATTCGCAGGTTCACTCTCTGGAATATTGCCCGGCGTCGCCCTCGCCGGCACCGGCAAACTGTCGGCACCGGGAAAGCAAGCTCTCCAGAACTCACCCCAGGCCATTGTGAAGCCGTCGCCAACCCTGACGCCGTATGTCGACGCTCTGCCGATACCGCCGGTCGTCCCCGCAGGCGGCACCGTCGCCATGGCACCCGCGATGCACAGCTTTCACCGCGATCTCGCGGCGGCTTCGTCCTGGGGCTACGGCGGACTGACACATTTTGGACCGACCATCGAGGCGCAATCCGGCCAGCGGGTCACGACCACGTTCGCAAACAATCTCGGAACGCATATTTTCGCGGCGGAAATCAATCCGAAGACCTATGGCGTATTACCGACTGATGCCACTAGTCCGCGCACCTCCGTACATCTGCACGGCGCACCGAACCAGCCTCTTTACGACGGTCATCCTTGGGCAACATTCCTGCCTGGCACCCAACGTGATTACCAATTCAACCACGACATGGCGGCGACCTCGCTGTTCTATCACGATCATGCGATGGGCATCACCCAACTCAATGTATACGCGGGGCTGGCGGGCTTATATCTGATCCGCGATGCCTGGGACACCGGGCTTGCCTCCAATCCGCTCGGACTTCCTTCAGGTGATTACGAGATTCCACTCATTTTCAAGGAGTGCCTGCTGGAATCTAACGGCGAGCTCCGTGCGTATATGTCGCACCTGTTGCAGGAAGATGTAATGCTGCCCGCGTTTCTCGGCGATGTCATGTCGGTCAACGGCAAGGCATGGCCCAACCTCAATGTATCGCGCGGGCTCTACCGCTTCAGAATGCTCAACGCATCGACCGAAACCAGCTACGGCCTCTATTTCTCCAACAAGATGACCTTCTGGGTGATCGGCAGCGATGGCGGCCTGCTCGACGCGCCCGTGGCCCTCACTCACTTGCCGGTTGGCGCCGGTGAGCGTTATGACCTGCTTGTCGACTTCTCCAGCATGCAGCCCGGCGCCAAGATCCAACTGCTCAATGATCAGCAGATACCCGGCTTAGCCCGCGCATTGGGGATGAGCAAAATTCCCAACTTCATGCAATTCACTGTCGGCCAATCAGCAGGTTTCGTAGGTTCGGTCCCCGCGACGCTCCGCGGCGGTAGGAATCAGCCAGCCAAACTGCCTGCGCTTCCAGCGCCCGACAATGTGCGTACCGTAACAATGTTGCAAATCAGCGTGAAGGAACTCCCCTTCATCGAGATGTCACTGAACAATCTTGATTTCACCGACGATGACATCGAGATGCCGGTGCAAGGCACGGTCGAGGAATGGGACCTAGTCAATACCACGAGTATCCCGCACACGATGCATCTTCACCTCGTCCAGTTCCGCATCATTAATCGTGAAGACATCAATGTAAGAATGTACAAGATGACGAACCCCATACCCGTCGAGGGTATTAGGTACGCGCCGCCCGTAGATCCATTCATTGTCGGACGCAGCTTGAGTGGGCCCGGGGACTGGGAGGTCGGCTTCAAGGATGTGGTGCTGTGCCCGCCCAACTCGGTCACCCGTATCCTGGTGCGCTTTCCCACGGCCGCCCAGCTAGGTTTTGATCCCGATGCGAGTTATGGATTCGCGCCGGACGGTACTCCCATCCAGGGCTATATCTGGCATTGCCACATGCTCGATCACGAAGATCACGAGATGATGCTGCGCTATCGCGTCGTCGCTCCAGGCACCGCTGCGCAGAGCACTTCACCGGCCGTCGTCAGACGCGCTTTTTGTCGGACGCGCTGATGCTTCGCTGACTAGGTCAGCGGCGTATGACGAAGGTATCGTGGGATTCGAGCGCGGCGGCGACCCACTCGACTCCCAGGACATGCGACGCCGGCGGCCCGTTGCTCAGCCACAGTTTGAATTCGCGCAGCGATTCCGCGGTAACCCCGACGACAACGCCCTCCACAGCACCATCGTCGCGGTTACGCACCCAGCCGCGCAGCCCTAAAATCAATGCCTTGCGCCGCGTCGCGGCACGAAAACCGACACCCTGCACGCGCCCGCTGACGATAAAGCGATAAGATTCCATCGTGATTCCTCTCCGGAACATGTGCCGATGGCCCTGCTGCGCATAACGCGCCGACCTCCCACTTCCGCACGGCCTGCGGTCAATGCCGAGCAGCGGATGGCATTCCAGGCCGAACTGCCGGGACCGGCGGCGGGATCGCCACTGCTCCAGATCAGCGTCGAAATCGCCGAGAAAACCGAAGCCGACGGCGCGCGCATGCGTCTGCGCGCCCATCTTCGCACGAGCCTCGGCAATGCTGCGATCACTGCCACTGCAGCCAGCCCACCGCGGGGCAGCATCGCACGCGCACTGGCGCGCGGCATCGGCCGCACCCTCGGCAATGCCTTGCAGCGTCCACTGGCAAGAGCACTCGCAGCACCCTTGCTGGAGCACGAAATCAATACCTGGTTCGAGGTACAGATATCAACTGAGCCACTTGATGGCGGCGCGGCGGCATTACTACCGGCGCCGGAACGCCTCGCGCGGTTGGGGATTGTTCCGCGTACCGATGGCAGCGCTCCGATCATGGAATCCTGGGTCGGCGAAACGGGTGGTGGACAACCCGGCTTTGCGCAGCTGTCGCTGCTGCGGCTCGCGCGCGATCAACTACCGCCACGACTGGCGTCGCTCCTCGGCTCGCGGCCGTTTCAGCTGGCCGCCGCGGTCGTCAACGTCATCGAGCCGAAACGGCCTCCCAAATGAAAAAGGCCCGGAGCAATGCTCCGGGCCTTCGTGCTTCGTCGTCGTGCTGCGACGCGAGGAATCAGCCGCCGTTGTACTGCAGACTGTTGCCGGTCACACGAACCTTCGAGCCGTTACCAAGACCGTTCAGCGAATCGACGGTGATGACGCGCTGCGAACCATCGTCCATGTTCACGGTTACGTTGTAAACCGTCTTGGCTTTGACCTGGCTTTCGACCTCGCGGCCGGCCAAGGCGCCGCCAAGCACACCCAGCACGGTCATCCCGATTTTGCCCTTGCCTTTCCCGAATTGGTTGCCGGCCAAACCACCAGCAGCCGCGCCACCGAGGGTGCCAACCATGCCCGCTTCGCCCGTCTGGCGCGCTGATTGAACTGACGCGATCACACCACAATCCTGACACACCGGTGGTGGCGCGACCTGTTGTTGCTGTTGCACCACAGGCTGCTCCTGCACCGGAGCCGCCGCTTGCACATGATGATGATGCACCGGCTTTACCTCCTCACGCTCAGCCTGCGGCTGAGGCGGAGGTGGCGTCGGAGCAGCGGCCTGTGGCACGGGAGCCGGCGCAGCTGCGACCGGCGGCGGCGCGGCATTTGGGTCCGTCGCACTTGCGTTCTGCGGCGGCTGTGAGGGACCACACGCAGTAAGAACAGTAACAGCCGCAAGCACCATGGATCTTTTCAACATCGGGTTTTCTCCCCTGGGAACGAGTGGGCGCAGATTAGCACTGCAAAATGAATGGAGGCTGTATGGCGGTTCGACCACAAAATCAAGCTGAAAATCGCGTTCGCGTCGGCAAAGTCATGCTGCAGCGCGCAAACCATCCTGCTCGCGCGTATCGAGAAAACGCACGTCCGGCGCACGTTCCATCGCCATCTGCAAATTGACGTTGCTGGACGCCAGATAAACAAGGGCGCCGAAGTGGTCGAGTGCGAGCCGCGGTTCGTTCTTGTCGCGGAAATCCTTCAGCTTTTTTGCGTCGTCGCAGGCGACCCAGCGCGCGGTATGCACCTGCACAGGCTCGAATACCGATTCAACGCTGTATTCGTCGCGCAGGCGGTACTGCACGACGTCGAATTGCAGCACGCCGACGGCGCCAAGAATAATGTCGTTGTTGGTTAATGGACGATAGACCTGCGTCGCTCCTTCTTCGCAGAGCTGATCGAGTCCCTTGTTCAGCTGCTTGGATTTCAGCGGATCCTTCAAAACCACGCGACGGAACAATTCGGGCGCGAAATTCGGAATGCCGGAAAAACGGAAATCCTCACCTTCGGTAAACGAATCGCCGATGGCGATCGTGCCGTGATTGTGCAAGCCAATGATATCGCCTGGATACGCCGCTTCGACCGCCTCGCGATCAGCGGCCATGAACGTCAGCGCATTCGACACGCGCACGATGCCGCCGAGGCGCACGCTGTGCAGGTTCATGCCCTTGCGGTATACACCGGAGCAGACGCGCAGGAAGGCAACGCGATCGCGATGCTTCGGGTCCATGTTCGCCTGGATCTTGAACACGAAGCCCGAGAATTTTTCGTCCGCCGTCGGCACCGCGTGTGCATCGCCGTCGGCGAATACCGCGTCGCGCGGCTGCGGTGGCGGCGCCCAATCGACGAAACCGTTCAGCAACTCGCGCACCCCGAAATTGTTGATCGCCGAGCCGAAAAACACCGGCGTCTGCAGCGCCGCGCGATAAGCATCGAGGTCGAACACGGTGCCGGCCATTTGCACCAGCTCGATTTCATCAAGCAGCGTTTTGTACACCGCCCCGAAGCGCTCTTCGAGACCGGGCGAGTGCAAACCATCGATGATCTCAATCTCCGACACGCGATGCTTGTCGCCGGAATACAGGTAGAACCGATCCTCAATCAGGTGATACACACCCTTGAACTCACGGCCCATGCCGAGCGGCCACGTCACCGGCGTACATTGCAGCTTCAGCACTTTCTCGATTTCGTCGAGCAGATCCAGCGGCGGCCGGCTTTCGCGATCGAGTTTGTTGACGAAGGTGATGATCGGCGTGTCGCGCAACCGGCATACCTCCATCAACTTGATCGTGCGCGGTTCCACACCCTTCGCCGCGTCGATCACCATCAGCGCCGAATCGACTGCCGTCAGGGTGCGATAGGTGTCCTCGGAAAAATCCTCGTGGCCTGGTGTATCGAGCAGATTGACGATGCGTTCGCGATATGGGAACTGCATCACCGATGTCGTGATCGAGATTCCGCGTTGCTGCTCCAGCGCCATCCAGTCCGATGTCGCGTGCCGCGTCGCCTTACGACCTTTCACAGTGCCGGCAAGCTGAATCGCGCCGCCGAACAGCAGCAGTTTCTCGGTAAGCGTGGTCTTGCCCGCGTCCGGATGCGAAATGATCGCAAACGTGCGGCGGCGTGCGGTTTCATCGGCTACGGCGGTCATCTTTGATATACCGGGAATAAGAGGCGGATTTTAGCGGTTTATGAGGGCGGACCGGGAAAACCATGCGGCGGACAGCTGACGGCGGTAGCAGTTGTGCCGTCCACCCGCCTCACTGATTCCATTTTTCCCCGTAAAATTGCAGCCCCGCGCACGCGCGCCTTCCAGCCGACCGACACCCATGTCCGAATCCGACACCAAAGCCCGTAGCGATATCCGCATCGTCATGAAGACCAGCAAGGGCGACATCGCACTGACGATCTTCGCCTCGAAAACACCGGTGACGGCGGCGAGCTTCCTTAATCTCGCAGCGAGCAAGTTCTACGATGGGGTGACTTTTCATCGCGTCATCGCCGGTTTCATGATGCAGGGCGGTGACCCGACCGGCTCCGGTTCGGGCGGCCCCGGCTACAACTTCGAAGACGAATTCCGACCGGATCTGCGCTTCACGCGCGCGGGCTTGCTGGCGATGGCCAACGCCGGTCCGCGCACCAACGGCAGCCAGTTCTTCATCACCTACGGTCCGACGCCGCACCTCAACGACCACCATACGATTTTCGGCGAAGTGACGGCGGGTCTCGACGTCACCACTGAAGTCCGTGGCGGCGACAAAATCACCGGCATCGATATCCTCGATCCGATCGACGACCTGCTCGCGACCCATGCCGGGCGCGTCGAGGAATGGAACAAGAAGATCACGGCGAAGAAGCGCTGAATCTCGCGATCTGACCGGAACCTGGCGCAGCCGGCTGCGCCAGGTTCCGGATGATTTACGCAACCTTGCTGGCAGGCTTGTCGCGCCGCAGAAACGCGACAGGTGGCGCGAATGTCGAACCCGGCCGGCGTTTTTGCGTCATCAGCGTCAGTTCCGATGGCTTGAACACATTGACGTTATGCGTATTTGGCGTGGTGACGATGTACTGCGCCTTGGTCGCCTGCAGGAACGCACCAACCTTGTCGATGTTGAAAATGTCGAGATGCGCGAACGGTTCGTCGATGAACACGAAGCCGCCGCCCTGGTCGTCTTCCATCATCAGACCGATCAGCAGGATCATTGACTTCATCACCTGCTGGCCACCCGAAGCCTCGCCGTCATTGAGGCCAATCATGCCCTTCTGATCGAAGTTGAATTGCACCAGCAGCGACGCCTGCGACAGCGCCATGTCATCGTTGGCGAGCTGCGGTGGTTCGACCTCGACATCGATTCCAGCCAGCGCGCCGAGTTTGCGCAGGTTGTTCCCGTACCGGCGCAGCGTACCGCGCAGCACGTTGATGTACTGGCCGCGCGCGCGCTCCGTGCTCGAGCCGGCCCGCTCCAGATGCAGACGCTGCGCGCCGATGCGATCCGCCAGCAGATTGTGATCGGCGGACAGCTTGTCGCGCACCGCCACGCAGCCCGCATCGGTGACATATCTGCTTTCGCTGCGTCGCCGCTCCTGGCGTTCGATTTCGTGCTCGACTGCTTTGACAGTATCGAAACGCGCGCGTGCTTCCGCAAGTGCCGCCGCGCCGCGCCACGCCAGCGGTTTGCCAACGCGCAGGCGACGCCACTCGAGACTCTGTTCGACGTGCGCGCGGCGGGTGGCGCGCAAGCCTTCGTCGAGCTGATCGAGCTGGCGACGCGCGCCACGCAGACGATCCTCGGCACGACCCTGTTCGACTGCGACCGCCCGCGTCTGCTCGATTGCCGCGTGATAGGCTCGCGCGGCGTCGCTGCGCCGCGTGCCGAGCTGCGCCGCCTCGGCCGCGAGCCGCGCCGCTTCTGCCTCGGCCTGCGCGAATTCCGGCTCGCGCGCGCTCAACTCGCGCGCCGCATCGACGCCCGCAAGCACCGCCTGCGCGGCAGACAATTTTTCGTTGACGTTGCGCAGTGCCTCGCGCAGACCTTCGCGCTCATCGTCGAGCTGCGCGCGCCGTGCGCGCGCCTGTGCCAGCGCACTGCGGCCGAAATAAAAATCCGCGACGCTGATGTCGCGCCCGCCGCGACGCTCACGCTGATAGCCGCGCGGCGTGATCCACGCCTGCCCTTCCGACAGACGCGCACCTTCTTCCGCGTTTTCAACGCGACGGATACCGTCGAGCAGCTTGCTCAGCCACGCGGGTGGATCGGCGGTGAAGCGCACACATTCGAGCAGCGAACCACGCGCAGCCAAAAGCACCGGCTGGCGATCCGGCACGATGTAATGGCGGAAACGCAGCTGTTCGCCGAGCGCCCAGGCGCGCGCACGATCGCGCGGATCTTCCAGCAACACCAGTTGCCGTACGCCGGCGAGCACGGCTTCGACCGCGCCTTGCCAGTGATCGTCGGTGATCTCGACGATGTCGGCGAGCATGCGGTGACGCACGCCGGCGCGTTCGAGCTCCGAGCGGAATGCAATGACTTCCGCAGGCTCCGGACGACGGCCGCTCTCCAACGCGGAAATGCGCAGATCGAGTTCGCGCGCTTCGTCGGCGAGTCGCGATATCTGCTCTTCGAGTCCGTAACGGCGCCGTGCGAGCTTTTCCTGTTCGCGACTGGCGGCATCGATATCCAAACCTTCGGCCTGGCGCGCGACGCGCTCGACCAGGCGCTTGCGCTGTTCGTTCAGCGTCTCCCAGCGACTCATTTCCTTGGCGAAACGGCGCTCCTCGGCATGCAGTCCATCGAGCGCGATTTTCGTTGCGACTTCGTTTTGCTCGCACTCGACGAGTCGCGCCGCGAGTTGCGCACTCGCCGCTTCGGCCTCGGCGGACTGCGCCGCCAGACCCGCACGCTCGTGACGGCGACCGGCCAATTGTGCGCGGCCGCCGCGCAAGCTGTCGGCCAACTCGGCAAGCTGCAGGCGCGGCAGCCACTGCCCGTGCAGATCACCGAGCTCGGCAATCAGACGTTGATAGTCGTTGTACGAATTCACATCGCTCTCGGCCGCCTGCAGCTGCGTATGCAAACGCGCAAGCTGCGAGTTCAGCTCTTCGAGTTCGCGCTCGCAATTGGCCTGCTCCTGGCGCGCGGCGCGGTAGTTGTCGAGCACTTCCTGATCGCCGAACACATCGAACACCAGTTCCAATAACTGGCGTCCGGAATATTCGCAGAGCTTGTCGGTGTGGCCCTGATCAAGTGCGAGCACGCGCTTGATCGCGCGCGTGAGACCAGCGCCATCGAGCTGCGCCTCGTACTGGCGCACCCCGAGCCAGGTAACCAGATTGGCGTCTTCCGCTTCCTCAATTGTCACGTCGCCGCGGCCGATGCCGTAGCTGCGCTCCCAGTCACCACCCTTCTTGCGGATGCGGCAGATCAGCGTCACCACCGGATCGCTGACCGGCCAGAACGCGAGCTGCCCATTGGGACGGCGCGGATTGCTGACCGTCGCGCGCAGCCACGCGTATGGACGATCCGCGCGGCGCACATAGCGTTTGTAGTCGCGTCCCTGCGAGCACGGGATCGCCAGTAGCGTGCGCAGCCCGTCGAGCAGTGTGGTCTTGCCAGAGCCGTTGGGTCCGATGACGGTGACGATCGGCGCATCCAGCGGCAGCGTGAAGCGCTCCCACCAGTCCCAATGGACCACTTCGAGTTTATGAAAGCTGAACATCGGCGTCGGTATTTGTGTCGGTGTCGGTTTGGGTTTCGTCAAACGTAGCGGCGGCGACATCGGCAGGTGCGTCGATAGCGGGCGCGCTGGGCTCATCGTCGATCACGCTTTCCAAATGCGTGCCGAACAGATCGGCGAGCGTGCCGTCGAGCACGCGCCGCGCCATGCGGTTGTAGTCGAGCACGAGATCGAGCAATGGCCCTTCGTAAACGCGGCCGTCGCGGCGCTCAATAAAGCCCAGACGCGACAGCAAACCGAGCGCGATGCCGATGCGCGTCTTGCCGCCGAGCCGTTCGCCGAAATCAGCGACCAGCGTTGCCTCGGCGAGGCTGATGTTCAGCTCGGCCGCGCTCGGCACCGGCTTTTCGATAGCGAACATTTCGTTCTGCCGTTCAACCACGCGGGTGTTGCGGCGCTCGATCTGCCGTTGCCGCTTCGGCAATACCAGCATCGCCCATAGCACCACCAGCAATGCCATCTGATCGCGTTTCAGGTCGAGGTTGTTGCTGAGCCACATATCGGCGCCGCCGAATACCGACTGCTCCAACTCACGACGGATGCGCAGCGCAACATGATCCGCGTACGGATGCTCGACCAGTTCCAGCCCACAGGCGGCGAGCCGCTCGTTGAGACCATTGCGGAACAGTTCGTCGGTCAGCGCGCGCTTGACCAATGTATCGCGCCGCGGCAACCAACGCTGCGCGGACAGGCGCGCGACCAGAATTTGTAATTCAGCTTCCACTCGGAGGCTCCTCAAGAAATCCTTCGCTGATTTCGGCCACGCCGTGGCGGCCAACGGGAATCACCGCGCCGGTCCACGCCAGCTTGCGTTTTAATCGCGCCAGCTCGGCCACCGGACCATCGAGCGACGTCGATTCGCGATCACCAAGCAAAGCCAGAAGGGACATTCGATAGCTGGACAGTTCGTAATCACGCAGCGGTACTGCATCGGCCAGCGGCCAGCCGGCCGGCGCGACACGCAGATCGTTGCGCCAGGTTTCGAGCTGTCCGTAGTCCGGCGGCACGATCTCCGCGCCGGCGGAACGCGGCGCATCGCTCGATGGCGGCAACGGCACGTTCAGGCGCTCGGGGCGCAGCTTGTCCACTAACTCGTATTCCGCAATGTCGAGCGCAATGTCGCCGAGCGCGAACGCGAAATCCGGCACCGGCGACACCGCGCCGTCGAGCAGCGTCGCCAGCTGCGCGGCACTGCGTCCGCGCAACCAAGCGCCGACGTCCGCTGATGACAAACCCGTCGCGCCGAGATGCACCTTCTGGCTTTCGAGCTGGTTCAGCGCGCGCTGGAATGCGCCGCTCATGCGCAATAGTTCACTCTGTACTTGACCGATGCGCTGCGCGAGTCGGTGCGCTTCGCCGGATAGCGATTCGTCGGCAGTGATCGTGCGCAGGATATCCGTGCCCTTGTCGACCCAGCGCCACACCGCGTCCAGTTTGCGTCCGGCTTCGCGAATGCGCGCTTCGGAACCGGACAGAATCGCGCGCTCGAATTCGTCCTTAAGCTCAACCAGACGCGCCAGCAGATGCTGCAATTCGTCCGGCGTCACGGTGCCGAGCGCCCCGCTCGCCGCCAGTTGCGCAGCGAGATAACCGACCTCGTCGCCTTCGTCACCGAAGCGCAGCAGCGCCGCCAGCGCCGCCACCATCATGCGACCCAGCGGACTGACGCTATAACGCAGGTTATCGCCATCCCAAGCCAGCAAACCGTGCACGCGCAGGCGCCCGATCAGATTTTCGAGCTTGGCTTCGTCGAAATACGGAAAACGGGAGCGCAACTCGGCGGCCGTGAAAAACGGTTCGCCGCCGCGTCCGACCACATCACGTAGCACCAGCAGCCGGATCAGCACCGCCGCCTCTGTGCCGGTAAACAACGCGATCAACGCCTGAATTGCCGGACGCGACTGCGTCAGCAAAGTCAGTTCGGAAACATCGCTGGGTTCGACGCCCGGCTTGAACCAGTCCGCCAGGCGTTCTTCGGTGGAATCACTTCTCATCCGGGGATTTTACCGGAGCGGGCGTCTAGCAACCTGTCGAAATCCAGTAAGCATTGATCCGCAAAGAAAAGCGCCGAACCCGCGAACGAGTCCGGCGCCGGAACTGTATTGGAGCGATCGGATCAGATCGCGAACCAGACGAAGACGTAAGTCGTGTTGTTGTCGTGCGCCGAACGTCCGCTCGCGATATCGCCGTAGTTCGCCGCGCCGCCGTTGAATTGCGTGTAGTAGATGTACTGCAAGCCCAGTTTGACGTTGAGGTACGGTGCCCAGACCGAGCCCATCTTGCCGAACGGGATATAGTCAAGTTCGGTGTTGTAGCCCCGCGAATTCGGGCTGCCGTTGGCGCTGCCCTCGAGCGCGTCCGGCGCATACAGCGTGGTGTCGGCGCCGCCGTGAATCAGGAACGGTCCACCGCTGAACGATACGGTTTGCTTGTAAATATAACTGCCGTTGAGGTTCAGGGTGTTGAGCTGATTGGACGCCAACGCAGTATCACCCATCGCGAAACTGGCGGGCAGCTTCTGCAACTCATGGATGTAAGTGAGGTTGAGGTTGAAGCTGTGCGGGCCACCGTTGTTGAACTGATAAGTCGCGTCATAGCCGATATCGGTGTAACGATCCGTGCCGGCACTACCGTCGCCACCGGGCTTGAGCTGCGCAATCAGCCCGAATGTGCCGACCGAAGCATAGTGCGCACCGAATTTGTGCTGCAATGCCGCACGCCAATAAGGTGCATATCCTTTCAGCAGATTCGCGGAATCGGAACCGAGACCGAGCGCGCTCTGCCAGTGCGGAGACAGCATCCGGTAGAGTCCCCCTTCCAGATAAAACATATCGTTGAGCATGCCGTAGGCGGTGAGTCCGAGCACATTCTGCGCGAGGCTGTCGGCGATCAAGGGCGCGGCAGCCGGACCGGGTGCCAACGGCGAACCTTGATACGGATAGCCCCAGGCCGGTGTGGAATTCCACAGATCCTGCACCGTCGGACTGTTGTTCAGCGACACGCCATAAACCAAATTGCCTGAACCGATCGCGACCTTGTCCGCCACGCGAATATCCAGGTTGTCCCAGGCGACGCGCTGGGCAACGCCATCGTAAGTTGCCTGAAAGAACGCTCCCATTTTTCCGTAGACTCGTCCGCCGTAAAACAAGCTGGTTTGATCGACGGCCAGATTGTCATTGGAACTGAAATGCGGGGCGGCACCGCCGTCCACGCCGGAGCGCGTGTTGGTATACGAAGCCAGCACCATGGCGTCAACCGGCAGGCCGGCGGATTCTTTGTTGCCCCAGACATAGCCGTTGAGCTTGAACTGCATGCCGTACGGTGTCAGTCCCGGTCCGAAAGCAAGCGTATGGCAGGTGGCGCATGGCGCACCCGTCTGCGACGCGAAGCTCGGCAACGCGGACGCCGTCAACGGCAGCATCCCGCACAGCAATAACAGTGGACCAATCGCGCGCAGCACCACATTTCGTGTTATCACGACCGTAGCTCTCCTTTGCTCTGTGATTGAAAAGCGTTCTAAAGCGGCGCTCAGCCGCCGACGCCACTCTTGCTCAGCATGTACTGAACCGCTGCCTTGAGATCCGCTTCACTAAGATTCGACTCACCGCCACGAGCAGGCATGTTGCCCTTGCCGCGCGTAGCTGATTCAACGAGTCCGTCGACGGAGCCCGCTGTTTTCAAGCGTCTGGACCACGCGGATGAATCGCCGATCTGCGGAGCACCCATCAGCCCTGCGTCATGGCACACCGAGCACACCTGCGCCACCGTGTGATCACCGGGTTTCGCAGCGTCATCGGCGAATCCGCCCGCCGGAATCACGAACAACAGGATTACAGCCCGGCTTGCGAATTTAGAAATCTGCGATCGCGTCATTTGTTGCTTTTCCTTACCAGCGTCTCTCTGAAGCATGTATCCGCAAAATTATCGAATAGCTCCTACTCGTTTGTTCCGGCTATTAACGATTAGGTTCTGTTTTTTATTCTCCTGCTTCATTGATCTGAATCAACGGCGCACACCGCGGCATTCGGCACAGGTAAGTGCTCTTCAGGCCATTCCGGGTTGTAGCTGGTATTCTCATCCCGCCGACTACACGCCACTTTCCCTCACGAGGGTGGCCAGCTTGTTCCTTGTCTTCGTGTAATACGTTAAAGCTTGCCGGCAGCGATGCCGATTGGTTTATTTATACCGATTCCGGAATTACCGGTCGTTTCAGAGCTTATACCCGCCTGGAAGCCGATGACGTACAGCCAGCCATTGAATCCCACTGAACTGAGAAACCTGTTTGTCGCGGAGGCAACGACGAAATTCGCAGCCAACGTGCCCGATTTCGTATCCCTGCGAAAATTCGTTGCCGATCGCGGTGGCACATTTCTCAACGACCACGGCGCCATCCGCACCGCCGACGCTGGCCTATGCGGATTATTGGCGCGCGCCGCCCGTGTGCTCGGCCTGCGCCGCGAATCGAATTACTGGTTTCCGACGAAAAAGCTGATTTCGTTCGATCTGCAAGTCATCGGCGAGCGCGCCGACCAGTTCAAGATCTTCGTCAGTCAGATTGATCTGACGGCATTTCCGGAGACGGTTGCTGATCTGATCCGGGAAGACTGTCGCGAACAGGCTGCGGCAGTCGATCACGCACCGCTGCTGGAACTCATCGGTCGCGCGGAACGTGAAGGTGGACTCGCCGCTGATGACGCAGAGCGTTTCGTGAGACACCTCGTCGATCGTCTCATGGCGCGGCCCGGGCCTCCGCTTAAACGCGCGACGCTGGACGCGGTGGCAGCGATATCCGGCGAAGCCGCCAGCGCGCTCGCGCTCGGACCAGACCTCAATCACATCACTATCGACGTGCGCGCCGCGGGTTTTTCCGGCATTGAAGAAATGACGGATGCGATGCGCGCGCAGGGTTTCCGCATGCTGCCACAGATTCAGGGCACGTACGATGACGCACTACGCCAGACGGCCACTATGGCGGCGACCATGGCTACGCCCGTGCGTGAAGCCGACGGCTCCGTCGGAACGGCGGCAACGGAAAGACAGTTCGTCGAAATCATCGAACGCAATCAACAGCGGGATACGGATGGCGCGCCGCTATGGACTCAGGACGGCCGCCCGCTGATTTTCCGCGGCTTCATTGCTGCCAACGCCGAAAAGATATTCGACGCCGCTTCGACGAAGCCAACGGTAGCTTCCACTCCGAGTTGAGGAGCCCCGCGCAATAGCGGGCCGGTCAGCGTCAGGCGCGCTGCTTGAGCCGCGGCGTCGGTTCCACCGGCAAGGCAGCAGTACCGGTTTGACTCTGCGGCGTCCGCAGCAGCGCGATCAATTCCTCACGTCGATAGATGGCTAGCTTGCGGTAAATACGCGAGGCGTGATTGGCCACCGTGGAAACAGCAATGCCGTACTGGCGGGCAACTGACTTGAAAGTCTTGCCATTGCCAAGTGCCCGCGCAATTTCCTGCTCGCGCGGCGACAACGCGTCCAGCGCCAGCGGTTTGCGCGCGTGCAGCAGATAAAGTTGACCGATGCGCGACACTCGGCAATGGAAATCGCCACGCCGGAAACTCCGCTCGACGCCGGACAGAATCACCTCGGGCAATGGAAACGGTAGTGCGTCGGTGCGCCGTCCGGCACCGCCGAGAAGCTCGAAGAAACGCTTGCTCGCCGAGAAGATCGTACCGTCGGCATCGACCAGTGCAGCCGAGCCGCGGCTGGACCGACCCATGGAATCAAGCCATTCGTCGCGGCGAATATCGAAACCCAATGCGATGCCTGCCGCCTCCACGAGGTGCAAGCACAGCCGCCGCAGCGATGTGCTTTCGGGCAGTTGGGCGCCTTGCGGAAAACGCAGCAGCAGGGTACTCACCAAGCGCCCGTTCAGATGCTGTACCTGAAACAGCCAGCCGCCGAGTCGGGCATCGGCCTGCGCGACGCACGTCTGGAGCGGGAAATTTGCGACCGCGGCGTGCAATTCCTCGGGGCTCAGGAATACGCGCGGCATCTGGGTCAGTTCGCCCGTGCCACCGCGGACACCGCGCCACCACCACGCGACGGCATCGAGCGCGAACGTGCGCTGCAAGCGGCTCAATGCCTGGGCGCGGAATTCCTCGATATCGCGTTCAGTTGCCAGGCGATATAAATCCGCAACGAGAAGATCGAGTTCATCGATACCCGCTGCTACGCTGCTATTGCTGCTCGGTTGCTGTGTCGACATGGATCAACATTCTCCCCAAGCTTTAATCAGGCACAAGTGCCTCCTCCTGCTCGCGGCCAACGCCGGCCGCACGCCGTTCAAGATCGCTCAATCCTCTCTGCATATAACGTAAAAACCGGTCGATATCCGGCATCGTCTGCCGATGAGCGGTCAAACCGATGTCCAGCTGGTCGCAATAAGCGAACAGCGTGATATTAAACGCAACGCCGTGATAAGCGATGCTTACAGGGTGAAATCCCACAACTTTCGCACCGGCGAAGTAGAGCGGCCGGCGCGGACCGGTTACGTTGGAAATGATGAGGTTGAACGGGGGACTGAAGTAGTCCTGGATGTTTAGTGATTCGTAGAGCCGGGCCGCGTGGTGAAACAACGCCGGTGCCGGGGTGTTCATCCATCTCATCATGAGGTTGGTCGGCAGTTCCTGGCGCATTTGTTTGACACGTCCCATGCGACGGCTGATCGCACGCATCCTTTCCACGGGGTCGATGATATTGGTGCCGAGATTCACACGCACCAAGATCAGACGATTTCCGCCTTCACCATATTCGCTTTTTTTACGAATGGAAACAGGCACTGCGGCGATCAACGGTAGATCCGGCAGGTCCCGATGGTATTTGAGATAGCGCCGCAGAGCCTCCGAGCAGATCGTCACGATGACATCGTTGACGCTAACCCGGAAGGCGTTCTTGACCCTCTTGATGGCTTCCAGCGGCAGTGATCCAAACGAATACACCCGGTCGGCGGTGATCGTGGTATTGAAACGCATACGCGGAGTGATCTCGCGCATGCCGGTGCCGTCAGCGACCGACGTCCTGCTTTCGATCGTCCCGGCCGCGATCTGCGCCTTGCGCGAAAGCAGCGTACGCCGCGTCTCGCGGAGCAGCTGAGACAGCTCGCGGGGCGCCGCAATCAAGCTCTGCACCGTCGCCAGACCAAGGGCAAGCGAAGATGGGATCTGCTCCGGCATCCAACTGCGTGCCGGAGGCGGTGGATCGACGGCGTTCGGGGTCAGGTCGAGAACCTTGGCGAGCAGCTCCGCTCCGGATACGCCGTCGATGCAGGCGTGATGTACCTTGGCAAGGCAGGCGACGTAACCCTTTGCCAACCCTTCAATGTAATGCACCTGCCACAACGGCCGACTGCGATCCAAACGCTTCTCGATCAACCGCGCAACCAGTTCGGCGAGTTCGTGGTCCGATCCCGGTTGGGCAACGACGGTGCGCCGCACGTGACGCATGATCGAAAAATCCGGATCATCGACCCAGTACGGACGGATCAGATTCAGCGGCGGCACCACCAGCCGGCGCCGAAAGGCGGGAATCAAATGCAGGCGTCGCAGAATCGTCTCACGGACCGCTTCGAAGCCAAATGCTGGTGCGCCTCTTGGATCCAGAATCAACAACCCGGCGACATGGGTCGGCGCCGCGTCGGTCTCCATGTTCAGGAAGATGGCATCCAAACCGCTGAGCCTGTGCATTTCCATTCGGTGCGGATATCGAGTCATCAAGCATTTTGACGCGCACGAAAGCGCGATACCAGCAGCCTGTGAGACGTGGAATGATCTGCTACGGCTTCGGGCGATGCTGCCCTGCGTCGGCGCTGGAAGGCCCGATCCAACAAGAGACCAAAGCGCATAACGCGCGCGCCGCGAAGGCGCGACGCGTTCAGTTCAGTCGCTGCATTACTGTCGCGACTTCCGCTTCAATACATTCGAAATTTGGAATCGCCGGCACCTGACTGGCTACTCGCGCGCGCGCCGCGACCAGCTCGGGCCTGTCGCTTCCGCGCAATGGTTCAGGGCGCACGGCGTTGCGATTTAGCGTAACCAGATGCGGATAACCCTCAGTCAGCATCCCGAACATGCCCGATTGGATGCGGTTGCCGGTAGCGTAAACGACCAGCATGCGCGCGCGCCGGTTAGGCTGCAGCGACGCGAGATTGCCGTTGAGTTTTTCGAAGCTGATGATGGGAACGCGGCGTCCGTGCCACATCAACATGCCGGCGAACCAGTCCGGAGCGTTGTCGAACGTTTCCAGCGGCTCGCGCGGCAGCACTTCCGCGACCGCCAGATTCGGCAGCAGCAGGATATCGCCGGAAATGGCAGCCAACGCCGCATAGATCTGATCGGGCCTTTCGATGGTCGCGCTCATTTATTGGACTCCGGCTCGCATCGCCTTCACCTCAGCCAGCAGCTGATCTTCCTGATACGGCTTGATCAGATAGCGGTTGACGCCGAGGCTGCGAGCGCGCTCACGATGCTTTTCGCCGGAGCGCGATGTGATCATGATGATCGGCACATCGCGCAGCCGGGGCGTATTGCGCACGAACGTCGCCACTTCGAAACCGTCGGCGCGCGGCATTTCGATGTCGAGCAGGATGACTGTCGGCAATTCGGTTTGCAGCAACGCCATCGCGTCGAGACCATCCTTGGCGGTGACGACGCGGTAACCGTTGCGTTCAAGCAGACGCTCGGCAACGCGGCGCATGGTCACCGAGTCATCGACGACCATGATCATGTCGCGTATATCGGCCGCAGTCTGCGTCGGCACCACTACGGCTGCGGCAACGGCCGCGGCTTCCGCGAGCAATGCGCGACGGGCGCGCTCGGATACCAACGCTGGCACGTCGAGAATGAATACGACGCGGCCATCCGGCAAGATCGTTGCGCCGGCTACGCCCGGCACCGAGCTGAGCTGCGGACCGACGGCCTTGGATACCACTTCACGATTGCCGATCAGCTGATCGATGACCACGGCGACGCGGCGCTCACCGGCACCGAGACCTTCGCTGACACGCATCAGAATTACGGTGAAGTTGCGCACGTCCGCCGCGAACTGTCGCGAGTGGTCGATGAGGTCGCCGAGATACAGCATCGAATACGACTGTCCGCCATACAGGAATGGCGGTGCATTTTCGGCCAGCAGCGCGTCGGTCTCGGCGCGCGGCACGCGCGCGATACCTTCGATTGTCGGCAGTGGCAGCGCATAGACTTCGGGACCGACGCCGACCAGCAGCGCCTGGCTCACGGCCAGCGTTAACGGCAGACGGATCAGGAAGCGCGTGCCGCGTTCAGGTTCCGAGGCCAGCTCCATCGTGCCGCTAAGCTGCTTCACTTCGGAGGCGACCACGTCCATGCCAATGCCGCGTCCGGCGTCCTGCGTCAGTTCGCGCGCAGTCGAGAAACCGGGCTCGAAAATGAACCGCGCCACGTCGGCGTCAGATAGTGGCGCATCGTGAGGCATCAGGCCGCGTTCGATCGCCTTGGTGCGGATTGCACCGTAATCGAGACCGGCACCGTCGTCGGATACTTCAACGAGCAGCTGGGTACCTTCGCGCTTGAGTTCGACGCGGATCTCGCCGGCTACCGGCTTGCCGCGCTCGGCGCGCACTTCCGGACTCTCGATGCCATGCACCACCGAGTTGCGCAGCAAATGCTCCAGCGGTGCGGTCATGCGTTCCAGCACGTTGCGATCAAGTTCCGCTTCGCCACCCTCGAACACGATGTCGGCGTGCTTGCGATTCTCCGCCGCCGTCTGCCGCACCACGCGCTGCAAACGCGGCGCCTGTCTGGAAAATGGCACCATCAGCGTGCCCATCAGACCTTGCTGGACCTGGGAGCCAATACGGCCCTGCTGCTGCAACAAAGCATCGGCATCGGCAACGACGTCATCCATCGATTCGCGCAACGATGCAAGGTCGCTGATCGATTCCGCCAGCGCGCGAGACAATTCCTGCATGCGCGAGTAGCGATCCATTTCGAGCGGATCGAAATCCTGCGCATAGCGATCGGCACTGGTGGCGGCGGAGGCGGTGAGACCGCGCGCGGCGATCTGCGCGTCAGTCTCGATATCCATTTGTCGCAGCTGTTCGCGGATACGCACGACCGTATGCGACATTTCGTTGATCTGCGCACGCAGCGCTGCGTTCTGCTGCTCCAGACGCGAGCGATAAATGCTGATCTCGCCGGCCTGATTCAACATCGAGTCGAGCGTCTCCACCGGCACGCGCGCCATTTCGCGCCGCGCCAGCCCGCCGCCAAGCTCTTCGTCCGGCTTCCAGAATAACTGCGGATTCCACAGCAGCTCGGACTCGGCTTCGGAAAACGCCGGAATCTCGCGCGGTGCAGCCCTGGTTTCGGCAGGAGTACCCCATGCCTGCTCGGACTGCTCGGCCGGTGCGTACGCGGCTTCTGCTGGCGGCGCGATGCGCTCGTGCGCCGGCGCGGCGGATGCGGACGCGGCGACGGGCTCGCCGCGCATGAGACGATCATGCATCGCCTGCATCTGCTCCACTTCCGAACGCAAGCCCCGGAAAATGTCCGGACTCGGATATTCGCCACGCTCGACAATGGCGTTGACGTGCGTTTCCATGTCATGGGCGGCTTCGCCCATGACATTGATGCCGGCCATGCGTGCTCCGCCTTTCAGCGTATGCAGCGTACGCTGGATGTCTGCGTAGGCGCTGCCATCATCCGTGCTCGCCCATGCGTCGACCGAAGCTTCGAGCACCTCGAGCAATTCCGCGGCTTCCGCCGCGAAAATCGCGACCAGTTCATCCTCGATCGGCACGGCCTGCACAGGCGCCGGCGCAGATTTAGGCTGCGTATCGACATCCGCAGACGGCGCCTCGATCTCGGGTTCTGCGAGCATATCGCTAGCTAGAGGCTCGACGGGAGTCGTGAGATCCAGCTCGGAGATAGCGGGCGGAATGACGTCCAAGCCCTCACCGTATTCAAAACCGGGCTCAGCGATGGTTTCAGTGCTAAACGGTTCAGCCTCGGGAGGCGGGACCGGAGTAACGATCTCCGCCGGCGGCGGCACAGCCGGCTCCTCCGCCAAACCGGCCGGCGCGAATACGTCCGCGAATACGTCTTCGATCGGCGTGTACGGCGAAGATGGGGGCTCGCTCGCCGAAAGTGAGATTTCGGCGAGGGCCATCGCTATCGCTTCCATCTCGCTGGGTGGCAGCGCATCGAGCGAAAGCTCAATCGGCGTTTCAACGGACACGGGCGGCGGAATTTCAACGTTCCACTGCACCTCAGCCGCGCTAAATTCGAGTGTTTCCGGCGCGGATACCGATAACGGCGGCTCCGGTTCTGACATCGCGGCGTCAATAGGGAATGATTCGCTCGCAAACTCCGACGCGATCGGTTCGATGAAGGAAGATTCAACGGGCGTCGGCTCAGGTTGCCCGATCGGCTCGATGATTTGTTCCGGCGGCGGCACGGGCGCGGATAGCGCCGGAGCGTCTGCAGTGATCCGCGCGCTCGCCGCGTCGATGGCCGCAAGCGCAGCTGAGGCGTCGGGCATGATTCCGCGATCAAGTTCACCGATCATTCCGCGCAGGGCGCTCAGCCCGATTTCGAGCACGCGCATGCCCTCGCCAAAACCGGCCTCCTGCCGCAAACTCTTCACCAGTTGCTCGAGCCGCTGACTAACTTCGCCGACTGAGAGCGCACCCGCCATGCGAGCGCTGCCCTTCATGGTGTGCAGCACACGCCGCACGGTATCGGCGGCACCGACGTTGGCCGGCGCCTCACGCCAGCCAGCGAACGCCTGATCGATCTCGCCGAGGAGGTCATTCGCTTCCTCGCGGAATATCTGCAGCAATTCCTCATCCGCGCTGGGTGCCGGCGCCACCGGCAACATCATAATGTCGGAAAGTGTGGCCTCCGGTGAAATCGGCGTTCCCGCACGGTACGAATCGAGGAACTGGTAAAGGCTCTCGACAACTCTGCGCGCGAGATCGAAGTAGGCATCGTCCGGCTCGGTTGGCGGACTCGCGGTCCGCTGCGACAGTGCCAACGCAATGCGCGCCGTAGCGCTATCACCGGTGCGTGCCGCTGAAACCGCGAGCGCGTCGAGTGCGCCGCCGATGTCAGCCGGACGCGCCCCACGCCGAGCAGCCCATTGCGTGACCAGCTTTTCGACACGCTCGACTTCATCGAGCGCTTCAAAAGTGTAGGTTTCGACCGCCGACTGTCGAGTGCCCGCGACACTGCCAATACGCGCCTGCAGGCTGTCAACACGCTGCAACCATGGTGCAATGTCGGTACGCACTGCGTCCGGCGTAGAGAAGGTATCAACCCAGCTGCGTAGAGTGATGACTACATCGGCGAGCAGCGCCAGCGCATCGAGCGGCAGTGGCTGTTCGGCCTGCAGCAGCGCGTTGAGATAGCCTTCGATCGCCCCTGACACTGCCGCGACCGCCGCGGCATCAACGATCGCGGCCGCCCCTCGCAACGTATGGAACGCGCGCACCAATTCGCCGGCTACGGGGAACCGTGCCTGCTGCGGATTCTGTGCCTCGAGCCAGCGCCCGATCGAAGCGAGGCGTTCACGCGTGTCCTCGCGGAACACGGCGAGCATGTCGACATCGACCGCATTGCGCCCAACGGCTTCGACGCGGTGCACCAGCGCAGTCGCCTCTGGCGGCAACGCCGTCGTGGTGCCCTCGCGAAATTCTTCGATGAGGCGCGGCAGTAACGCGACCGCTTCCTGCAAGCCTTCAAGGACCGGCTGGCGAACCGCCAACGCGCCCTCGAGGCACTTGTTGAGCATGCTCTCGACGGACCAACACAACTCGCCGATACCGGTCGCCCCGACCATGCGACCGCTGCCCTTGAGCGTGTGGAACGCACGGCGGATCTCGCGCAGCGACGACATGTCACCCGGGGTGCTCAGGTACTCCGGCAAACGACTCTGCAGATCGCCTAGGACTTCGCCCGCCTCTTCGATGAAGATGTCGCGGATTTCCGGATCGATAGCGGATTCCGTCGATGCCGCCGCAGCCGGCTCGGCCGGAGCCCGCGCAGCGGGGCTCTCGGCGGACTCTGCTGAACCGTCCGCGGTGGCAGCCGCGTCGAGGGCCGCCTGACTTTCGCGGGCTTCCTGGATTTCCTGAGCTTCAAGTTCTGCTTCGACGCGGTCTGGCGCACGTAGTTCCAGACAACCAATGAAGTTCTCGATCCGGTCAAGGATGGCATCGGTCTCTGGTAAATCGTCGCGCAGCGCCTCGAAATAAACTTCCACGCTTGCGATCACATCGGCAAACCGCTCTGCCTCGGCGTGATTGCCCTGGAATGCTTCGATCGCGCCACCGCGGACGTAAGTTTCGATTTGTCCGACCAGACTAGCCGCACGCGCGCGCTCGAGAATCGCCAGACCTGAGCCCACTTCACGCAACAGCGGCGCAACTTCCACCAGGGTGCTCATGTCCCCGGCTTTGATGTAGTTATCGATCGCGCTCTTCAGCAATGCCATGTCCACGAACGATTCACGCAGCAGGGCGCGCACGCTCTCGCGCAAATCCTGGGCGAGCGGAATCTCTTTTTCGATCTCCGCATAGCTACGTTCCGCTTGGCCACCCGCTCCGTGACTGCGGAACAGTGCTTCTTCGAGGCTGTGCTCGACACGCAGGATCACGGTCGCCAGATCGATCCACGCCGCGGATCCTGTATTGGAATCGAGCGTTTCCATCGCCCGTACCTGATTGGTCAGCACCTGCCGCGGCACTTGCAGGCCGAGCATACCGATCGTATTGGCGAGGCGCTGCATGCGCTCGCCGATTGCGGTCATGCTGGTCTGCGCGCGGCCGCCGGTGCGCACCGCAAGATCGATGCTGTCCTTGATCTGGGTAAAGTCGTGCCGGATTTCCTCGAAAACGCGATCCAGAATCGCCGTGTTCGGCCCACGCAGGCGCCCGCGGATTTCTTCAAGCGCAGCAGCCGACGGCAAGTATTCGGCAAGACGCAACTGCCCGGCGAGAACCTGTCCGCGCGGACTCAGGATCGGGCATCTGCCGAGATGGAACAGCAAGGTATATGTGATTCCCGCAAGCTGCGCGACCGCGGCGGCTTCGCCGCTTTCCGCCGCCACTTTCAGTAGCGTACCGACGCGCCCGTAGAGACGCTTGACGTCCAGAGAGTCCAGCATTTCCGTCGGCATCGACTCGGCCAGCGCGGCCGCAGCGGCCCACAACTCGTGCAACGCCGGCGTCACGCTTTCGTCAGCCAGACGCGAAGTGCTTTCCGCGATCTGCTGCACTGCCGCAACCGTGCTCTGACCCTTGAACCATTGCAGGAAGCGAACCTGGAATGCCGAAAGCTCACGTTTCGCGGCTTCCTTGCCAGCGGTCGTATCCTCTGTGGTGGCGGTCACAGCGACCGGAACTGCGCCGGCTGCCGCGAGCGCCTGCATTTGCAAAGCAAACAGATCGGCCTCCGGAATCACCGGTTGGCCGCTCGCGAGCCGCAGTTCATTGATCATCGGCTGCAGCGCCAGAGCGCGATCCTCGCCACCAAGAGCGAGCATGTCGATGTAATCCGAAAGTAGCAGCGTCGCGCCGGACAGCGCGGCGAACGCGTCATCGGACCGCGTCACCCGATCGTCGATGATTCCGCTCAGCAACTGCATCATCTGATCGGTCAGTACCTGCGCGCCGAAGCAGTCGATCATGGCCACCGCGCCGCGCACTAAGTGCAGCTCGTCGCGGGCGTTGCGCAGCGGCTGCTTGTCGCCGGGCGCTTCCAGGTATTGTTCGAGGCCCGTGCGCGCGCGCGCCAGACTCTGTTCGAGTTCAGGCCGCAGCCAGTGCAGGCCGTTGGCTACATGCGGATGCGATGCTCCCATGGATGCGCTCCGCCTCCCGTTCACCCTGCGCTAATGAAAGCCGGCGCGGCCGCGAGCTTGTGCAACGAGACCACCAGCCACAGGCGGCCATCGCGCGCAAATGCGCCAAGCAGATAGGGCGCCAGATTCGGCGCCTCCGATATGAATTCATGCCGCTGATCCGACGGTAAAAACTGTCGGTAACCGACCACTTCATCAACCATAAACCCAGCCGGGACACGTTCGGAATTGAATACGAGCACGCGGCTCTGGCGTATCGGTATCCCGTGCGGCATGCCGAGCACTTCCCCGAGATCGGTAACCGGCAGCAGGCTGCCACGCACATTGGCCACGCCGAGCAGCCAGGTCTTCGAGCCAGGCACGCGTGTCAGGCGCGGCGGAGTAATGACTTCCCGCACATCTTCACGCGGCACTACGCACCAAGTGTCACGAATACGGAAACCCAGGCCAATCCATACCGCCGACTGGCCGGCAACGATATCGACGCGCGCATCGCGCACACGTGCTTCGAGTTCGGCAAGTGCGTCATACGGTGAATCGCGCAGCGCCGCGAGATCAACGGACATGAGCCAGCCCTCAGCTGATTGCCTTCTTGACGTGCGCTCTCACCGCTCCAAGCAGTTCGTCGCGCGTGAACGGCTTGGTCAGATACTCATCGGAGCCGACGATGCGGCCTCGCGCGCGGTCGAACAAACCATCCTTGGAAGAAAGCATGACCACCGGCGTCTGCCGGTAGCGCTGATTGCTTTTGATCAGTGCGCAAGCCTGATAGCCGTCGAGCCGCGGCATCATGATGTCGATGAAAATGATGTCCGGCTGGTAATCCGCGACCTTGGCGAGGGCTTCGAACCCGTCGGCGGCCGTGACTACTGCAAAGCCTTCTTTAGTCAGCAGTGATTCCGCCGTTCGCCGGATGGTCTGACTGTCGTCAATGACCATCACTTTGACGCCGGCGTTCTCCTCCGTGGCTGTCGTAGACACTATTCTCTCCCCTTAGGAAGCCGTTCGGCTGGCCGCAAAAATTTCTTCAAGCAGGCGACTCTAAAGTCATGTTTTAACACAATCAGTGAAGCCCGCACACGTGAGCCGATTCTCGGTAGGCTTTCGGCTAATCTATGGCGCCCTTTAATCGGTGAACTCAAAATGTACGACACCGTGCCCAATCTGACCACCGCCGCGACGGCCCCGCTGCTGCGTTTCGAATCGCTGCTGCTGGAGCGCGCGGTCGATATCGAAGCCTGGTTCCGCAGCCAATGGCGGTTGGCGCCGGCCCCATTCTACGGCTCGGTCGATCTGCGCAATGCCGGTTTCAAGCTGGCGCCGGTCGATACCAACCTGTTCCCCGGCGGCTTCAATAACCTGAATCCGGCGTTCGACAGCCTCTGTGTCCATGCGCTCCAGTCCGCGCTGGAGCGCGTGATGCCTTCGGCCTGTGACATACTTTTGGTGCCCGAAAACCATACGCGCAACGCGCCGTATCTTGAAAACGTGGCGACCTTGCAAGCGCTGGTGCAGAAGGCTGGCTACCGGGTGCGGCTCGGTTCGTTGCGCGCCGACCTGACAGCGCCGGAAACAGTGAAACTCGCTTCGGGCCGGGAACTGCGGCTGGAACCCATCCAGCGCGAGGGCGATCGCGTCCACCTCGACGGCTTCAAACCCTGCGTGGTCTTGCTCAACAATGATTTGTCGGCCGGACGCCCGCCGATTCTCGAAAACCTGCGGCAGCCGGTGTTGCCGCCGCTCGGGCTGGGCTGGAGCGAACGCCTGAAATCGCAGCATTTCGGCTTTTACCGCGAGGTGGCCGCCGAGTTCGGCAAGCTGCTGGGCATCGATCCGTGGTGGGTGGATCCCCTGTTCCGCAATTGCGGCAAGATCAACTTCCTGAAGCGCGAAGGCGAGGAATGCCTTGCCGCCAACGTCGAGCTGCTGCTCGAGGATTTGCGCGAAAAGTACAAGGAATACGGCGTGCGCGAAGAACCCTTTGTCATCGTCAAGGCCGACGCCGGCACCTACGGCATGGGCGTGATGACGGTGCGCAGCGTGGATGACATCCGCAACCTCAATCGCGACACGCGCAAGAAGATGGCATCGAGTAAGGAAGGCAACGAGGTCACTGGTGCCATCATTCAGGAGGGGGTTTACACGTTCGAGCGCTGGGGCGAGGAACAAGCCACCGCCGAACCCGTCGTTTACATGATCGACCACTTTGTCGTTGGCGGTTTCTACCGCGTACACGGTGGCCGTTCCAATCAGGAAAACCTCAACGCTCCCGGCGCGCAGTTCCGCCAGATTGCGTTCGCCGAACCGTGCAGCCATCCCGATTGTTCCAAGGCGCCGGATGAACGTCCCAATCGTTTCTACGCGTATGGAGTCGTTGCGCGCCTGGCGCTGGTAGCAGCAGCACGCGAGCAGAAACACGCCGTCGAGAACCGTGCCCAGCCGGCGCTCCTGCCGGCCTGACGGCGAAAATTCCAGATGAAGACACTCGGCATTGTTATGGACCCAATCGGGTCCATCAAACCGTACAAAGACACGACGCTGGCGCTGATGCTGGCGGCGCAGCGCTGCGGCTGGTCGCTGCTGTATTTCGAGGCGACGGACCTATGGCTGCGCGACGGCGTCGCCTGGGGTTGCGCGCGGGAAGTGACCGTTCATGACGACAAGAAGCACTGGTTCGATTTCGGCGATGCGCGAACCGTGCGACTCGGCGAGCTGCCGGTCATCCTGATGCGCAAGGATCCGCCGTTCGATCTGGAATACATCACCGCGACCTATACCCTCGAGCGTGCCGAGGACGCCGGCTGCCTCGTCGTCAATAAGCCGAACGCGCTGCGCGACTGCAACGAGAAGTTCTTCATCGCCAAATTTCCACAGTGCACGCCGCCCACGCTGTTTTCGCGCGACGAAACGACGTTGCGCGCTTTCCACGCCGAGCACGGTGACGTGATCTACAAGCCAGTCGATGGCATGGGTGGCATGGGCATCTTTCACGTCGATCCGACCGGCCGCAACCTCGGCGCGATCATCGAACAGCTGACCAGCAACGGCGCGCGCACCATTGTGGCGCAGAAATATTTGCCGGCGATCAAGGACGGCGACAAACGCATTCTCATGGTCGACGGCGAGCCGGTTCCTTACTGCCTCGCGCGCATTCCGAAGGATGGCGAGACGCGCGGCAATCTTGCCGCCGGCGGGCGCGGCGAACCGCGACCCTTGACCGAACGCGACCGCTGGATCGCGGAGCAGGTCGGTCCCGACTTGCGCGCGCGTGGACTGCTGTTCGTCGGACTCGATGTGATCGGCGACTATTTGACCGAAATCAACGTCACCAGCCCCACCTGCGCGCGCGAAATCGACGCCGCCTTCGGCACCGACATCGGCGGTCTGGCGATCGCCGCCATCGAGCGGCGGCTGGCGGCAGCCGCTTGACGCTGCGCCGCATCGCCGCCGCGCTGCTGTTCGCGGCATTGGTGCTGTGGCTGGGATTGCGACCCACACACCGTCATCCGGCAGATGAAGCCGATCCGCTGCTGCTGCGACAGGAATTTCTGGCGATGGGCACGCAGGTCAGCGTGTCGATTCATCTGGCAACCCCGAAAGACCGCCCGGCGGCCGCGAAAGCCGCCACCGCTGTCGAAGCTTTCTTCCACGACTTCGACCGCAGCTGGAATCCCTGGGGTGACGGCACGCTGGCGACGCTCAATCAGACCCTGGCCGCTGGCAAGAGCATTGTGATTCCATCACCCATGCGAGCCCTGTTCGCGCGCGCATGGCAGATTCGCGAACTCAGCGGCGGCCGGTTCGAGCCGCGCATCGGCACGCTGGTGCGACTGTGGGGCTTCGACGACACTGCGCGCCTGCCGACCGCGCCGCCCGACCGCGCGAACATTGATTCGGCACTGGCGGCGTTACACGCGGCCGCGCCCTATGACGAAAGCGATCGCTACGGCGCCGCGATCGGCGTCACCTGGGATTTCGGCGCGATCGCCAAGGGCGCCGCGGTAGATGAAGCTCTGTCCCGCCTGCGTGTGGATGGTTTTACGGACGCCATCGTCGATGCCGGCGGCAATCTCGCCGCGCGCGGCCGGCGCGGCGAACGCGCCTGGCGCATTGCCATCCGGCATCCGCGCGCGGAGCTCGGCCAGCGCTTTCTCGCCACGCTCGACGTCGGCGACGAAGCGGTCAACACCCATGGCGATTACGAGCGCTATTTTGAATATCAGGGCCAGCGCTATTGCCACATTCTCGATCCCGAAACCGGGGTTCCGGCGCGCGGTTTCGAATCGGTAACGGTGGTCCACGCCGACGCCACGCTCGCCGATGCCGGCGGCGCCGCACTGTTCGTCGCCGGCCCCGAACACTGGCGCGAACTGGCGCGGCGGCTCGGACTGGATCAAGTGGTCACCGTCGACGCCCAAGGTCAAGTCACGGCGACCGCTACACTCGCGCGGCGACTGCAATTGACACCCGGTATCACCGCCAAAATCGTGCCGTGACGCGCGCCGACCTGCTGGCTATTGCGCTTTGCGCAGCCGCCATCGGCGGCGCTTTCGCGCTGACCTGGTCCTCACAGGCAGCCGGATGGGTCGAGATACGCGCGGGCAACGCGCTCGTCGGACGCTATCCGCTCGATGAGGATCGTGACATCGCGGTGCACGGTCGGCTGGGCGACTCCCAGTTGCGCATCGAATCGGGGCGGGTGCGCTTCGTCGCCAGTCCCTGCCCTAACAAGGTTTGCCTGCATGCCGGCTGGCTGGAACACAGCGGTGACACCGCCGCCTGCGTACCGAACGGGGTATCGATCCGACTGGTCGGGACACGAGCCGCCGCCGTCGACGCGATCAGCCATTGACGGCGGCTCGCGAGCAATGCCCACCGTCACCCCGCAGGATCGCCTCATCGCCGGCTACGCCGCGCTGGCGGTTGCGATCAACGTCATCGAATCCGGCTTCCCCAGCCCGCTGCCGGGCGTCAAACCGGGGCTCGCCAATGTCGTCACACTCATCGTGCTGCTGCGTCATGGCTGGCGCGCTGCAACAGCAGTGACGCTGCTGCGCATAGTCGTCGGCAGTCTGGTCACCGGCAGTTTTCTGGCGCCCGGATTCTGGCTGGCATGCGCCGGTGCCGGCGCCGCGCTAGCCGCCCTCGCGCTCGGCGCCAGCTATAACCGCATTGGCGCGCACATTGATAAGCGCTGGACACTCTCGCCCGTGGGCTTGTCGACACTGGCGGCGCAGGCGCATATCTGCGGCCAGTTCGCGCTTGCGCGCTGGCTGCTCATCCCGCATCCAGGGCTGGCGCGGTTGCTGCCGCCACTGTTGCTGGCGTCGCTGATTTTCGGCATCGCCACCGGCATCGCCACACAACGCGTTCTTGCGGAATTGGCCCTGGCCAAAAGCCCGACAGTGAAACCTAGCCAGGAAACGTAACTGGAGTAACCACGCATGAAAAAACAGAGCCTTGTGTTCCCGGCAGGCAGACGGAATACTTAGGGCCTGTTCACAATGATCCGATCGCTGCGTTGTCGCCAAAAATGCCGTCAGGCAAGGCGCGACGAGCGTGGTGTACCGAGGTACATGAGCGAGGAGCAACGCGGCATGGTGGCATTTTTGGCGACAACCCGAAGGGCCGGTCCTGGAGAGGGCGCATTGCCGCGTCACTCGCTCCTGATGTACTTCAGTACACGGC